>JABAOF010008489.1_pt1 | contig 22062 bp, 30 predicted proteins | sample 7062171 | NCBI WGS metagenome assembly JABAOF01 (sample SAMN14538628, study PRJNA623070) | marine sediment metagenome | biome: marine biome [ENVO:00000428]; feature: marine pelagic biome [ENVO:01000023]; material: deep marine sediment [ENVO:00002113] | place: India: Gulf of Khambhat ...
CACTACGATAATAATTCTATGGTCAATGGTTAAAATTCTTTATCTATGCGTACGACTGTCAGCGCCACATCTTGGGGTATAGATCCCTGGGCATCAACACCCTATTCAAGGAGGCGGCGACGCCCTTTGAGGACTCTAAGACTTTCCTGTAATCTATAGTCGCCCGGCCCACGGCCACGATTTCACCCTTCTGGGTAAAGATGGCCATAACGTCCCCCTCTTTCACATCACTGGTTATTCTCAGTATACCAGGAACAAAGAGTCTAGACCCATGGCAGAGGGCGCCCACCGCCGAATCTCTTACGACGACCCTGGGGAAGCCTCTGAAAGCGGATTCCATAGGTTGGACTACTCTTCTGATGTGTTCGAAGTCTTCGGTTTCTCGCCAGATGTGAAAAGCCTCTTTAACCTTGTAAAGGTTCACCAAGGTTTCATCCTCTGGGAAGGAACCTGAACGCACTCTACGTAGCTCTCTTAGATGAGCCCCTACACCCAACATGAGTCCCACATCGTGTGCCAGTTTTCTGACGTAAAACCCCGACTCACACTCTATGTGGAATAGGACATGCCTCCCCTCTGCCTCCAAGACCTTGAAGTCATAGATGCGACGGGTTCGGAGCTTCCTCCTCACGGCGGACCGTAGGGGGGGCCTCTGATAGATCCTACCTTGAAAAAGGGAAACCACGCACTCCAATTCGTCCTGCAAGACCTTTCCCTGAAGCCTCATAAGACCAATATACTCCTTTGAGGAATGGATGATGTAGGTCAGAGCGTTCGTCGCGTCCTCAAGGCCGATAGGTAGGACACCCGTAACAGAAGGATCAAGGGTTCCACCGTGGCCGGCCTTTGAGACCTCAGCGATTCTCTTGACCCAAGAGGAGACCTGATGGCTGGTGGGCCCTGGAGGTTTATCCAAGTTGATGACTCCGAACCTTATGTGTATCTCAGGGGGTCTCGACTCCAAGTAATAGCCGAAGTCTGGGTTCACCTCTTCCTCGTTCTTAACGAACTCCACGATTTCAGATTCAGGCGTCACGGAATTCTCCCTATTCCTCAATGTGAGACGAGGTATCCCTCGACGATTCTGAAGAGGACTTGCTGGGTAGAAGGAATGTCCATGAGGGTGGTGTCCAAGATCACGTTGTAGGGGGAGAAATCGCTCAGATCCATCCCATAGAGCCTCTTAAAGCGTTCTCTCTCATATCTCTCTCTCCTCAGTGTCTCCTCCTTCGCCTCTTCGAAGTTTTTACTCTCCCTCTCGGCTATCCTACGGATTCTCTCCTCAAGAGGGGCGGAGAGGAAAAACCTGATGTGGGCGTGGTCTCTCAACATCCAGCCACTCAGCAATCCGTCAATTACTACTCCTCCTTCCTTGCCCTTCTCGGAAGCATATTCATCGATCTCAAGGTCTATCCTCTCGTCATCAGCTGCTAGGGCTGAAAGCTCTTCGAGGGTCAATCCCATCTCTTCAGCCTTTCTCCTGAATAATTCTCCCGAAGAGTACCTGACTAAGCAAAATTTCTTGGAGATGGCCTTCGAGTATACTGATTTGCCTACTCCATGAAGACCTGAGATCGTTATAATGACCTCTTTGGCCTGCAACCCGCTTCACCAGTTCAACCGACCTTAAAGATTTTTCTCAATATGTTCGAGAAGGTAAAGGAACAGATGAGATACCACCAGAAGAAGTTCATCTTTCCCCCTATGAGTGGGAAGGACAGGGGTAGGATGAGGAATTGGCCCAGGGAGGAGAAGTTCTGAGAGAGTAGGTAGAAAACAAGCCAGAATGGGATGGTTGTTATGACGAAGAGCTTCATCGTCTTCATAGCCAGCTGGCTTTCCAGTTTCCTTATCTGATCCTGCTTCTTCTCCAGCCTCTTCACGTGTCTTGAGTCCTTTTTCTTTCTGGCCTCGCCGTATTCCCTCTTCCACTGGTCGATGATGCTCTTCTTCCGAGTGTAGTCCGGTGTATATATGAACTTTTTATTTAGAAAGATGTAGCTCAGGGAGAGGAGGACAGAGACGCCGAATACCACCCATAGGGCAGTCGTTGGTTCATAGATATCAATCATTCGCTCTCATCCTCCTGATTATGTCCAGCACTCTTTCCGCCACCTCTTCTAGCTTTCCCTCCTTGTTCATCACTATGGAAACAGGGCTACCCGTGAGTACCGAGCACGATGCGGCGATGTCACGGGAATATAGCAGTTCTTTATTTATCTTATCGATCTCCTCGATGTCTCTGATCCTGGAGGCGTCTTTTCTCCTACGCTTCAATATCTCAGAGGGCTGAGCCTCGATTAAGATGATCTGTTCAGGATCGACCTTCTTTAGGTTTTTGACAGATATCCCAGGCCACCAGCCACGGGGAGTGTTAACGATCATGTGTGTGTCGACTATTACGATGTCTTCTCTCTCTCTTAGCCCTGTGATCTCCTCTGAGGCTCGGCGCTGGAGCTCTTCTTGGCTCTCTAAAGGAAGCTTCCTTATCCCATCTCTCTCTGAAACATAGTTTTTCTCTAATGCCTTCTCGAGCATTAGGGTTCCGTAGTTCACTTCCCTGAGTTTTATTCCCTCCTTTTTGGCGAGTTTTACAGTTCTCAAAACCACAGTGGTTTTCCCCGTGCCTGGAAGGCCCACGATGAGGACCACCTTCCCCATCTTTGATCACACTCTAAGCACTCTTGATATTGAGGGGTAGATCTCCTCTATCTGCTCCCTCATCAGCAGCTGATAGTACTGCATTAATATGTCTATGGTGAGTAGAATCCCAATGCCTCCTCCAAAGACCCCAAGGATTTGGGTTGATCCAGCGATGAACCCAACGAAAATACCCCCGATAATGGTCATGATTGGGATGTATCGTCCAAGGATCATGGAGATGGAGGATCTCCTCCGTCTCCAACCCGGAACCTGCATGCCGGCATCGATGAGCTGCCGGGAGACATCGTCAGCCGATAGGCCTCCTATCTGTACCCAGATAGTCGCGAAGACGACGGCTAAGATGGTTAAAATGACGATGAACAGGAGGGCCCTTACCGGCTGGCTAATAGCCTGACCGAAACCACTTGGAGCGGTTATAAAGTAGGCAAATCCCCCTGTGGGCTGCATATCCGTCGCATTATACGTCCCTATCAAGTTGAAGAACCAATTGGTATTAGTGGGGTTGAATCGAGACCAGATGATTTGCGAGATTATGTAAAAATTCTGTATCAGGGCGAAGGCCAGTATCACTGGTATGTTAGATACATAAAGTAACTTCACAGGATAACGGCCCCTAAATCCGCGGTGGCGCGCGTAGGAGATAGGTATCTCAACTCTGATGCCCTCCACATAGATGATGACGATGGCGACTATGATGGTGGCCAACAGAGCGATGAGAGTGGGAAACTGAGGAGAGACCCTATAGATGGATTCACTTAGGGAGCGCCCGCTGGCGAGAAGGTTCACTATATGGGGGATGATCCCGAAAAAGCTATCATAGCCGTTCTCCTGGACCGGAAGAGGGCTGAAAATGTTCCAGAAGATCTCTTGGGACACACCTACGGCAATGAACAGACTGATTCCGCTTCCGATGCCCCATCCCTTCTGAACGAGCTCGTCAAGCATCATAACGATCAGGGTGGCGATCACCAGTTGGATAAAGATAGCCGTTATGGTCGAGATGGAGAACTCTGGGCCGAAGATCCCGGCAAAAAGATAGGCCGCTGACTGTACGATGGTGATCACAATGGTTAGGAACTTGGTGGCCGCGGTGAAGAGCCCTCTCTCTTCAGGGTTTGTGAAGTCAAAGCGAATGATATCGCTACCCCTGAGCAGCTGCATTATGAGTCCAGCTGTCACGATGGGTCCTATCCCTAGCTCCATCAGGGTTCCTCGGTTGGAGGCGAAGATGATTCTAGAATATTGGAAGGGGTCGGTCGGCGATGTCCCCACTCCGTAGAGAGGAATCTGGGTCATAATCAAATAGATGACTACCACGATGGTGGTCCAGATCAGCTTTGTTCGGAGGTCGATCCTCTTCTTTGGGGCAGTGACTTCAGGCATGATGACCGAGATGCGCCTGAAAACCTCTTTTACGCTCAAAGTCTCTATACATCCGTTTTGATCTAAGGAGTAATTATCCTTCCTCCAGCTGCCTCCACCTTCTCCCTGGCCCTTTCGGAGATCCTTTTAACCTTAACCATGAGGGGAACCGAGACGGTGCCTGCTCCTAGAAGCTTATCATATCCCATATTCGAGAGGTCTAAGGAGATTATCCCATTTGTGTTTGCTTTTAAACCTGCTTTCCTTATGATCAATTCCAAGTCCTCAACATTTATAGTTCTATAAGGTTTGGCAATGCTCTTGAATCCATGTTTCCCGAAATGATTTGACTTATATTTCAGGGTGTAGATCCACTTGTGCTTGTGCATGCCAGCTCCTCCAAAACCGCCTCGCATACCTGATCCACGGTGTTGTCCTACTCGACCCCATCCCATAGTCCTACTACCTCTCCTCTTTCTAGTCTTGCGTTCTCTGTGGGGCATTTATTTTATACACCCATCGGACTTCTTGTTCCTAACCTCCAAGCCTTTGGTGTAGAAGGAGTGGCCAATTTTTTTATGATATTTTCCATTCCCCGTGCTTTTTTCATTTAATCCCTCCACCAGAAGGATGCTCACTTTATCCTTTCATCCCTCGACAATGATACTATTTCATGAAATAAATTTAGATCATCTTTAAAACGATGGATGAGATATCTTCACGGAAACCCGTCTCTCCACCCATGGAGACACTCTTCTTTGTCGACTTCTTAAAGCCGCCCCTAGGAGGATGAAGCCTAAAAACGGGCTTCAGCCCTTCTAAATCTTTCAACCTCAGCTCACCTGAGGCAATGGAGTTGAAGACTTCCTCCTCAGATTCTAGGTGCGTCTTCTGAGCCAGGTAATCCTCGGTCACCGACCTTCCACCAACCAATCGACCTCTCTTCAAGAGGAGTTCCCTTACGAGGTTAGGCTTTGCCGGACCCCATGCAATGTAGTCCTTCGCTTTTTGTAGCATGCCTAGAGAGACCTCATTATCTGGGATTATGGTGGCGTTGAACTTGCGACGCAGATGGAGGAGTCTCATGGTATAGTCGATGTCCTTCCTCGTGTCGATAGGCCCTCTAAGCCGCACTACCACGTAACTAGTCAAGATTTTCACCTGATCCATACTTCCTTGGATACCATCTTGTAGGTTTTCCTAAGGGCATCAAAGGTCGCATAGGCCAGCGAGGAGGTAGTTCGGGTCTCCCCGAAGGAGATAACCCAACAATCTTTAATGCCCGCGAGCTCAATCACGGTCCTAGAGGTTTCACTCCCGACGATGCCGAGACCCCGCGGGCCGGGTAAAATCTTAACGTGAACACTGCCTCCTTTACCACTAGAGGTCATCTTAAGGGAATGTTTTACATCGCATCCGCACTCCCAGCTTCCACATCCTCTTCTGACAGGAGCGATTTCTAAGATGGACCTGCTAAGAGCCTTCTCGATGGCCTTATGTACTTGCCGTGCCTTACCAGCGCCTATACCGACCCAACCTTCCCTGTTACCAACGACGACAGTCGCCCTGAATCTCGACTTCTCCCCAGCGTCCGTCTGCTTCTGCACTAGGCGGACCTCCAAGACCTCATACTCTAGGTTAGGGAGAAGCAGCTTCACAATCTCCGGCTCCTGAATGACTCGGTTTTCGGAGATCACCTCCTCCATAGATGTTATCTTCCGGTGCATAACCATACTTCCAAGCTCTGTCTTGGGCGTCCAATACTCAGAAGGGGGCTCAACCTTCGATCCCACGTCACTCAACCTCCTTCAACAATTTTTTCTTGATTTCGTCTACCCTCATAGGGAGAACTTTGGGGTCGAATCCAGCCTCTAAATATCTGGAAAACCTACGCCTATAAGTATCTAGTTGGCTCTCTTCAAGCATGTCGGCGTAACTCGCTATATGTTCACCTCTGATCCTCTCGGGGCTGACAAAGGCCTCTGAACCAAGTGGAATATCTAAGCCAGCATCCAAGGCTCCGTGTACGGCTGCAAAAGGGATGGATGCCTTAGTGGTCCATGCAGGACCGAGGTTTAAAATGGCTCTTTTGATGTTTTTCTTTATGGCTCTTATGCCGGCTAGGAGACCTGTAAGATAAGCCGCTGGAATGTTCTTTGCGCTTACGAGGCCGAACTTCTCAATTAGCTCTTTAGAATTGGCACTTGTTACCGTTTTGTCACCATCGGGTTCCGGTGTGGCGATGTTTACGTAGAGGTATCGGTTAGACGTCCTTACAGTGAAGAGAGAATTATCTGATAAGACGAGTTTCTTCCTAAGCTGGTAGTTGGTTCTGCCTTCCTTCCGCCTCCTGTATTGGAATATGTGGCGAAACCTTCTTGTATTCATCTTTGACAGTCACCCAACTCTCTAGGTCTTCAACTCGTGCGTTTTTATATAATCGTTAAGGTGAGCCTTGCTTCTGAACATGCCTCCCTTGACCTTCCCATAAAGCCTCCTATACTGTGAAGCTGAGATTACACTTTCCTCTCTAAGTTGCCTTAATGTTTTCCTCTGAGCCCTAACCCTCAACATCCACCTCTCCTTTCTCGATAACCGAGCGGTTTTTTTTCCCTTACGGCTTCCCGGGCCTTTCTTAGTTCTCCCTTCTCTCTTTGATTGGCCCTTCCTCTTCAAAACCTTGATTATTTTCCTGTCAACGAGGACCTTTATATCCTCTCTTGTGTCAATACCCTCCAACTCATCAAGTTGTTCTGGATCAAACCACACTCTATCCGTGCCCACACCTAGCGTTCTCGCCGCGAGCTTCCTCTTCAGTCTTAGGTTTACCATCTTCACGTCCTCCTATTTAAAACCCTGATACCTAGCTTGTCGGCACGTTCTATAATCTCAAGGCGTTTCTTCTTTCCCACAGCACCTGCTATCCGAGCTGCTTGTGAGCGAGGGTCGATCCCTTCCAAGTCTGACATATTTTGAACCAGCACTTCTTTAAAACCCGAGGGGTGAAGGCTTCGGACCTTCCTAGGTCCTCTATAACCGATGCTTGGGGACTTAGGCCATCCCTTCTTTCTCTGTCTCATCTTGCTGTCTATCCCTTTGGGCTTCCTCCATGTCTCTTTGACGCGAACATACCTCCAAGACTCTTGTCTAGCGAAGTCTGGTTTATTCCTCTTCTTCTCCTTTCGCACCTCCAATAACCTCGATTTCTCATTGGTCAATGTGGGTTTCTTTGGCATTTTCAACTCCCGCGTTTTCCTTTGAAGTCAGCCTTTCTCAAACCATTTGTTACCTCAGATTTAAGTCGTTGTAGTATTTTAAAGTCGATAGGCATTCAAGTGTTCATTGGCTCTCTAACCCTTCGGTCTTACTATAGACGTAAATTCCATCAAGAAAGATCCTAGGATCCTTTTTTTTAACTTCGCACCGGCTCTGTATGTTGGCGGCTGTCAGGGCCACCTCCTCCTTTGAGAACCCTGTGATGATGATGTTGTCTCCATCAACACTGATATTCGCGTCTCCGACAATCTTGGCTTTACGGGAACCCCTTTCCCCTCCGAAATTTTTTATAATTACATATCGGTCTTTGACACTGACAGAGATGGGGAAGTGTCGGTAGTAGACCTTCATTTTGTATGTGAAACCCTTTATTACCCCTACAAAGAGGTTTGAAAGGATGCTTTTTATGGTATTCACCAGTGCCCGTCCCTTTACACCCTTCCTGTTGATCTCAAAAAGGATTTTGTCTTCTGAGATCTGAAATGTTGCCGGGACCCTGTTGAAGCTTTTCTTGACTGACCCGAGGGGTCCCCTAACGTAGAGATCTCTCCCCTCCAAACTGATCTCAACACCTTTGGGCACCTCTATCTCCCCGATATGTGAGAAATGTTTCTCCTCTTGCTTCATGAGTCTAAGCACCATGGATTAGTAGACATATCCTACGAGGACACCGCCAACTCTTTCCTTCAGACACTCCCTGTGAGTCTTTAGTCCAGATGACGTTGAGACGATAATTATACCCATGTCACGTGACGGTAGGAGGCGTTTAGCCTCGTCGGCGAGGTCGGAAACGCCGACAGGGAACCTTGGCGTGACGGACCTGCTCTTATTGATGCGGCCAAGGAGTTGTATTCTGAATTTGCCGCCTCGTCCATCATCAATGTACTCAAACTCTCCTACGTATCCTTCCCTCTGCAGAACCCTCAGGATGTTCCCCGCCAACTTCGATATGGGGTTAATTATGCACTCCCTTTTCCTCACGGATTCGGCGTTGTGGATGATCGAGAAGAGATTCGAAACTATGTCCAGCTGCACTTCTCTCGACCTCGGTATCAACTATATCTTCATTTGATAAATAAAACATTTATCGATGAAGGAGATATTACTCGTTAATTTGTGCTACCTTTAATAGTGCTAGATACCTTAATCACCTTGATAGAGACCCTCTGACCATTCATCTCATAAATCAGAGAGAGTACGCTTATTGCCTCCTTGAGATAGGCTTGGTTGACAGATACAACGAATTTATCGGCTTCGAGTTCCTTGACCCTAAGAAAAGACTGAGCGAGAGAGGTTTTGCCGAAGAGCTGCTTGAAGAGCCTTCTAACGTTATGAAAAAGATCGGAAGGAGATAATCTCTCTTCGCACTTTCCTCTTCGAATTAATCTCACGTGAATATACTTTTTGAGTCCTCTCATCGAAATAACCTATAGGTAAACTTATTTCATCCACGTTCATGAAGGGGGTATAAGGGACCTCGGTAATGTTGATATGTACTTTTTACTTATCTTCTTTGACCTGGTCAACCCAAGGAACGCGTAGAGGAGTTGAAGAGGGGGTCTTAGGTCCAAAGAGTCCTCCGCTCCACTAGAAACGATTAATGGAGCCTCATAGAGTTTACTGAGGAGAGTCATCCTTAGCATTCTCTCAGAGTCGGCTGGACTCTCAAAAAAAAGCTTGGAGAATCGCTTTAGGTTGAACTCCATCAAAGGAGGAATGATCTGGCTACTTATCTTTCTTATGAGGCTGCCAGTTGCTGCTTCTAGACTTATGACAGATATTTTTTTTGGGATGATCCTACTCGTTTTGGGCATTCTTTCTGAAGCCAGAATATCAACTTTACCCTCAAACTTTGAGATCCGTCTATTGAATTCCCTCTGGTCGCTTGCTGAGACGTTGTACCGGGAGAAAAACTCTAATCCGTGGATGGAAGCTTTCTTCCTTGCCTCCCTTACGTCTTCGATACTCTCTTCGGTGAAGACGATACCCACGCCTGAGTATCCCATTTCTCGAAGGGCCTCTAAGAATTCATCGTATGATTCCTTCATGTATCTTACATATAGATCAAAGTACTTCATCCTAGGTCTCTCTTACAAGTTAAATGTCTTCGATTATATGTTTTCACCCTCAGAATCAAGATTCGGTGTCTAGAACTTTCTTAACCTTCATCTCTAACATTTTTAGAATCTCTTTGTCCTTGATTTTAGCATATATCTTGATGCCTCCCGCGTTTGAGAGGGCTATGCGGCCGAGACAGAGGTCCTGTTTTTTGAGGCGTAGGTATATGTTGCCCTTCTTATCCGCGAATTCTTCGAGATGTCTCTCGAGATATACTTTGTCTGTGGCGTCTAGGGCCCTGAGGACACTTTCAACCGCCTCATAAGTTCTCTTACCAGGTAGGAGCCATTTTACGTAGAGTATAGGGTTTCTGAAGTGCCCAGTTAACCTCTGTGTAGAAAGCGAGGCCATCAGGTCGTCTATTTTAAGCGCGTTAGCGATCGCTTTTACTACTTTTTCCTCGTCTTCTGTGGCGTGTATAATGAAGGAAATTATTCCCCTCAACGATCCGTCAAAAATCAGTCATCCGACAGGATAAAAAGGCTTAGGTGCATCTCATTATGTACGTGTCGAATTCCAATGGTCGTATGGTGGAAAACCATAGATGAGGAGAACATCAGGGACTGAGACCACGATAATGGGCGTTGAATCCACAGCTCACACCTTCGGAGTTTCTGTTATAGATGAAAGATTCAACGTCTTAGCGGATGTGAGAAAGATCATGCCCTTCACAATGGGGAGGGGGATACATCCTCATGAGGCTGCAGAGCATCACGCCAAGGTGGCTCATCTAGCACTCAATGAGGTCTTAGAAAAAGCCAAGCTGGAGATCCGCGATCTCGGTGGAATAGCTTACTCGGCGGGTCCGGGTTTGGGCCCCTCCCTCCGCGTGGGTGCAACTGTGGTCAGAGCCATCTCTGCTTATTTGGATATACCCCTCTACCCAGTGCACCATGGCTTAGGGCACATAGAGCTAGCTGTGAGACTTACAAATGTTGAAGATCCTTTGGTTGTACTTGTCTCAGGCGGTCATACTGCTATAACTGGGTTCAGTGGAGGGAGGTGGCGGATATACGGTGAAACCTTAGATATCACGCTAGGAAACCTTCTGGATCAATTCGCGAGGAGGACGGGGATATCAGGTGGGACAATGGGGGGACCGGCTGTGGAGAGGGCGGCAAATGAAGGGAACCTATGGCTAGACCTGCCTTATACTGTTAAGGGTAACAACGTGGTATATTCGGGGCTCTTGACATATGTCCTGAAGTTGGTGGGTAGGGAGAGCCTAGAGGACCTTTGCTACTCTCTCCAGGAGACAGCATTCGCTATGTTGACGGAGGCGACCGAGAGGGCCTTCATCCAGTTAGGGAAGAAGGAGATAATACTGGCTGGGGGCGTAGCGCTCAATAAGAGACTACAGGCAATGATGAACTCAGTGGCAAGCGGACATGGATCGCGACTCCACACACTGGACGAGAGATATCATCCCGACAATGGGGTTCAGATCGCGCTGCTAGGTCTCTACTATCATATGCTGGGCTTAAAGATGGATGTGGAGGATGCCAGGGTTAGGCAAAGGTGGAGACTCGACGAGGTCGATATACCTTGGAGAAGAAAGGTATGATTGCTGAGCTCTGGCCCATCGACGCCTTTCTATCTAGAGGGGCAGAAGCAGATCTCTATAAAACGAAGTTTCTGGGAGAAGACGCCGTTCTCAAACTGAGAATTAAGAAGGACTATCGGAACGACCTATTGGACCGGGCGATAAGGACGAGACGGACAAGCCGCGAGGTCGCAGTGCTCAACAGGGCGAAGAGGGCTGGCCTCAGGGTTCCTTTCGTCCGCTATGTAGACGCCGAGAACTGTCTCTTTGTAATGGAGTATCTAAATGGAACTCTCCTGCGGAAGGCTCTCATAAATGGAGAGGTTGAGTGGAGAGACATAGCGGCGCGCATGGGTGAGGACATCGCCTTGATACATGACGTGGGAGTGGTCCATGGGGACCTCACGACATCCAATGTCATGATCGCAGATGGCGACTTGGCCTACTTTGACTTTGGCCTCGGGGAGATCAGTATGGAGGTAGAGAAGAGGGCCGTTGACTTGGAGCTACTCTACAGAGTTATGCACTCAACCCACCCAGAGATAGAGAAGGGTTTTTTCAGGATCTTCACCGATGAGTACGTAAACACCTTAGATAGAGGCTTCGAAGTGGTGAAGAGATATAGGAGCATCAGGAGGATGGGCCGATACGTCCCCCGTGAGAAGAGGAAAAAACCGTAGATCGGCGCCAAACCGCCCGAACCTGATCGTTGGGTAGATGTTTTATGGAAATCTTCTTCGCAACGAGTAACCCTCGCAAGTTTCTTGAAGCAAGGGAAATATTAAACGTATATGGCTTAAAAATCAGCCATTTAGACGTTAATTACCCCGAAATCCAGACCGAAAACCTCATAGAGATCGCAATAGACGGTGTGAGATATGTGACTGATAAACATGGATTGGACGTCTTCGTCGAGGACGCCGGATTATTTATTAAGGCTATTAATGGATTCCCAGGCCCCTATTCATCGTATGTATATAAAACCATAGGCCCCTCAGGGATCCTCAACATTTTGGTTGATGAAGACAACCGAGAAGCGATCTTCAGGTCGGTCGTTGCTTTCTGCGATAGGAAAGGCGATGTTAAAACCTTCGTAGGGGAGACGCGGGGCTTCATATCCTACGAAGAGAGAGGAATCCACGGCTTCGCCTTTGACTCGATCTTCATCCCCGAATCAGGTGATAGTAGGACCTTCTCTGAGATGAGCAGGATGGAGAAGAACGAGATCTCTCATCGCAGGAGATCACTAGAGAAGCTAGCCAAATGGATCATCGGTACTCGATGATTAGGACGGTATCTCATGAGAGGGTAGAAATAAGAATAGACAAAGCTTATTAACTCACTGATCAAACCATAAACTCGGAGAGAAAATGGCGCGGATGCACGCGAGGCGTCGAGGTAAATCCCATTCGACCAGACCACCCTCTAAGAAGTTCCCCGAGTGGCTGGACCTGACGTCGGAGACCGTTGAACAGGTTGCCATGAAGCTATCTAGAGAGGGAAAGAAGCCGTCCGAGATCGGCACGATCCTCCGTGATCATTACGGTGTTCCTACCTTTAAACAAGTGACCGGGGTGAAGCTGATGAAAGTCTTGGAACTTGCTTCCGAGATGCCGGGGGATCTTGCGAACCTCATCGAGAGCGCGATGAAGATTAGAAGACACTTGAGGCAGAACACTAAGGACCGCAAGAGTAGGCATTCGCTGGAACTGGTCGAGGCCAAGATACACAGGCTCTCAAAGTATTATAAGAGGACTGGGAAACTCCCTGGGAGCTGGAGGTACAAGAGCCTGATCGCTAAGATAGATTGAGGATCCAGCTTAAATTGATTGGAAAAGATAGGCTGCTGGAAAAGACTAATGAGGCAGCAGATTTTCTGGCTGAGTTCCAAGGGAGACGAATCGCCGTTCTAACTCACTACGATGCCGACGGACTGGCGGCTGGCGGAGCTCTCATAAGATATTGCTCTCATTCGAACTCGCCTTTCATCTGCAGGAGTGTCTCAAGCCCGACAGAGAGAGAGTTACAGGAATTCCGGAAGATAAGAGCCGACCTCTACGTGTTCTTAGACATGGGCACTGGGCAAATAAACCTCATAAAAGGACTCTGGAACGAGGAAGACCATCTCTTGATCATCGACCACCATCAGTCCCATGTTAATACTCCTCTGGAAAATGAAGGGACAATCATACTCAATCCTGAACTCTTTGGACTGGATGGAGGAAGGGATGGGTGTTCATCTATCCTGGCCTCTCTCACGGCGTATCAAGCTATGGATGAGAAGGATGACTATATGCTGAAGTTGGGTGTAATAGGCGCCGTAGGCGACATGCAGGGTGATGGAGGCGAAAACAGCTTCAACCACCTCATCTTTCAAAAAGCTTTGGAGAAAGGGGTGGTCAAGAGTTTTAAGGATTTCACCTTCTTCAGATTAAGAAACGCTCCCATCCATAAGGCTATAGCCTGGACATATGTTCCCTATATCCCAGGCCTTTCGGGTAGAGATGACAAAGCTATCTCGCTTCTGACCTCAGCAAACATATCCCTTAAGAAGCATGAGAGGTGGAGACGCGTCAAGGAACTCAGTGATGAGGAGAGACCTAGAATTGTGGAGGAGGTCGTCAAGTACATAGCTACACTGGGGGTTGAGGTTAAAAGCCAAGACCTGATACACGTCGTTTACGAATTCTTGGACGAAGATGAGTGGTTATACGATGCCAACGAATTTTCTCACGCTCTCAGTAGTTGTGGGAGGATGGATAGAACTGACCTCGGCTTGATCCTCGCTGCGGGAACTCGAGGGAAGACCGTTGTGGACGTGAAAGAAGTCACAGCGGAGAAGAGGCGGATGGTTGCTAAGCAGATGGAGAGTATCAAGGAGAAACTAACATTGACCGAAAACGTCTTGCTGGTGGATGGGAGGGGAGTTATAGGTGAGAGGTTCACAGGCACCTTCTCCACTTTCTTCTCTATGTCCCCTCTCTACGAAGATAAAGTCGTATTATTGTTCTGCAATGCTCCTGATGGAACCATAAGGTTGTCTGGAAGGACTCCGAGACATTTAGTCGATAGAGGGTTCAACTTAGGAGAAATCCTTGCTGAGGAGGCCTCAAAGGAGGGAGGAGTCGGCGGAGGACACAATGTGGCGGCTGGAGCGACCCTCCCCCTAGAACAAGGGGATACGATTCTTGAGAGGATAGTTGATAGAATCGGTGTAGAGGTAGAGAAGGTTGTTGGTGAGGGTCGAGGCCCAATTCAAGATGATAGGTAGATCGAGAAAGATGAACAAGGCTGTGGTCAAGGCTCTTAGGCCAGACGACGTTGGTCTGCCGAAGGGGGTCACAATTAGTTATTCGGTCACCGATAATGAGATGCTCTGCCAGATTAGAGGAGAGATGAATATGGGTAGCTTCACCTACTTGTGGGAAGACCTTTTACTGAACCTCAAAGCGACCCTCAATATACTAAACCTCCTCTGAGTATCGTCAGTAAATCATCAATGCTGATTTGAGTTATAGATGTGGGTATCATAGGTTTAAAAAGGGCCGAATGGAATCGGATTATAATATTATTTCGGAGTGAGGGTAGTGCCCAAGAAGAAGAGGAGGAGAACCGTAAAAAAGAGGGAAAAGAAGAGATTATACACTGTCACAGCTCCACCTAGCCTCGGGGGCATGGAGCTCCTTGAGGTCATGGCGAAGGAAGATGAGAGCCTCATTAACAAAACCTACAGACCCCTCCTCTACGATATATCTGAGGACTTACAGCACCAAAACATGGTATTGAAGTTGAAGATCAACAGAGTGGAGGGGGAGAAGGCCCAAACAATCTACTTCGGCCACGAGTATGTAAGAGAGTACCTGAGAGCCCTTATGATTCGGGGGACTAGCTATGTAGAAGCCACCCGAGACGTTGAAACGAAAGATGGGTTCCTGTATAGAGCTATGGTTGGGTCCTTCACCAGCCGGAGGATAAATACCTCTAGGAAGAAGGCCATAAGGAAGATTATCTTCGATGTATTAGAAAAACGGGCCAGCGAACTTGACAATGACTCCTTCATCAAAGAGATGCTCTTCGGGAAGATCGCTTCTGAAGTCTACAATATGGCTAAGAAGATCTGCCCCCTCCGACACGTAGGTATCATTAAACAGCGACTGTTGGCCGGGCCGGCGTTAGGGGAAGAAGCCGTGCATGAAGAAGGCCCTAGTCCTAGCCGCGGGTAAAGGGAAGAGACTTAGACTCTTCACACGCGCGAAGCCTAAGCCACTTATAGGCATAGTCGGTGAACCAGTGTTAGGTTACGCTATAAGGAAATCCCTTTTTTGTGGCCTCAAAGAGATTGTTTTCGTTGTTGGTTATGAGGCAAGCCAAGTCGTCGAGTACATAAGAGAGGAGGAGGCTACGAAAGGGTTCGAGGCCACGATCATTGAACAGAGAGAACAGTTAGGTACAGGGCATGCGGTGAAGCTAGCCAAAGAAGAGATAGGGAGAGAGGAGTTCCTCCTCCTCTATGGAGACCTATACTTCGGGGATGATGTCTTACCCTCGTTGCTTAGAGCCCATCGAAACAGTGGATTGAGGTGTACGATGACACTTGTTGAGGTTGGGGATGCCGGGTCATTTGGGGTTGTCGAAGTAGATGGAGAGATGGTTAGTAGCATCATGGAGAAACCAGGCATAAATAAAAAAGGGTTGATCAACGCGGGTATCTATGCCTTTTCCCCTCGTCTCTTCGAGGAGCTGGACACCTTAGAGAGATCAACTAGGGGGGAATATGAGGTGACAGATGCGATCAACCGCTTATCTAAGACTATGGAGGTAGGATACATCAGAATCCCTTCGGATATATGGGTTGATATCGGTAGACCCTGGGACGTGTTAGATGCGAATATGGCGGAGCTGGGAAGAATAGGGGCTCGAAGGAGAGAAGTGGCCCCCGTGACACAGCCATCATTCATCGGGGAGGATGTTTACATAGGGAAGGGAAGCAGTATAGGACCATATGCTGTTCTGGAGGATGGTGTCTGGGTTGAGGATCGATGCAAAATATACCGCAGCGTGGTCATGGCAGGGGCGAGGATCGGAGCCGAATCTATTATTTCAGAGAGTGTAATCGGCTACAACGCAGAGGTCGGACGGAAAACTCGGACAGAGACTGTACAAAAGACATCCCTCAGGGTAGAGATTGAGGGACATATTTATGAGCTTGGCTCTAGAAGGCTGGGAGCTATGGTAGGAAGTGGAGCCTACGTACCGCCGGGCCTCGTTTTGAAGCCTGGTGAGATTGTACCTTAGACCGGCCCTGCGGCTGAGACGATCTGGATGATATCATTGTCCTTGAGTTTATGGGAGGGACTAAGCCTTCTCCTCGAACGAGCATCTATGGCATAGATGATCTTAGCCGCAATCTCCGAGTGGATCTCACCAGCTAGATCTATAACCTTTGAGCCTTCAGGGAGCAAGTAGGCGTCGGGTAAAACATTTCTTTGAGTATCAGCGAGGCTGTCCACATCGCTCACAGGATAGACCACGATGTAGTCTAACGCTTTGAAAACGGCGTGATTAAGGATCTGCTGAACACCTGTTCCCCCAAATCTCGCTAAAACCCTTTCCCTGAGCCTCTTAAGACCCCGTACCTGCTCCTCTGATAGATCTCCAGGCGCTGAGACAGCGAAGTCGCTGTCACCAGGAAGGTAGTGGATTAGCTTCCTCTCGGCAGCCTTTCTGAGAGCGAGTTCAGAGACGGCACTTACGGGGAAAACAACATCACCAGTTTCCCTGATCCTTTCAATATTCTCTTCTGCTTGAACCATGTCAACCTTGTTAGCACCGATGATGATAGGCCTCGCAACTCTGAGGAGCGTTCTTGCCAACGTCAGGAGGTCGTTTTTCTTCCATCTTCCTGGTTTATAGGGGTCCTTATCTATTGATTCTACAGTGTCCCTTAGCTGTTTCAAGCTGAAGTTCAATCCGCTTAGAGTCTCATGAAGAGAGGCTGCCAATGGACGTTTTAACATCTCAACCTTTTTGGCCGTTTTGGTCCAGTATTTGCTGATAATCCCCTCAAACCATCGAGCCAGCTCGTCCTCAAGGAAAGTGACATCTTCAAGGGGGTCGTGGGTTCCTGGAGGGATAAGGTTCCCTTCTAGATCAGTCGCCCCTGAAGCGTCGACCAGGTGTATGAGCGCATCCGCCCTGCTTATCTTGTCTAAAAAGCGGTTCCCTAGTCCTCGTCCCTCCCATGCGCCGGGAACCAGTCCAGCGGTATCTACAAGTCTGAAGGGTATGAACCTGTCTCCCTCAACGCAATAAGAGTTCTTTGGGTTATCCTCTACTCCAAATTCTTCGCACACGCACTTTCTCCTAACGTGTGCCACCCCTATATTTGGCTCGATGGTGGTGAATGGGTAGCTGGCGACGGGCACCGATGCCAGGGTCGAGGCGTTGTAGAAAGTTGACTTACCAGTGTTGGGTTTGCCTACTAAGCCAATCAACATCTCCGAAGCGCCTTAAAGGGTTGAATTCATTTACAAGTTATATAGCTAGTCTCATCAAAAAAGCTGCTAGGGTCATAAATCAATAGTCGCTAGGATCGCATGGGTCTGTACGAAATCGCCCTCGGAAACCAGTATCTCTTTGACGATGCCCTTCTGGGGGGCAAATATTGGGATCTCCATCTTCATAGATTCTAACTCCATGACTACATCGTCCTTCTCCAATTTGTCTCCAACCTTGACCTTTATTGAGAGCAAACGCCCGGCTATAGGAGCTCGGACAGAGACCTTTGCATCCACACTCCATCCCCCATAATCATCAGATCAGAGGGGAACGTTCCCATGTTTCTTCGTAGGCAGGCCTTCCACCCTCTTATTTGAGAGCATCTCCAGTGCGTCAATTAGTCTTGGCCTCGTATCCTTTGGATCGATCACTACGTCTACATAACCCCTTGCCGCCGCCTGATAAGGATTATAAAGTTTCTCCCTATACTCCTCTGTCTTTTCCATCCTTTTCTTCTCCGGGTCTTCCGCCTCCGCGATCTCTCTCCGGAATATTATGTTAGCCGCTCCTTCAGCTCCCATAACAGCGATCTCAGCCGTTGTGGCCCAAGCCAATACGATGTCTGCACCCATGTGTCTATTACCCATCGCTCCATATCCACCTCCATATGATTTCCTCAGAATCAGGACGATCTTTGGTACTGTAGCCTCCGAAAAGGCGTATAGCATCTTTGCCCCATGTATGATGATTCCCCTAAACTCCTGTTCAGTTCCAGGCATGAACCCGGGGATGTCATGCACCATAATAATAGGTATGTTGAAGGCGTCACAGAACCTTATGAACCTTGCCCCTTTCCTAGAAGCGTCGACATCTAGGACTCCAGCTAAGTATTTAGGCTGGTTGGCAATGATTCCCACGGTCTTACCGTCGAACCTCGCGAAGCCTGTTATCAGATTCTTAGCGAACTGAGCATGAACCTCTAAGAAATCTCCATCATCCACTACGCGGCGAATCACGTCTAGCACGTCATACCATTTGCTCGATGTCATGGGTACTATATACCTGAGATCCTCATCTGTTCGATTTGGGTCGTCACCGACCTTAGCTATCGGTGGCCTCTCTAGACAGCTGGAAGGTAGGAAACTCATCAGTTTCCTGACCATCTGAAAGCAATCATCTTCACTCTTCGCAACGAATTGTGCTACCCCTTTCTTAGAAGCACACACCATAGCACCCCCTAACTCATCAAACGTGACCTCCTCATGAGTCACTGTTTTGATGACTTCTGGGCCCGTTATAAACATGTGGCTGAGGCCCTCAATCATGAACACGAAGTCTGTGAGAGCAGGTGAGTAGACGGCACCACCAGCACAGGGTCCCGCGATTATTGAGATCTGTGGGATTACACCAGAACTCATGGTATTCTTATAGAATATGTAGGCGTAACCATACATTGCATCTATACCCTCATGTATTCTTGCCCCACCAGAATCGTTTATACCAATAATTGGAGCTCTATTTTCCAAAGCCAGGTTCATGACTTTTATTATCTTGTTAGCGTGAGTCTCGCCAAGGGACCCCCCTAGTACGGTAAAGTCTTGAGAAAAGAGGTAGACCCTCCTGCCTTTGATGGTACCATAGCCCGTGACTACACCATCCCCATAGTACCTCCTCTCCTCCATGCCGAAGTCGGTGCACCTATGGACTCTAAACACATCCAACTCTACAAAGGAGTCGGGATCCAACAGCTTTTCGATCCTCTCCCTAGCGGTTAGCTTCCCCCTTTCGTGTTGACGTTTGATCCTCGCCGAACCACCACCTATCTTCGCCTGCTCTTTTTTCGTCTTCAACTCCTCCAGTTTATCTTCGATACGCAAGTTAGAAACCTCCATACACATCCTTGGAGGAAATCTAATTAATATTTAAACCCTAAAGACTTCGTAGACTGACATGTGAAAAATCCTCGACTCTGCCTACATAACAATCGAACTCACGAATCTGAAAAGAGCACAGTAAGTTCATAAACCTGATAACCGTCCAATATTCTAGGAGTAAAAATTAACCTAGCTGCGAGAGGTCTCGAATTGTGTAAGACTAGAATGAAAGGCAAGTACCAACTAGCTGTGATACGAGGAGACGGCGTGGGACCCGAGGTCATGAAGGAATGCCTAAAGGTGTTAAAGGCGCTGGAACAAGTAACCGAACTTAGCTTCAAGTTTATAGAAGCCCCAGCCGGAGCTCAAAGCTACAGAGAGGAGGGCACAGCCTTGCCAGAGGAAACCCTCAAAATTTGTGGGGAGGCAGATGGTATCATCAAGGCACCTGTTGGAACTCCCGATCTCCCACCGGGTATAGTTGAGGGTGCCGTCATAATGGGCCTGAGACAGAGACTTGACTTGTACGTGAACCTAAGGCCTATAAAGCTCTATCCTGAACTCAATGAAGCCAGCCCTCTAAAAAACGAGAATATCTTGAAAGGCGTCGACTTCGTGATCGTGAGGGAAAACACGGAGAGTCTTTATAAGGGTCACGGTGGAATCTCCCAAGACGTGGCCACGGATGTGATGATCTATACGAGACATGGAGTTGAGAGAATCCTTAGATACGCCTTCGACCTAGCCATGAAGAGAAGAGAGAAAGTTACCTCTGTCGACAAAGCGAACATCATCTATTGCAGCCGGTTCTGGAGAGCCTGTTTCGAAGAAATGGCAAAGCGTTATCCTCAGGTTGAATCCCAAAGTGTCTATGTAGATGCTTTTTCCCAATGGATCATAAGAGATCCAGGCAGGTTCGATGTAGTTGTGGTAGATAATATGTTCGGCGACATTGTGAGTGATGAAGCAGGAGAGATCGTCGGCAGCCTAGGTATGCTCTACAGTGTTAACTACAACCCTGAGACAGGGTGTTGCATGGCTGAACCTGGCCATGGTTCTGCACCTGACATTGCAGGAAAGAACCTTGTGAATCCCATTGCAATGATTCTCTCAGCGAAGCTTATGCTGGATTGTCTGCAAGAGAAAGAAGCAGCGGATATTATCGGTCAGGCTGTTGAGACAGTCATTAGCAAAGGCTATCGAACTGTTGATATTGCTCCCACCGGGTGGCGTTATGTGGGCACCGAGGAGATGGGAGATGCGATAGTTAAGGAGGTTCAAAGCCTCCAATAAAGGGTTAATGTTTTTCTTCGACGAGGTTCCTTATGTAACTGATTACCTCCTCGTCCTTAACACCTATCTGAAACACTCTCACCACACCTATATCCTTCAGTTTTGACACATCCTTGTTAGGGATTGTGCCACCGACCAGGACACTTATTCTCTCCTTGACTCCCTCCTTCTCCAAGATTCTTATCACGCTCTTGGTAAGGGATATGTGGGCTCCAGACATGAAACTGAGGCAAATCAGGTCCACATCCTCATCAATGGCCGTCTTTACCACGTACTCAGGAGTCCTCCTAAGACCGGTGTAAATGACCTCCATGCCGGCGTCCCTGAGGATCAGGGAGAGGGTCTTCGCCCCTCTGTCATGTCCATCGAGACCCAGCTTTCCCACCAAAACCCTAATTTTTCCCTTGGCTTTAGACATGGCTCTCAACTGTGTCAGATAACAGTGATCTGTTCGAACTCCCCGTAGACTTCTCTCAGCACGGTGGACATCTCGCCCACAGTAGCGTAGGCCTTGACGGCGTCAATGAAGTAGGGCATCAGGTTCTGTCCGGCCTCAGCAGCCTCTCTGAGAACTCGGAGAACCCTACCAACGTCGGCTTCGTCCCGAGTTCTCCTCACCGTCTCTAGGCTCTCTAGAGCCTTTCTCTCGCGGTCGGGGAATGGCTCATATATCTTGACCTTTGCGTCCTCCTCTTCCTCAACATAGAGATTTTCCCCTACCCATGGTATCTCCCCTCTCTGAATCTTCCTGTGCCATTCGAAGGCTTCTTGTGTGATCTCTCTGCTGTAATACCCCTTCTTTATAGCTTCAAGTGCTCCGCCCATTTCATCGATCTTGTTGATCTTCGCTAACAACCTCTCTTCCATGGCATCGGTCAGCCACTCCACGTAGTAGGATCCGGCCAAGGGATCTACAACGTCGGGGGTACTGGTCTCTTCTGCGATAATTTGCGCAGCCCTAACCGAGAGTTTGAGGGTCTCAGGTGTAGGAATCTCGTATCCCTCGTCGATCCCACTCATCCATATGGTCTGACCACCACCAAGCACACACGCCAAGAGGCCAAGGGTGCCCCTGACTATGTTTAGCTGTGGCTGCCTCTTCGCGAAGGAAGCCCCACCTGCGCAGATGGCAAACCTGAACATGCATGATCGGGGATCCTTCGCGCCAAAGCGCTCCCTCATCAGCTTTGCCCAGAGTCTTCTCAGGGCCCTAAGCCTAGCCACCTCTTCAAGGACATCTGTATAGGCGTAGAGAATGAAGCTGATTCTCGAGGCGAAATTATCTACTTCTAATCCTCTCTCCACACCCCATTTGACGTATTCAAGGGCATCCGCGATCATGAAGGCGGCTGCGGTTACTGAGTTAGCCCCTGCGTCGCGGAAATGAGCCTCGGCTACGCTGATATGGTTGAATCTGGGCATATTCTTGGTGCA
>JABAOF010021474.1_pt1 | contig 22062 bp, 26 predicted proteins | sample 7062171 | NCBI WGS metagenome assembly JABAOF01 (sample SAMN14538628, study PRJNA623070) | marine sediment metagenome | biome: marine biome [ENVO:00000428]; feature: marine pelagic biome [ENVO:01000023]; material: deep marine sediment [ENVO:00002113] | place: India: Gulf of Khambhat ...
GAAGAGGTGGCGCGTGTTAAGATACATGACAGCAAGGTTGCTGGTAAAGCAACGGTATACATCTTTCCAGATCTCGATGCAGGAAATACCGCATACAAAGCAGTCCAGAGATCGGCGAAAATCGTTGCAATCGGTCCAATTGTTCAGGGTTTGAATAAGCCTGCCAATGATCTGAGCAGAGGTGCGACTGTACAGGATATAGTGTATACCGTCGCAGTTACTGCTGTACAGGCCCAGCAGGTGTAGGGTATAGTTTAACCGTTACAGTATAGAAACCAGTCCGGGGTTCTATCTCTATTTTTCCTCTCTTTGCTCTTCAAGCTTTTCCCGTAATTCTTCCTTTTTTTCTTTCTTCCTCGCCCTGACCCCGCGGGCAACATAACCTACTGCAATTCCGAGGACGAAAACAATCAGTATCATGATTGCTCGCACCATCGTAATGGACCACTTAAGAAACGTTATATCAACTTTTTCCGTATTTTGGACCATGAAAATGATTACCAGGATTCCAATGATAACTCCAATGATGAATTTCATCACGACCTCCCTCATTACAATTTCATTTCAAAAGATTGCTGATTAGATGGAAAGAATTATAATAAAAAGCCACTTCGCATTCAAGTAATAAGATCGCCCTTTGACCGTACAGCTGTGCTCTAATCCGTTTTGCGAGATCCATATCTCAACGGCGCTCAAACGAAGTGGATCAATACCGACCTCTTCGTTGAGATAGCGAACCACATTGATGGCTTGTGCAGATCCGATTTCCCAGTTGGTCGGATAGGTTGTCCGCAACTTCGGTATGATCGGAAAAGTGTCGGTATGACCTTCTACTCTTATGTTTTTCTCCGGGATCTTCTTGAGTGTAGCGCCGACACGCTTCAGTACACTCTATCCTTCGAGTTTGATGTCTGCTTTCCCTGTTTCGAAGAATAATCTTTCGGCAATCGTGAGTTGAAGGCGATCACGGACTTGATCGTTTGAATTTCTTTTTCCGTTGCAGCCTTTTCCTCTTCGCGTGTTTTTTGTAGGGCAGCGATCTGCTGATCTCTTTCACCCACAGATTTTTGGGTTTCATCGAGTACCTGCTGCAAATGCTGCCGCTCGCTCTCCAGGCGGTCATTGTCCTCTACCCGGGTTCTTACCTATTTCGTTGATGCATATCCTGAGAAAAGAATGGCGGGTACCATAAGAACAAAGACAAGAGAAATAAATTTGTTTTTCATTGAGGTCACCTCCTAAGTGTTGTTAAAAATTTAATGTTATTATAAGAAAATACAAATCTAATTAACAATAAGAGTTAAATTATATAAATTTATAATTGAAAGACTTTTGATATTGGTATAGCGGGGTTTGAACTCAGTATGATAACGAGAAAAATACAGCTTTTTAAAATCTTTGGATTTCAGGTGAGCCTCGATCTGAGCTGGTTTTGCAACTCCAACCTACTGGATTATGGGGGTTGTTGCAGCGTTTGGTCTTTTTCTTTCAATTTTGCTCCATGAGGTCTAACACTCACTTGTGGCTCGTCGCTATGGTGTTTCCATCAAGGGGATTACCTTTTTCGTGTTCGGAGGGGTTGCACAGATGGAGAATGAACTGCCTGGACCACAGGCGGAATTTTCGACTGCCATTGCGGGGCCACTCATGAGCATCGTTATAGCTCTGGTTTTTTTCGGGCTGAGCAAGTTGGCAGAGGCAACTGAACTTCTCAGGGCGGTTTTTGCCGTGCTCAGATATGTGGCGATAATGAACGGTGCGCTTGCTGTATTCAACATAGTCCCGGCCTTTCCGCTTGATGGCGGTTGGCTGCTTCGTTCGGCTATATGGAATACAAAGGGGGATCTGCTGGTTGCAACTCGCATATCATCCCGCATCGGATCAGCTTTCGGTATAATTCTCATTGCCTTTGGTGTTGTGAATGTGTTGATGGGGAGCTTTATTGGCGGTATGTGGTGGTTTCTCATTGGAATGTTTCTCAGTAATGCAGCGCGGCATTCCTATCAGCATGTGTTGTTTCGCCACACACTGGAGGGAGTCAAGGTGAGCAGATTCATGAAAAGTGACCCCATAACTGTTTCACCTTCAGTGAAATTACAGACACTGGTTAATGACTATGTTTACAGATATCACCACAAGATGTTTCCAGTGGTTGATGAGGGGAAGCGTGAATAAGGAAGTATTCTGTTCACAGCTTTTTCTCTATTTTATACAACGAGGTCCTGAAGTAAAAGAGAGGTAAAACTCTCTTTTCAAGAGGTTGTGCAATATAGGTTTCGATTTTAAAATGTCCTCTCTCTTTACCTGAGAGTACAAAGGAGAATCCGGTTCCGATACTGGAAAATGAGTTTACCCTCGACCCAAGGCTCAGACTTTCCTGAGTCAAAAGCTCATCAAAGAGGAGAAAAACTCTGTATTGGTGCATCCTTGTCTGCAGCTTTCCCACTTTGAACTTCAGTTCCTTATCTCGTAAAATTTCAACTTCAAGGTTTGTTGAGAGAAAAATAAAGCGGAAGGCATTGATCGAGCGTATTTCATACCCACGTATCGAATCGAATCCGCCCAGAAAGTAGAAGGAGCTGAGATCCCTATTCCATATCTTTATCGGGTAGCTCAGATTAAATTTCTCTCCAAGGTACCATCGATCCCAGAAGTTAAATCTTAACAGGAGGTTGTTGACATTATCGATGCTTACGGGATTGTCAAAACTGTTTCTGAAACGTGCATCGAAAACCGACCGATAGTAGATGCCTTCAAATGCGAGCCTCTTATCGGGATCTTTTGCTCTCAATGTATCATATACAAAACTTGTTCTTGCTGTTAAATCGATACCCTCCTCTATAACACTGCTCGTCGTTAAGCTTCCTCTAAACGAGTCGTTGACGATGAATGCGGGAATAATATAGAAGTTATGAAACATGTTGTAACTGAGACTCAATTCAAGGCCCCTGCTGCGATAGATATATTTTTCTGTAGGAAGAATTGTAAATTCATCCCCAGCGAGTTGAGGATAGAAAAAGTTTTCAAAGTCAAGATCCAGAAAGAATTTTATTCCTGGTTCGAAACGCTTTATGGGATACTTAAAGGTCAGGTCTCCCCCTATGCTGTTGTTTAGAAAGTTGTAGTTCAGATCGAATATTATCCACAGGTTGTTGAAGTCTTCGATGAAGTGTTCGTATACATTACCACTGGGGAGTGTTAATTCAAGCTGGGGACTGATCCGTGCATTTATCTTCGTTACCTTGACATCGACTTTTTTACTTTCAGCCTTTTCCACAGTTTCTTCCGGTTTTTCAGCTTCAGTTTCTGTATCTTCCTCTTGCGCATGCAGAGAAAGGGGTATGGGAGAGATAGTGATAACGATTACAAAAGAAAGCAGGTATATTGTGAAATATTTTTTCATGTTCATTGTTCTCATAGAGTATCAGGAAATGAATTAACAGAGAATTGAATTCTTTCCACTTAATTTAATCAGTAGGGAGAGTAAAAAAAAGGTTCTCTATAAGTTAAATGCTGTGATCTACCCGATAGGTATTAAAATAAATTCAGTTTCATCTAATTTTGAGGATATTATATTATAGTTGTCACTTGAACAGGAGGTATGAGGGGATGGGTTTCTGGGAGAGGTCGAAAAAAGTTATCAGTGAAGGTATGATGTCTACAAAGGAAGTGTTGGATAAGGCAAAGGATAAGACGAAGGAACTTGGAGAAAAAGGTGTTAAAAAGTTCGAGATGATGCAACTCGAAAAACAGGCTGAAAAACGATTTGCACAGATCGGAAGACTTGTATATGAAGTACTTGTAAAAGAGGGACAGCAAACGATTTCCAAGGGAACCGCTGAGATTAAGAAACTCCTCCAGGATGTGGAAGATATCGAAAAGGAAATTGATCAAAAGGAAGCATCACTCTAACACTGCAACGGTATAAGCTAGTGTGGTTGCAGGTTACTGAAAATAATATCAGCAACATCACTGCGCACACTATTTATTAAAAGGTTGTTGTTTTTTCGGTGAGGGTAGGTACAGTTTGATAGAAGCACAAACCCGATTTCCATTCTTTCATCGCATATGCTGAGACAACCGGTGTAACCCGTCTTACCGAATGTAAGATCTGTATAATAATGGCCCATGAACTGAGGCTGTCCAAGTTCCCACCCGAGTCCCGTGCATTCACCGATTTCTGCTATTTGATTTGTGTACATTCTGCAGATTGTTTGTTCACTAAAAAAGCGTCTGCCAAAAAGTGTACCGCCCTCTAAAAGCATCTGGAGGAAATTGAGGAGATCAGGTGCAGTTGAAAAGAGACCTGCAGAGCCGGGCACGCAGGGTATGATCTTAAGATAGTCTCTGTTTGTCCTCAGAAGGGTAAAGCTACTCTCATCGTGTACCTCTCCCTGTATGAGTCTCCCCCGCCAACCATCGAATTCTGTCGGTACAATATCTGATTTGGGAAATTCTACCAGAGGCTTAAAACTTGTCCGATCCATTTCGAGAGGCCTGAAGAACGTTTCATCTGCGATATGGTCCAGTGGTTTGCCGCACACTCTTTCAATGACGAGGCTGAGAAGTACACTTGTTGCATTTGAATAGCAGAAAACTTCACCCGGTTTATTTTTAAATGATGTTTGAAATATTATATTCATAATTTTTTCCGGGGTCTTATCCTTGTACCAGGAGAGCCGGAATCCAAAGCTTAATGTGTGGGTGAGCAGGTGTTTTAGCTGCACCGCATCTCGGTCTGGGTTTGTAAATTCAGGTACATATTGAACCAGTTTGTCATTTTCGTTGAGACGTCCATCTTCGATAAGTTTCAATGCAAGGCACGCAACAGGAATTGACTTTGTTATAGATGCGACATCATAGATTGAGTTGTCCTCTACTCTGGGCGATGTCTTTGCATAGGTAAACCTGCCGAATGGTAGTACGGTGCGTTCGCCCCCTTTTCTCACCATACCGAACACGCAGCCGGGGAATACGTGTTTTTCGACCGCACTGTTCAGCACATCCTTAATGGGCGGGACTAATTTTTTCATGGAGATCAAGGCGTTAGGTTCTCACGCATCTTTTTAGCCAGGTCCAGATCCCTGTCGACCAATGTGATCTCTANNTTTGGTCGATACTGACCGTAAGAAACCGCACTGAGACGGAGCGGGTCGACACCTGACTCCTCCTGCAGATAACGAACCACGTTTACTGCGCGGGCGGCACCGAGCTCCCAGTTCGTTGGGTATTGAGATTTAAGGGAGCGTCCAATTGGTACGGTATCGGTATGTCCTTCGATTCTTACGTTCTTCTCAGGAATTTTTACCAAAACAGCACCAATGCGTTTGAGAACCCATTTCCCATCAGGTTTTATTTCCGTGTTACCCGTATCGAAAAATAGCTCCTCCGCAACGCTGACCACAAGCCTGTTTTGTATCTGATTGATCTGAACGCTCTTGTCATTGATCTCTTTTTTAAGAGTCTGGACCAGCTCGTCCTGGGTTTGTCTTAATAAAAGTGATTCACGTTCAGTGGTTTCCTTCTGTACCTGAAGCTCTGCATGAAGCTGTTCGATCAGCAGGTCCTTTTCATCGAGCTGTTTGTTTGCATTTTCAAAACTGGTTTTCAGCTTTTCGTGTCTTTCCTCAAGAGTTTTGTATTTGTTCGATAACGCGCAGCCTGTAAGCATAACAGTAATGAAAAAAAATAGTAGTATCAGATATAGTGTTTTTCTGTTCATTTTTTCTTGACCTCTAGCTATTTAGCTCTTTCTTTACAAGTCAGTTGTTTACAACATGATACTATCTTGGATACGGTAATATTTCTATTTCAGAAAGGGTAGATATATTTATTCGCAGTAACAAAGAGGTAACGTGCACTACTTTTAAGGAGATTGATCGTGCGAAAAATGTACCTTTTTTTTCTTATCTTCATGGTCCCGATGACGTGTTTTGCGCAGGAAGGAATGACTCCTAGAGTGGCTCTTCAAGGTGTAGTGGACCTTACCTTAGAGATCAGCGTAGACGAGATATTGAAGGATCTTGACGTTGATAAGATACAAAATGAGGTGAAGGAACAGCTGACCCTTGCGGGGTTGCAGGTTGTAGATGATAAGAACCATTCCGTAGGTATCGATAGGTTTATCGTCAATGTCATGGCTGTGGAGGATTCCATGAAGATCATCTACGGATACGGCATCCGGGTGGAGTTGCACCAGCGACTGCTTCTGCCCTGGAATCCACAAATTTCGATATTTGCAATAAGCTGGTCGAAATGGTCGGTTGGTATATCCGGTAAAAAAAAGGCTGCTCCCGCTGTAAGGCAAGCGTTAAAGGAAATGGTCAGAGATTTCATCACAGATTATAAAAAGTCGAATCCATAGTATATAGCAATAGGGTATCCTTGGTTCTGGTTTATATCAGCGTTAACGACCTGTAGTATCACCTCATGGTGCAGTTGCCTGGATGCCGAGGAGGGCAGGGTTTTCCTTTATCTCTCTTTCAAAAGCCTCCTTACGTAAATTGTTGAAATAGCTGGGGTGTTGAAACGAGTAGGTGAAATTGGTGTGCACGTCGTATCTTCCTTCAAGAAGTGCAACGGAGTCCTCGACCATGACAAGCTCTTCATCGGTCGGAATAACGAAAATTCTGGTCTGTGATCCTGCTCCGGTTATATCGGTTTCGGCATTTCTCGTTTGAGAGATCCTGTTTTTTTCATAGTCCATGGTAATGCCGAGACTATCGAAGTTCTCGAGCATAAGCTCACGCAATTCGGGATTCATCTCTCCGGCACCGGCGGTAAAGACGATTGCATCTACATTGCCGATTGCCGCGGTATATGCACCAATGTACTTCTTCCCACGGTAGCCTTCGATATTGATGGCCAGTCGAGAGCGTTCTTCCCCATTCTCTGCAGCCTTTCTAACGTCACGCCTGTCGATGTATTTTCCTGTTATTCCCAATAGTCCACTTTTTTTGTTGAGAATCGAATAAATTTCCTTGGTTGAGTACCCCTTTTTTTCCATCATATAAAGGTCGATGGCGGGATCGTGATCTCCCGAACGTGTTCCCATAACTGCACCCTCCAGAGGTGTAAATCCCATACTGGTATCCACAGACACACCGTTTTTGACAGCGTTGAAGCTTACCCCATTTCCGATATGTGCAATAACGAGATTTGTTTTGAAGGGGTCTTTTCCGAGGAGAACTGCAGCTCTCTTTGAGCAGTAGAGGAAGGACGTTCCATGAAAACCATATTTTCTTATGTGGAACTCCTGGTACCACTCATATGGCAGGGGGTATATATAGGCATAATCGGGCATTGTTTGATGCCATGCAGTGTCCATGACTGCGACATGTGGAACGTTCGGTAAAAGGATCTTAGCAGCTTCAATACCAGTTATATTGGGTGGGTTGTGAAGTGGAGCAAGCTGGGCAAGGTCTTTGAATGAGCGTAGCGTGTCGTTATCAATAATGACCGATTTATTGAAGGTCTCACCACCGTGGACCACCCTGTGTCCGACCGCTTTGATCCTGTCGATATTGGCAATGACTCCTGTTTCGGTGCTGGTGAGAACTTCCAATATGAGGTCAACGGCTTCACGATGGGTTGGACAGTTGTGAGAAATTTCCACCTTTTTTCTTCCAATAACTTCGTGGATGATGGAAGAATCGCCCTGAGTTACACGCTCGACAATCCCCTTTGCAATAGTCGTTTTTTCCTCCCATCTGTAGAGAACATACTTGAGAGAGGAACTGCCGCAGTTCAGAACAAGTACGTCCATTGGCAACTCCTTTCTAAATGATATGCACAGCTAAAAAGAATTGAATGAAAAAAATAAAGGGATTAAATTATATTTTGTGGCTCCGTACGCTGTGTTAGCAACAGTCTGAAATATCAAATTATTGAGCTGATGAATAATTAATAATCATTGGCGCCAGTAAACTCGCAAGTGGTCACCGGCGACCATTTAAATATCTCCTAATCGGAGGAAGCTATGCATCCCTCTATTCGGATATTAAACCGGATAGAAGCGAAAAGTCCAGTGCTTGTTGCTGCATGGCCGGGTATGGGAAATGTGGCATTCGGTGCAGCGATGTATCTAAAGGAACGACTGGATGCTACTAAATTTGCCGAAATAGATTCGAAGGATATATTCTACCGCACCGGTGTTCAGATAAAAGACGGAATCGTAAATATTCCTGAGCTTCCAAAATCTGAATTCTTTCATGTCGCCAATTCCTCCGGTAAAAATGACCTCATCATTTTCATCGGTGAATCACAACCGGTGATGGAAAAGGAGCATGAACTGGCAAGAAGGGTTGTTGAGGTGGCGGTTTTGTTCAAGGTCAAAGAGATTGTTACCTTTGCAGCCACACCGGTAAATATTACGCATCGGGCTGATCCGGGAGTGTGGGGAGTTGCCACGGATGCGGGAATACTCCGAGAAATGCCGCAATACGGTGTGCGTGTCATGAATGCAGGGCATATAGGAGGATTGAACGGATTGCTCCTCGGTGTTGCGAAAGAGGCTGGCATTGGTGGGCTCTGCCTTTTGGGTGAAATCCCATTCTATACCGCAAAGATTGAAAACCCCAAGTCATCGTTATCAATTCTGAAAGTATTCATGAAGTATAAAAATGTGGAGATCGATTTCGAAGGCCTCGAGCAAATGGCCAAATTTGTCGAGGAAGAGGTGGAAAAGGTCAGTAAAACAACAAAACAAACTCTCTTCGGAGATGATGCAGAGGGAGGCAAGAAGGAGAGCGCTGAAAGCCACCAGGAAGGTGTGGGTGGAGATGAAAGAATCGTTCCTCCTGAAGTTCGCGAAAGAATTGAATANNGTTCGCGAAAGAATTGAATACATGTTCAATGCTGCAATTAGAGATATCTCAAAAGCGGGTGAATTAAAGAAGGAGCTTGATCGCTGGGGGGTGTTTCAGGAATATGAAGACCGGTTTCTCGACCTTTTCGGTAAGAGGAACATGTGATCTTGTCCTGAAGGTTAATACTGACACTCAATAGAGGACCATTTGATATGGGACTTTTCAGTAAAAAGGATGGAGATGAGAAACCGCAGGGTTCCAGATTAGACCGCAACCTTCCTGCATCTGTATTTGAGAGCCCCACCCTAAAGGTTCTTGAGGGTTTTAGAGAAGACAGCAAATATTCTGAGCCCATAGTTCGGTTGGCGAAGGCCCTGCGTGAGCAGTTTGGGGTTCACAAGGGCGATTATGTTATTTTGAAAAAAGGCGACCGCGTCGTCAGAGCGAAGGTTGATGTTTCCTCTGCTGCCGATGGTACGGATCGGATTGTTCGGCTGAACCCTCGTTCACGAGAACTCCTCTCGGCACAGCTGGGTGATGAAATCGAGGTCATTCCCCATGAAACGCTCATCCTCCTCATCGATACCTCAGGGAGTATGGCTGATTATATTTCGGGTACCGAGAAGATCAACGCAGCAAAAAAAGCAGTGGTGGAGTTCATACGAAGCAAATTCCTGATGGGGCAGGGGGATCGAATCGGTATTACCAGTTTTGGTGAGTACGCAACGATAATCGAGAAGCCCTCGGTGCAGTATGAGTTCCTGGAGAACCGTGTCGATGCACTTCGGCCCAACGGTGCCACCGCTATGTTCGAGGGGATGCGGTTGTCCATTGATAATCTATCGGCCAGCAGTGGTGCAAAGAGGATTGTCCTATTGACGGACGGTATTCCGACAACGACGGGTAGGATATCTATAATTTCACTTGCGAAAGAGGCGGCAACGAAAAAGATCGTTATCGATACTGTTGGGGTTGGTACACCCTTCGACTTGATGGGTTATGATGAAATGCTTCTCAGAAGAATTGCCGCAATTACCGGTGGAACTTTCAGGAGGGTCATGGATATCGAACAGTTGACAGGGCAGTTCAGAGAACTCGCGGAAGGGAAAAACTACACCTACCTCCTTCCTGAGAAGTAGATTTCGCGAACTTCTGAATCCACCTTTAATAAAACAATATAAGCCGAACTTCCTGCCAAGGGCTGGAAGTGCCGTAGGTGATGAAGGAAAGAACGGGGTGAGTCGAAAGCTTGCTGTGGGTATCATTTCACTTTTTTTCTCATTCTATACAGCATCCGTGTATACTCAGAATGGGCCGGTACAGTTTCAATTCGATGAGATGGAATTAAATGAATTTATCATTATGCCCGAAACGCTGCTCTACAGGATTATGAATAAAGACGCAGGCTATGATCTTTTTGATGTAAGGCCGCTTGAAGAGTTCCGTAAAGGTCATATTTCAGGTGCAGTGAACCTTCCGTGGGAGCCTTCCGGATTTCATGCGGAAAAGCGCGATTTTCCGCGAAACAGGGAGATTATTTTTATCAGTGAGGATGGTGTGGATGCGCTCAAGGCTGTTCGATATCTTCTCGAGATGGGCTATAGAGAGGTTTTTTCAGTCGAGGGTGGAATGAATAACTGGCCATACCATCAGTATCTTGAAAGCGAGTAGTTGAGCTTATCGACTCGGATTTAATCCCGCTTTATCTTTTTACCGAATTTCTCATCCTTCATCAATTTATAGGATATCGAATCGACAAGGGCAAGCCAGCTTGCCTCCATGATGTTTCTCGATACTCCCACAGTACCCCATACGTCGGTTCCATCGGCGCTCTGGATGAGCACCCGCACGAAGGCTTCCGTTGCCATGTTGGTTTCGAGGACACGAACTTTGTAATCGATAAGTCTCATTTCACTTAAAGTCGGATAAAATATGGTTAGTGCTTTCCTTAACGCTTTATCGAGGGCATTAACAGGACCTACACCTTCAGATGCGGTGAGTTCCTTTTCACCGTCCACAATTACCTTGATCGTTGCTTCCGACAGTGGATCCTGCATCGGTCCACGCTTTTCGGTGATTACTCGAAATCCTTCGAGGTAGAAGAATTCATCAAACTCTTTAATTAACTTTTTGAGCAGGATTTCGAACGAGCCCTCAGCTCCCTCAAACTGATAACCAGCATTTTCCAGCTCTTTGAGTTTGTGCAGAATTTCCTTTGTTTTTTGAGAGTACGCTTCCATACTGCTCAGGTCGATTCCAAACTGTGAAGCCTTATAGTGTATGTTACTTCTGCCAGATAGATCGGAAATGAGAACTCTTCGTACGTTTCCAACTTGTTCGGGTTCTATATGTTCATAGGTTCTGGGGTTCTTCATCATTGCATCGACATGGATTCCACCCTTGTGCGCAAATGCACTTTCCCCTACATAGGGCATTCGCAGATCGTGGGTCATATTGGAGAGTTCACTTATATACCGTGACACTTCTGAGAGCTTCCGAAGGTTTTCATCGCTGATGCAGTCAATATTCATCTTGAGCTTCAGTATTGGGATAATTGAGCAGAGATTCGCATTCCCGCATCTTTCACCAAATCCGTTAATCGTTCCCTGAACCTGCGTTGCTCCCTGATTTACCGCTTCAATTGAGACTGCAACTCCAAGACCTGAATCATTATGTGCATGAATGCCAATAGGACACTTAACTACCTTTCTCACTTCCTCGAAAATCGGTCCGATCTCATGAGGCAGTGTCCCACCATTAGTGTCGGCCAGTACGATCACATCAGTTCCCCCGCTGCAGGCAGCTTCAAGGGTTTGCAATGCATAGGCAGAATTTTCTTTATAACCGTCGAAGAAATGTTCGGCATCGTAGAAGACTTCTAAATTTTGGGATTTTAGATATGCAATTGAATCCTCTATCATCAAAAGGTTGTCCTTTAGCCGAATGCGAAGCGCTTCCTTTACGTGCAAATCCCAGGCCTTACCGAAGATCGTTGCAACAGATACACCTGTTTCAATGATAGCGCTTAAATTTGGATCTTCGTCAGGCTTATTCCGAACTTTTCGCGTACTTCCGAATGCAACAAGCTTCGCATTTTTAAACTTCATGTCTTTGATCTTGTTGAAGAAGGCAATGTCCTTTGGGTTCGATCCGGGCCATCCGCCCTCTATATAGTGGATACCGAAGTCGTCCAGTACCCGTGCGATCTTTATTTTGTCCTCACTCGAGAAGGTAACTCCTTCACCCTGAGTGCCATCCCGCAAGGTCGTATCAAAGATTTGGACCATCGCCTATCCTTTTAACTATTGTTGAAAATTCTGTTTATTGCATTGATCAGGGCATAAGCAGAAGCTTCAATGACATCGGTTGCGACTCCATAGCCCCTGTAAATCTTATCGTCTTTGGCTACCGAGATAGTAACGCTGCCCATCGCATCCTTTCCATGGGTAACAGCATTGATAGAGTAGCTTATGAGCTTGATTGGCGTGTTGGTAATACGCTCAATCGCTTTATAAACTGCGTCGACCGGCCCGTCGCCTGTAGCCGCTTCCTGTATGTACTCACCGTTTCGCTTCAACTTTACCGTTGCTGTGGGAATTGTATTGCTTCCAGTAACAACGCTGAAATAGTCAAGCCTGAATATTTCAGGAATAATGCTCAACTCCTCCTCTACCAGTGCAAAGAGGTCTTCATCGAAAACCTCTCTCTTCTTATCGGCTATCTCGAGAAATCGCTCGTAGACTTTTTCAAAATCTTTTTTTTCCAGTGCATAACCAAGCTCTTTTAATCGAATCGCAAGACCATGCTTACCGGAATGTCTTCCCAGAATGAGCATGGATTTTTGACGTCCGATAGATTCCGGTCTCATGATTTCATAGGTCAGACTGTGCTTGATCATGCCGTCCTGGTGAATTCCCGCCTCATGGGCAAAGGCATTCTCGCCGACTATGGCCTTGTTCGGCTGAACCGGTATTCCGGTAAAACTGACTAAGCTTTTACTCAATTGATAGATGTATTCTGTGTTTATACCGGTATGAAGGCCGTAAGCGTCCTTTCTCGTATTGAGAGACATGACTACTTCCTCAAAAGATGCATTTCCAGCTCGCTCACCCAGCCCATTCACAGCAACCTCAGCCTGTCTCGCACCGACTCTCAATGCTTCAAGGGTGTTGGCCGTGGCGAGTCCAAGGTCGTTGTGACAGTGAACGCTGATGATAACCTCTTTTATGTTGGGGACATTTTCTAAGAGAAATCTGATCAGCTCGCCAAACTCAGCTGGAGTGGTATAGCCAACCGTGTCGGGCACGTTGATGGTAGTTGCACCCGCCTCGACAACTGCGCTGAATATCTCCTTTAGAAAGCCCCGATCGCTTCTTGTTGCATCTTCTGCTGAAAATTCTACATCGTTTACAAGGGTACGTGCAATGCTGACAGCATCTATCGCAAGCTTTAACACCTCATCCTTAGTCCTCTTGAGTTTATGGGTCATGTGAATATCAGAGGTGGCGATAAAGGTATGAATCCTTTTCTTTTTTGCTGGTTTCACTGCTTCAAAGCAATTCGTTATGTCCTTTTCAAGCGCTCGAGCGAGCCCTGCTATTACCGGTCCTCTCACCTTTTCCGCAATACGTTTCACCCCTTCGAACTGCTTCGGTGATGAAATTGGAAACCCTGCTTCGATAATATCAACTCCACTCTTTGCCAGTATCTTTGCCACTTCCAGTTTTTGCTCAACACTCATACTCGCTCCGGGTGATTGCTCACCATCTCGCAGCGTCGTATCGAAAATACGGATTCTATCCATTTATCTTTCCTCCCACTTTGCTGATACCCCTGCTTATAGATGCTCTTCCCGTCCTGGCAATTTCCAGGATTCCATAGGGCTTCAATATAGATATGAGCGCTTCTATCTTGTCGGCAATTCCCGTGACCTCGAGGGTAAGCGTATCGTGGGAAATATCGACCACTTTTCCCTTGAAAACCTCCACTATTTGAAATATTTCCTGTTTTGCAGCAGCTTGTGCTTTGATTTTTATGAGAATGAGTTCGCGGTTTACCGAAGGGACACTTGTGAGATCCCAGACTTTGATGACATCGATGAACTTATTGAGCTGCTTCTTTATCTGCTCAACTACCTGATCATCACCTTTGACGACAATGGTCATTCTGGAATACTCCGGAGTCTCCGTTTCACCGACGGACAATTCAGAGATGTTGTACCCTCTTCCGCTAAATAGTCCTGCAATATGGGCAAGGACGCCACTCTTATTTTCAACAAGTGCGGCAATTGTGTATTCTCGTTCCATGAGATACCTCCCTTTTAGAATTGACTAGGCGAGAAGGTACTTATCAGCATCTTCCTTATTACTTATCATCGTCTTGATAGGCGCCCCGGCCGGCACCATTGGGGTCACATTTTCTTCTGGGTGTATGATGAAATCCATTATAACCGGTTTATCGACCTTTATCGCCTCCTGCAGTGCATTTTCAACATCAACCTTTTTCTGAATCCTCATTCCCACTGCAAAATACGCTTCTGCAAGCTTCACAAAATCCGGTACATAGGGTGGACACTGCGGTCCGGGATTACAGCATACTTCAGGACAACGATTATCCTTCCTCAGACAGGTTGCTGAGTATCGTCTATCGAAGAAAAATTCCTGCCACTGCCTCACCATTCCTAGATAACCGTTGTTCAGTATAGCAACTTTTATTGGCAGGGAATTCTGTGTAAGCGTGGCAAGTTCCTGTATGTTCATCTGAATGCTTCCGTCTCCCGCGATATCGATTACCGTGGCCTCGGGATTTGCCAGCTGCGCACCGATAGCCGCTGGTAGACCATACCCCATAGTCCCCAAACCGCCCGAGGTAATAAGCTGTCGTGGTTTTGTATATTTGAAGAACTGTGCAGCCCACATCTGATTCTGACCAACTTCCGTTGTAATGATCGCATTGCCCTGGGTAACCTTGTAGATCATTTCGACGATATACTGGGGATGAAGTATCTCATCATTGTCGTTGTATGTGAGGGGGTGTGATTTTTTCCAATTCTTTATCTCTTTAATCCAATCTTTGATATCTATCTTTTCGGCATATTTCAGCATCTCTCGCNNNNAATGTCGATATGAATAAATTTTGCTTTTGGAGCAAACATCGACAGCTTTCCGGTGACCCGGTCGTCAAATCGGGCGCCAATAGCTATTAACAGATCGCACTCGTCGACAGCGTAATTTGCAGCTTTTGTTCCATGCATGCCCAACATACCGAGGAATTCAGGTTCTGTTCCGGGAAATCCGCCAAGTCCCATGAGAGTGAGTACCACCGGGATCCCTGTCTTTTTTACAAATCGTTTGAGTTCTTCCGACGCTTCGGAGGTAACAATACCTCCTCCTGCATAAATGATTGGTCGCTTCGCCTCCTTTATTGCCTGCATTAACCGTTTTATCTGCCGTATATTGCCCTTTAACGTAACGCTGTACCCTGGTATATTGATCTCTTCTGGATACTCGAAATTTATCTCCGAGGTGATTATATCCTTGGGCAGATCCACTACCACAGGACCTGGTCTTCCAGTTTTTGCAATAAAGAACGCCTGTTTCAAAATGAGGGGAAGCTCAGCTGGATCCTTCACAATGAAATTATGTTTCGTTACTGGTCGGGTGATACCTGTTGTATCGGCTTCCTGGAAGGCATCATTGCCGATCATTGCCCTTGGAACCTGGCCGGTCAGGGCCACAACGGGAACTGAATCCATATAGGCGGTCGCGAGACCTGTTACGATGTTGGTGGCACCAGGACCGCTCGTCACGATGCAGACGCCTGGTTCGCCTGAGCTTCGTGCGTAGCCGTCTGCCGCATGAATGGCGCCCTGTTCGTGCTTTGTAATGATCATGTTGAGTTTCTTGTCACCATAGAGAGCATCGAAAAGAGGAATCACAACTCCTCCCGGTATTCCAAAAATGGTGGTTACCTTCTCTCGATGGAGAATCTCGACTATAGCCTGTGCTCCGGTCATTTTCATGAGAAACTCCTCACAATAAGCTGTACAGGTGAGACATGGGGTAAGATAATCAGCTCCCCTGCATCACCTGTTTATTGCGTCTCCTAAAGGGGAAAGACAGCGCCTTTTGCCGCCGAGCTTACCATCTTTGAATACCGATACATATAACCCCAATCGATGTTCGGTTTTATCTCTCCCCTACTCTTTAGCTTCTCTAGTCTTTGTTTCAGTTCAACATCACCGACCATTAAAGTCAATCTCTTTTCAGGAATATTAATTTGAATACGATCTCCGTCCTCAACCGCAGCTATTGGNNGTGAGATATGTCCAATTGATGCCCCTTTCGTTGCACCGGAGAAGCGCCCATCGGTGATAAGTGCAACTGAGCGATCCAGGCCCATCCCCGCTATTGTTGATGTTGGTGTGAGCATCTCCCTCATACCGGGTCCACCTTTCGGTCCCTCATACCGAATCACTACAACATCACCCTCCCTGATTCTGTTGTTCAGAATCGCATCAACTGCATCTTCCTCCGATTCAAAAAGACGTGCCGGTCCCTCGTGTACCATCATCTCCGGAACGACTGCTGCACTCTTTACAATCGAACCGCCGGGAGCAAGGTTTCCCTTGAGAACCGTAAGTCCACCGGAACGGTGCCTTGGTTTATCGACTGGTGCAATAACGCTCTGATCCTTTACTGTTGTGTTCTGAATCAATTCGGCGATGGTCTTTCCGCTTACAGATTTCATCGATCCATTAATGAGCTTTTTTTTCGTCAGCTCATTCATGACCGCAGAGATACCGCCTGCTCTGTGCAGGTCCTCCATATGATCGGTGCCGGCCGGTGCAAGGCTGCACAGGTGCGGAACCTGGCCGCTTATCCGATCGAAATCATCAAGTGAAACCTCAACACCCCCGTAATAGGCTATTGCAGGGAGATGAAGAGCGGTGTTCGTTGAGCCTCCAACGGCCATATCAACCTTTATTGCATTGAAAAAGGCCTCACGGGTCATGATATCGCGGGGACAGAGGTTGTCCGCTACAAGCTGCATTATGGAAATACCGGTTTGTTTTGCTAATCTGAGTCGGTCAGAATGTACAGCGGGTATCGTCCCGTTTCCCGGAAGAGCTATTCCGAGTGCCTCTGAGAGACAGTTCATTGAATTTGCTGTGTACAGACCAGAGCAACTCCCGACGCCCGGACAGGCACAGGTTTCGATAAGCTCAAGTTCCTTTTCGCTGATCTTACCCGATTTAAGGCTTCCAACCGCCTCGAAAACATTATCAACACCAAGTTTTTTCCCATCTAATTCACCAGCGAGCATTGGACCTCCAGAGATGAGGATTGTGGGAATATTTAGTCTCATTGCGGCGATGAGCATGCCCGGGGTTATTTTGTCACAGTTGGTAATCAAAACAAGACCGTCAAAGGGAGTGCCCATTGCGACAACTTCAATTGAATCAGCGATGAGCTCTCTGCTGCCCAAGTGAGTACTTCATTCCCCTGTGATCCATTGCAAGACCGTCACAGATTCCTATTGTTCCAAATTCTAATGGTGTACCGCCTGCACTCCGAATTCCATCCTTTACAGCCTGAGCAATATCGTCGAGGTGGAGATGACCGGGTATGATCTCATTTGCTGAATTCGCAACACCGATTATCGGTTGTTCAATCTCACGCTTTGTAAGCCCAAGCGCATAGAGAAGGGATCGATGGGGCGATCGCGCTAATCCCTTTTTCATTGCATCACTTCGCATGGTACCTCTCCTCGTACTGGTCTATGGAATATTGTATTCCCTGGTCTTAAAACCAAATAGTAATAAAAAAACCCGCTTTCAACAGCGGGTTTCAATTGCATATATGCCGCTGCCTAATACGAAAATAAAAGCAATACGATTACGCTAATAATGGTTAGAGAAATAGATTGTATAGTCGCTATCTTAGAATTAAAAATGGGAATTGAAAAAATACTTGTTTTCATTTTTTATTCGCGGTATATAATGCCCGTAGAAAATGATTTTAGTGTAAGATACCCCTTATATCGATTTTGTCAAGGAAAAATTGGGAGATTTCATTGTTCGATGTTCTTGGTCTTGGAAGCAACTGCATTGATTACCTCTGTTTAATGGACGGATATCCACCTGAGGATGTAAAGACCGAGGTGGATACTATTGAGATGCAGGGTGGGGGAAACATAGGAACAGCACTTGTCGCAGTAGCCCGTTTGGGCGGTAATGCAGCATACCATGGTGTCGTTGGAAACGATGAGTATCGTGATCGACTGTTTGAGGAGTTGAGTCGATATGGCATTGATACGCAGCACGTGAGTTTCAAAGAGGGAAAAAATCATGTTGCCTTCATCCTGATCAATAGGTCGAATGCCACAAGAACTATAATCTATTCAAAGCATAACATACCTGAGTTCTCTCCCCATGAGGTCAACACCGATATTATTACTCAAACCAAAGTTCTTCTGTTGGATTTTTTCTACGAGGAAGTTTCTCTGAAAGCCTCTAAGTTTGCAAAAGAACATGGTGTGCCTGTGGTAATTGATGCTGAGTGGGTCTGTCCACATGCAAAGGATATCATTGCAAACAGTTCGCATTTAATTACATCACGTAATTTTGCTCTCGATTTCACCGATATGGGTGGTTCGGAAAATATGGAAGAGGTTATAAAGAAATTGTCTCAGATAGTAGGGGGCTGCTTTATTTGTATAACACTCGGGGACAGGGGTTCTATCTCTTTTGATCGTGAAAAAGAGAAGATATTTTGGCAAAAACCTTTCATAGTTGATACTGTTGATACCACTGGGGCTGGAGATGTATTTCATGGTGCATTTTGCTATTTTTTATCGCAGGGCTATTCAAACGAAGATGCTGTACGTTACTCATCGGCATGCTCAGCCATGAAATGTAGACAACTCGGAGGTCGGAGAGGTATCCCAACGTTCAATGAACTTCTCGTTTTCCTGGGGGAAAAGAATACAGGCTGATGGTAGCGTACAAACGGGTGAAATAGGGTGGGGCCATTTATTGAGTATAGGGGCTTATCGGAATCGTTTGGCAGCCTTTAAAACACTGAGCACATCTACATTTTCCTCGATAAGATCGGCAAGTTTATCATACTGGGAATTGAGATGGTCGGAGTAATGGAATATTTTTGCATCATTTCTTCCATGTACCTTGAGAAAATGGTACCGAAAATCATCATTCTCGAATAAACCGTGAAGATAGGTTCCCCATATCTGCCCATCATCCGAAACTGCACCATCTTCATGAATGATATCTCCTTCGTTTCTTTTCAGTAATTGAAAGGATGGTGAGAGTCGGGACGATCGTTCGGTCTTCCCCATATGGATTTCATAGCCTCTGACCTGTACAGGCCTGTTGCAGCTGTTATTAATTTTGTCTATCCCGCTGACGGCATCCACTCTAGTTAATGTTTTCTCTTTCTCAAGGACCGTATTGATGTCAAGAATGCCGAGACCTTCGGTTCTTTTGAGAGATGTTTCAACACCATATGGATCTTCCACATAATTTCCAAGCATCTGATAACCACCACATATACCAACAACAGTCTTGCCCTCGATTATATGTCGTTTCAGTGCGGTGTCAAATCCCTTTTCCTTGAGCCAGATGAGATCCGCGATTGTATTCTTTGTTCCGGGAATAATGATAATGGTGCTTCCCTTGATATCTCTCGGATTGCGGGTATAGAGCAGTGAGACGCTCTCTTCTATTTCAAAGGGATCGAAATCGGTGTAGTTTGAAATAAAGGGAAGATGGATAACAGCTATTTTGATGATTGCGTTTTTANNCCTGACAATAGCGTTTTTGTCAGCGGTGCCCTTTCGTCCATGCTGCAGTGCAACACTGTCTTCTTCGGGAAGATGGATATCGGTATAATAGGGAACCAAACCGAAGACAGGCTTTCGGGTTTTTCTCTGGATAAAATCAATCCCGTCTGTAAAAAGAGAAGGGTCACCTCGAAACTTGTTGATTATAAACNNGTCGTGTTAGGAGGTTTATCGTTCCTATAATAGAGGCGAACACGCCACCTTTGTCTATATCAGCAACGAGCACAGCAGGTGCCTGAACTCGTTTTGCTATCTCAATATTGACTATATCCCTCTCCTTGAGGTTCATTTCAGCTGTGCTCCCGGCGCCCTCCAGGACTATCGCGTCATATTTTGCGCTGAGCCGTTCGTAACTCTGAAGAACCTTTGGGAGCAGAAGCTTTTTCATGCCGTAGTATCCCTGAGCTGACTGATTTTTCATTACTTTGCCCTGCACGATTATTTGGGTCATTGTCTGTCCCGATGGTTTGAGAAGAATGGGATTCATATCGGAATCGGGTAGAATTCCTGCTGCGTATGCCTGCATAACCTGGGCTCTACCCATTTCTTTTCCATCCATAGTGACAAATGAGTTTAACGCCATATTCTGCGCTTTAAATGGAGAGACGCGGTAACCATGACGGAGGAAAATACGGCAGAATCCAGCTGCAATGACGCTCTTTCCAACATCGGAGCCGGTTCCGAGAAACATGAGCTGGAGAGGATTATTTTTTCCCATGGTCTGTACACACTTCGGGTAATCCGAGTATAATAAGTGATGAGGAATTGACCCTCCTAAAAATAATACATATGTTAAAATAATTAAATCTCTTTCCTGGTCCTACATGTGAAATAATTCTGGGTCCATGGAAATCGGAACAGTTGTGTTAGATAAAAGTGTGCATAAAACGATTGAGATTTTGAAACGTATGATCGTGGTTTTTTTATTTGTTCTGTCTGAGGCATGTATCGTTGCTGCGGTTGTGTACGGTTTATTCAGGATTGCCACCTTTGATAAAAGAGTATATGCGTGGTTTTTTCTTGCAGTTTCGGCGATTCTGTTTTTTTATTTGATGTACAGGATCGTACGGAAAAAGTTATTATCAAAAATTCTCTTAAAGATTGCATGGATTCTTTTTTTAATTTGTTTCATAGCAGCCTTGGTAGCTGTTGCCCTGCTGTATGGTTCGCTATTTGTCCGTGTTCCTCTTATCGGTTTTATTTCGGTGCCTGTTGTGATATTCCTGTTTTTCTTTCTCCTGCCGAAACTGAAGGTTTTTTCCACAATAAAGAAATATTTTTCTTAAAAGGGTGTTGACTTTTCTAATTCACCTCCTTATTTTTCGGACAAATTTTTCACTGCAAAGGAGATGCTGAATGGCGAGAAGTTTTTACATCGATCAGGATGAATGCATAAGCTGCGGTGCTTGTGTGGACAGCTGTCCCGATGTATTTCAGATGAATGATGATAATCTTGCAGAGATCTTTGATGCCGAAGGCGCATCTGAAGAGGAGATACAGGATGCACTTGATTCATGTCCTGTTACCTGTATTCATTGGGAAGACGAGGATTAATGAGAGCCTAAAAAAAATACCCTCTTCTCTATATGAAGAGGGTTTTTTTTAATTCGTGATAACCGCCTCTTAATCCAAAATATCGATCTGAATACCTTTTCTCGTATTACCATGATACTGTGTTAAGGCGTCCTTTTTTCCGTAAGCCATGATCATTTCAAGTTGTTTCTGACCAGGTTTAATAATATCATTCTGATNNCTCCATTGTTGTATTTCCCGATTCCTCCTTCATTTCAAAATCCTTCACAAAGTTGACATCAGTATCCATGTGACTTTTGCCCTTACCTACCTGCTCTTTAAATACAACTCTTCCCCTGTCAACAAACCCGATATGAATATGTGCATCATTCATCTTTGAGGAGTTGATACCTACCCCGATCCAGCCCTCCGTCTCAGCTGTTACTCCGATGTAAACCTTATCCCCATTCCAGTTGAGGTAGAGCTTATAATCGGAAAAATTATAATTATAGCTGTATTCAGCCGGTTGTATGATGCCGTCGACCTTCGTCATATTGGATGTCTTTTTCAATCCTTTTGATGCTCCATAGGCAACGGTGACCAGCAGGAACCCCAGAAAACACATGACAATGATGATTTTCACGATTTTCTTCATCTTTTTTGCCCCTATACATAATTTATAAAAACAATAACATTCTACCCTGAAAAATCAACTCCAAGTTACTGTCTCAAAACAAAGTTACTTGGAATTCATATTTCCAGGCTTTTTACAACAGTTTCATAGGATGATACCTGATTTCTGCCCTGTTGTTTGGCGTAGTAGAGAGCCCTGTCTGCCTGCTCAATGAACATATCGTCGGTTATATTCGAAGAATGTTTAAAA
>JABAOF010001987.1_pt6 | contig 22061 bp, 17 predicted proteins | sample 7062171 | NCBI WGS metagenome assembly JABAOF01 (sample SAMN14538628, study PRJNA623070) | marine sediment metagenome | biome: marine biome [ENVO:00000428]; feature: marine pelagic biome [ENVO:01000023]; material: deep marine sediment [ENVO:00002113] | place: India: Gulf of Khambhat ...
TCAAAACAGCGCATGATGGCGACACTGTCCCGCATCCACGGCAGCGGGTAGGAAAGCGGGGCCAGGCGGATTTGATCACCCACCAGGGCCGTCAGCATGTGCTGCAAACTTGCGTAGAAGGCGTTGCGAAAATTCACATCAGGGACATCAATGGAGACTGTTTGCAGGCGCTCTTTCCAATTATTGATATGGGCTTCTGCTCTTTCTTCAAACTTCCCCGGGCGAAGTGTTTGCAGGCCGGGCAATTCCTCCGGCACCACGCCGTAAGACTGAATCGGCGCATCGAAGCACAGGGCCCACTGCTCGGAGGGTTTCAATACCAAGTCAAATTGCATGACGCCATAGACCCATCCCGCTTTGTCCTCGGCGGTTGGAGCACACTGAATCTGCCCGGCGCGCGCCGATTCCGAAGGATCGCCGACTCCACAGCCAATCTTGTTCGGTACCTGGTCAACGCCGAGGAGAGGAATGTTTCTTTTGGGAAGCCAAAAACTCTTCTTGTCTTCACCGACTCTGAGATCGGTGACAGGTCCGCCGGCCGGGCCCAATGAGCGCAGGACAAGGAACAAGCTGATTTCTTTTTCCTTCTCACCGTTATTGACCAGGTCTATTTTCCCGCAGACAGCTTCTGACAATGTTTCCGAAGTGCCGTCCTGGAACAGACTGTGGTGAACGGATATGGGGCTAATATCTACATCACAATGAATGACAGGAAGAAAACCTTGTTCAAAAGACCATTTCAGTTCTTCGATATCGGCGAGGTCGGGGGAGAAGAACTTGTTGTCCTGCGGGAACCTGACCCACCAGGTGATGCCGAAAGTTGCCATCCCCGGAGAAAAAGAATTGCCCGGCTCCACAGTAGTTTTTGCCCCTTCGGGCCCGCCCGGCTCACCCAGAAAAACCCTTGTATCTGAACGGGGCGGAATCCACTGCGGATTCTCACGCAATTTCTGAAGCGTCTCGTACGAGGCCATTCTTTCCTCCCGGAATGTAAAGTAACAAATTCCCGGCCGGGAAAGCAATGTGAGCGTATTGTTTCGAAAGTCGAAGCCAAATGTTTAACCGCAGATGCCTTGTCCTGAGCCTGGTCGAAGGGAACGCAGATTAGCGCGGATGTGCATTACCTTGGTAGCCGCACCTTTCAAGGTGCGCTGGGTCTTCTCCCCTGCAGGAGCAAGACTCCTGCATATGAAAGCGGCAGTAAACTGCCGCACTCCAAAAGGGTTTGTTCTCCGTCCAGCGGCCTGCTTCTTGTTCGTTGGGCAGGAGTTCACCTCCTGCCCTTGCTTGCAGAGACATTGCCTCCCCGCCGATGGGGAAGGAAACAAGGATTTACCTGCCGAAACGAGAGCAGGAAAGGAGGGAGCAACAGATGACAGAGTGGATAGTAATAGGTATTTTGGTGGTATCGGCTGTAGCGGGCATCTGGGCAGTGATAGTCACGCGCTCGGCTAAAGAACAATCTGTGAAGCCGGTACTCCATCCGGTCGTGGGGAGGCTCATATGGGTCGGGGACGTGGGCGAGGAGAGGGCCGGCCACTACCTCCTACTTGAAAATGTGGGAAAAGGCACGGGAGTTCTCACTAGAGCAATCAGCCATTTTGGAACTGAATATGCTGAAAAGCCGTTACGGGATAAAGTCGAAGTTGGAGAGAAGTTTCGAGTTGGTATACCACTGAAGAAGGCACTTCACGACATCATGACTGAGAAGGCCACTAGCGAAACGAAGGTACGAATCAAAGTGGAATATGCCGACGTTTTTGGTAGGAAGCAAAAGCCGTTCGAAGGAGAATATAGCCCCGAAGATACGATCACCACAGAGGAGTTGGACAGGCTATTGTCGCAGGAGCGACCTATTCCTTAGTGAACCATCTGTTTCTTTGGGCCTAACGGTTAAGCCGCCAGCACATCATTGCGACCCCCTTTGGCACGTTTGGTCCCATCCTCTGATCATCTGGAAGGTGAAATAGCTCAGGATTCTCCTGAGCGTAACAGGTTCATCACATCTGTGTCCAATATGACAATGCGAACGGGATTCCTTGACTACGGCATTTTCGACGGTTGCTCTCCATCGAGCCAGCAGGTAAGCATCCGCAGAAATTCATCCCCTGGGAAATCCTCGTTGATCGTGGGACGCAAGAAAGGAGAATTGTCATAACCGGGTATGACCCTTGGTGTTAGGTTGACAGTTGGGTGCTGCCTCAGAAATTCTCTTACCTGGATTTCGCTAGCCGGATGGAGTCCAAGGTCAAGGAAGCTCTGGATATACGAGAGGACTCGAATATTCTGCTGCCTTCCTCGGAGCCAGAAGTAATGAGCTTGCCCCCAGCTTATCTCTTGAATATGGTCTTCAAGCGCCTCTAGAAGTCGCTCCACGGCTTCAGCAACTTCAGGTCTAAACTTGTTCATATGCCATGACTTCCCTTGCGTCTTCCATGGCTTTGCTGACCTGGGGCGCGTGGTGCTCACAAAAGCTTCGGCGACTTCAGGAGCTGGCAGGACCTGCTGGCTGTTGAGAATCCGCTTGCCGCCAACCTCGATTTGACGGTATTGAACGCCTGTGATGTCAACTCCTTGCCACCGCAACCACTCGAGTGCAAGCGCAATTCGAGCGTCGAACTGCTCTGCGACTATGATTATCCTCTGTGTTTCATTTATTGTCTCTGCATATTCAGATACATCTCTTTTGAACCAAGCTGCCAAGAGTTGGGGGAGGTCCACCTGATCATCCTCTATCTGGACGCCGAGTTCATCTACCCTCTTAATGAGATGCCCGTTTTCTTCCCTGCGGAGAAATTCAGCGGCAATTCGGCCTAGTTCCTCGCTACCAAGATTTGAAATATAGGAAGCGTATTTTATCGCCTGAAAATCAACATCGCTCGGAGTAGCACCCTTCTTTAGCTCGATTACCACTACTGCGCCATTTGAGTCCAGCCCTACGATATCAATAGCATCCCCGCCAATACTTGGAAAATCCAACTGTTCACCAATTATTACGAGATTCTCTCCGACGAAAGAAGGCAGGAATTTTACCCATTTCTCCAACTGAGCCTCGGACTCTTCAAAGTGTGTCACATCTATCTCGGAAAGTGAGTCATTCTCCAACGTAAAGAAGCGTGCTTGTTTCATCTCGCCTCCTGTATTTGCAGTCAGACATAGCCACTCCATACTCACTTCTTTCCCGTAAAGCAGAATACCTCTTCCACCAGGGGGCACTCGCCACTCCTCCGACTTCTCCAACCCTCCTCACCAACAAGCGGCGCTTGGGCTTGGCAGGAACCCGCCCTTGGCTGGAAGAAGGCAGAGATAAACGAACTCTGGGAGGTGTGAGATGAGCCGTGGGGCAATGGGATTGGCGGCAGGGCTGGTGGTGGGGATTATTTTGGGGTTGGTTTTGGCGGCGGCAATTCCGCAGGCGAGCGCGGCACCGAGTGCCGCGGATGAGGGAAGATATCAATTGATGGAGTATACATCGGGGAAACTGTTGCTGCTGCTCGACACAGACACAGGCAGGGTCTGGAAGCACTCAACCATGGCCGGCGGGTTCAAGCCGGTGACTGTGTTTCCCCACGAATGATTTGGGCCGGCGGCGGGTGTTCGGCGGGGTACGGAGACCCCGCCCTACCCTCCTCCGCCCTCCGCCGTCGCACAAGGCTATGGCGGACTAAAGGCTACGGAGGGCAGGCAACATTTTCGTCCTGGCGTACTTCGGCGGGCAAGCATCTGCGCTAATCTGCGTTCCCTTCGACCAGACTCAGGACAAGGCATCTGCGGCTAGATATGTTCCTGCAAGCATGCCGACGGCGGGGATCGGAATCCCCGCCCTACAAAAGACTCCGGCGGGATTAGTAAATCCCGCCCTACAGGAAACCCTCGGGCAGGCGTTCGGCGGGGTACGGAGACCCCGCCCTACAAAAAACCTCCGGCGGGATTGGTAAATCCCGCCCTGCAAAGGGGAAATCCGTATGTCAAGAAGTGGCCATCCGGCAAGATAGGTGGAACATTCTACCCCTCTTTTCAGTCAAAGTGTGCAAATACAGCTTGCCGGAGGGCCATATGACTCGCACGGCTTCTCGTTCTGCAGCATCTGGACACAGCAGCACCTACCTTATCTTGCTGCTGGTACTCTTCGTATTTGCGACTTTCACGTTGCCCGCCGCGGCCGACGGCATCTTGGTGCCGACAAAGCCTGACGCGCCCAACTTCGCCATCAAGTACCACCGCGTCGATGTCAAGATAGAAAGCCAAATCGCCACCACCAGCATTGACCAGGTATTCGAAAACCGCACCAACCGCGAGCAGGAGGCGGTCTATCTCTTCCCGCTGCCAAAGGGAGCGTCAGTGCGCAAGTTCACCCTCTACGACGCGGGCCATGCGCTCCACGCCGAACTTCTGGACCGCGACAAGGCGCGCGAGATATATGAATCCATCGTCCGCAAGCGCAAAGACCCCGGCCTCTTGGAATACATCGGCCGCGACACCTACCGCGTCTCTGTCTTTCCCATTCCGGCGCGGGGCACCAAGCGCATCCAACTCGAATACACCGAGTTCTTGGAATATGACTCCGGCGTAGTTACCTACAACTATCCGCTCTCGACCGAGAAATTCTCCTCCGCGCCCATCGAGGAAGTAAAGGTGAATATCGCCATCGAATCCCGCAATCCCATCAACACCGTCTATTCACCCACCCATGAATTGAAGATGGACAAGCCCGACGCCCACACCGCTTTCGCCTCGCTCGAAGAACACGGTACCAAGCCGAACATGGACCTCCTACTCCACTACACCGTCTCCGAAGAAGACCTTGGCACCAGCGTCTTGACCTATAAAGAGGCGGGCGAAGACGGCTTCTTCTTGCTCATGGGCGCGCCCTCCGCGGCGCTGGCTGACCGCGCGCCACAGCCCAAAGATGTCGTCTTCGTGCTGGATAAATCCGGCAGCATGTCCGGTGAAAAGATAGAACAGGCCAAGGGCGCCCTCCAGTTCTTCCTGAATAGTCTGAATGCGAAAGATCGCTTCCGCATCATCATCTTCTCGAGCAGTGTGCGCACCCTCGGCGAGGGCAAAGAACTCCTTTCCGCCTCCCGCGAGAATCTAAGATCCGCCCGCGCCGCGGTCGAGAAGATTAAGGCACAAGGCGGCACCGACATCAACTCCGCCCTCAAGACCGCTCTCGACCTGGACTTCGACCGCACCGGCGCGGCCTATATCGTCTTCCTCACCGACGGCCTGCCCACTGTGGGCAATACCGATATCAACTCGATCATCAAGAACGTGAGATCCGCCAATACTGAAGCGAAAAGCGACAAACGCCGCACCCGCCTCTTTGTCTTTGGCGCGGGCTTTGACGTCAATACGATCTTCCTGGAGAAGTTGTCACAGGACAACGGCGGGCTCGCCGAATATGTGCGGCCTTCTGAAGATATCGAGGTGAAGGTATCGCGCTTCTTCGCCAAAGTCGCCCAGCCGATGCTTACCGACCTCGCGCTGGATATTAATGGCATCGAAACTTACGACATCTTTCCCAAAGAGATGCCCGACCTGTTCGCCGGCTCGCAGCTAATAGTCATGGGCCGCTACCGCACCACCAAGACCGTCAATGCCAAGGTATCTGTCAGCGGCTATGCTTCTCCCAGACGTAAGGCCTTCGATACCCGCGCCCGCTTCTATGCTTCCCAGCCTGAGAACGACTATATTGCGCCCCTGTGGGCCTCACGCAAAATCGGCTTTTTGCTCGATGAAATACAGATCCACGGCAAAAGCGAGGAACTGGTCAAAGAAATCACCGACCTCAGCACCACCTATGGCATCCTCACTGAATATACTGCCTTCTTGGCAGAGGAGGGTGCCCGAGATATGGAAAGCAGCGAGCTTAAAGCTCGCGTCCATGGACCCTTGAAAGCCGCCATGGCCTTGCCTTCTGGCGCCCGCGCTGCCGCCCAGCGCGGTGGTGCGCGAGGCATGCGTACTCAATCCAATCTGGCTCAGCAAAACGCATGGGTTGACGCCTCCGGACGAAGCTTCCGCTACTCTCAAGCGCAAACCCGCAACAACCGCGGTTTCTTCCAGCGGGGGCAGCGTTGGGAAGATGCGCGCTACAAAGAGGGCCAACAAAGGGTCGTGCGCGTCCGCGCTTATTCTGAGGCTTACTTCCAAATCAGCCGCCGCGCGCCGCACCTCAACCAATACCTGACCATGGGCGAAAATGTTCTTTTCGTCGTTAACGGTCAGGCGGTCGAGATTGCCGAAGACGGCAAAGAGGAATTCACCGAAAAAGAACTCGACGAACTCCTCGGCAAGCAGAAGGCTCCGGCGAAACGGGCCTTCGCCGCACCGCAAGAGCAGTTGGTTGGAGCCGGCATACTCGCCGCGGTACCTCCGGCCGGCGGCAGCGTCGCCGCCTTGCTGCTTGCTGTTTCTATTGGTGTGGGTGCACTGGTAGTCAAAGCCAAATCGAGACTCATGTAGATTGGCAGGTGGGATCTGCTCCGGTCGGAATGCCCCGCCGCGGTTCACGGTCCGCGGCGGAGCATCCTCTGGGCCTTCAGGGGTTGGCAGGAACCTGTGCGGAGCTGGAAGAAGGCAAACACAAACGAACTCTGGGAGGTTATGAGATGAGCCGTGGGGTTATGGGATTGGTGGCAGGGCTGGTTGTGGGGATTATTTTGGGGTTGGTTTTGGCCTCGACAATTCCGCAGGCGAGCGCGGCACCGAGTGCCACTGATGGAGGAAGATATCAATTGATGGAGTACACATCGGGGAAACTGTTGCTGCTGCTCGACACAGACACAGGCAGGGTCTGGAAGCACTCGACCATGGCCGGCGGCTTCAAGCCGGTAACTGTGTTCGGTTTGCACGAATGATTCTTTCCGTCGGCAGATGTTCGGCTACTGAATCTGGCTAATCGGGTTCAGCGGGAGAATGCGCCTGCGTCTCTGACGGCTTGTTCGTAGCGATCCCAGCCAAATCGCTGGTGGATGTAGGCGAGGGCGGTTGTGGCGAGCATTAGCCAGAACCAGAGGGCCGGCTGTAATCCCAAGAAGGAGAAGATCATCGCGTAAGTTGCAGGAGCGACTCCCATGGCCGCTCTTATGATTCCTGCGGATGCAACTACACCTTCCACGCTCTTTGCCTGATCGCTTCGGATGGTGGCCTGGATGGCTTGCGGCCTGAGCCTGCGCGCTTCCAGCCACAGGCTTGTCAGGTATTCGAGGATTCCCAGCCCAAATAGAACGATTATCAATATTCTGACGGTTTGGGGTTCAAACGGGGCCTGAGTCTTCATGCCATAATGCATGGACAGCGCGACGAGCAGTGCGACTGAGTAGCTCGCATTCACCCTGAAAGAGAGATTGGACAGCCTCATCTGGGTTTGCCTCAGTTACAGGTTGTGACTTGAACGATTTCACGGGCCGCAGGCAATACCGGTATAGAAGGAGCCATCAGAGCAGCGAATGATGTAGAAGTGCCATTGGCGGATGTCTGACATTTTGTACCCCTCGACTCGCTACGCTCGCTCAGGGTCACTTCTTGTCTGCCCTAAGCAGACAAGAAGTGAGCCGGCGGCAGGATTCGAACCCGCGACCCGCTGATTACAAATCAGCTGCTCTGCCAACTGAGCTACGCCGGCGGCTGTCTCCGCTGATGACAATGCGGAATGGCAAACACCACGCCAATTTTAGCACCTACAGGCCACACTGTCAGCATGTGGGGGCGCGTTCAGGGACGCGAACACGGAGATCGTCGGCGAGCGCGGATCACCGGCTAATTACCCCTGTATCTGGTCATCACGGCGGCGGCGGAAGTTGAGATGACCGCAACCGCAAGCGCGCAGGCCACATACCCGCCTTGTCTATCCACTTCCGCACCGAAGAAGGACAAGAGTGCCGCGGCGAGGCCTATCCCCAAACCCATGCCCGCCTTCACTAACAGCCCCTGTACCCCGAAGTAGATCGCTTCGCGTCGCTCACCTGTCTTCTGCTCGTCCCGGTCCACGATGTCGGCCACAATCGCGTTGGGCATCGAGAATAGTACCGCAATGGCGGGACCGGCGAGCGCCATCAGCAGGTAGGCCTGGCCGGCACCGGCAATGGGCAGGGGCAGTGCGCCGACAAAGGGCATCGGCACCGCGAGCAGCCCGAAGTAGACCATTGCCGCGATCAGCAGTCGCTTTTTACCCGTCCGCCTCGCGAAGGCCGGCATAAACGGAAGGAAGACGGCGGCAACCAGCAGCCCTGACGCCATCACATAGCCGATCCGCTCTTCGCCCATTTCAAGGCGCACGTCCAGGAGCTTCGGCAGCACTCCGATGATGATGCGCACCGCGATCCAGAAGAGGAGCTGCGACAGCACGTAGGGCAAGAACAGCGGGTTGCGAAACGTGCTTATGACCGCCTCGCGAATGGGGAAGCCGCTCGGCTTTCGGCTGGCCTGCGGCTGTGGAACCAGCAGGGGGGCCCAGGAAGCGATGAGGATTACCGGGGCCAGACACAGCCCCATCGTCCGATAGCCATAGTGATCAATGAGATAGCCGGAGGCGATTGTCCCGCCTACCGCCCCGAGTACATTGAATGCTCCCTGCCAGGCGGTGAGTGAGACCCGCTCTGCCCGACTGGAGGTGATCTCCGGCAGCATCGCCAGATAGGGGCAGACCACAACGGTGAACATGAAGAAGAACACCGCGAACGCCGCCGTAATGTAGGCTCCGTTTATCGGCGACATGCCTGGCACGGGCGGGGTCCAGATCAGCACGAACATCAACGCCAGGAGTGGAGCGCCCACCAGGAGGAATGGCTTGCGCCGCCCCAACCGGCTGCGGAGGCGATCACTCCAGTAGCCCACCAACGGATCCGCCAGCGCGTCCACTACCCGACCGAACACGGCCGCTACGACGAAAGCGACAGCGGACACCGACGCTATGGTAGTCACGCTTGAGGAGTCTGGGTAGTAGCGCTTCAGGAGCCAGGTCAGCGTAACATCGGTCGTGAGCGCGACGCTGAGATACCCCATCCCGTACAGGACCTTGTGTCTCAGGCGGACACCGGCTGTGGTCGGTTCACTGGATCGGATCTGATTCATCCGCGTGCGGCTCCGTATCTCGGACCTCTTCGCTTCACAGTCAATGCTGCGACTGTGCGGCAACGATGATCTTGAGGCACATGATGGTGTTGAGCGCTATCGCCGCGGCGAGCACCAGGAAGAGACCAAGACCCAAGGGCTCAATCACGGGGGCTTCAGGCAGCACTTCCCTCACGGTCAGGAACAGAATGAAGACGTACTCCAGCGCGCCGACCAGCTTTCCAGTGGCCGGCAAGGACATCGTGATACCGCTCTGCGCGAAGAGTTGCACCGAGAGAATGGTCAGCATTGCGATATAGAGGATGACGAACTGATATGTGGGGAGACGACCCGCGGCATAGAAGGCTATGAATAGGGAGTAGATGAGCACAAAGTCCACGGTGCTGTCGAGCACCTGTCCGAACTGTGTGGCCTGACGCAGGCGGCGGGCGATTCTCCCGTCCAGCAGGTCTGTGAGCAGCACAATCGCCATGGCAATGACGGCGACCCACCCTTGAGATGTGACGACGCCGATGATGATGACTGGAAGCAGTATCAGACGTGCGAACGTGAGGCCGTTCGCGATAGTCAGCATAGATGACATGGCCGCGCCCTCCTTCTCCATCTCCATGTACCCTCCTCTCCTATGCGACTTGACCGGCGGCTATGTCGTATCACTCGCCGCCAGCGATAGCATTGACACCAGCATCCCCGACACCGTGACTGTCAATGACGCCCTTCAGATTCACTCCCACTTGCCGCGCCCGCAGAGGCGGCTTTTGTGTTTGCGAATGGATATGGAAAAGGACGGGAGAATCAGCAGACTCTTTGCCTGCTGACGGTAATATGCTACCAGGCTCCCAATGGATATTCAACCGACTGTCCGGTCGCGAGGGCCGGAGGTAATTACGCGCCAGCGCGTGGTGAATGCTCGCCAGGCTGGGTGAAGAGGTAGTTGCGAGGAGGGCCCGTCCGACCGCGGTGAGGCGGCTAGACTAGGCTGACGGCGTTTTCCTGGGCTTGTTCGTCGAGGTCTGCAGAGGTCTTGGCTGCGCCGGTGACGGGCAATTGAATGGTGAAGATGGTACCCTTGCCGAGTTCGCTGCTGACACCGATGTCGCCGCCGTGGCGTGTGATGATGTTATGACTTACGGAAAGGCCCAGGCCGGTTCCTTTGCCTTCCTCCTTAGTGGTGAAGAAGGGATCGAAGATCTTGGGAAGATCTTCCTCGGGTATGCCGCACCCGTTGTCCTGGATCTCGACAGTTACCTGACCCTCCGCCACCTTGCTGGTGCGCACGACAACAGTGCCTCCATCGGGCATGGCGTGGCGGGCGTTTATTATCATGTTGGTGAATACCTGCTGGAGCTGGCCGGCATTTGCCTCTATGGTGGGCAAGTTCTGGTTCAGTTCACGTCTGACCTTAATGTTGTCATTCCTAAGTTGATTCTCCGTGAGGGTGAGGGTCTTTCCGATGACTTCATTGACATCCACTTGTTCAAAGGTGTCGTCCTGGCTGCGGCGCGAGAAGGTTAGCAAGCCGCGGACTATCTCCGAAATGCGGGTGGTTTCTGTTCGCATGACTTCAAGATCATTGCGCACTGATTTCGGGAGATCATCTCGCATCTGCATCAGTTCCGTGCGCCCCAAGATCACCATTAAAGGGTTGTTTATTTCATGGGCGACCCCGCCCGCCAGGGTGCCTACGGAGGCGAGTTTCTCGGTGTGAATGAGTTGCTGCTGAGCGCTTTGGAGTTCGCCGAGAAGCCGCAGCATCTTCTCCAACTGGGCTTGGGATTCGCGGTAGAGATGCGCCTTCTCCAGAGCGAGGGCGGCCTGGTTGGCGAAGATGGACAAGGCGCGCAAATCGTCGTGATTGAACTCCTTATCGCGAGAGGACTCGCTCACATTCAAGGTTCCCACAACGGCGGCATCTACCCGCAGGGGAACAGAGATGGCAGAGAAGATGTCTTCTCTTTGCAGCCTTTCCCGGATACGAGGGTCGGGATTGCTGTGGGCGAGCAGAAGCGGTTCTCCCCTCTTCGCGACCCAACCTGCGATTCCCTCTCCCATGGGGATGGAAGTCTGCTCGACAACCTCCTTGCTCAGCCCTTGGGCGGCGGCGATGTGGAGTGCTTTGCGCTCATCATCCAACAGCATGACGGAGCCATTCTCCGCCTGGGTAACCTCGATTGCGGTGGTGACGATGAGGTCCAGCAGGCTGGGGAGATCGAAGTTGGCGATGAGCGCGTGGCTCAATTCCCCCCAGGTGGCAAGTTGATGGGTGCGACGCTGCAGGCTTTCATTGGCGGCGCAGAGACTTTCTACGAGTCGGCGTTTCTCTTCGCGTCGATCAACGAGTCTCTCTCGAAAATAGGCGCAAATCAGCAGCACCATCACCAGAAGGAGACTGGTAGTGACATCATTGCCGAGGACCGCAACCAGAGGAGCGGCGAATTCTGACGCGACTGTGGAGGTCGTCATATCCTGTGCCGCGCTGAGCAGGAATAGTCCCACTGCCAAGAGGAAAATGAGCAACAGTGCCAACAACCAGAGCCGCTCCTCCGTCCGTTCCCCTTCGGTGAGCGGATCGAGATCTTTGTCTCTTCTGGCGCGCAAGAAAGGCAGGCGCAGCAGAGCGAACGCCTTCATCGATATCTATTCCCGTTAATAAGTTCAGCGGGTTTATGATCCCGGCTAATGGCACGGAAGGATGTAATGCTGAACCTTCCGGTGTCGCACCAGCCCGGCTTCTGGTTCCCCGCTCGCTTATTCCATAATCAGAGACGAGGATGAGATGGCGGGGCTCAGCGCTACGGCTGCATGGACACGCAAATTTGCTATACTCAAGGTGTGAGCGCGATCATCCTCGCCGGCGGAAGAAGTGAGCGTATAGGCTGTCCCAAGGCGGATCTCAAGCTGGGAGAGAGAAGCCTGTTGGAATGGGTAACGGGAGCGCTGCAGGGCCTCTTCAACGAACTGATTATCGTGGCGCCGGTTGCCCCGCAGACGATGCCCCAGGAGGCGAGATTGGTGGTGGATGAGCCGGCCGGATGCGGCCCTCTCGGAGGCTTATATGCGGGCTTGAAGGCTGCGCGGGATGATGTAAGTTTCGCGGCCGGCTGTGACACCCCGTTTCTCAGGCCCGCGCTCGTGAAAGGGTTGCTAGGTATGGCGGAGGGATATGACGCGGTGGTTCCAAAGCTGGAGGACGGGCTGCATCCCCTGTGTGGTATATATTCGCGCGCGTGCGTGGAGAAGATCCGTCAGGCGCTGGAATCCGGAAACAGGCGGGTAGCTTCGTTTTTCCCCTCTGTGAAGGTTCGATTCGTCAATACCGAAGAACTCCGCCGCTTCGATCCGGAACCGATCTCCTTTTTCAACATCAATACCTCTGAGGACCTTGCCGCTGCCGAGTGTTTACAGGAGAAACTGAGCACCTCACAAACTTGAGGGCTGAGAACATATGCCCTCAGCCCTTCGATCACGCTTAGGGCAGGCCCTCAACTCTGAACTCTCAACTCTTAACCGGCATCTCAGAGAATCGGCAAATAACGCTCGAGTTCGTAGTTGGTCACCTGGGCGCGGTAGGTATCCCACTCGATTTTCTTGTTCTCGATGAAGGCATTGAAGACATGGTCGCCCAGGGCGCGGCGCACCAGGTCGCTGTTCTCGGTAAGGCGAATGGCCTCTTCCAGGCTGTCAGGCAGGGATTCGATTCCCAGTTCTTTGCGCTCTTCCGCGCTCATTTCATATACATTTCTCTCCACCGGCTCCGGACAGGGGTATTCCTTCTCTATGCCCTCAAGCCCGGCCGCCAGCATTACCGCAAAGGCTAGGTAGGGGTTGCAGGCGGGGTCCGGAGAGCGGTATTCGATGCGGGTGGACTTTTCCTTGCCGGGTTTGTATTCCGGTACGCGGACGAGGTCGGAGCGGTTGCGGATGGCCCAGGAGATATAGGCGGGGGCCTCATAGCCCGGCACCAGCCGCTTGTAGGAGTTCACCCACTGGTTGGTGACCGCGGTGATTTCCGGCGCNNAAGAAGGCGTTCTTCTCTCCCTGGAAGAGTGACATATGGGTGTGCATGCCGGAGCCGTTCTGCCCGAAGAGGGGTTTGGGCATAAAGGTGGCATAACAACCGTGCTGGAGGGCGATTTCCTTCACCACCAGCCGGTAGGTCATGACATTGTCGGCCATGGTTAGGGCATCGGTGTAGCGGATGTCAATCTCGTGCTGGCTGGGGGCGACTTCGTGGTGGGTGTATTCCACTTTGATGCCCATCGCCTCCAGGGTGAGGACTGTGTCTCGCCTCAGGTCGCTCGCCACATCCAGGGGCGTAAGGTCGAAATAGCCGCCCTTATCCAGCACTTCCGGCTGGCCCTCTGAAGAGCGGAAATAGAAGTATTCCAGTTCAGGGCCCACACAGAAGGTGAACCCTTTGTCGGCGGCGCGCTTGAGATTGCGCTTGAGGACATTGCGGGGGTCGCCTTCGTAGGGAGTCCCCGCGGGCAGCAGGATATCACAGAACATCCTCGCCACCCCGTTGGCGCCGCCATTCGCCTGTCTTGACCTCCAGGGGAGGATTGAGAAGGTGGAGGGGACCGGCTTGGCGATCATGTCGCTTTCATCAATGCGGGCGAATCCCTCGATAGAGGAGCCGTCAAACCCCATCCCCTCATCGAAGGCCAATTCCAGTTCCTCCACGGTGATGGAGAAACTCTTCAGGAATCCCAGGATGTCGGTGAACCAGAAGCGAATGAACTTCACATCATTGTCGCGAATCTGCTTGAGAACCTGCTCCCTGTCTTGACCGCTTGATTGCTTCTGCTTTTGCATTGTCGTTGAGCCTCCCCGCTCTCGTGCTTCGTAGCGAAGCGCCACTTCGCAGAGTAGTAGTTGTCCTGTTGCGTCGAGTCTAGATTTCTACGGCGGCGGCGTTTCTCCTTTTTGGTCCCATGAGCCCGCTATCTTTCTTAGGCAGACCAGAGTAGAAGGTGTAGGCACGCACTGCCACGGTTCCAGCACTACTTGATGGCGGCACTGTGATCAACGCTCCTGGTTCAGGCTTGAGGCTCGAATCACTTCACCTGTTTCCCAATTACCCACGAGTAATTCCGGGCCTAGGCTGGTGATGACGGCACATAGCAACCCAGAAGGAGACGGCTCCCACCGCTTAAACTCTTCAGCAAAATTAATGGATTCGCTCTTCTCTTGTTCGATGTTCAGCCGGGTAACTCGCGTTGGTCCAGACTGGAAGATAAGATAGGGATCGCGCCAGGTCCTACGCACCCGGGCGTATTTGTAGCCTACTGGAACACTAGTCGCTACCACTGTCTGTTGCCCAGTGTCCACTCTAACGCTGCGCACTTCGAATTCTTTCCGTTCTGAATTCCAAACGCAGAAAAAGATACGCTGCCCATCATGCGACCAACCTAAGCCTGTCTTAGGGAGTAGATCTGCTACAAGTACGCGCTGGGGACTACCGTCAGAAGATGCTACTCCTACGGCAAAGACCCCGCTCATTTCATCTACACCTATCCCTACTGAGATGAAAGCGATCTCACTGCGGCGCGGTGCCCAGAGAAACTCCCTGACCGACAAGTCTTGAGTAACCTTCCTCTCCTTGCGTCGCTGCGAGTCCCAGACATAGATATTCAACCCATCTTTGTCTGTGTCTGTGTTGACGAAAGCAATCAATTTGCCTTGGGACTCTGGTTTCGGGTTAGCTCCGCTGATCGGCAGCCACGACAAATGGAGGGTCTTCAGATCAAAAAGGCCCATCTTTGCAGGATGACCTCGTTGCATCACCGTAACGCGCCGCTCTTTCGGCAGCCGAGCAATCGGAAGAACATTCTTGGGAACCAAACTTTTTGTGCGCACGACAACGCCGTCTTTCCCAACATATAACACGTACAGATGGTTTTTCGAATCCTCAGTCAACGAAACGACAAATTCGTCTTCTGAAACCCACACAGGGCTACCCACAAAGACTCTTTCACGGCGTGTTTGAGCACAAACCGTTACAGTAATACAACCAAGCAGCAGATATGAGATAGCGACTACTTGAAAGCGGCTCATTCGCTCCTCCTAACATCTGCGCGCAATAGGCGACATTCACCTATTCTCTTCTTTTGCTCCGCACTGCCTTGGTTTCATCTGACAGCAGACGCGTGAGTTGCCACCAACGTGCTCTTCGATTTTTCCCTCTGTCCGGAGCTATGCCTTTGTCAGGAAAGCAGTTAGCTCAAGCGAAACGATTGAAAGCGCTGGAGACATGGTATTACTCAGGGAAAGGAAACGGAAAATGCAACAGACTTATTCAGCAGCAAGACAAGGTGCGTTGTTATTAGCCGGACTATTGGGAATATACCTCTTTTGCTTCTTTGCTTCATACGTGATCATGATTCGCCCTTATTGGGTGAGCGGCATTCCGTTTATCATCTTCGCCATCGCTTACATCTTGAGTAACCGGGTCGAATCCACAGAACTGAAACAACACTATCGGTGGCTTAGCGGCCTTTCCTGTATTCAAGGAGTGCTCTATTTTGCGCTTATCTCTGGATTTTGGATAATCGTTGTATTGATCCGGTGGTTTATACCGGCGATGCTTGGTTATCTGATGGTCAAGATTCTTTATCTTGTTTATAGGAAAGGGCTGTGCTAGGCGCTTAGCAGAAATAGCGAAAAGGGGGGACAGTTGCCTGTTTCCCGCCTGGGCCAGCTTAAACATTTAGAGTTGCCACCTCTTAGTCAATTTTCTGCCAACCGACTGCTAGTATTGTCTTGCCAGCCCGCAAGATGCCACGTCGCCCCCGAGCCAGCTGCTCCCAACGGGACGGCTCAGAGCGGTTTCGACTCTGGCTGACCGTTACAGCGAGCATCAACTGTTGCCGTTACCCACCCCAGGGCATCATACACCCATGTCGTGACTTCATTATTTGAATTCGCGAGCGTCTCCATCAGATTCCTACTGTCGTGCGAGTCGTCAAGATAGAAATGAAATTATTAGCACTGTATTCATCAATGTTATGGGTAGTATAATCCTCTCATTTTGGTGAATATTATTAGTAGGATAGGAATATTCCATATGAATAGAAATAGCGGGATTCCCCAGAAAGCCCAGGCGCGCTGGGTTTTGTGGAAGTCCTGAATGCTTTCGAAGGGCCTATTTTTCCAGGCGAGTTCGTTGCCCTTGTTGCCCAGAAATATTGCAAAGACAAGAGGGCCGATGCAAGGAGTTAATAGAATCAAGAATATTCCCAATAGTCCCAGAGCGGCAAGCCCGTGCGCAAAGGCCCAGAATGCGGAAAGGAAGAATGCGCCCCAGTTCCAGCCGCGGATTTGAGTTAAGGCAGCTGGGGCGTTGCCGGAACGGAAAAGGGGAATTGACACGGCCTCTACAGAAGCGCCCAACATTTCTTCTAGCCAATGGCGTTCTTCTACTTCGGTTTCAGACATCCAAGCTTCATCGGAAAGAAGATTTATTTCTGAACGAATCTGATCCAATTGCTCCTTCGTTGTCCCTTTCTCAAACATCTCGACTAGACGCAGAAAACGATTGTCGTCTTGATATTCAGGGTGCTTGGCTAGTTGCCTTATAACACCGACAATGTAGCCCAAATGATCTTCGCGGAGAGTCTTAAGACCTTTAGGGATCCATTCTTGCAACTGAGTCTTAAGCCAACGTTCCTCTGTTGCAGCAGCTAAAGATGACAGGACACGCTCCCGCAGGGACGGAAGCCAGCGTGCGAGAATGCCGTAAGCGACCGCAAGAATTAGATAAGGTTCATAAGCAGTCTTGTCTCGTGGAGGTTGAAGATGAAAGTTCAGATAGTAAAGAATGGCGAGGCGCGAATGAGTTACCGCCGTGGGAACTGTGGAGTTTGAGAGAGTTTTTGTAGAATCGGAAATTGAGTCTATAAAACCCGGCAGTTCCAAATATCCATAGAAAGCCAGACGATAATGAATCCTACATAGGGCGCGGGCGGTGTTGTGGGATAATTCATTTCTACGCTTTGCAGCAGCTCTATGCTTTAATAGTGCTGCCTTTTGAAGCCTTGGGACAAGATATTCCAGTGCACTAGGGAAAGACACCTTCTTCTTTTGCGCGCGGGCAAGCAAACTTAATGGGGACCAGATCCAAAATACTAAGACACTAATAACGGTTGCCAGGGCCTCTAAGCCGACTGCAATCCATCCTGATATTGAATCGGGATAGGGAAAGGCCCCTCTCAATTCTGCAATTGTGCTCACAAATGCCAGGAGAATCAGTAGGCAACCGAATAAGCCAACGAAATAATAAAAAGGTTTATAATAAATATACTCTGAGATAACAAGAAGCAGATAGCCTGGAAGATAGGAAAGAGCCAGGGCTAATGCCCTTATGACGGCATCTGCAAAGTTTCTTCGAGGCACTTGTGGATTCAATCTGTTTCCCTTAGTCTGCTTTGTGGATGCAAAATATGAAGTATTCTAACTAGTTTAAGCTGAAAATATTGATCCCCTTTTCGTAAAGGTCTAGAGACAATTTTCAGTAATGGATAAATAGGGGACAGTTACCTATTTTCTCCTTTTTGGCTGGGTTTGGGTGTCCGGATGATGGGCGAAGGTGAGAGATAGTAAATTGATTAGTGGAGCCGGACAAAGCCAAGGCGTTCTCCAGACTGCTGTGGTGGGTATATGATATACGATTTTGGGGTGGATGGGAGGAAAGACTCAGGTGGCAGAAGCGGTTGCTTCTGCCCTACCTTCTAGAATTCCATCATTCCATCCAAATGTACTCGCGGCCTAAGTACCATGTGATCCTTTGAGACTCCCTTGGAAGAGTCTTGTACTGCAGAATAGACTTGCTCAATGCGTCTGTACTCTTTGGGCCCGCGTAGACAGAATCTGTCAGAAGAAGTGCTTTGCGTAAGGTGCCTTGATCGTCGAGATACTTGATGGCAAGTTCTGTCCCGGACTCGATCTCTGTCAATACCAGTTCCTTTACTGCGTCCCATGGGATAAAGAGGCCATGCCGTTGCCAATTCTGTCTTACAAGTCCGTTTTCTTGGACTATTACGCATGCATTCCGCCTTTGAAGAAAAGCCCACCGGGCCAGCCACACGGAAACGACAGTCAAAATCAATACCCCAAGCATTGTTGCTGCCCGAGAGATTGCAGTTGTGCCAACATATTCTTTTTGGAGATATTCGAAAGCAAACGCAAAAGGTATCCCCACAGCGAAAAAGCACGCCGCCAGACCTATCAGCCGGACACCGACCGTTCTTCCTGTCCAGAATATCTTCCCTTCCTGACCTTGGCTCTCAGGATCTATTTGCACTTGTCGCACTTACGCAGCCCTGATAATAGATAATAGGGATAATAGGCACCTATTTCCCCCCTTTTTCCCTGGGTCTTCTTGGCCGGCTGATGGGCAACGGTAGGCAGAAGCGAGTTGGTTAGTGGAGCCGGATGAAGCCAAGGCATTCTCCGGACTGCTGTGGTGGGTATATGATACACCATCTTGGGGTGGCGTAAAACCTGGAAGCCGGGGGCAGGAGACAAGCTCCTGCCCTACCTGTCATCGCTCTTACCCCCCACACTGCCTTGGTTTCATCACTGCTTGAGGTCTACACATGGTCACGCTAGCGCCTATACTCATGTGTCCGACTCGCCTCCGGCAGTTCCAACGCTAGGAGCATTTCCTTGCCCAGCGCAACATAAACCAGATTACCATTCGATGCAACACCCCATAATCCCAGAGTCGAAGAAGAAAGTTTCTGCTCGGCTAATACTTTACCGGTTTTTAAATTGACCCACACAAGCTGGCCCGTCCTTGTAATATCTTCCGCGTTTTGGGCGGCAAGGAATATTCCAATATCTCCCTTGATGATGGGCGGCATCAAGAGATAGAAAGCTAAAGCCGGTCCATCTTTCATTTCTAGCAAACGGCCTGTGTCAGCGTCGGCGGTCCAGAACAGAGATTTTTGCGGCTCCCTGGAATCACGCGTCTTATCCGCGATGCCAACCAGATTTTCATTATTCAGCATAAGGAACTCGACAACAGGCAATGTGGCTCGCCAGATGATAGTCCCATCGGCAATTGAAAAGCAGGTTACTTGGAAATCTGTTGCATTTGCCCCTTCTCTTATCCCCCGCCGTTCTCCACAGAAGACGCGTTTTGAATCCGAAGCGAGAAGAAGTCGTGGGCTAGTTTTTTCAGATGACCTGTATCTCCAAATCAGTTCACCAGATTGAATGTCGAGACAATCAAGCCCCAACACGGAGTATCTTTCTTCCGGCGGAAGGTCCTGCCCGACCTGCTCCTGCCAGCATACTACTATTTTCTTCTCCCCGATTATGGGCGTTGACCACGAAGTTTCACCGGGCAGGCGACTGCTCCAACGTAGCAACCCATCTTCTTGACCCAATGAAGCGATGTCACCTTCAGACGACATAACGATTATCTGATTCTTTACCGTAAATGAGGAAACGCGCAGAGTCATGGGAGATTCGAATGGCATGCGCGTGTCCCAGATTAGCTTGCCGGAGTGGATATCAAACGCAGTAATCGAGAATCGGTGAGACTTATCTTGGTAAATCGCCCCTACTATGCTCTCGCTCATTACCGGAGGTCTGACACATGAGAAATCCGGAACTTGCTGTTCCCATTCTAATTGGCCGGAGTCGCCAGCAAGTAATACTAATTTCGCCTTCCCTTTGCGCGTCTTAACGATAGAAGCAACCTTCACTCCATTGCTACTCACCGTCTCATACGCATAATAGTCTGGCTTACTGAAGCTCCAAGCTTCGTGGACGACGGAGTCCGACGCATCAGGTGATCTCATATTGACACGTGTCGGAGCATGACAACCTGCGATCGCCAAGAATTGCCAGCTGACCACAAAGCAGGTGACCACCCACGCTAACCCGCGCAGACAAGGTTTGTTCTTGGCAAATAGGCGACAGTCATCTATTTCCCATTTATGCTGCTGGCTTGGCAGGGTGGACAATTGGCGAAGCTGAGAATTAGTAAATTGGTTAGTGGAGCCGGACAAAGCCAAGGCGTTCTCCGAACTGCTGTGGTGGGTATATGATATACCATTTGGGAGGCGAGTGGGAGGAAGCGAAAGGCAGGTATTTGGGTGACTTTGTTCACCCCCACCCTTGCCCTCCCCCGTCAAGGGGGAGGAGACGCGGGTTGTCCGGCTAGCCAATCGGCGGGGCACCCATTCGACATGCTCCCTTCGGCTCAGGCTCAGGGCAAGCAGGGTAAACGGAGACCCCGCCCTATCCTACTTCGCCGAAGGCTTCGTAGGACAAGCGGAAACCCGGCGCACCTTGAAAGGTGCGGCTACCACTTCGGATTCTCCTCTGCGTGAATCCGCGTTCATCTGCGGTTACATACAACTCGGCGGGGTCGGGAGACACCGCCCCACAAAAGGCCACCGGCGGGATTGGTAAATCCCGCCCTACAACCGGGAGCAATGCTCAAGGGGAACGACCCGCGCCAAATGTAGGGCGGGCATTACCATGCCCGCCGAAAGCATAAATCGGCGGAGAACTGGCTACTTCGCCCTGCGTGGCAGGGCTGCGAAGGGCAGGCAGAATCTCGTGCGAGCGAATGGTGATTCGCCCCTACAATTCCTCTGTGTCAATCCGCGTGAATCTGCGGTTCAATATTCCTTTGCTTGCCGCAGGCCGGTTATTTCGCCGCGGGGCTGCCGGAGTTGGCGACGACGATACAGGTCAGGGTGCGCCTACTTCAGTACTGAACAAGAATGTCCTCGGTTTCAGTCCACTACTCATTCGTCAAGACTGACCCGCCTACCGTTCACTTCTACGACAAGAGGCAACGGGAGGGGTTTCGCTTCCAGATGGCTTCTTAGACGATGTGCTCGTAGACGCTGTGCTCGGCGCATCGCATCGCTTTTCTTTGGATCAAACTTAATTAAGATATACCCTGTTGGCATATGCTCATGGATCACGCCTGAGCCGACCACTTTCCCGTCGCGTACAATAACCAGTGACTCGCCGACATGCTTCTCGCTGAAATCTGCAAATCTCTCACCAGCGCTGGCACGCAAGCGGAATTGAACGGACAGTTCTTCAGGCTCGCCCGGATTCAGGACAACACCAACCGGACCTCTTATGTCCTCACCTGTGAAAACCACTGGCGCTTCCTCAAGCACTTCACGAGCGGCTACTCTATCAGATTCCCCCTTGGAAGGCGAGATTCGCTCAAAGGTGTATGCTTCCTTTCCGCTTTGTGCATCCGCGACGGTCGAACGGCATCGGTAGAGTTTCGGTATATGTCGGATCTCAACTAATCCACGCGGCGGGACAATGAGATAAGCGATGTCCTCTCCTTTCCGCGCCTCTTTGCCTTGCGAGGAAGTTATCTCGAGAACATCCGGCGGCCTGCTTCTTATTTGAATCTCAAAATCAGCCCAACTTTCAAGCAGTTCCACTTGCTCGGCTATGATCTCCTGTGTCCTCTTCAATTCTCCTTCTGTAACAGGAACTAATCTGCGTTCTACTTCCTCTACCCTCCCGACAAGTTCTTGCAGTTTGCCAGCGATGAACTCTCCCTGTGAATCAAGCTCGGCCTCGTCAACTGCATACGACTTCGCGACGATTTCGTCAGTAGATATTGCCTCTATCTCCAAATCAGGAAGTAGCCCGCTGCGAAGGCTCTTTTCCAGAGCGTGAACATCTACTGGCTGGCCTTGCGGACCCTGCAACGCGAAGCGGAAAACGCTTTGCTTCATTAGTCTGATCGTCACACGAATTTCCCGGGCCGATACAGTCTCTTCTTGTCGCGCACACCCGCACAATACGCTGCCTGCAATAGCCGTGCCCAACAGCAAGGCACCTATTGTCAGCAGAGCATTTGCGAATAGCGGCTGTTTACGCGGTGTGTTTGCGGACGGAACTGAGCGGAACATGTCTCCTCCGTCTACTTGCAGCCTTGCACCTCCCGGTGGGTGCGTGGAACTGCTCTCACTCCTCCCATGAAGATA
>JABAOF010001583.1_pt3 | contig 21999 bp, 23 predicted proteins | sample 7062171 | NCBI WGS metagenome assembly JABAOF01 (sample SAMN14538628, study PRJNA623070) | marine sediment metagenome | biome: marine biome [ENVO:00000428]; feature: marine pelagic biome [ENVO:01000023]; material: deep marine sediment [ENVO:00002113] | place: India: Gulf of Khambhat ...
GAGGACCCGGCGTGCCGGAAAAAGTGGGAAAGCTCCCTCTATTTCACCATCGTCGCCCCTCAGCTCATCCACGCGACGAGCGATATCTACGAAAGGAGCATCATCGGGGACCTCCTGCAGGAAGACGTAAACCGTGCCCAGATATCGGTGGCGACCCGTATTGCGGAGCTCAACGGTCTGCACGCGACGACGGTAGAACGGGTGTGGTCCAACGCCGAGAATCAGGCCCTTTTGCTTGCCGAAACATTTGTCGGCGCCGCGTATTCCCCCACCTGGTTCGCTTCCCTGCACGATGCCCTCGGTGCGGCCGCACTCGGGGAGGCTCCCACCGGATATGGAACGGAAGATGATTTCTTTGCCCTCGTCGGCTTTCTCGATGCCCTCCCGGAAGGGGGAAAGCGACGGAAGACAAATGAGCTTTTGATCGCGAACGGATATCTCTACGAGTATTTCCGTCTCGGGGCCGACGAGTCGCTCATGAAAGAGCGTTTCGGACTCACGCCTGAACAGAACCCGGACGATATCATACGCGGTGTTGCCGCAAAAATGGGTTTCGAGCCGGACGGACAAACGGCTGCCTACGATGTGGGGGGTGTGTCTGACATCGTCAGCGCCTCGCTGGCCCTGATCGAGCGGTTCGCCGGCGAATTTACCATGCCAAAGGCCTCTACGATTGGCGCATCGGAGATTACGGCAACCGGTGCCGCGCTGGGCGGTACCGTGAACCCGAACGGTCTCGAAACGGATACCTGGTTCGAGTGGGGAACGGACCCCGACCTGGGCAGCTTTGTCAGAACAGGCACGCAGCCAGCGGGAAAAGATGCGGCGGAAACACCCGTCACCCAATCTGTCACGGGCCTCAATCCCATGTCCACATACTACTTCCGCGTCGCCGCATCAAACGGAACCGGCGATGCTCGGGGGGCGGTACTGAGTTTCACCACCCCCGGGATTCCTCCGAGCGTTACCTATTCGCTGGGTGAGCCCGCAACGGGCAGCAGCGCAGCGCTGATCGGCAATGTGAATCCGAACGGGCTCCCCTCCGAGGCCTGGTTCGAGTGGGGGCAGGACCCCGCCCTGGCGAGTTTCACCACCACCGCGGCCCTGTCCGTTGGCTCAGGCACGACGAGCCAGGAGATCACCCATACTCTGCAGGACCTCGACCCGGGCGTCCGGTACTACTTAAGGGTGGCGGCATCAAACAGCGCGGGCGCATCGCAGGGGCCGGTAATGAGTTTCATCATCCCGCCGTTCATCGTTACCACGCAACCGCCATCGGACGTAACGACGGGCAGCGCAACTATCGGGGGCCTGCTCGATGCAGGCGGCCGGGCGAGCAGCGCATGGTTCGAGTGGAGCGGGGCGGCGGACTTCTCGACGGTCAACAAAACTCCCGTTCAGTTTTTTGACGAGGGGGCAGAAGGCACAACCGTCGTTACGCAACTCAATGATTTGAGCCCCAACAGCACATACTATTACCGGTTCGCCGCCTCGAGCGGCTCGCAGACCAGGCTTGGGAGTATCATGAGCCTCACCACGCCCCCTGCCGGCACCCATCTGAGCACAACCACCCTTTACTGGTCTGCGCCGGCAACGAGGCAGGATGGCTCCCCCCTCAGCGACCTCGCCGGTTTCAAGATATACTACGGCACCTCTCCCTTCACCTACACGCAGAGCATAGACGTAAAGAACGTCACACGCTATTCCCTGCAAAACCTGCCTCCCGGCACCTGGTACTTTGCCGTAACGGCATACGACTCCCTCGGGGTGGAAAGCGCGTTCTCAAATGAGCTCAGCAAGATTATTCCCTGACCCGCTTTCCATAACAGGAACCCGGCGGCCCTGAAAAAAATCACGGGCTACAAAAGAGGGAAGAATCGGAAAAAATAGGTTTATAATAAATACTATAGGGGAGATTACTATTCTATAGAAGAAAGCGTTTTCGCAACGGACCGCAAGGCAGGAATTTTTTAATCGGATAAGCGACCTTTATATCGAAAAACAATCGTGAAACAAGGTGATAAAGGAACTCGAAACCCCATGAAACCCTGATTGTAAGAAAGCCTTCGGGTGAACAGGAGGTGACTTATGGAAAGGAAGGTTGCAAAGGAAGTCTCGTTGAAGGAATCATCACCCCGTGAAGAGATGGAAAGGTGGTTCGAGGATACGATGAGCAAGACCTTTCCCCTCTTCGGGCCGTCATGGTGGCCGAGGCGCGCTGTTTTCGAGGCGGAAGAAATCAAGCCTTCCGTAGACATATTCGAACAGGGCGACGATGTAGTGTTGAAGACAGAGCTGCCGGGCATGACGAAGGACGACATCTCCGTTACCTTGAAAGACGATCTCATTACCATCTCCGGCCAGAAAAAGAGAGAGGAAAAGGTAGATCGGGAAAACTACTACCGCGTCGAGGTCTCCTACGGCTCCTTCTCCAGAACCTTCCGCCTTCCGGTCGAGGTGCAGGGAGAAAAGGTAAAGGCGAAATTCAAAGACGGGATACTGGAGATTCGCATACCGAAGACCGAGGAGGAGAAGAAAAAGGGAATCAAGATCGATATCAAGTAGCGAAAAAAAGGCCCGGGAATGCTCCCGGGCCCTCTCCTGCTTTCTTCTATTTGCCGATGAGCCGGTGGAGGTAGGAAAGTATCTGGGCTGAAAACTTGTTGTATACGACAAAAGCTGTTATCAACAGCAGCGCGACCTTGATTATCGGCCACAGATCGAGTTTTTTCTGCCTTGCCTTGACCGCATCCACTGAATCGATCTGCTCCTCGGGCGTCTTCAGTATCTTCCCGCAGGAGATGCACCTCATGGCGCCGGCCAACAGCCTGCTACCGCAATGGTGACAGTAGGTATAGTCCATATTCGAAACCTCTACCCTCTGCTTCCTGCAGTTTACATCGGCATAATCATCCCATTCCTTTAACCGGGGGGGAATTCGGTTCTCTGAAGCGGCAGGGGGTTTTTAGGATCCTCGTGGAAGGATTCCCGTCGGCTCACTCAACCTCTTCGAGGACAGCGATCCGCAAACGTTGTATCCCGAAATCGATGGCCCTTTGCACCTCGTCAGGGCCCATCGCAATGTCAACCCTGTTCCGGTAGCGCCTGTTCATCCTGTCGAGGACCCGGCACTCGCCGTAATTTTCGATGAGGAGCCTCGTGCCCAGGGGGAAGCCATTGGAAGCGCAGATCCGATCTCCCGAAAAAATCATCTCGCAGAGGTCGTCGCCCGTGGCACCGATGCAGGGGCGATCATCGGTCTGGGCCACCACGCCGACGTTGTACGCGGTAACCTCCCTGACCGCCTCGCTGACAATCTCTAAAACCTCTGCCTGCGGCGACCCGGTGTCGGAGTAAACCATTTTCGTGAATGGCTGCCTGTCTATCACGCGTCCTTCGGTAACGGTTTCCAGGCCAGAAAATCCAACGCCGAAGGCAACGATCAGCGCAGATACCAGGACGAGCGCCCCCCTCACCCTGTCGGCCTTCTCCGGATTGCTTGCCGGCGGGATGTTCCCCCTCCCGCCGTAAACCTTTTTCTCCTTCACCGTCTCTCTCCGGTGGTCGTTATCGAACCCGGTGGGGTAAATTTTTTCTGGCCGCCCCCGGGGAACCTGCTCAACATTCCTTCATCTTTCCTTCCTTTATGAGATATATGAGAATTTTTCCCGGATTCATCATTTTTTTTGCTCCCTTGCAGAGACAAGAAGCACGGATAAAATTACGGGGGGGGGGGAATGATCACACGTCGCGCCCGACAGCAACTGTGGTACATTATTAGTCAGGCGCAGATAGAGAGCGGGGGATCTTCCCCGGCAGGAAAACCGGTTTGCCCGGAGGGCAGCCAAACCATGTTAAGAACCGGCAAGAAACCCTCCGGGAGTGCGCCGGGCGTTTAAAAACACCTTTTTTTTCCACAACCAGATAGTACAATGGACACCGTGAACCGGCAGAAGAAAATAATCCTACTCGTTACGATCCTGCTTCTATTCGGCCCCGGGCGCCACGGCCTGTTGGCGGAAAAGAGCCCGCCGGGGGAGGTGTCCGCGGGAAAGGTGGCGGTATTCCAGAGGCTGGGGAACTACGTGCCCCTTGGCCTGACCTTTACCGACGACAGGGGAAACGAAGTCGTCCTGCGGGACATGGTCGACAGGCCCACGGTGATTTCCCTGGTCTACCTGAGCTGCAAACACGCATGTCCGATGCTGCTCTTCGGACTGGCGGAACTGCTCGGGGAAACGGACCTGAAACCGGGAGAAGACTTCAACGTGATAACGGTGAGCTTTGACGAACATGACACGCCTGCCGTGGCTGCGGAGAGAAAGAAAGGGTACCTCCAGTCCATCGGCAAACCCTTTCCTGAAGACGAGTGGCCGTTTCTCACGGGGAAGGGGGAAACCATAGAGACATTGACCGATTCCGTCGGTTTTTCCTTCAAGAGAGAGGAAAACGGGATGTTTACCCACCCCGTGACGCTTGTCGTCCTCTCGAAAGAAGGAAGGGTCATACGATACCTGAGCGGCACCACGTTTCTTCCCTTTGACCTGAACATGGCCGTTTTGGAAGCATCCGAGGGGAGGATCGGCTCCATCGTCAAAAGAGCAATGCTCTACTGCTTCAGCTACGATCCCGCGGGCAAAAAATACGTTCTCGATATCCTGAAGGTGGTGGGCATCGTGACGATCCTGTGCGCCGCCTCTTTCGTCACTTTTCTCGTGGTGACGGGCAAAAAATACCGCAACAGGACGAGGTGATTACATTGTCAGGGAGCGAAGTCGCCGGCACGGGGCACCAAGAGAGTTACCTCGACTACCGGGGGAAATACAAGGGTATCCTCTCCTGGATGCTTTCGACGGATCACAAGAGAATCGGCATTCTCTACCTGGTCTCCCTCTTTTCTTTTTTCCTCGTGGGCATGAGCCTTGGCCTGACCATGCGCTTCGAGCTCGTCTCTCCCGGCAGAACGATCATGAGCCCTCAGACGTACAACTCCATATTCACCCTCCACGGCGTGATCATGATCTTTCTCTTCATCATCCCCGGGATCCCGGCAGCTCTGGGTAATTTCTTTCTCCCCCTCCAGATAGGGGCCAAAGACGTGGCCTTTCCGCGTTTGAACCTCCTGTCGTGGTATCTCTACATGGCAGGTGCTCTTTTGGCCGTCCTCTCCCTCTTCACCGGGGGCGGCCCTCCCGACACGGGGTGGACCTTTTATGCCCCCTACAGCATCGAGACAGGCACCAACGTCCCCCTCGCCGTATTCGCCGCCTTCGTCATCGGTTTCTCATCGATCCTGACGGGCTTGAACTTCGTGACCACGATGCACAGGCTCAGGGCACCGGGAATGGGATGGATGCGGATGCCCCTCTTTCCCTGGTCCCTCTACGCAACGGGCTGGGTGCAGATCCTGGCAACGCCGGTCATCGGCATCACCCTTCTCCTCGTGATCATAGAGCGGTTCTTCGGGATCGGGGTCTTCGACCCGGCAAAGGGGGGGGATCCCATACTCTACCAGCACCTGTTCTGGATTTATTCCCACCCGGCAGTGTATGTCATGATACTCCCGGCCATGGGGGTGGTATCCGAGATAATTCCCACTTTTGCGAGAAGGACCATATTCGGCTACAAAGCCATCGCCTTTTCGAGCGTGGCCATCGCCTCCGTGGGTTCGCTGGTCTGGGCACACCACATGTTCACGAGCGGGATGAGCGATTTCGCAAGGGTGGTTTTCTCGCTTCTCACCTTTATCGTGGCAGTCCCCAGCGGGATAAAGGTCTTCAACTGGGTGGCCACGTTCTACAAGGGCTCCGTGAAAACCGAGACCCCCCTGCTCTACATCCTCGCTTTCATCTTCCTCTTTTCCATCGGCGGATTCACCGGGCTGATGAACAGCGCACTGGCGCTGAACCTGCACATTCACGACACCTACTTCATCGTGGCCCATTTCCACTACGTCATGTTCGGCGGCACGGCCTTCGCCTTCTTCGGGGGGCTCCACTACTGGCTCCCGAAGATGTCGGGGAAGATGTACGACGAGAGAAAGGCGAAGATCGCCTGGCTGTTTGTCTTCACCGGCTTCAACCTGCTCTACTTTCCCATGTTCATCATCGGGTACCTGGGCATGCCGAGAAGGTACTACGACTACCCGCCGAAATTCCACGGACTCAACCTGACATCCACCATCGGATCCTGGATCCTTGCAATCGGGCTCATACTCATGTTCACAAACCTGATCCTGTCCCTCTCCAGGGGACAGAAAGCGGGCAGCAACCCCTGGGGAGGGACAACGCTGGAGTGGCACACGCCATCCCCTCCTCCCCTTGAAAACTTCGATGAGATCCCCCACGTAACGGGGGGTCCCTACAAAAGGACCAGGGAGTAAGGCCACATGCAGGAAAGTAGCGGCCACGCAATGGAAAAGCACGTAGATTACACGGGGTCGAAGATCGGCATGTGGCTCTTTCTCTTCACCGAACTGATCCTCTTCGGGGGGATGTTCCTGCTCTATTCCGTTTACCGGTACAAGCATCCCCAGGAATTCCATGCCGGGGCAGCGGAGCTGGACGTCGTCCTCGGGGCCTTCAACACCGTTATCCTTCTCACGAGCAGCATGACCATGGCCCTCTCCATCCTGGCACTCCGGAAGGGCAATAAAAAGCTCTCCCTGATCTTACAGCTCGCCACCATCGGGCTGGGATTGCTCTTTCTCGTGAACAAATATTTCGAGTGGGGCGCAAAGATCCACCACGGCCTCTACCCCGGATCCGAGCAGATTCTGCAAAGGAGCAAGGGTGAAATCCTGTTTTTCGGGCTCTACTACACGATGACGGGGCTTCACGGGCTCCACGTCCTGATCGGCCTCGCCGTGATCGGCTTCACCGTCTACATGACGCACCGGGAGAGAATCACGGGCGAGGACTTCGTGATACTCGAGAACACGGGTCTGTACTGGCACCTGGTCGACATTATCTGGATCTACCTCTTCCCGCTCTTTTACCTGATAACCTGACAAGGAGAGTTCAGATGGCGGATAAACATACGGAAGAACACACTGCCGGCTACGGCACCTACTTTTACGTCTGGATCACCCTCCTTCTCTTCACGGTGATAACGGTGGTGGTGTCGCTCATGCACCTGGGAAACCTGAGCATCCTCACGGCACTGGTAATAGCGTCGATCAAGGCCCTGCTGGTTCTCGCCATATTCATGCACCTGAAGTACGAGAAAATGGTTTTCAAGGTCATGTTCTTCGTCGCCATCATAACGCTGACAATATTCATCGGGATGACGTTCATCGACGTCCTGTACAGGTGAGCACATAAGATGATAACCGGTTTCCCCACACTATCGGGCACAGTGGACAGGGTATTTTTCTTCATCGCCGCGGTGTCCCTGCTCATTCTCGTGCTGGTAACCGCCTCCATGATCTACTTCGTCATCCGGTACAGCAGGGAGAGAAACCCCCACCCCGAGGACATAGAGGGGAATTTTCTCCTCGAAGCGGTCTGGACCCTGATACCAACCGTCCTGGTCCTCGCGATGTTCTACTACGGCTACGCCGGGTTCAAGTACATGAGGGCCGCGCCGAAAAACGCCATGATCGTCAAGGTCACCGCCCGTCAGTGGTCCTGGCTCTTCGAGTACGAAAACGGGAAGAAGAGCGGTGAGCTCAATGTGCCGCTCGGCAAACCGGTGAAGCTCGTGATGACCTCGGCGGACGTGCTCCACAGCCTTTTCATCCCGGTTTTCCGCATCAAGGAGGATACCGTCCCGGGGCAGGAGACCTACCTCTGGTTCATTGCCGACAGGCCGGGGACCTTTGACCTTTTCTGCGCCGAATATTGCGGCGTGGCCCACTCTGCCATGATTTCGAAGGTAAACGTGATGCCCGGGGATACGTTCGGCGGATGGCTCAAAGAGGGCGTGAAGGCGGCGAAGGCGGAAACCGGGAGAGAGCCGCAGGAGGATGTCTCCGCGGAGAGGGGGGCGTCCCTCGTCGCGGAAAAGGGGTGCGTCGGGTGCCACTCGATCGACGGGAGCAGGATGCTGGGCCCCACCTTCAAGGGCATATACAGCAGGAAGGTGGTGGTGATAACCGGCGGTAAAGAGCGGGAGATCATATCAGACGAGGAGTATCTGAAAAGGGCGATCCTGAATCCCGGCGCCGATATCGTCAAGGGCTATCCCCCCGTCATGCCGTCACAGGAGGGTCTCCTGACAGACGGTGAGGTGGGGGAGATCATTTTGTACCTGAAGACACTGAAGTAGTAAAGAACAGCGAGCGCACAGGATGAAACGGGCGAAAACCTTCTCCCTGGTGAAGGGAAACATATCGATCCTCGCGTCCCTCTCGGCCGTTGCGGGATTTGTTCTTCAGGCTGGGGAGTCGTCCCTCTCCCCGTCACTGGCGGGGGTTTTCCTCGGCACCCTCACCATCGCCATGGGCGCCTCTGCGCTCAACCAGTATCAGGAAAGAGATATCGACTCCCGGATGGACCGGACGAGGCAAAGGCCCATTCCCGCGGGGGAGATCACGCCCAAAGCCGCCCTCGCCGTGGCACTGGCCCTCGCCCTCTCGGGGACGCTGATTCTTCTCACCGCGGGGGGAATCGCAGCGGCCGGCCTGGGAGCCTTCGCCCTCTTCTGGTACAACGGGGTCTACACCTACCTGAAAAGGGTCACCGCCTTCGCCGTCATACCCGGCGCCCTGGTGGGTTCCATTCCGCCTGCGATCGGATGGGCCGCAGCAGGGGGGACCCTGGCCGACCCGAGAATCGTCACCCTCTCCTTCTTTTTCTTCATCTGGCAGGTACCCCACTTCTGGCTCCTCGCCATACGCTACAGCGACGATTACCGTCGGGCAGGCCTCAAAACGCCCGCCGATCGGCTCAGCAGGAAGCAGCTGCCCCGCATTACCTTCATCTGGCTGATGGCAACAGCGGTAACGTCCCTCTCCCTGCCCCTCTTTCAGGTAACGGGATCGCGGGCAACGGGCGCCCTTCTTACCGCGGCGGCACTGCTCTTTATGGTGAGAAGCATTTTCATCCTCGGGAGGAAAAAGAGGGATTTTCCCGCTTCCGCGCTGTTTCAGGCGACGAACCTCTTCGCGCTCCTCGTCATCCTCCTCGTCTCCCTGGGAGGAATCCTGTGACAGGGGAAGGCTCCTTGTTGTCCGGGTGAGATCTGCGCCTGTCCCTTCTTGCTGTTCAATGGGCTCTTTACTCTGAAATGCCGGCAGTTTACGCTTCCCGCTCCCTCTTTTCCACGATGCAGTAGATGCCGCCCTCCTGCATGCCCGGGAGGAAGCAGCCATTACAGGAAATGCACTTCGCCTTGGTAAGGTCACCCGAAGACCACCGCGAGACGAGCCCCGGTTCCCTGATAAAGGGCCGGGACAGGGAAAAGAGGTCGGCGTCACCCGACAGGAGTATTTCCTCCAAAAGGGCCGGGGAGCGAAGGCCCCCGACGAGGATGATAGGGAAACGTACCTGGCTCTTCAATATCGAGGCGTACTCCCTGTGGTACGCCTCTTCCTCGATGCCGAGTATCCCTATCCTGGCAGGGTTCCTGTCTCCCGATGCAGGCGTTCCCCCCGAGACCTCCATTCCATCCAGGCCTTCATCCTCCAGCATCTTCGCAAGCCTGATGAGGTCACCGAAGGAAAAGCCGCCCGTCAAAAAGTCGTCTGCGTTGATCTTGATGAGAACGGGGAAGTCTTTTCCCACGCCCTCTCTGACCCTGCGCAAGACCTCCATGAGAAACCGGGAGCGGTTCTCCAGGGACCCACCGAACTCATCCTTCCTCTTGTTGGTGAGAGGGGAGAGAAACTGGCTTATGAGAAAGCCGTGTGCACCGTGAATCTGAACCCCGTCGAAGCCACACCGTACGGAGCGCACCGCTGCCTCCCCGAAGGCCCCTATGACGTCCTCTATGTCTTTACCGGTCATCTCCCCGGGCACCTCGGGATAGGAGGGAAAGGATATGGCGGAGGGAGCAATCGTCCTCATCCCGGAAACAGACTCCTTTCCCTGCCCTCCCGCGTGAACGATCTGGGCCACAATTTTCCCTCCGAGAGCGTGCACCCGGCTAACCAGTTCTTTCAGGTGGGGAACCAGAGCATCATCATACAGACCCATCTGGAAAGGGTTTCCCTTGCCATCCTCTCTCACGTAGGCGTATCCCGTGATGATGAGACCTACCCCCCCCTTTGCCAGTTCCTCGTACAGAGAGGCGAGCTTTTCCGTCGGCACCCCCCTGTCGTCGCACATTCCCTCCCAGGTGGCGGACCTAACGAAGCGGTTGCTCAGGGTAATGTTTCCGAGTGTAAACTCATCGAAAAGGGTCATCATGGCAATCCCTCCCATTGAGCCGGTTCTTGGAACAGAATACCAGATGTTCAGCGCTATTTTGACAGGAAAAGAATTGAAAAAATCCAAGTTTTATGAGGCGTCGGCGGGGACACGAAACACCTGGGCGGCCTACTTTTTGTCAGCCCAGTCCCTGAAGTTCGGCTTTCGCTTGTCCCTGAAAGCACGGAATCCCTCCCGGGCCTCTTCCGTTCCCCAGAAGCGGGTGAGGGTGTCCACGCCCTCCTCCATGGAGCGCTCCAGGTAATCGGCAAGCTCATGGTGCGCCTTCTTGGCGATCGATATCGCGGTCGGGCTCTTCGTCAGTATCTCACCGGCCCAGCTTCGCGCTTCCTCCATGAGCCGGTCGTGGGGCACCACGGCGTTTACCAGCCCCATCCTCTCCGCCTCGCGGGCGTCGTAGGTGCGGCTCAGATAGACCATCTCCTTTGATTTTTTCTCCCCCACGAGGAGGGGCAGGAGCTGCGTTCCTCCCATGAGGGGCACCGATCCCACCTTCGTTCCCGCCTGGCCGAACTTTGCCCTCTCCGATGCGATGGTGAGGTCGCAGGCGATGTTGACCTCGTTTCCACCGCCGATGCAATAGCCGTTCACGGCCGCGATAACCGGTACGGAGACCAGCCGTATCGCCAATATCATCTCCTTGAAAAGGCTCAGGTAGGCCTCCCTCTCCCCGGAATCACCCTCGGCGAGCGCGATGATCTCATCGAGGTCTCCCCCGGCAGAGAACGCTTTCCCCGCTCCCGTCAGGATGATTACTCCCAACGCATCGTCCCTTTCGGCCTCCCGCAGCGCCCCGATAAGAGCGGAGACGAGATCGGCAGAGAGGGCATTGTACACCTCGGGCCGGTTGAGGGTGACAACCGCGATACCCTGATCTTTATCGACGATCACGGGACTCCCCATATCCTCCCTCCTTTCGTAAACCTCGCATGCCCGGATATTGATACATCACATGATCTTTGCCTCCTTGTCAACAATACCTTTACGGGAATGCCTCTTTTCCCTGCGTTACCCGGCAATTTCCGAGAGCAGCCGCTTGAGCTCCTCCAGGGTAGGAATTCTCCCCGCAATTTTCACCATCCCGTCTATCGCCACCGCCGGGGTCAATGCGACCCGGTACTTCATCATTTCCCGTATGTCCTCCACCTTGGATACATTTGCATCAAGTCCCATCTCTTCAACTGCCTGCCTGACCGCCTTCTCCACGACCCTGCACTTCGGGCAGCCCGGACCTAAAACGGTTACGTCCATGATCCACCTCCTGGAGACACAATGGAAAAAAGCTCCCTAAAAAATGAAATTACCGAAAAACCACCCCATCAGCGTGCCGGAGACGACGATCACCGGCACGTAGACGGTTGCTTTTTTCACCCCGAAGACCCGTGCGATGGCGAGCCAGTTCGGAAGGCTCACGCCTGGCCCGGTAAGAAGAAGGGCAAGGGCAGGCCCTTTTCCCATGCCCAGCCCCATCAGGGTGTGCACAAACGGCGCCTCGGTCATGGTGGCAAAGTAGGTCACCGCCCCGATCATCGTCCCGAAAAAGGAGGCGAGGATTCCGTTGCCGCCCAGCCACTGCCGTATCAACTCCTCGGGGAGTAGCTTTCCGATAACCCCCACCAGGAAGACCCCTCCCAGGAGCAGGGGAAATATGATGCGGACGAACCACCACGTCTCTTTCGCCCAGCTCCAGATCCTTTCCCGGGGGATCCTCTTCCAGGCATAGAGCGCCATGGCGAGGGTGCATGCGAGCCAGACGCTCACTTTGAGGATATAGGGTCTGTTCCTCACCAGGTAGTTCGGCAGAAGCAATGAGAGAAGAATGAGACCGATGATAATCAACTCCCGCCCCGCTATCAAACTTCCCCTGACCTGCTCCCTGCCGGCATCGCCCGATTCTCCCGGAGACCTATCTCTGAAGGCAAATCCCATTGCCGTTCCCACAACGAGGGCCATGACGAGCGAGGCGAGAACCCTCGAAGCCATCATGCCGGAACCCAGAATGCTGCCGGTGTAGACCAGGGCCAGAATGTTGGCCGACGGAGCGACCCACAGCAAAATGAATGCGGCGCTCACCCCGGCTCCCGCGAAGTAGAGACCACCGGCCACCGGTATCACCGTGCACGAGCATGCGGCGAGCAAAAAACTCGCTCCCGAAGCCAGGGAATATGATTTTATCCTGTTTGCCCGCTGCCCGAGATGCTCGAGCACGAGATTCCTGTCAATAAAGGTGACCATCGCCCCGGCAAGCAGAAAAGCGGGAACGAGGCAGGTCAGCACGTGGGTGGCAACGTAATCCTCGACAGCCCTTACCCCTGCAAAAAGAATATCCCCCATGTCCAGCCCTCCTGGGCCATTGCACGTTTTACCTGACGGATCAACCGGGAAAACGGCCTTCGAATCCCCCATAACAATATATGTAAATATATAAATACAATGTTGAAAAAAAACCTTTTACTTTTTGTCGCTGCAGATCTTTTCCCTGTCGATGCCCTTTACCTTACCGAGGTCCTCCACCACCTTCTCCTTCCCCGCGAGGGCCTCGAGGAGCACCTTTCTCAGATTTTCAACTTCGGGGGCAACCCCATCGGCGAGCCGGTAGTTCACAAAGAGCCCCTCCTTTTCAAAATCAACGAGACCTGCGTTGTAGAGCACCTTGAGATGGTGAGAAACCGCGGGCTGAGAGAGGTTGAGCAGGACCTCGAGCTCGCAGACGCAGAGGTTGCGATTTTCCAGGAGCTTTAGAATCCTCATCCTGTTTTCGTCGGACAGGGCTTTCAATATGGCTACGATGTCTTTCATTGATCATGTTTAAGTATATTTAGATATATAAATATACTATCCGGGCAGTTTTGTCAACGATAAACTGAGGCCGTCTGACCGTTCCATCAGAACAGTTTCCGGCTTCCCGTTTCTCGTTTCTGGTTTCTCGCCGGTTGTTTTCTAAAAACCCGGAGATGGGAATTTCGAGCGATGAATTGATTATATCCAGCTTCCTCTCCTGAGCCCCTCCTGCACCTCACGGTGATCCTCTTCGGTGGGTGCCGGTGTCACGACATGGAGGACAGCCATGTCCGAGCTCGCCCTGACCCCTCTTTTTTCCCCCCGCGAAACGGTGACGATGTCGCCACTTTTCACCTGCCTTCTCTCGTCTCCCGCCACCACCTCTCCCTCCCCCTCGATGACAAAGAGGAAAAGATCCACCCCCGGGCTGTGAACGGGGATAAACTGCCCCTTTTTAAAGAAAGCGAGGATAACCTTCACGTTCCCGTCCTCGTACAGGGCTGTTGGATTGAACTTTTCCTCCGTGTACGCTCTCAGGTCATCTACGCTGGTAAAACGGGTTTTCCGTCGGCTCACGTTTCCTGCCCTCCTTTGGTGTCTTATCAAGCGTTTGCCACGAGGTTCCGGTCAACTGCTCACTCCCCCGGGACTATGGGGAATACCCCCACCGCAACCGACAGGTCAGTGATCATGATGATGATGGTGATGGTGGTGACCGGCGTGCCCGAGATAGACCTTTTCCAGGGCGTGAATGAGCTCGTGGTACTCATCGTGCTTGCCGGCCCCGATCTTCTCGATCTCGAACTTCTCGAACTCATCGACCATCTTTGCCTGAGCTTCCTCACCGAGCTTCGCATCGATAACGGGCCAGAGGATATCGTCCTCTTTCCTGATGTGTTCCCGGAGAAAGGATATGTACTTCCTCCCCTCCTCGACGATTGCCGTTGGAGTATCCCCCTCCTTACCCCGGTAAGCCTCTGCCCCGGCGCCAATCTTTCTCACGTATTCCCTTCCCTCTTCGTGCTCTTTCAACAGTTCATCGACGAGCTCCCTTGACTCTCCAAGATCGTAGTTTTCCAGCTCGGTAAAGAGCAGGTCCTCCTCTTTCCCGTGGTGGCATCTGTCAGCGAAATTTCTGAAAAACTCAACGATATCAAGTAGGTGGGCCGGTTCAACGTGGTTGTTTCCATCGAGTTTTTTGCAGATTTCCTCAAAAATCGAGAGCATGATTTTGATGCCGTCGTGCTCTTCCTTCAAAACTTCTGTCGGTTTCATCTTCTCCACCTCCTTGTCGATATGATTGCCGATTGAATTTCTGAGAGCAAGTTTCACTATACAGGTAAAGAGGAAAATAGCGATTGATTTACATCAATAATGAGGTGAAAAACCCCTTTGTCCCATCGACCCGGTATGGGTACCATATTATTACGGATATTCCTTCGAAGATAGTAGAACAGGGTTTTGATCGGTCATCTCGATATCATCTCACCTTTGCAATTACCCCTCACTCGGCACCACCCAACCTGGTCGTGGGCAGGATGATCTTGACGGCGCGCTCGAAGAAGAAATAATCCCATGCCCAGTTTATGAGCACGAGGAGCCGGTTTCTAAAGCCCATGAGTTTTATTATGTGGACAACCAGCCAGAGAATCCAGGCGAAAAATCCGGTGTATGCCCTCTCTCCGATATGCGCGACTGCTGCGTTCCTTCCGATAACCACCATCGTTCCCCTGTCCCGGTAGGAAAAGGGAACCGGTTTCTCGCCCCTCAGCTGACGCCCGATATTCTCCGCGGCCGCCGTTCCCTGCTGTATGGCAACGGGGGCCAGCATGGGATGAGGCTTTTCAAGGCCGCCGACAGAAGCCAGGTCGCCGACCACGTAGACCTCCGGGTGACCGGGAAGCTGAAGGGTCGGGTACACTGCTGCACGACCATGTTCGTCCGCCGGGAGCCCCCACTGCTCGAGGAAGGGGGAACCGGTAATACCGGCAGTCCAGATAACGGTTTCCGAATCGATTGAGGAGCCATCCTGCAAAAGAACGCCCTCCTTGGTCACTCGCGTAACCTGCAATCCGGTGCGGACCGAGACCCCCAGTTTCGACAGGCGCCTCCCGGCATATTCGCCCAGCTTCTCCGGCAAACTGGATAACAGCCTTCCCGTACCCTCGAGGAGAATGAGCCGTACATGGCGAAAATCTATCTCGGGATAGTCTTTGACGAAAGGGCCTTTGATAAGTTCGATCAGAGCACCCGCATATTCCACACCGGTGGCTCCCCCCCCGATAATGACAAAGGTGAGCGCCCTTTTCAACAGACCGGGGTCCCGGCTCCCCGCGGCCTTCTCGAAACGGGAAAGTATCCTGTTCCTGAGCACTATCCCTTCCTCGATTGTTTTCAAAGGAAAGGTATGCTCCGCCGCGCCCGGAACACCGAAAAAGTGTGACGTGGTACCCCCGGCCACGACGAGATAGTCGTAGGAAAAGATGCGGTCACCGGCATAAACGGACTTTGAGGGAAGATCTATCCTCGAGACTTCCGACATGGAAAAGCGCACGCCCGGAATGTGACGGAGCATTCCTCTGACCGGATAGGTTATCTCTTCAGGCTCCAGCTCGGCTGCCGCCACCTGGTAGAGAAGCGGGAGAAAGGTGTGATAATTGTTCCGATCGAGAACAGTGACAGAAACAGGCTTGCCGGCCAGGCCCCGGGCGGCCCAAAGGCCGCCGAAGCCTGCACCGATAATAACTACCCGGGGCCGATTCCCCCGGGCGTGGCCATTCATTTCGCCATTCGCTGAACTTTGAATGGAGCCTCCTTTTTCTCCTCCTTGAACGTGACCACCCTGCCCCAGAGACTCTTGGTACCCCAGATACCCCTGCGGAGAGTCTCGAGGTGGACAATATGGCTGTGATCGACGAAGAGATTCACTTCCGCCCCGTAATTTTTCACGTACCAGCCGAAGACTTCGGGATCGGCCGCCTCGAACATGACCTTTTCAAGCCCCAGTTCTCTGATGATCTTCGATACCACATCCGTCCTCCACACCCGGACGTCCTCGGTAATCCCCTCTGACTCTATCATCACCATATAAGCGCCCGCATCGAGAAATTTCTTCGCCTGCATGATTACCCAATCGGTGTCCCGCGTCCCCTCGGCCTCGAGCTCATCCGCTCCGCTTGCGCCTCCCGCGCCGAACTGGATACCAACCTCGGGCTTGGCCTTCAAGCCCGACCGTTGAACCTTCTGCACCAGGTGCAGCCAGTCGTCCGTCGGCAGCGAGATGAAGCCGCAGGACAGCTCGATGATATCAAATCCTACATCCCGGCACTCCTTGATGTAATCGTCCACGGAGTGAGGGTTCTGTGCCAGTATGTACTCGATAAACCCGCCCGTCGAAACGAGCACGTCATGCTTGTGGGCGAGGCCTATGATCTCCTTCAGCACATCCCGGTCCATCAGTGCGAAGGAACCGCCTGCAAACTTCAGAGAATCGATATAGTCTCCCATAGTTTCGAGAATGTCCTCGAGGTACCGTTTCCCCATGGGCGTGTAGTAGGGCCCCCGGATCTCCGTGATGCCCCTTTTTCGCGGTTTGGACTCTCTCTCGTTTATCCTGACAAAATCGAATGCCCTCGTTCCCTTTCTCTGTATCTTTTTGCCTTTACCCATGACTCAACCTCCTTTCATCGAAGTGGATGCTTTCGAGCACCCCGGTTAAGTCGGCAACCTGATACCGCTCCAGGTCAGCCGTGATGTCGATTATCTCTTTTCGTTGCTTCGACGGGATGTAGGGGGAAGCGAGAAGATCGAATTTCTTCTCAACCTTTTTCCACGACAGGGGGCGTGTGACGAAGCCCTCGTAGTCGAGCTTTTCCTTCTCGAGGACCCTGCCGTCGTTGAGGAAAACATTCAGGCGGGTCGGCATCTCGGCGGGAAAACGGGCCGAAAACTCCTCCCTTGGCCTGACGCGAATCTTGCGGAGAAGATCCTGAACGTCGTCCCGGACGATGCGTTCGTGATGGTACTGCTGCGGCATTACCGTCCCATCCAGAATGGCAACAGCCACCATGTACTGGAGGCTGTGATCGGCCTCCTCCTTCGTCTCGACGACCCACTTGTCCCCCTCCTCTCCGCCGCCGATGATATTGTAGGCGACGTCGAACACCTCAATATCTATTCTCTCCACATCTTCGGGCCAGAAGCCATGCTCCTCTTTCAATTCGAGGATACCCTCGATCGAAGGCTGGGAGTGGATCTCGGCGTTGTACTTTTTGATGATCGTGCGGGTAACACCCTCGAGATCCTCCTTCGACCAGTCTATTGCGAACTTCCCTGCTATGGAGTCGAAGAACCCCTTGTTCCCCTCGAAAACTTCCGATGGGCCCGTTATGCCACCCCGGGCAAGATAGGCTGCATGGGTCCCGCAGAAAGCCGTGTTCGGATACGCCAGACCCTTCCAGTGGGAAATGCGGCCGGTCCGGGTCACCCTGAGGGCGTTGAAAGCTGTACCGCTTATGGCAACCGCGTTCGCCGTCTTTTCCCGATCCAGGGACAGGGCCTTCGACACACCTGCAGCCACCGCATAGGACCCCTGTGTCGTGTGGTCAAACCCCCTGTGCCGAACAGGTGCCTCGTCGGAGAGGCGGATGTGAACCTGGTATGCAACTGCCAGCGCCGTAAGAAAGTCTCTCCCACTTCCTCCGGAAAATTCCGACGCGGCAAGCACTGCACCCAGGTTATCGCTGGGATGACAGGTTTCTCCCTTTGCCAGATAACTGTCGTTGAAGTCCAGGTAGCGAACCAGGGCCCCGTTGTAAAGGGCAGCCCTGTCCGGAGAAGTCCTCCCTCCACCGATGAGGGAGCAGTGCCCGGCTCCGCCCATTTCATCGATGTATCGAAGGATTATCTCAACAGGCTCTCCGCTCAGCGCTCCCAGGGCACAGGCGAGGGAATCGAGAACGCGAATCTTGAGCTCTTTCTTTGCTCTGCCCGATATGTCGTCAAAAGATCTGCCTGCGATAAATTCGGCAAGCTCCTTTGCGATAGTCATGGCATAATCTCCTTATATATAAAGCCCTTGCAGTATACTCAAGGGATTAAAGTTTGCTGCATTTTTATGCTATTAATAAATTTTACCGTTAATGATAAGATGACTGACGGTGACTCGCGGTTTCACTTTTTTGACTCCCCACGACCTTTGAGAAATACTTCTTTTCGTTTGCTTCGCGTCATCGTGCGGTCAAAAAAGACGCAGGTAAGGCGAAAGGGGAGACAAAACGCCGATATCGACGGGCCTGATTTAAAAGAAGGGTTTATCGACAGAAATAGCAGGGAGAAGAAAAAGCGGGGCCAATCGGGGCAACCGTCAGGTCTGCCCTGCATGAACCCCGCTTACACGCGAAAATCATCTACTCGTCAAGGATCCTTTCCGCCTCCTCCCTGTAGGAATCCATGACGTAGGGGATGCCGGAGACCTTTGCCGCATCCTCCGTCAGGGCCATCAGGTCGCTGCGCGAGATGGTGGAGAGCCTGAAATTCCTGCTCCCTGCCATTAACTGCTGCAGGCCGATCGCCATCTTTCTGCTGAAGGTGAAGAGCGCCACGGCGCCCAGGGGTATGTTCTCCATCTCCTTGCCGTATTTCTCTTTCAATTCGTCGTAGTTGAGGAAGATCTCTTCTACCCTGGTACCATATTTGGAGATGGTCTTCGGAAGGTCTTCCGTCTGCAGCCAGTGCTCGATGTTCTTTCCGAGCATGCCCGGTATCATGAGGGCTCTGCCCATGCAGACTGCCTTGACGTAAGGGCTTCCCATGGCTATTGCCTTGAATACCCCGTCCTCGGAGGAAAAGCCCCCCGCGATGGCAATGTCGGGGACACGGAAACCTTTCTCTCTCAGTTTCTCGCAGAATTCGTACGTAAGGCTCTGGATGTAGAACGTGGGAATTCCCCACTCGTTCATCATCGGCCAGGGGCTCATTCCCGTGCCGCCGGGGGCGCCGTCTATGGTGATCAGGTCGATTTCCGCCTCGGCACCGTACCGCAGTGCCATGGCGAGCTCTGCAGCCGAATATGCACCGGTTTTCAGGGTTATTCTGCTGAAACCGATCCCCCGGAGCCGCTCCACCTCGGCCATGAAGGCCTCCTTCGTCACAAAGCCGAGCCGGGAATGCCTCTCGAACTCCCTCAAGCCCCTGTCTCTGTAAGCCTCCTGTACGGCGTGCTCCTCCGGGTCGGGGAGGACAACGTAACCCCTCCTTTTCAGCTCCAGCGCCCTTGCCAGCTCCCGCACCTTTATCTCCCCGCCGATGCACTTTGCCCCCTGACCCCACTTGAGCTCTATCGTTTCAAGGCCGTGCTTTTCGTGAACATATTCAGCAACACCGAGCCGGGTATCTTCAACGTTCAGCTGTATGAGGATCTCCCCGTACCCCTCGTGATACCGGTTGTAGGTCTCGATCCTCCGGTCCATCTCGGGCGATTTTGTGACCTTCCCGGCGCCGTTTATCTCCAGCCTCGGATCGATACCGCACACGTTTTCGCCGCACACCAGCGTAATCCCGGAGATAGCAGCCCCCACGGCAAAGTGCTCCCAGTTGACCCTGGCTATGTCCGTTGAACCGAGGGCCCCGGTAAATACGGGGACGCTCATCTTGACCTTTTTCTCCCAGCCGTATTCGGTCTCCACGTTGACGTTTGAAAATACCGCCGTATCGGGCCCCGGCTCCATGTCATCAGGGAGGCCCTTTGCCCCCACTGCATACCCGTGGATATTGATGTGGGAATAGTCTATGGGATAATCCTTGTCGGCACCCGCCGTTATCCTCCCGAACGGGCCCGGATAGAGAACCTCCCGCCCCCTGAATGATGATAACCATACCTCACATCCGCCCTTGCACCCGTCGAGACAGTCGGTGCAAATACCCGACATGGGAACTACACCACGCGACCGGTTGAAGGTACCCGTCGCCGTGTTTGCATTCGGACGTCTTAAATTTCCCATAACTACCCTCCTTAGTTGTCGTTATCTAATTGTGATAGCCAACCCGGCTAACAGTCAAAAAAAACCTCTGAGCATGTGCAGGAGACTGCACAACCCGACGCTGAAACATCAAGAATTGATGGGTCAGGAATTTTACTTATATACGAAAATTTCATTTGTGTAAAGATATCTTGATGAATTTTAGCACCCCTGTTCATGGAGAGCCCCCCCTGTGTCCTTCCTCGCCGATACCGGCGCTTCCCGGGGTATCTCAACCCACCTCGTCCCTGCCAAGGGCCGCTATGAGCGTCATCAGCGACGTGGCGCAGAGCTTTTTCGCACCGCTTTTCTCAGCGTATACCTCGGTCATGCACACCGTGAGCGTCCTCCCGGCCCTCGTCACCTGCCCGCGGGCAACGAGGAGATCGCCGTCCCCGGGAGCGAGGAGATTCAGTTTGTACTCCACGGTGAGCACCGAAGCGCCCGGGGGCATAAGGGTAAGGGCGGCAAAGCCTCCCGCGTTGTCGGCGATGGTGCCGATCACGCCTGCGTGAAAATACCCGTGATGCTGGGTGAGATCCTCCCTGAAGGGCAGGTGGATCTCACAGAATCCGGGCTCGACCCTTGCGAGCCTGGCCTCGATCAGATTCATGAACTTCTGGCGGTTGAAACTTCTGGTTACTCGTTTTTCAAAATCCGGGTCTTTCGGCTCAAAGGCATCCATAGATCCTCCCTCCACCGCTGTAAGTCATTGAATTTTTGCAGTATCAAGGTTCAACCTTCAGCGATACCACACCGGTCGTATCAGGTTTCAGGCTCCGCCTTTCGGGAAAAATACGTTCAAGACCAGAATACGGCGTCTTTCTTTTATCGCCCCGGTCCCGGACTCAAAGGGTGCCTGCTCTCATTGCGCATGCAAAAATCAGAATCCTTACCCGCTGCCCTTATGTCCGGCCGTCAGGGCCTCTTTCCCCCGTCACTGCCCACGGGGCAGACTGCCTGGCAGGCAAAGCAGTAGTAGTAGTTTCCCGACATGAAGTTCTGCCAGAGGTCCAGGCTCATCTGGCTGCCCAGAAGCTCCCTCCTCTTTTCCTGCGACCCCTCGAGAAGATCGTAAAGGAATTTTCTCCATGCGCGGTATCCTCCCGAAAATATGGTGGCCCCGCACTTTTTCCTGTCAACCTCGCCTTTCCCCATCAGGGCCCCTGCCGGGCAGGAATCGACGCACCTCATGCAATCCAAACACAGCCCCTCGGCAAGCGGGCCCTCCGAGGGCAGGGCAGCATCGGTCACCACCCCGCAGATTCTGACAGCCGGCCCAAAGGTCTCCGTTACGAGCAGGCCCGATTCGCCCAGTGAGCCGATTCCCGAGCAGACTCCCGCCGCCCGCCAGTCGACTGCCCCGACCATGCCCGATTTTGGGGGCGACATGTCGATCGGGATGAAGGCCGGGACGGCAACGGCTCGATACCCCATCGATTCTGCCCGCCGGGCCAGCCCGTGGGCGATCCGGCCCACCTCTCCGTAGGTATGGATGGTGTCGAATTGGGCAACCTGCAGGTCTTCCGAGGCGATGGCGCTTCGCGAGTGGGGTGCCGCGACTACCAGCACCGACACCGCCCCGGGGAAAATCCTCTCTATGTCCTCCCTGTTTTCGCCCAGGTCGGAAACCGGGCATGCCCCGAAGGCGGCGGCGCCGGAATCGATCGCCTTCTCTTTCAACTCCCGGTAAGCTTTCCCGTCCATTCCCTCCTCCCAGAGTAATTTTGATCCAGTATATTACATTCTCCCAGAGAGATGAACCGAACTCCTGAAGGGTGGCATATGCTCAGAGAAATTCAGTCCCGGGTCTCCTGAAACCAGTTTCG
>JABAOF010002563.1_pt1 | contig 21979 bp, 17 predicted proteins | sample 7062171 | NCBI WGS metagenome assembly JABAOF01 (sample SAMN14538628, study PRJNA623070) | marine sediment metagenome | biome: marine biome [ENVO:00000428]; feature: marine pelagic biome [ENVO:01000023]; material: deep marine sediment [ENVO:00002113] | place: India: Gulf of Khambhat ...
GCCATACTCAGCATCAACCGGGATATTACCCAGCGAAAGCGTGCTGAGCAGGAAATAAAAAAATCCCTGGAAGAAAAAGAAGTGCTGTTGACAGAGATTCATCACCGTGTAAAGAATAACTTGCAGATCATCTCCAGCCTGCTGGATTTGCAGTTTGAAAACCTGGAAGAGCTGCAGAAGCCCCAGATCCTCCAGGCATACCAGCATAGTAAAGACCGTATCCGCTCAATGGCGCTGATCCATGAGAATCTCTATCAATCCGGCGACCTGGCTCGAATCGATGTGACCGAATATACCCACAACCTTGTCGATTATTTTTTCAGTACGTATGGAAGGCTGGCTAAAAACGTCACCTCCCACATTCAAATCGACAGCACGTTATCGTCACTTTCCCTCACCATGGATATTGCCGTACCCATTGGTTTGATTCTTACAGAGCTGCTTTCCAATGCATTGAAGCACGCATTCCCCCATGACCAGAAGGGTGAAATCCGTATTGTTTTTTACAGGGAAATCCCTGGCATGTTAACCCTGAAAGTCAGCGATAACGGTGTCGGTCTGCCCAAAGATATAGATATCCGCCACCTCCAATCACTGGGCCTGGAACTGGTTACCATGTTGACCCAACAGGTGAAGGGAACCGTTGAAATAGATGGAAGCAGCGGAACTACTGTTAAAATTACTTTTCCTTATCCAAAACATTCCTGATGGTCTGTGCGATTTCATGCATAACAATGGGCTTTAATAAAACAGCATCAATACCAATGTTTTCCACCTCTTCTTTATTGATCTTTTCCCTGAAACCGGTGCAAATAATAATAGAGATACCGGGTTTGATTTTCGAGATTTCCCTCGCGAACGCTGTGCCTGATATCTTTGGCATGATTAAATCGGTAATGACAAGGTCGAATTGCTGGGATTGTGACTTAAACATATCTAGGGCCTCAAGGCCGTTAATTTTTGTCTCCACATGATAGCCCAGGTATTCCAGCATCCTCTTTGCCATATCCACCACTTCTTCCTCGTCATCCACAAAAAGAATACGCTCATCACCCCTGGGGATAAGCCCGGTGGTTTTAATATCTGTATCTGCACTGATTGCTTTATCACTTATAGGGAGGTAAACCTGGAAAGTTGTGCCTTTTCCTGGTTCACTTTGAACGGTTACAGCGCCATCATGTTTTTTCACGATGCCGTGAACCAGGGCAAGTCCCATACCTGTTCCCTCACCCACTTCTTTGGTGGTAAAATAGGGTTCAAAAATCCGCTCCAAAACCACTTCTTCCATGCCGTACCCCGTATCCGTGACCGTAAGCCTGACATAATGTCCCGGATTCAAATCATGGAGGTATATGGCAGCCGTATCTTTAAGTTCCAAATCTTCCAGGGTGACTTCCAGGACGCCGCCTTCTTTTCTCATGGCATAGACAGCATTACTGCAGAGATTGATCAGTACTTGATTGATTTCCGCTGCATCACCCAGAACCACATCCGCTGCCGTGGTAATATTTTGCCGGATCTCAATGGTTGAGGGGATCGATGACTGCAAAAATTTAAGGGATTCTCCCACGATCGAACTGACTTTTACCGGTTTTATTTGTTTTTCACCCGGATGGCTGAAAGTGAGAATTTGTTTGACCACATCTCTGGCTCGAAAACAAGCATTGATAACATTTTTCAGGTTAGGGTAGATGGGCTCCTCTTCAGACAGTTCAGATATCGACAATTCCGTGAAACCGAGAATAATGGACAATATGTTGTTAAAGTCATGGGCAATGCCACCAGCCAACGTGCCAAGCGCTTCCATCTTTCGAGCCTGCTCCAGGTAAGCCAGAAGTCTATTCCTTTCCTCATCCTTCTCCTCCAGTTTTCGTTTCACCTGGTGTTTATAAATAGCCATCTCGATGGTGGCATGAAGACTCCCCCTTTCAAAGGGCTTGACAATATATCCCCAAGGCTCGGTAACTTTAGCCCGGTCCAATGTTTTTTTGTCTGAATGTGCGGTTAAATATATGATAGGAATATCATAACGGCTGCGGATTCGTTTTGCAGCCTCAATCCCGTCCATATCTCCCTCCAGTGAAATATCCATCAATATCAAATCCGGCGTTGTCTCCCCTGCCTTCTCAATGGCTTCCTCACCGGTAGAAACGATATCCGTTACGTTATATCCTAACTTGACTAATTTCTTTTTAATGTCTAAAGCGACGATGGTTTCGTCTTCAGCGATCAAAATCTTTCCTGCGGTTTCCTTCATTTGTTTTTCTCCCTCTTTCTCCCTTTACCGTTAACACACAGGAATATAATTTGTTGTACGTTCATTGCATCATCACAAACCCCATAAAAATCTGAGCATTTTTACAGGGTGTCTTACTATTATAGAAAAGGCATTTTAGATTTTCAATAAAAATAGTAAAGAAAAAAAATTTTTTTTATCCAAGTGGCATATCCAGAAAATTGCTGAAAAAGATGAAATTTAATTGACAATTGCTAGAATTTGAACTATACTAAATGTTAGGATTAATAACGAAATCCCTTCAATCAGGTAATGACAATCGCCAACCCTTAGTTTTATGGTCATATTATAATTTCCTGATGTGGGGCAAGGATCTTCATACAAAAATACAATGAAATCAAAATTAATACTAGTTATTGTTATTTGGCTGCTGTTTGGTTTATTGTTTAATTTCCAGGGATTTTCAGCAAATGAAGAGGACCTTCTCTCCAGGGGGCCGGCTTTCTTCCAGTTTGACCGGTTTCTCATCGATCATATACCCGGCGGCTATTTTTATCCGTTTTTTATTGAAAATTACGCGCCGGATGCCACCTTTTTAATCGAAGAAAACAACGGGTTTTCACTGCTGGATAACCCACGGGTTTATTTCGAGGGCGACTCGTTTATCAATTTCAATTGGCTCTACAACGGTATAAACATCAACTCGGTATTGAATGACGGTTCCCCTGCGGTAATTTTACCCTTTTCAGCCGTTAGCAAATACCGCTTGCAAGGCGAATCGCCGTTGTATAAAGAGTATGGAATGAATTTTTTATCCCAAATGCCCCGGGAAAGTTTCTCCAGGTTGATGGCCTCTTCTGTTTATACCGACCTGGGCGGTTACTGGTTGACCTTTATGATCCAACCGGTTCACCCCGGCGAACGGAGCGATCGCTTGTATGGGGAACGACGAAAAATTAATAATCATTACTTCCTGGATTATCAATTGAGTAAAAAATTTAACCAATCAGACTCCCACCTTCTCCTGGGCCTGAGCTATTTTAACATCCAACGAAAATTCAATGATTTTAACTCCTTTGATACCGCCTTTAACGAGGATGGCAAATTATTCCTGGCCAATACCCGCTTCAGGAAAAATCTCGATAACGGCTATTATGAGTTTTTCGGAGTTTTTAACTACCTGGACCGCTCCTATTATGGGGCAGAAATCGGGAGCTATCCCCAGGAAACCAGCCAAAAAGAACGTTTCGCCTTTATAACCGGTATTACCTTAAACAAGAAAACGTATAACCTGGCCCTGTCCGTACTCGTTGAGAATGAAGAGCTGAACCCCTTTGAGAGAAATTTTTCCAAAGATTTAATGGACAATGATGGGGATGGATTGTATCCCTACGGGAAAACCGGTGAAAACAAAATCGGAACATTCTCCAGTGCCACGATCAATTTAAACGTAAGGGTTCCATTGGAGTCTCGTTTATTTAACCGGCCCATCAAATTCGACACCTTTGGGGATGTGCGTTATTCCGTTTTAAATGGAGATGAAACCCCCCATGATTACAATGCTATTCTCTTCGACAACACCCCCTACCAGGTGGTGGTGTGGAACAAGGGAAACGACTATCGGAATACCAATGTCAATGCCAAAGTAGGGATGATGATATCCGCAAACATTTCAAACCATGTTTCCCTGTTGGCAAAATGTTTTTTGAATTACGATGGCCTGGCGTTTGCTAATGGTGGCAATAATTTAAATTTTTTTCGTCCTGCCTTTGATGTAGGCATGCGCATCTTGTTGTTCAAGAACAAAAAAACAAACCTTTTGTTCTCTTATGGTATTATTCCTTATGATATCCGGGAAAATGTCAATTTTTTTCTTGAAACCGCCAGGCCCTATGGAACCCTTTACCGGTGGAATGACAGCAGTGGTGACCTGGGATACCAACCCGGGGAGGAAGGCGGCATTTTCGGATACACGGGTGGGCAATACCACTATGTGGATGAGAATATAAGCGCTCCTCTGAAAGAGCGGCTTTTGTTGTATTTTTCCACCCCCATCTCAACATATTTTGTTTTGAATATTAAGGGAATCTATAAAAGAATAAAGAATCACTTCAGGATTACCTTCAATCGAGAGTATGGTTTTTACGAATCCCACTTGCATTGGCAAAACGGTCATCAAATCTATTTTTTTAATTCTCCTTTCAGGGATTATTACCTGTCCAACGGCGGGTATGAGAAAGACCCCTTTTATGCGCAGCTTCTTATAAACATCAAGGGCAGGCGAGCCAATAAGTGGTTTTTCGCTTTTTCCTTTTTGGCTCATATGGGGATGGGAAATACGGCTTTTGGCAACGGTCCCGGTTCCAATGATATTGGTATTTTGGCTGAAAACCAGGCCAATCCCAATTCCTGGATTAACGGATTCGGGCGGGTGGATGGCGACCGGGGATTTGTGGCCAAAGGCTACGTTGGCTTTTACATCTTTAAAAAATTATTTGCGGCGGTGAGCCTCAAATACCGGGACGGTAACCCCTTTGCGTTTTTTAATACGCTCAGCAAATACGATCAGCGGGTCATCTACTACCAAACCATTAAGGCTGAAAACGAGAAAGGGGTCAAAGGCGGACCCAGGGAGGATTATATCGCTGATGTTAGTATAAAACTAAATTACAATTTTAAACTTTTTAACCATGACGCGGTAGTTGGTCTATCTTTATTTAATATTCTCGATTTCGGGGCTGAACTATCTGAATATGTATACTCTGGTGGCTCACGGGATGCTGTAGAATTGCAGATTCCCAGGAGTATTCGTTTAACTTTTGGCTGGAGATTCTGAGCCCGCCGGGTTACGGATTACAGATTACAGATTACAGATTTGCTGAATTTCCGGTAGTCCAATGGAGTCTTTTCCTGGCGATTCATACGAAAAATCGCGTCATTTGTTGACAATACACATTTATTTATTTAGAATTATTGTGAGTTTTGAGTATTGAAATGAATAAACAGGAAATAAATGATCCGGCGACCATACTTGTCGTTGAAGACAATGTAGGACTGCGCCGATTGATTCAGAAGCGCCTGGAGAGAGAAAGATTCAATGTAGAAACCGTAGAAAATGGGAAAGATGCACTCACCCGCTTAATGGCACTCTCTAATGCGATTCTTTTGTTGGATTACAAACTGCCGGATATGAACGGCAGAGAACTCATCGAGATTTTGAAAGAGCAAGATTACACAGTGCCTTTTGTTATCATGACCGGCCATGGAGATGAACGGATTGCCGTGGAAATGATGAAGCTGGGGGCCAGGGACTACCTGGTGAAAGATCACTCGTTGTTGGAAGTCCTTCCCCAAATAATGGAACAGGTTTTTACCCAAGTAGCGACGGAAAAGAAATTATTAGAAGTCAGGCAAGCGCTGCATGAAAGTGAAGAGCGTTTCAAATTGTTATTCAACAGTGGAACCGATGCCATTTTTGTCCAGGAATTAAAAAACGGAAAGGCCGCTAACTTGATCGAAGTCAATGAAATTGCTTGCCAACGGTTAGGGTACACACGGGAGGAATTGCTGCAAATGCCTTTAAGCCAGGTAGAATTTCTCGAAGATTCCCACGTCGAATCGTCCCTGAAAAAGAACCTGTTAGCCAACAAGCATTTCCTCTATGAAGCCGTTCATGTTAGCAAAAGTAGTGAAGAGATCATTGTAGAGAACAACGCCCATTTGATTGACCTGGATGGGAAAAGCGCCATTCTATATATATCCCGGGATATTACGCAGCGAAAGCAATTGGAATTCCAACTGCGCCAGGCTCAGAAGATGGAAGCCATTGGTAAACTGGCCGGTGGTGTGGCGCACGACTTTAACAACCTGCTGACAGCAATTATGGGATATTCCGAGCTGCTGCTGGTAAAGATGGGACAAAAGAACCCCTATAAGGAAATCATCCTGGAAATAAAAAGTGCCGGAGAACGAGCCGCTTCCCTGACACAGCAGCTGCTTGCCTTCAGCCGTAAACAGATGCTGAAACCAAGATCAGTAAACATTAATCGCATAGTAAGCAGCATGGGAAAGATGCTGAAACGAATTATCGGGGAAGATATCCAGTTGACCTCACAACTGGAACCACACCCGCTGAAAATAAAAGCAGACCCAGGGCAGCTGGAACAGATTATATTGAATCTTTCGGTCAATGCAGTTGATGCCATGTCAACAGGTGGTATTCTCACCATAAAGACAGAAAATACAACCATAACCGAAGAGAAAAGCAAACGTATACCCTCTTCACAGCCAGGACGTTTTGTCTGCCTGTCCATCTTCGATAATGGGCTGGGAATCGAGAAGAAGGTTATCCCACATATCTTCGAACCCTTCTTTACCACCAAAAAGTCCGGGACCGGCCTGGGACTTTCGGTGGTTTACGGTATTGTCAAGCAGCATAATGGTTGGATTCATGTTGATAGTAAACCGGGTGAGGGTTCAACCTTCAAAATATACTTTCCTGCTTTAGACGCCGGAGAAGAAGAAGGAGTTGAGCAACAGACTTTCCCGGGAGAATTCGCGGGAAATGGCGAGAAAATCCTTTTAGTAGAAGATGAAGCCGGAGTTCGGAAAGTAGCGGTCAAAGCACTGCGTGATTATGGGTATGAGGTGATGGAAGCAGAAACCGCCCAGCAAGGCCTGGACATTTTCAAAAAGCAAAAGGGAAACATTCAATTGGTAGTCAGTGATATTGTGTTACCTGATAGAAATGGTATAGAACTCACCAGGGAGATTTCTGCTATCCAGCCAGGTATAAAAATATTACTTACCAGTGGCTATTCCGACCAACGAGCCAAATGGTCAGAGGTAGTAAAAGAGGGGATTCCTTTTTTGCAAAAGCCCTATTCACTGGGGGACCTGCTAAAACATGTACAAGAGGTTCTGAAAAATGAAGATGAAAGTGAAAAAAACAAATGATTGTGGAGGTGCATGATTATCATGAACCAACAGGTCCATATTTTAATTGCGGATGATGATATGGGACATGCCACCCTGATCCGCAGAAACCTGAAACGATTGGGATTGGTAAATCCCGTGATTCATTTCAAAGATGGTCAGGAAGTACTGGATTTTCTGTTTAGAAAAACAGATGGTCCTCATTGGCAGGAGGGCCATTCTTACTTGTTACTGCTGGATATTCGCATGCCCAAAGTGGATGGTGTGGAGGTTCTGCGCAACATAAAAGCGGACCCGGAGCTCAGGAAAATCCCGGTGATTATGATCACTACAACTGATGACCCCCGGGATATCGAACAATGTCACGTCTTCGGATGCAGTAGTTACATCGTCAAACCGGTTAGATATGAAAAATTTGTTGAAGCCCTCCGCAAGTTGGGGCTTTTTTTTAAAGTGATTGAGGTCCCCAGGTTGAGTGAAAGAAAGCATCTTCTTTTAAACAATCGTCCCGGACCAGGGGAAGGTCAAGTTAAAGGTAAAGAGATAAACCCAAGAGAATAATGAAAGTGAAACATTCATTGAGATTGATGCGGATAATCGCTTTGTTTTTCCTGATGACCTTTATGGTTTTGGTTTTTTCATCTTTATCGTTTTCCCTGGATATTGGTAATCCTAAAGTGTTCAAAGATGGAAATTTAAATGAATTCGAGATAAAAGCATTTATGTTGGAGAAGATCATCCATTTTGTTGATTGGCCGGAAACTACAAACATTGATAATACCTCCAGGCCTTTTGTTATTGGAGTTTTTGGTAAAACACCTTTTAAAGAGCAACTGGAAATTATCTACACTGAACAAAGGGTGAAGGACAAGACAGTTGACGTTCGAACGATTTCTAACATAGAAGAAATTTCCGGATGTCACGTCCTGTTTATTTCACGTGCTGCTAAACCCAGGCTTCCTAAAATTATAAAATATGTCAGAGAAAAAGCCATACTCACCGTAGGTGACACCAAGGGCTTTTGTAAGTGGGGCGTTCATATTACTTTATTCCTCCAGCGTGAAAATATTGAATTTAATATTAATGAATCGGAAATTCAAGCGTCCGGTTTAATACCGAATTATCGTCTTTTTAAACACGCAGCGAAAATTGAATTTCCGCTGCGAGATAGGAAGTAATCATAGAATAGGAAGTTAGAGGTAAGGAGTAAAGGAAATGAATATAAATGGGATTACGGCTAGGGAGGGAAGGAAATTGATCCCAATGACGTGGGTTGGGCTTTTATTGGTGCTTTTGTTTTTGCTTTTACTTTCACCCGACACTCTATTTTCTCAACAACCTGAATACAAAGTAAAAGCACTGCTTTTGCGACGAATTTGTCGGTTTGTTGAATGGCCCGAAGCAGTAGGACTGGCTGATTCTACAAAACCTTTTGTAATCACTGTTTTTGGTGAAAACCCCTTTGGTATATTCCTGGATAAGAATTATGGTGGTAAACGGGGTCAACGGATAAAAGGCAAAAAGGTAGAAATTCGCTATATCAATAAAATAGAAGAAATTGCCGGTTGTCACCTCCTTTTTGTATCAGAAGTAAGTAGAAGAAGGCTTACGAGAGTCCTTGAATATACAGGAGAAAAACCTATTCTGAGTGTGGCCGATACACCTGGATATGCCAGGCGGGGAGTACATATTAATCTTTTAATAGAGAGAAAAGAGATCATTGATAAGACTAAACCTGGAAGAAAAAGAGAAATCGCCACAGCCACTTCCCTTGAGATTAATGAAACTGCGTCCCGGAGAGCCGGACTGGTCTTGCATAACAGTCTCTTAAAAACTAAAACGACCAAAATTATTAACCCTTACATCCCTTATAGAGATAAGGCGGATCAATTGGAGTCAATTGCGCGTTTTGTTACCTGGCCGCCGGGACTGAGTATGGAAAACACATCAAAGCCTTTTAATATCGCTGTCATCGGTAAAAACCCCTTCGGCGATCATTTGCAAGATGTCTATAAAAAAAAACAGATTTTGAAGAAACGGGTATATATCCGCTATATTTCCAATGTGAAGGAAATTGGTAATGCTCACCTCCTCTTTGTTTCGGAATCAATGAAAAATGAACTGAAAACCATTCTTGATTCCATCGGGGAGAAACCTATCCTCTTGGTTGGTGATACCGAGGGTTTTGCCCGACAGGGGATTCACGTCAATTTTTTTTATGAAGGGGTCAAACTTCGCTTTGAGATTAATGATTCCGCTGCCCGGCAAGCGGGGTTAGCAATCAGTTGGCATATGATGAAAGCTGCTAAGCGGATTGCACCTATTTTAGAAAATAGATGAAAGATGGAAAATGAGTATCAAGAAAATGAGTATCATGCGAAATCTTTCCATCAGGAACAAGCTCATTATCCTGATGCTTTTGGTTAGCATACCGGCGCTGGTACTGGGCTTTACCATAGTCATTATCATGGATATCTTCCAATTAAGAGAAGACCTGGTGAACCATACCCGCCTCAATGCTAAACTTGTGGGAGAAGTCAGTATAGGACCGCTGACATTTTATGATAAGAGAGGGACAGAAGAGATCCTGGAATTATTGGAGGTTATACCCAACCTGGAAAATGGATTTGTTTACGATGAGAATGGGAAACTATATACCTCACATAATATAAGTAAAGAAGAATTCGAACCTCCCTCTTCCCTTCTGGCAAAACAAGTATACCATGAATTTAAGGGCGACTACCTTCATCTGTCGCACCCGATTATACGCCAGGATGTGTTTTATGGAACTGTCTACTTGCGGGCCTCCACGGAGCCGCTGCAGAGGAGCATTCGCAGCAGGATTACCTCACTCATCCTGGTGATGGTGGGATTAATTGTACTTTCTTATCTCCTGGCTCTTCGCTTCCAGGGGACCATTTCCTATCCCATTCTTAAACTGGCTGGTGTCACTGAAAAAATATCTCATTATTCCGATTATTCTGTCCGTGTTCACCATGAAGGACGTGACGAGATTGATGTGCTGTATAAGGGATTTAACAATATGCTGGAACAAATCCAGGTGGGGCAAAAAAAAAGAGATGAAGCAGAAGCTGAACAACGACGTCTAATGGCTCAACTGGCAGAAAAAAACAAAGAACTGGAACAGGTGATCTATGTTACTTCCCATGATTTACGGTCTCCTTTGGTGAATATTCAAGGCTTTTCCCAGGAATTGAATTTCTCCCTTAATGAAATCAATTCAATCCTGGATAAAATGGGTCATATACCGCAAGATATTAAAGATAAAATAGACCCGATTCTCCACGAAGATATCCAGGAATCCCTCAAATACATTGAAGTCAGCACATCTAAAATGGATGGTTTGCTTTCTGGACTTCTAAAACTCTCACGGGTGGACCGAATGACTTCTACCTTCGATTCTATTGATATGAATCAACTCATATCTGACATGATAAACGCCTTTGAATTCCAATTGAAAGAAAAAGGAGTAAACATCCGGGTGGAGCAATTACCTCCCTGCTTTGGTAATGAGATGCAGCTGAACCAGCTGTTTTCCAACCTGCTGAGTAATGCATTGAAATACCTTGATCCGAAGCGGCCGGGAGAAATCTCCATTACCGGAAAAGAAAAACCGGGAGGAGATTATGTGGTTTACTGCGTGGAAGACAATGGCATCGGGATTTCTAAAGAGTACCAGAAAAAAATATTTGAGATATTCCACCGGTTGAATCCTGATGAAACCGACGGAGAAGGGCTGGGGTTAACGATTGTTAATCGGATCGTCAGCCGTCACAGCGGCAGCGTGTGGGTAGAATCTCAACCTGGAAAGGGAAGTAAATTTTTTGTGTCTCTTCCCACAACAATTAACAATTAACAATTCTACTTCTGTTCCTGATCCTGGCGCGGACCAATAATTACTTCTACTAATCGATCCGGATGTAATACGTCTTTAATGTACCCATTAAATTCTTTCAATGTTACCTGGTCCACCTGGGAAAAGAAGGTTTCCAGGAAATCAAATCCGACTCCCAACGCTTCAAAATAGGCCAGGTTCTGTATTCGATTCATTTTTGTTTCATTTTTCCTGAGAAAATCAGCCCGGGAACGAACAGCTGTGGTATCCAGTTCTTGCCGGGTAATCCCGTTCTTGTAGAGACCAGTGATGAGTTCTTTTAAGGCGGTATAAGCCTCCTCTTTTTTGGTAACTTTTGTTTTTAGATAAATAATAAAAATGCCGGCATCCTGCCATTGGATAAAATGGCTGGATATATTATAGGCCAGATCTTTTTTTACCCGCAGCGGCCAGAGTTTGCACCCTGGGCCTTTTCCCAGGAGGTTATCCAGCATGTATATTTTTGCATAATTCTGTTTGCTCATATTCGGAAGCAGGGCGCCAAAGGAGATCAATACTTGCTGGGTATCTTTTTCCAGGGAATAGGTCTTTTTTTCAGGGACAGCACCCCGCACTCCCTGCATTCCCTGGACCACCGGGTTTACATCATCACCCAACGGAAGGGATTTAAAATATTTCTCAATGATCCGGCTTATTTCCGGTTTCCCCAGGTTGGAAGATACGGCAATGATCATATGGGAACGGTTGAAAAAGCGTTTATAAAATTGCAGGATGTGCTTTCGTTTTATTTTTTTACGGGAATCAGAGTCCCCGTTTATGGAACCGGCATATCCGTCTCCGGGTCCGAAAAAGGCATCTAAATAGGTCCGTTCCATAAGCTGTTCCGGAGAATCCTCTTCCCCTTTTTGCCGATGTTCCATGTATCTCCTGGTATTACTGATTCGCAGACCGGAGAACAGTGGTTTTTGCATGACCCTGGAAACAATCTTAAGGGTTTCCTCAACATGTTTAGATAAACTTTTAATCCTGATGGTGGAATAATCCCCTTCAACATGATAGAAAACAGTGGAACCCATGTGCATCAGTTCCCTCACTTTCGATATGGTGGGCATGTTAACGGACAGCCCGGTGGTAAGAAAAGCCAAACCCCGCTGCGAAACCGGAACCGCTCGTTTTCCTCCTTTTACCAGGATTTGAACAATGGTCATTTCAGAAGACGTGTCCTGGTGGTAGATAAACCACCACTGGTCATTTTCTTTCAACTGCAATTGCACCTTTTCCGGCTGGTTTTTCCATATTTTCCCCCGCTCCTGCAGGTCTTGTGCCCAGGCAAGAGAGGCGTAGAGCGTAGAGCATAGAGTGTAGAGCACAGCGCAAAGCGCAACGCCCCTTCTTCTCTTCTTGTCTTCTTCTCTTCTCATCTTCTTACTTCTTCTTCTCCGGCAAAATGGAAATAGCCACATATTTTTTCCCGCTAAAATACCGGGAAACCGCATCACGTATATGGGAAGACTTAATTTTTTCAACTCTCTTCATGTACGGTGCTTGTTTCTTCTTTGACTGTATATCTTTAGAGAAAAGAATATACACGGCGTAATTCACGGCTGCTCTCATTCCCTGTTCCTGGAACTCCTGGTAGGAGGTTTTAATAGCGCTCCTGGCGGTCTCCAGGTAATCCGTGACAAATATCCGTTCATCAAATGGATAATCGTCAATAGAATATTTATATGACCAGGCATTTTTTAAGAACTTCATCAGTTCCCAATGAGCTTTTTTCAGGTTTTTGGGGTCCAGGGTGAGGTGGATCAAAAAAGCTCCCCCATATTGCAGGGAAATATACCGGGTGGAAACCCTGTAAACCAGGGGTCTCCCTCTCCAGAAGAGTATACTTCTCAGTAACGGATTGATGCCGCTTCCAAATATCCGGTCTAAAAAATTGAGAGCCAATTGATGCTCATGGCTTGAGGGAGGTGCAAGGAACCCAATCATCAGATGAGCCTGGGTAATATCCAGATGCCGTTCCACTTTGGCGGTTTTTTTCAACGAAGGGGCCATTTTGAAAATGTTGTTCAATTGGGGTTGTTTTTTTTCCGGTTCTTCACTTTTTTGTTTTTCTAGTTTCCCAAAAACCTCGCGGATGGTTTTGTCCATGTCATCGAGGTTTACATCTCCCACCACTGCCACAGCACAGTTAGAAGGGATGAAATACCGTTGATAAAAGGCCTGTATCTCTTCAACCGAGGCTTTTTCAATAACCTCCCGGTCTCCTGAAATCGGCCGCTGGTAGGGGTGGTCTTTAAACAGGTGTTGAAGCGCCAGGAAGGTTCCCAATGAAACAGGATTATCCTGGTGTTGGGCGATTTCCTCGAAGATAATTTTTTTCTCTTTATCCAATCGCTCCTGGGAAAATTTAAGGTGATATACTTTTTCTTTTATCAACCGGAGTCCGAATTCCCAGAATTGGGCCGGCAGGGAAACTTCAACGGTAATCAGGTCATGGCTGGTATGGGCATTAAACTGGGCACCATGCTGTCTCATTTCCCGGTTCATTTCATCAGCCGTGTGAAATTCTGTCTCACCCAAAAAAATTAGATGTTCCAGTATATGAACCATACCGCTGGTACCGGCGTCTTCATTTTTTGAACCGACATTAACAGCAAAGGCGATATTCACCAGGGGTACATGGTCTCGCTGCTGTACGTAAACCACCAGGTCATTATCCAGGACAAAAAATTTATCTTTCTCAGCCGTGGTATTGTTCTTGGATTCCTGTGAGTAAGTGTACGCAAAAAGTGCTGCGCTTATGAAAACAAAGAGAATACATAAAATGGATTTTAATTTTTTTTTCATTTAGCCTATCATATCAAATAATGACTAAAATTACAAATGCCTCCGGCGGCCCGCTTTTTTGTAAAAAAGCGGGGCAAAAAACTTTTCATACACGGTCAGTCATTGTGCTTCATTCATTCATTGTGCCACATTCAGTCTAAAAAATCCCATCCTGAGAGGGGTGCCCGAAGGGCGGGGTGTGTCAACTTCGCGTCTCTTCGCGTGCCTTCGCGGTTTTTTAAATCTTCAACCGGTACGTAAATTTGATCATGAAAATATCATCTCCCGGCGCCCTAAAGAGATTTCCCAGGTCCCGACCCAGGCGAAATTCCCCGGGATAGGAATAATCCGCCCGGTTCTGGGTCCACACCGCATAAAGAGTAGAACCCGGCCGATATTCCCAGCGAAGCACAACGGTTCCCCGTAAGGACTTATAATTAAAATCCGGGTTGCCAAAGGTAAACACCGGGGCTGCACCCGGTCCGTCAGGATCAACCGTGTATAATTCATCCACATCTGAGTAAGAAATGGAAGAATCTCCCTGTCCGAACCGGTTAAAATCAAAACTCCTGGGCCGAGCCAGTTCTTTAAAACCCTTATATGCACCCACGGCAATGAAAGGTTGAATATAGGCCTGAAGGCTGAGCTTCGGCGTAAAAATCCAATTCAGGCGGATACTACAGGATACTATTTTTTGATCGATAGCAGCAAATATATAACGGGTTCCATAGGTGTCGGCCATGAATTCATCGTCCACAGCCGTCACCCATTGGGCCACACCATGTGATGTACTATACCGCGGATTAAGGGAGATATTGAAGTTGCTGCCGGGTTTCCATCTTATCCCCAGCGACGGACTCCACTCCCAGGAACCGGATTGGGAAGATGAAAAGTAACTATAGAGAGAAAGAACCACAGGTTTTCGATCATCGCTCGCGATCTCGAATTCTCCCCATGTAGTAGGCGGAAGCAGGGTTAACGGACCGCCGCGGGTTAAATCTTTAGACCAGCGTTCGGGATTCACACTCAACTGTCCATAAATACTCCAATAATTCAAGAATTGGGCACTTCCGATAAATATCAACCGCTGCTCACCGATCTTATGACCGCCGAAATCATAATTCCGCTGGGTGAATAGATGTACATTCCAATTGCGGAAGATCTTCCCCGGTTTAAAGGAGCGGTACGCCACCATAATATGGCCGTTGATCACATCGCCGCTCCACTGGAACCCCATATCCCTGGAATTGAATCCCGGAGAAATCGCCCCAAGCGCAGCATTTACCACAAAATTTCCTTTTTGCTTATTGAGGATCAGCCGTCCGGCCCAGCCGTTCATGGACGTGGCATTCTCATCCAGGCTTACATGGGAGGCATCCGGCCTTTGGAAGTAATGGGGATACGAATGCTGGAGGTCCCAGATCGCTTCTTTACTGCCGGACACCTGCGTCGCCCCAAACCATCCGCTCACTACCCACATCTTGTCTTTATCCAGGAACGTCCAGCCGTCAACGCCAAAGCTAAAAGCATTGCGGTTTAATGTATCCTTTAAAGCCGGGTTGCGCAGGTCTCTCAACACCCCGGTGGAAATCAAACCCAACCCCTGCCTGCCTTCATTAAATTCTCTTTGTGCCCGCAGCACAGTATAAGAGGAAAACGGTTCCACTTCTTCCCGGGAACGTTGATTATCCAGGTCGATTTGAGCGTATTCCCGTTGGGTGAGGGCACTGATGAAACCGATATTCCAGCCGTTCCCGATTTTTCCCGTTACTTTTGCTGCTGCCAGGATGGTGGACCAATCCGGGTAGTCCACGTAACCATCCGTATCCACACCGCCCTGGGGAGGCCGCCCAATCCGCCGGCTGTAAAAAAAATTCGGGTCCCCCCAATTGGCACCGATATTCCGATTGGTTCCTCCCCGACCAAAAACGAATATATTGGAACCTTCGATAAAAAACGGCCGCTTTTCCGAATAATAACTCTCGGCTGCACTGAGGTTGATCACCGCCGGGTCCACTTCTACCTGGCCAAAATCAGGATTAACCGTTAAATCAAGGGTTAAATTACTCTTTAAACCTACCTTTAGATCAAGACCCCCAGTGGCAAAATAATCTTTTCCCGTGGCAAAGGGATTGCCTTCTTCTTTGGTGCCAAAAGCCGCTTTACCCACAGAGTAAGGCAAAAATTCGATATGACGGCCCGGTTTAATGTCCTTCATCCCTACCAGCCGGGCAAAATGGGAAACAAACCCGCTGTCCTTTTTAGGAATCCATACAATGCCGACCCGTTCGTTTTTGCGTTTAATATAACGGCGAAAATTGACTCCCCAAACATAATGGTCTTTTTGTTTGAAACGCAATTGTGCAAAGGGAATCCGTATTTCAACGGTCCAGCCTTTGTCATCGACCCGGGTCTTGCACTCCCAAACGCCATCCCAGGTGGAATCACTATATTCATCGTTGTAAATGGTCCAATCCACCATGGAACCCGCCGGGTTGACGGCAAACTGGTACCCACTGCGGCGGTCATAATAAGGGTCTACAGAAAAAATAAACCAGTCGGAATCCACAAATTCATCACGCCGGCCCAGAAGACCGATGATTTTATCCGGCTCCGAGTCATATAAGCGTGCCGAAATGTAAATGGCTTTATTATCGTAGGCCACCCAAACGACTGTCTTTTCAGAAGCTGGTGCACCTTCCACCGGATCGGATTGAATAAATCCACTGTAACCCTTCCCATTCCAGGTTTTTTCATTTGAGCAATCCATCTACCCTGATGGGTTCATTGGCCCTGATAGCCTCAATCACGCTCAATCCTTTACCATTACCATAAGCCGCAGAAAAATTTACCAATACCAATAAAATAAATACCAATAACTCTTTTTTCCTCATCTAAGACCTCCTTTAAGCCCTTAGGGATGAATATAAATCATCATGTTTTACATTTTAGCCGTCTGTTTCAAGTATGGTCTTGAAACAAACCTGTTACGCCAAGTTATTTAGACTCCATATTAGTATAATTGGTTTACATTTTCGACCTGAATTGAAATTTAAAACGTGGATAACGGATTTCTTTCTTGAACTATTTATCTAGAATAAAAAAAATGGTATCTCCGGGTTTAAGTTTTAATTCTTTGGCGAGATTTCCTCTCAATTCCAGCACATATTTGACCGGGCTTTTAGATACATACGTCCTGCATGGTTCCATTTCACAGGGTGGTACATTGATATACATATTTATAACCTTTTTATTGGCATCCAGGAAAATGATATCCAGGTGAACCCTGCAGTTTTTCATCCACATGGAACGATACTCCTCTTCCCCATACACAAACAACATCCCGAAATTATCGGGAATGAATTCCCGGAACATTAACCCCCGCAAATGTTTTTCCTCAGTATCGGCAATCTCCACTACAAATTGCTTCGAACCGATATGAAGAGGAATGGTTTTGAGCTCCGGGGAAGAAAATAAAAGAGCCGCAAAGAGCATAGGGTATAGGGCATAGAGTAAGAACTTTAGAGAAATTGTTTTTTGCATGGTGTTTTTTTTACTATGTGCTGTACTCTGTACTTCCTGTTTCATACTCACACCTCCTAGACAAAGGGGACAAAAGAGACCCCGATTAATGGTCTGGATTTAATTTTTCCGCCTTTTTTCCAGTATTTGACCAGTCGTTGAAAATAATCACCCACCGGCGCTACAGCAATTCCCCCTTCGGCCAACTGGTCAAAAAGATTTTCAGGGAACCGCGCCGGCGCAGCAGTAATAATAATACGGTCAAAGGGTGCGTATTCTTCCCAACCTTCTCTGCCATTGGCGAACTTGAAAAAGACATTGACATACTCAAAGGTTTCGGTCAACAATTCTTGGGCTCTCATGCCAAGTTCTTTGACGATTTCGATAGTATAGACTTCACTGGCAATTTCAGCTAATATCGCGGTTTGGTAACCACACCCGGTTCCCAGTTCCAGCACTTTTTCATCGCCCTTCATTTCCAGCATTTCTGTCATGTAAGCGACGATATAGGGCTGGGAGATGGTCTGACCATGGCCAATGGGTAATGGCCCGTCGCAGTAGCTGCTGCCTTTTTCAATAGAAGGGACAAACATATGGCGGGGAACCTTTAACATGGCATCCAACACCAATTGATCCCTCACGCCGCGGCTGCGGATCTGGCCCTCCACCATCAACTCTCGCTGGCGTTGATAAGCATCCTTCATCTGTGTTACTTTCATCCTTCTTTTTTCTTTCTACTAAACGTACTCTACAATATATCAAATTACCAATCTTTTTGCAATATTATCGTTGGGAATTCTGGTAATTCTAATTTCAGAATTCTTCATTATTTCTTATGTCCCTGGGAATAATATTTTTCCAACCGCGCATAAGCTGCATTGTAAATCTGCATAATTTCTTTTGATGTTTTATACTTCTCGGGATCGTTGATGTATTTGTCCGAATGAAACTTTTTTATTTCTCTATTGCGGGCTTTTTTTACCTCTTCCAGGGAAGAAGGCGGCGTTAGTTCAAAAACAGCTAAATCTTCCAATATTTGTGCCGGTATATCGGATTTAAATCCGGAATTTTCTTCAGCATTTCGGTTTTCAAAATAGTTTTCCCGGTTATCATAGGAATTACCGTAGGAATAGGATTTATTTTTCGCGGTTTTAAGCAGGCGATTAAAACGTTCTACAAAAGACAGGCGATGGATGTGGGAGCGAAGGATCCGGAACAAACGGTTTGCAATATCTTTCATTTTACTTATCCATGGTTTATGGGAGCAAATTTATCCATGCAGCATGTTTGTGTCATGGAGGATTATATCATTAAAAATGGTGTAATACAACGAAAACAAAAAAAAGCCAGTAATTCTAATTTTTAGCCGCGAAGACACGCGAAGGGACGCGAATTCGTGTTCTTCGTGCCTTCGTGGTGAAAAACAGTCTTACTGTTACAATAAAGCGAAAAAGGGACAGTCGAGAATCTCACAATAGGTAAAAATTTATAAATCTTTACCTCTCAAAAAGCTCATGAAATCAGCAAAAGACAAAAATAAAGGGAAAGTATTGCAAATCTTGACGAAAACTCTGATAAATCGGTTATATTTGTGATGTAAAAATAAAAAAAAGGAGATTTAAAATGAAAACAAAAAAACAAGGTAAGGTGTTGGCTTTGAAGAAAAAAACCATTGCGAACCTGGACAAAAACAATCAGAGTTACGTTAGAGGAGGGCTGCCCCCGGATGAGGGACCGACAGAAATTTCTTACTGTAACTCCGGCCTGCCTCACTGTGGTTCAGTATGTTCGCTTTGTCAAACAATCACCTGTCCCACTCCTTGTGGTAGTTGAAGTTAAAAACACAACATTCAAAATTGATGTGACTGAGGGACCCGTGCCCCATGCCGGGTCCCTTACATTATAATTCCCCTCCTATTATACTCCTATGTATTGTCAAACATTTTGCTTCCTGGTGTCCCGGAAGCATCCAGGTATATCCATAGCAATTGGCATGCCAGCTTTTTTTGTGTCTGAGGTCCGTGATACAGCATCCCTCCAACGGTGCCGATATCCTCGAAACGGTTATGGCAAAATGAAATGAATGGTTATATTACAGCATATTATCGCCTGAATCTTTGCGGCTGAAACCGGGAAAATATCTCATCCGGTCCATAAGTTCATTGGATTTTGTTATAAAATGTGACACCCCGGGAATTCCTTTCCTGTTTCGATGCTCCGGGTGTTCCGGGGGAAAGGGAACCAAATACGGCACTTTTGAAATTGCGACATTTTGTTACACCTCCTGGACAGGGCAGGAGTGAGGCGAAAATACTTTATTAACCATGTTTCCCGGTGTTTGAACAAGAAACCGCAAAAAGAAAAGCAATGAATAGGTGTGATATAAAATATGACAGAAAAAACGAACCCATATAAAAAGTTTTGCGGGGGTCCAGGGGGTGGTTTTTCAAAAGAACCCCCTGGCCGTCGGAGACAAAAAGGTATTCCCACAGTGGAAAGTGAACGAACAAAATTACATCAAAACAAGACAAACTTACACCAGAGTGGGACAAACTTGTGTCTGTTTTTTATTAAAACATGACTCAACGAAACAAACTTGATAGCAATCGATATAAAATTTGGACCGGGAAACACAAAAATGAGACCAGCCGATCACAAATTTGTGACCAAGGCATCATAAATTTGTGACCGGTCCAATACAAATTTGATCCCCAAAGATATAAAATAAGAGAAAAGGCATACAAAATTGTATCAAATCGCTGCGTTTTTATACCTGAAAGACATGACGAAATATCTTTTTGGTGCAAACATGTTTCGGAGTGGTGCAAGTTTGTGTTTGGTTGGTGCACTTTTGTTTCATCTTTTGCAAAAAACAAGGATTTTCGATGTAATTTTGTATCACGCGGACATGATTTAATATGTTTCCGACACAAATTTGTAACCGGCCGGTCTCAAATTTGTGATAGACCGGGCACAAATTTGTATCTCTCCGAAACAAATTTGTATCCAGCAGGTGTTGACTTATATTTTTTTGATGTAAATTTGTATTTCAGTGAAACAAGTTTGTATTTAACCGGTCCAGTCCAATGGGGCAGCGTCCCAACATCTGACAAAAGGTATCTATTGCAGAATGTTGAGACGCTTCCCCATTTACATTTGTTTAATAACCAAACTCCTTTTCTTCTTTTTCTCCCGTACCAGGCACGGTTCACTATTCTACCAGGTTCACTTTCGTTTTCTCTCTCTCTTTGGTTCATCAGCGTGTCTTAAGATTTTCCAGGTGCGTAGTTCAGGACTTTCGGGGGGGAAATGAATTTCCCGCCATACAAAACACTCCCGGATGGTATCCTGGTGTTTTCCCTCGGTCAATTGAACATCTGCAGAAAGTACCTCCAGGCCCACTTTTACATAATTTAGGAAAGTCGGTTCAATACGGTCCCATACCATGGCCATCAACTCCCCGAAATAGTCGCGGGCCCTTAACAGCGCATCTTTAAACCTCTCCTCATTTCCTTCGTACGCCTCGGCAAATTGCCTGTTAATGTCATCCACATCCGGGTTTTCCTCCGGGCCATGATAGGATAAGTCTGCCAATTCCTGGGAAATCAGGTTATCCTTAACCAACTCTTTCTGGAATACCTCGACAAAGACATCGAAAATAGCACCAGTCAATGGTTTTGACAGATCATGCGACTCATCGCTCACCGTAGACATCCGCTCATAGTTGAAGGCATTCCGAATATGCTTGCTTTCCGACAATTCTCCTACCCGCGCCAGTTCGTTAAAAGTGAACAGGTTCCCTTTTGAATGCTTTAAAAGACGCTCCACCACTAAATTGGAATGCAGCGCGATAATGATAGACCCCAGGTCTGATGAAGCCTCATGGAACCCCCAGAACTCGTAGGTTTCAGCATGTTGATCCGGAAATCCCACTTCACTGAAAAGAATATTGTGTACCAGCTCATGCACGATAACATCAAAATTCATACAAAAGGGTTTTGTGAAATCGATCCCCCATTCGTTCCTTCCATAGTCGAATTCCTGGAAACTCCTTCCATAGCCGAATTCCAGGAAACCGTATCCTGAATGGGCATTGTCCCATTTTATCAGGGGGATGAGTTCCATCCTGTCGTAGTGCAGACGGAAGATCCACTCGATTTTTCTCCCGAAGTAATCTTCCCAGATATCAAGGGCCCGGCGAGCCACGGCATACATATGTGCCACCTGGAATTCCCGGCTGTCGAGGGCCAGGTGATCGAAGTGACCATCACGGCTGGGTTTAACCCCGGGATTCTTTTTGCCGTGATACGGCGGCAAGTAAGGGTATTGGTAAGGGATTTTGTCCACGGCATCCACCGTATAAAACCGGTCATCTTCAGGGCCGGCTTTAACTCTACCAGCATCGATGGTTATCGTAATAACCTCAGGTGTTTCAAACCCAGGCAAAAACCTGGGCTGGGGAAAGATTTTAAACCTTGTCCCCGTTTCTTTGATTCTTCTGTCTAATTTAATAGACATGTTATCCTCCTTATTTCCTTATTTTATCTTTTCAAACCTTCATCCGGTTCATACTCTTCATCACCTATGATTACATAATCCTC
>JABAOF010001294.1_pt3 | contig 21969 bp, 21 predicted proteins | sample 7062171 | NCBI WGS metagenome assembly JABAOF01 (sample SAMN14538628, study PRJNA623070) | marine sediment metagenome | biome: marine biome [ENVO:00000428]; feature: marine pelagic biome [ENVO:01000023]; material: deep marine sediment [ENVO:00002113] | place: India: Gulf of Khambhat ...
TTATCGCACCTAAGTGTGGAGGACAGCTTCGGACTCCGACTTTCTTCAACACAGAAACCAATGATGTCCTATGTGGAGAGGTGGAGTACGAGAAACTCAAAGAGTGGGCCACAAAATAGCCAATACATAAGAACCTAACAAATAGGCTTTTTCTAACACCCTCTTTAAAAGCCCTCCGCATTGATTGGAGTGTCTTCTATTGAACACAGGAGGAAGGCTATGATTGAGCAGTACGACCCTTTAAAAGGGGATATGCTGCAGATATTGAATGAAAAGGGAAAGGTCCTTCGTTCACTCGAACCAAAGCTCTTGGCAGAAGAGCTAAAAAGGATGTACACCTTGATGGTTTTGACTCGCAACGCCGATTCCAAAGCGTTCACGCTTCAACGCCAAGGCAGGATGGGGACCTTTGCTCCTAACATCGGCCATGAAGCCTGCCAGGTAGGCTCAGGCCTGGCTTTCAAGAAGGGAGATTGGCTCTTCCCTTACTTTCGAGATCTCGGAGTATATGTCACTCTCGGTCTTCCGTTGAAAAATTATTATCTGTACTGGATGGGACACGAAGAGGGTATGAACATCCCCGCTGATCTGAATATTTTCACGCTGGCTGTTCCCGTCGCCTCTCAGCTGCCCCATGCGGTCGGAGCTGGAATGGCCGCGAAGATGAAGAAAGAGAAGATCTGCATCTTGAGCACGTTCAGTGACGGAGCCACATCCGAGGGAGACTTCCATGAGGCCCTAAATTTTGCTGGTGTCTACAAGACACCCAATGTGTTTGTTTGCTTCAACAACCAGTACGCGATTTCCATGCCGAGAGCCAAGCAAACCGCCTCCAAGACTCTGGCCCAAAAAGCCGTTTCGTATGGTTTTCCAGGCATTCTCGTCGACGGCAACGACATCCTGGCTATGTATGCAGCCACCAGAGAAGCCGCTGAAAGAGCCAGAGCCGGCGAGGGTGCTACACTCATCGAAGCTTACACCTACCGGATGACCAGTCATACCACCTCGGATGATGCCACAAAATACCGGTCCCAGGAAGAGGTGAAGAGATGGGAGAAGAAGGACCCGATCGAAAGATTCAGGATTTACCTGAAAGACAAGGGCCTTTGGGATGAATCTTTTGAACACAAAGTTCAGGAAGAAATCACACAAACCATCAATTCATCAGTCGAGGAAGCCGAAAAGACCCCTCCCCCTTCCCTGGAGGAACTCTTTATTCACACCTATAAAGAAATGACACCCAACCTCATAGCCCAACTGGAAGAGCTCAAGGCGTTTCTGAAGGAGACAGGCCAATGAAACTCAACATGGTCCAAGCTCTTAATCAAGCCATGCTTCAGGAAATAGAACGTGACGAGAGAGTCCTCATCCTCGGAGAGGATGTGGGAGTTGATGGCGGAGTGTTCCGGGTGACCGATGGACTCCTCGATCGATTTGGGGAAGAGCGAGTTATAGATACTCCTCTAGCTGAATCTGCGATCGTCGGCATGGCTATCGGGATGGCGGCCTACGGTCTCCGCCCGATTGCCGAGATCCAGTTTATGGGATTTATCTACTTGGCTTACAATCAGATCTTAGCCCATGCCGCCCGACTCAGGAACCGGTCTCGAGGAAGATACACTGTTCCAATAGTCATTCGAATGCCCTACGGAGCAGGAGTCAAAGCTCTCGAACATCACTCCGAGAGTACAGAGGCCTTGTTCAGTCAAATTCCTGGATTAAAAGTCGCCGTTCCATCCACTCCCTACGATGCCAAAGGGCTTCTTATCTCTTCGATAAGAGATGATGACCCTGTCATATTTTTAGAACCGAAAAGACTCTACAGGGCGGGAAGGCAGGAGGTTCCCGAAGATGATTATGCGGTGCCTTTGAGTCAGGCAAAAATTGTCCGTGAGGGGGAAGACCTGACGATCATTGCCTGGGGGGCCATGATTCCTGTTGTTCAGCAAGCGGCGGAAATAATCGAGCCGACTGGTGTTTTCCCTGAAATTGTAGACCTTCGGACGCTGTCTCCGATGGATTCTCAAACAATCATCGATTCGGTCAAGAGAACAGGCCGCGCTGTTGTTGTCCATGAAGCACCGAAAACATGCGGCTTAGGGGCTGAGATTGCGGCATTGATCAACGAGAAGGCTCTCCTCAATCTTGATGCGCCTGTTTTACGGATCACAGGTCAGGACATCACTGTCCCTCTCTTCAAGAGTGAAGATTATTACTACCCGACACCTGAAAGGATTGTCTACTACATAAAAAAAATTATGGAGTGGTGATCATGGCAAAACAATTCAAATTCCCAGACATCGGTGAAGGAATCACAGAGGGCGAGATCGTCAGGTGGCGCATTCAGGAAGGCGAACTAATCGAAGAAGACCAAACTCTGGCTGAGGTCGAAACCGACAAAGCTATCGTCGAGGTTCCCTCGCCGTATAAAGGTACAGTCTTAAAACTCCACTTCAAGGAAAAGGATATCGTCCATGTTGGAGAAGTATTGGTGACTATCGGGGAAAAGGGAGAATCTGTTGAGGAAGAAGTCCCAAAGGAAAAAATCGAAGCCGAAGAAATACCCGCACCTGGAGTTGTCGGCGCCATCAAGGAGACAAAAGAGGAAATCCGTGAAATTTCAGCAACTCCCAAGGTCCGCAGGCTCGCTCTGGATTTGGGAGTGAACATTAAATCCATCCAAGGATCTGGTCCTCAAGGACGAATTATTGAAGAGGACGTACGACGGTTCAAAGAGGAAAAGCCTCCTGGTGTGAAAAAACCGGAGATTAAGGTCAAGGCCAAATTTGACTTCTACGGAACAATTAATAGGATTCCTCTAAGAGGTGTTCGACGCGCCACGGCCAAGAGGATGAGTGAGTCTGTCTCCAAAGCCGCGCATGTGACGCATTTCGACGAAGCCGATGTTACGAAGCTGGCCAAATTGCGAGAAACGATGAAAAAGGAAGCTGAAGAAAAAGGGATAAAACTCACCTATCTTCCGTTTATCGTCAGAGCGGTCATCTATGCTCTGAAGGATCATCCCATACTCAACTCGACTCTCGATGACGAAGAAGGAGAGATCATTGTTAAAGAATACTTCAACATCGGAATTGCTGTGGATATTCCGGATGGATTGATCGTGCCGGTGGTCAAGCTCGCCGAGCATAAGTCCCTGTTCGAACTGGCCCAAGAAATACAGCAACTCGCCGAGGCGGCCAAGGCAAGAACCCTGAATATGGCCGAGCTCAAAGGAGGGACCTTCTCGATCACAAACGTGGGAATGATCGGAGGCGAAGCCGCCACACCCATCATCAATTATCCAGAGGTCGCTATCCTGGCGACTTTGAAGATAACGGACAGGGTTCGCGTTGAGGGAGGCGAGATCAAGATCAAAAAAATCCTGCCTCTTTGTCTTTCCTTCGACCATCGAGTTATCGATGGGGCAGAAGCAGGACGATTTGTGAATGATCTTATCGCGTTATTAGAAGAACCGGATGACCTGATTTCTGAATTGGATAAGTGAATCAGTTATCAGTTGTCAGTTATCAGTTGTCAGCTATCAGCAAGAAAAGAATCTTATCTTAAACTGAGAACTGGGAACTGGATTGCTAAAAAAAAGGGGACGGTTTTTATTTTTTCTTACTAAAGATTGAACCGTCCCCTTTTTTCATTTCATAACCGGGAATTCCGGGTTCTGTCATCTTTTTCGGATTCAAAATCTCCTTGAGTTTTTTTTCATCAAGCCAGCCCTTCTCCAACACAATTTCTGTCAGAGTTCTTCCTTCGGCCAGAGATTCCTTAGCCACTTGAGCTGCTCGTCCATAACCAAGGTAAGGAGACAGCGCAGTTGCCAATCCCATGCTCTTCTCGGCATAAGTTTGGCAAAGTTCCACATTCACTCTTATCCCCTGTATGCACCGTCTGCTGAGCTGTCCTAAGGCATTCCCCATGATTTCAATCATGAAATTGATGTTGAACGCAATCAACGGCATCATCACGTTCAGCTCCAGCTGTCCGGCCTGGACGGCTCCGCTTACGGCTTGATCACAACCAAGAACCTGGTAGCAAACCATATTCATCATCTCGAGCATAGAGGGATTCACTTTACCTGGCATGACAGAGGAACCGGGAGCTACAGCCGGAACCATGATCTCAGCCAATCCAGTTTTGGGTCCTGAACAGAGGAGACGCAGGTCGTTGGCGATACGATTCATCTCAAGTGCCAAGTTCCTGAGAGCGGCCGAGACCTCAGCCATCGGCCGCTGGCTCTGCATCGCCTCCCTAAGATCTTTGGCTGTCTTCAGCTTAAATCCCGTCATCTTTGATAAAAGCCTGACCAGCTCCTCACGATAGCCTGGGAGAGTGTTCAAGCCTGTCCCCACAGCACTCCCGCCGATGCCCAACTCAGTTAGCGATTCAGCCGCTTTTTCCAAGAATATTCGGCTCTTCGTCAGGGCTCGACCGTAGGCTTTAAATTCCTGCCCTAATCTAATCGGTGCAGCATCCTGGAGATGAGTCCTCCCTGATTTCAGGATCGAATCAAACTCCTTGCCCTTAACATAAAAAGACTTCTCTATCTCCGTGAGCTTGGGAAAGAGATTATCTCGCAGAAGAAAGAGAGCGGCCAGATGCATCGCCGTGGGAAAAACATCATTGGTGCTCTGGCCCATGTTAACATGGTCATTGGGATGGACAAGATCGTATGCTCCCTTCTTCCCTCCTAAGATCTCTTCGGATCGATTGGCGATCACCTCGTTGACATTCATATGAAAAGATGTCCCCGCTCCCATCTGGAAGACATCGACCACGAGCTGATCTCTCAGCTTTCCTCTCAAAATTTCATCACAGGCTCTGACGATAGCCTTAGTCTTTTTCTCCTCTAACCTTTTCTGCTTATGGTTAACCAGAGCGGCTGCCTTTTTTATGGTGATAAAGGCATCCACGAAGGTCGGATGGGCTCTTTGGTCACTTATCGGAAAATTTTCGATAGCTCTGAGGGTTTGTAGGCCGTAATAGGCCTCCGCAGGTACAGTCCGAGTCCCAAGAGAATCCTTCTCCACTCTCCCCTTCTTACCCATTCTTTATCTCCTTTTTTACTTGGATGAAAGAAACATATTCAGAAAAATATTTCTTAAAAAGCGGGGTAAAGGCATAAATGGGGACGGTTCTTTTTTTAGGAGAGAAAAACAGAACCGTCCCCATTTTTTTCCTTGGCTCATTTTATTTGTTTGATGCGGTTCTTCTCATCGACCAGTATGATTTTGGGCATGAAGTAATCTGTTTTTTCTTCTTCTAAAACGGCATAGGTGGCGATAATCAACTCATCACCGACCTTAGCCTTATGGGCGGCAGCCCCGTTGATCCCCACGACTCCAGAATCCCTCTTTCCCTTGATCAGGTAGGTTAAGAATCTCTCTCCGTTGGTGATATTGTAAACATGAACCTGCTCGTAGGTCATCATATCTGCTGCGCTCATAAGGCTTTCATCCAAAGTCAAACTTCCCTCATAATCGAGGTCGGTTTCTGTGACTTTGGCTCTATGGATCTTCGCCTTCAACATGATTCTTCTCATCACTGCTTACTCCTTTAGTTGGATAAGGGTATTATCGATAAGCCTGACATCTCCGATAAAGACCGCGAGAGCAATCAAGGCTTCCCCTTCAATTCTTGAAAGAGGAGGATTCAGATTCTCCTTATCCACGATCTCGATATAATCTATCTTGGCCAAAGGCTCTTTGCCGATGACATCTATCATCTTGTTAAGGATTGCTTTTGCTCCTCTCTCCCCTTTTTCGATCATCGCTTGGGCTTCACCCAGGCTTTTAGAAAGACAGAGGGCGGCTTTTCTCTCCTCAGGAGTCAAGTAAGCGTTTCGGGAACTTAAGGCAAGGCCATCGTCATCTCTCACAATGGACATGACCTCGATGTTGACATCCAGATCCAAGTCTTTGACCATTTTTTTCAGGATAATCGCTTGTTGGGCGTCTTTCTGACCGAAGAAGGACACGTCAGGACTGACGATCTGGAATAATTTCAAAACGACTGTACAGACGCCTTTAAAATGTCCGGGGCGTGACTGGCCACAAAGCTTATCCTGCAGCTTTTGGACTTCGACATAAGTCTTGTATCCTTCAGGATACATCTCCTCTACATCCGGGCAGAAGATGATCTCGACTCCTATTTCTTCTAGAATCTGGGTGTCTCGGTCCAGATCACGAGGATATTGTTTAAAATCCTCCTTCGGCCCGAACTGCGTCGGGTTGACAAAAATACTGACCACTGTCACATCAGATTCCTGGAGGGATTTCCTCACAAGGCTCAAGTGGCCCTCGTGTAAAGAACCCATAGTCGGGACAAGCCCGATTCTTTTCTTCTGAGATTTAAGCTCTCTCACGAGCTTTTTCATCTCAGCGATAGTTCTGACAATCTTCATAAAAATCCTCGAACAGGCCTGAAGGAATCAATCTATCTCGGGAAGGATTCACCTTAGGCTTTGAGATTCATCAATCCTGATCACTTTTTCCGCGGCTTATCTTTCTCGATCAATCTGAGTGTTTCCGGTTTCAGGTGATAGGAATGGCTCTTATCCGGGAACCGGCCTTCTTTCACATCCTCGATATAATTGTTCAAAGCTTGGCTGATGAGTCCCTGCAAATCTAGGTATTTCTTGACAAATTTGGGCAAGCGTCCGTCTAAAAGGCCGACCAAATCATGGAAGACAATAATTTGACCATCACAGAAGGGGCCTGCACCGATGCCTATGGTCGGGATTTTAAGTTTCTCTGTTATGATGCGGGCCACCTGGTCAGGAACACATTCCAAGACCACAGAGAAAATTCCAGATTTTTCCAGGTTGAGAGCCTCGTCGATCAGGCTTTTCGCCTCTTCCACTGCTTTTCCTCTGACCCGGTACTGACCCAGATGATGGATGGACTGTGGGGTAAGGCCTATATGCCCCATAACAGGAATTTCTGCTTCCACGAGCGTCTCAATCAATCTCAGCCTTTTTTTCGAGGCTCCTTCTATCTTAACCGCCTTGGCTCCTCCCTCCTTTAAAAATCGTGAGGCATTATAAACTGATTCCTCCAGAGACAGATGAAAAGAAAAATAAGGCATGTCCCCGATGACTAATCCCCTCTTGGCCGCTCTCGACACTGGCTTTGTGTGGTGAATCATTTCTTCCATGGTGACCGGGATTGTGTTTTCGTACCCTAATACCACCATACCAAGGGAATCACCGACGAGGATAATATCTATCCCTGCTTCATCGACGATCTTGGCCACAGGAAAATCATATGCTGTCAAAGCAACAATCTTTTCGTTCTTCTCTTTTTTTGTTTGAAGTGATGGGATGGTTACAGGTTCAATTTTATGGTCAGGCATGGCTAATCCTTTCTCCCCATCTCGCCTTTAACATCGAGATTGAGGTAAAGTCATTAAACGCCAAGAATAGACTATTGATCCTTGTCTTTTTTCTTATTCTCTTTACTCAAAGGCACATAGTAGAGAGGACTTTTTTTCATCTGTTTGATCTTCTCGACAATATCCATTATATCTTCTTTCCGGTTAAAATCCAACTCGTCGACCCGAATCACCAAGAGTGGAGTTGCCTCATAATTGAAGAAAAAATAGTCGAAGGCCTCGAGGATATCCGCAAGATATTTTTCGGAGATATTTTTTTCCAGAGCACTCCCCTGCTTGGCAATTCTTTTCACCAGAGCAGGTAAAGAGAGCTGAAGATAAATGGTCAAATCCGGCTTGGCCACTCTCTCCGAGAAAATGCCGTAAATTTTCTCATACACGATGAGCTCATCATCTGTTAACGTCTGGTAGGCATAAATCTTGTCCTTCTCCAGAATATAATCGCAGAAGACCCTTTCATCGAAAAGATCCCTTTGCAGAAGCTTTTGCTGTTGATGGTATCTGTTTACCAAGAATACGAGCTGGGCCAAAAAGGCGGCGCCTTCTTTTTCGTCATAAAATTCCTTGAGATAAGGATTCTCCACCTGGTCATAGACAGCTCTTCCTCCGATCTTCTGGGCTAAGATATTGGCCAGAAAAGTCTTCCCAGATTTAGGTCCTCCTTCAATCGCAATATGCTTGAAGGAGATTTTATCTTCTTTCACCATTGCTTATCCTCGGGTAAAAGGCGGTTAAAAAATACCGTATCAGGCAGGATAAGTCAACACGGGGATGTTCCTCTTATTTTTCTTATTTTTCTTTAACAGGAACGATGATCCAGGCGATGATGTAGAACAGGACCATCGGAAAAATAGCTGTCAGCACACCAACGGCGACAAAAATCAGCCGGGTCAGCGTCACGTCTAGCTCAAAGTATTCTCCTAATCCACCACAAACCCCCCCGATCATCTTGTGTTGCTGCGATCGATACAATCTTTTAGCCATGATATTTATCCTTTTCTTTAATTATTTTTGGCCTTCATCTATACATACGATAACCGACCTCAAAAGATTCACGGCTTCAATGTTTGTCGATAAGGGACGACGATCGGTGAAATCTCCCGAAAAATTTCTCTCTCTCACGAATCCGCTGTCATGTTTTTTCCAGATTTCAAGAGTTGTTTATGACAGATGACAAGGGTGGCACTTTGAGGAACGTCCCTTTATTTTTCAACGAATTTGATACCTTGAGCGAGGGGAAGCTCTTTGGACCAGTTGATGGTGTTTGTCTGTCGACGCATGTATCCTTTCCAGGCGTCTGACCCGGATTCTCTTCCTCCCCCGGTTTCCTTCTCTCCACCAAAAGCTCCACCTATTTCTGCTCCAGAAGTCCCGATATTGACATTGGCGATCCCACAGTCAGAACCTTCATGAGAGAGGAATTTTTCAGCTTTTATGAGATTGGTCGTGAAGATTGCACTGGATAATCCTTGGGGAACTTCGTTATGAAGCTCGATCGCTTCTTCGATGGCGTCATATTCCATCAGGTAGAGGATGGGAGCAAAGGTCTCGTTGTGCACGATCTCTGTCTGAGCAGGCATCTTGACGATAGTCGGTTCGACAAACTGTTCTCCATGTTCAGGAAGTCTGTTCCCACCAAAGATCACTTCTCCCCCCTGCTCCTTAGCCTTTTCCAAAGCCGCCATCATATCTTCCACCGCTGTTTTTGTCACTAGGGGCCCCATCAAAATCCCTTCTTCCAACGGATTTCCGATCTGCACCTGTTGGTAGCCCTTGATGATCCTCTCTGTCAATTCCGAGGAGATCGATCTGTGCATGATGATCCTGCGAGTGGTTGTGCACCGTTGGCCGGCCGTTCCGACAGCTCCAAAGAGGATAGTACGCACGGCCATTTCCAGGTCAGCCTCCTCGGTCACGATGATGGCATTGTTCCCTCCGAGCTCGAGGATTGTCCGCCCGAATCGACGAGCCACTGCTTCGGAGACTCGCCGTCCCATCAAAGTGGATCCCGTGAAGGAAATGAGAGGGAGGCGTGAGTCGTTTATCATCTTTTCTCCAACAACGGCTCCACGGCCGATCAGAAGGTTAAAAATACCGTTGAGCCCGTGATCAGCCATCACTCTGTTGGAAATGTGCTGTACGGCGATGGCTGTCAACGGAGTATCTGAGGAAGGCTTCCAGATAACGGTATCCCCGCAGGCGGCGGCGATGGCCGCATTCCAAGCCCAAACCGCCACCGGAAAGTTAAAAGCGGTGATGACCCCTATGGCGCCCAGGGGATGCCACTGTTCGTACATACGGTGGCCCGGGCGCTCCGAGTGCATGGTCAGCCCGTAGAGCTGCCGGCTCAATCCAACAGCAAAATCGCAGATATCGATCATCTCCTGAACCTCGCCGACTCCTTCCACTTTAATCTTTCCCATCTCGAGAGTCACCAGCTCTCCCAACAGGTCTTTCACATCACGGATAGCCTGACCGAGGTCGCGGACCACAAGTCCCCGTTGCGGAGCAGGCATCATCCGCCACTTCTTGAAAGATTCGTCAGCTTGACTGACAACCTGCTCGTATGTTTTTTCAGTTGCTTGTCTAATCTTGGCGATAGGCTCTCCAGTCGTCGGGTTGATGGAAACAAGCTCCTGTCCTTCTTCATCATCAAACCAGGCCTCTGGACCAGCACAGGCCCCGAGATTCTCCTGCTTAATCCTTAATTTTTCGAGTAGTTCCTTCATATATGCCTCCTGTAGATAAGGAAATCTGATGAATTAATCTCGGCTCAGGAACGGATACCGATAATCCTTCGGTGGATTCAAGTTTTCCTTGATCGTCCGGGCACTCACCCAACGCAACAGGTTCAGGTAAGAACCGGCCTTATCGTTGGTACCAGAACCGCGAGCACCACCGAAAGGCTGCTGACTGACCACAGCTCCAGTCGGCTTGTCGTTGATATAAAAGTTGCCCGCCGCATGCCGGAGGGCTTTTGTGGCCGTGATGATTGCCTGTCGGTCATGGGCAAATATCGAACCGGTCAATCCATAGGGCGAAGTCTCATCGCACAGCTGCAGCGTTTCCTCAAAATTTGACTCAGGATAGACGTAAACAGTCAGCACGGGCCCAAAGATCTCTTCTTCCATCAGCTTGTGTTTGGGATTTTCAGTCAAAACGACGGTTGGCTCGATAAAGTAGCCCTTGGCTTCATCATAGCCTCCCCCGCAGATGATTTCGGCATCTTTGGATTCCTTGGCAAACTCGATGTATTCGACAATGCTGTCATAAGCTAACTTGTCGATGACCGCTCCGATGAAATTCGTGAAATCGGTCACATCGCCCATCCGGATGGTTTGAATCTCATCCAGCATTCTCTGCTTGACCGATGGCCAGAGATTCGAGGGGAGATACGAACGGCTGGCGGCCGAACATTTCTGTCCTTGGTACTCGAACGCCCCCCTGATCAAAGCAGTGGCCACAGCTTCAGGATCTGCCGACGGATGAACAAAGACAAAATCCTTACCTCCTGTCTCGCCGACAATCCGTGGGTAATTCTTGTAGTTCATGATGCTGGCTCCGATGGTCTTCCACATCGAATGGAAGACAGGTGTGCTGCCTGTGAAGTGCACTCCAGCTAAATCGGATTTTTCTAAAACAGGATCACCCACGTAACGGCCGGGGCCGGGGATGAAGTTGATCACACCATCCGGCAATCCCGCTTCCTTCCAGAGTTCGGTAAGGAAATAAGCTGAGTAGACAGCTGATGAGGCCGGCTTCCAGAGAACACAGTTTCCCATCATCGCCGGTGAAGTCGGTAGATTGCCAGCGATTGACGAGAAATTAAACGGTGTTACCGCGAACACGAATCCCTCCAGGGCCCGGTATTCCATATAATTCCAAGTCTCCGGAGCCGAATCCGGCTGCTCGGTGTAGATCTGTCGCATGTAATAGGGATTAAACCGGTAGAAATCGATCAACTCGCAGGCCGAATCTATCTCCGCTTGGTGAGATGTCTTCGATTGCCCGAGCATAGTTGCCGCGTTAAGAACTTGGCGGTATTTTGTTGCTAACAACTCGGCCGCCCGTAAGAAAACGGCAGCTCGAGAGACCCAATCCATCTCTGACCAGTCCTGCCAAGCTTTCTTGGCGGCTTGGACCGCCTGCTCGATTTCTTTCGGGCCGGCCTTATGATAACGCGCCAGGAGATGCTGATGGTCATGGGGACAGCGGCAATCGGCAAATTCTCCTGATTGGACTTCTTTTCCGCCGATAATCAACGGGATCTCGATTTCTTCACTCAACATCTTTTTCAGCTGGGCCTTCAGTGCCTCTCTTTCTGGAGTTCCCGGAGCATAGCTATAGACTGGCTCGTTGGTCGGTCTTGGGACCTTTATGATGGCATTAGACATCTTATCCTCCTTTTAGATAATTTTTGTGTTCACTTTAGAGGTAAAAATTGGGCTTTTTTAAAGTAATCAATATTAATGACATCCAAATATATTATTTTCAGGAAAAGAGTTCAATCCTTAAGTTCATATAGTAAGCATCTTCTTTTCCGTGATAGAAGAGGTGTTTGGGGATGGGTGAAGCGACCATTTCAGACCCCGACCCAACCTAACCCAGCCTTCGGATTTCGGCCTTCGAGGGTAGTCGACGAAGTCGACCTGCGAGTATGTCTGAGCTGGGGTCAGGCCTTATCCCAAGGTTTTGTACTCGGGCAAAGGCAGAGACACAGCGCTTCCGGACGAAAAGGCCTGAACCCAGCAGCAACCGAGAAGGCCGAATGGAGAATGGCGTGAAAAATCTGAAGGGGAGCGAAGCCATTCCCAAATACATTTTCTTAGTATCTCATCACGAAAAAAAAAGATGTTTCCTTTCAAATAAGGGGATGGAATTCTCTTTTAATAAGTTAATAAGGGATGGTTCTTTTTTTCCCCAGAAAAAAGAGAACCGTCCCCACTTTTTAGAGGCCCAGCTCTTTATCGATTCCCTGCATGGCTTCCAGACAGATAGCTATGAACTCATCCAGCTCGAGACCAATATTCTCGATTTTTTCGATGTCCTCCCGTTTTGCACCCCGGGCAAAACTCTTCTCCTTGTATCTTCTTTTGACAAAGCCAGGATCGACCTCTTTCAGCTTCTTGCTGGGATGCATCAGAGTGGCGGCGATAATCAAGCCCGTTAAGGGATCGATAGAGAATATGGCCCAATCCATGGCATTCTGACATTGGACCTGTCCTGCATGAGCCTGGATGGCATGAATAATGTCTGGGTCCACACCTTTTTCTTCCAAGATCTTGACTGTCTCAGTGGTATGAAGTTCGGGGCTCTTCTCTGTGGTCTCGTAATCGAGGTCGTGCAAGATTCCAGCCAGTCTCCACCTCTCCACATCTTGGTTAAGCCGAAAGGCAAGGGCTTTCATGCAAGCTTCCACGGCCAAAGAATGTTTGACGAGATTCTTGTTTTTGAGATGCTGCTGGACAAGATCTAAAGCTTCCTCCCTATCCATGTTCCTCTCTCCTTTCAGAATAAATTCACCCATAACAGAAGATCACTGTTTTCATAAAATTCTATCATCGTCAGTCTATCCCATAAAGGGAATGAATATCTTTATAAATCCAATCAAAAATAAAATCAAATCCCTCGCCTTTCGATCGGGCTTCATCACAATCTTAAAACCAACGACAGATTCTGCTTCGACATTTTCGGCTGCAGCTCTGACTGTCACCGTATAAACTCCGGGCAACCTTGGTCTCCAATCCCATGTCTTCTTCTCTGATGCCTGTTGAACTTCTTTCTGCTCCCAGGAAGTTCTGAATAGAAAGAGTGCGGGATGGAATTCCACATTTATTAAGCGGCTGAGAAAGAATTCATACTTAGGCTCCTCGATTTCTGTGGCCTCTGCTTCAAAACTGATTTTTTTCCTGATCTCTTGAGGAGACTCCAGAGAGGGGGTGATCGATACTTTGGGCTTTTCTCTTTCAACAAGAAAGCCCATCTGACCTTCAGCCTGCTCTTTATCACCGGAGGCTTTGACACTTACCAGGTATGTCCCTGTATCTTCAGGAATCCATGTCCACGAAAATTCCTCTGATGCTTTCTGGACGACTTCCGTCTTCCAATGAAGATAAAACGAGAATAAGGTTGGATGGACATCCGCGCCCAAGAATCGACTTAGGGAAAATTCATACTGTGGCATTTTTAAGCCCTTGGCCTGGGCATTAAAGATAATTTCTTGATCGGGCTTTTGGGGAGATTCTTTGGATGCTCTGATGGTCACCCTAGGTTTCTCCTTCTCCATCACGTAGGGAATCATGGCCCTAGCCCTCTCCTTTTCATCGACAACTTCAACTGCCACCACATAAATGCCAGGGACCTCTGGCAGCCATTGCCAAGCATCCTCTTCGGATTTTTCCTGGACCAGCTCTTTTTCCCAGAGGATGGAGAGGTAAAAAATGGCCGGATTAAAATCGACCTTCTGCAATCGGTATCGATTAAATTCATAATTTGCTTTGAAGAAACCATTTGTTGATGCTGCAAATCGAATCTCCTCTCCTGTTTTCTGCGGAGATTCCAAAGAGGGCTTTAACTCCACTTTGACGGCCTTCTTGAGGAAGATCAGGTTCCCCCTTCCGGTCTGAAAATCAAAGAGATTGATCAAAAGATATGGTTCAAACCATAGAGGATTGGACTGAATCACCTGGCCTGATTCGAATTCTCCGATCTTCCTGCCTGTCTGGATGTCATAGGAAACGAGAAGAGAAGAAAGTGATGTGACGACAACTCGGTCCTCGATTTTTTCAAGACTGTAAAAACTGCGAGAATGGATAGTATCCCACCAGACGATGGTTCCGTTTTTCTTGCTCAAACAATACAGGATACCATTCCAGCAGAGAAAAAGGACTCTTTTTTTGTCTGCAATGGGTGAGGCGAATACCCGGCAACCAGTCTTAACCTTCCATCTCTCTCTTTTTCTTTTCAGATCGAAGCAGTAAAAATAATAATCATTCGAACCAAAGTACACTGATTTTTCGTCAACCAAGAGCACAGATTGAATCTTATCCCCAGTTTCGAATTTATCGATGATTTTCCCGTCTAGATCCAGCAGATATAGATGGCGATCGTCGCAACCAAAGACAACCATTCCTCTGGCTAGAGCAGGCATGGAATGGATGGCCTCTCCAGCCTGAAACCGCCAGAGCTCCTCTCCTCCCTTCTGGTCAAAGGAAAACAGGGTTCCTTTTTCTGTCCCAAAGTACAGTCTTCCTTGGCTCTCCTTGACTCCACTCGTGATTTTTTCTCCAATCTTTTTCTTCCAGCTCAACTGGCCATCCATATCAATACAGTAGAGTGTCGACTGACTATCATAGACATAAACGCTGTTTTCTCCAAGATAAGGAGCGCTGACGAATTCTTGCCTTACCCGGAAGATCCATCTGATCTTCCGCTCTATCCCGTCTATACTGTAGACAATACCTCTATCTGTCGAGAGATAAAGGTCGTTTCCTTTTTTCTGGATAACATCGTTGATTTTTCCTCTGTAAAGGACTCCTCCGTTTCTCTCCAAGGGAAAAATGACTCCGCTCGGATAGGGAAGAATCTTAGATTTGAAAAAAGAGCAGGAACAAAAAATAAGGAAGGCTGAACAGAGGAGCAGTCTTTTTCGCATCCTTCTTGAAAGAGGGTATGATAGCATGTTTTCTGCTCCTTCCACAAACTTTACATGAGTGAGTGAAGTTGATATCATTCAAAGAAAAATGATCAATTACATCCAGCTGTACAAAATCAAAAAAAGGGTAAAAAAAATATTAAAAGAAAAAATCTCTGATGGGGAATTGGCCACCACAGAGCATTCCTGCCTTGGATGTGTGGCAGACGATATCAGTTGGGAAATATACTATCTTCTCAAAGATAAGGGGAAATGAAAGGAGTCCTGACCTCGCCCTCACACGAAGCTGGATTAAATGCAAATTTAGGATGAGAGGGTTGGCTGCTTTTAATGTATAGAGAATAGGCTACTTGCTCTTTTTTCTTCTTGGCTGACGTTCGGCCTTCCCCTTTTTTATTCTCTGTTTGAGATCTTCCCACCAAGCTATTCTTTTCTGGATATCCTTCTCGAAGCCCAATTCTCCCGGTTCATAATATTTTCTGTTTTTAAGCCTCTCCGGGAAGGTCTCCATATCAGTCGTAACCTCATCAAAATCATGCGCATAAAGATAATCTTTTCCGTATCCTGTGGATTTCATCAGGGTGGTCACAGGATTACGCAGATGAAGCGGGACAGGTTCGAACAGACTCTTCTCCACATCCTTCATCGCTTTGGAAAAGGCGACATAAGCTCGATTGCTCTTCGGCGCAGAGGCCAGATAGATGACTGCCTCAGCCAGGGCGAGTTCCCCTTCGGGTGATCCGATAAAATCATAGGCTTCTTTGGCACTGAGGGCCACAGCCAGAGCTTGAGGGTCGGCCAAACCGATATCCTCAAAGGCAAATCTCACCAGCCTCCGGGCGATATACAAGGGATCTTCACCTGCCGCGATCATCCTGGCCAGCCAATACAGAGAAGCGTCGACATCGCTGTTTCGGAGACTCTTGTGAAGGGCCGAGATGAGATTATAGTGTTCCTCACCCTTCTTATCGTAAAGAAGAATTCTTTTCTGCAGGGCTTCCTTGACTTCATCAGGAGTGATCTTCCCTTTTTTAGCCAAGTTGGCCGATATTTCAAGAGTGTTCAGGGCTCTCCGGGCATCCCCGTTAGCGTAGTCGATAATCATCTGGAGAGCATTCTCTTCAACCACGAGGTGAAGATCTCCCAGGCCTTTCTCTTCATCGGTTAAAGCTTCTTTGATGATTTGGTTCAAAGTCTCTTGGGAGAGGGGATTGAGAACCAAGACCTTTGTCCTGGATAAGAGAGGAGCGATGACTTCGAAGGAGGGATTTTCGGTGGTCGATCCGAAAAGAATAATATCTCCCTTCTCTACATAGGGGAGGAAGGCCCCCTGCTGAGCTTTGTTGAATCGGTGGATCTCATCGATGAAGATCACCGTGGGCTGGCCATACAGATTTTTATGATTTTGAGCATTGCCCATCATCTCCTTAACCTCTTTGATCCCGGAGAGGACAGCGCTGAAAAACAGACAAGGAAAATGGAAATGGTTAGCCAGTATATATCCTAAAGTGGTTTTTCCTGATCCTGGCGGACCCCAGAATATGATGGAAACCAGACGGTTGGATTCTATCAATTGGGAAAGAATTTTACCCTCTCCGATCAGATGGTCTTGACCATAGAATCGATCCAAACTTTCTGGTCGCATTCTTTCCGCAAGAGGAGTGAATGTTTTGTCATCCTTCATGTCTGTGGTTTCTCCATTATACCAGAAAAAATAGGGACTGTACTCTATCTTCGATCGGGACTGCCCCCGCATTGTTCGCTTGTTTTCGATGCTTCTCATCTGGCCCTAACTATCATTAGATAACACGGAAAACAGGATGCTTACCAATGCTCGTATCGTCTTGACGTAGGAAAAATTCCATGCTAATGTAATCATTGATTTTCGAGCCCGTTAGGATGAAGCGCAAACAGAAACCACGATGAAGGACGACAACATTCCTGATAAACTCGCCTACAAACTGGAAGAGATCAGCCGCATAACCCAGCTGGATCCCAAAGTGATCAATTCTTGGGAGAGAGAGCTCTATTTTCTGAATGCCGGAGAAACAGGGACAGGGTCCAAGATATTCAGAAAAAAAGACTTAACAATCATCCTCAGGCTAAAAGAACTGTTGGAAAAAAAAGGCCTGACTCTGGCTGGAGCCAAAAGACAAATCGAAGAAGAATTCGGCATCAGAAAATCCTCCCAAGTCCATCCTGACCGGATCAAGAAAACCCTTTTTCGTGTCCGAGAACAACTCAAAGATATCGTCTCGACTCTAGAAAAGCCATAATAACGACTCCTATCACTTCGACTCGAATAGCATCATATGGTCGGGACGTGGCGCAGTCTGGTAGCGCACCTGAATGGGGTTCAGGGGGTCGCTGGTTCAAATCCAGTCGTCCCGACCAGGCGATACATACAGTGGTTCAGCCTTGACCAGGCTGAACTTTTTTGTGTCCTTTCCCATCAGTCTTTATGTATTGCCCCTGGCGTTATTTTGGGTATAGAGATGAGGGGGAGGAGGAATACATAAGGAGTTACCATGCTGAAGATTGAGAATTTGAATATAAGAAAAGACAACCAAGTAATCCTGAGGGAGATAGGCCTTGCGGTCAACTCCCATGAGATCTACGGCATTCTCGGACCCAATGGGGCAGGCAAAAGTAGCCTGGCCTATGCCATAATGGGCTGTCATGGCTATCGGCCATATCAGGGGAAGATTATCTTCGATGGCGAGGAGTTTACTGATCTTCCCATCTGGGAAAGGGCGCGGTTGGGAATCACTCTTGCCTGGCAACACGAGGCTCGCTTCGAGGGTATCACAGTTGAGGATTATCTCCTGTTAGGCATGAAGAAGGTGGAGGGGGAGAGCTTGTAGAGGCCCTGAGAAATGTACTTCTCGATCCCAAGGAGTATTTGAAACGGAAGGTAGATAAGACTCTCAGCGGTGGAGAGAGAAAACGCATTAAATTAGCAGCTATCTTCACTGTGAGACCACGGTTAGCTATCCTCGATGAGCCGGACTCGGGCATCGATATGCTGGCCTTGGATAGGATTATTGAATTTGTCCGCGACCTTCGAGATAGAGGTACAACAGTAATTCTGATCACTCATAGAGCAGATGTAGCGAGGATTGCCAAACGAGCAGCCCTAATAGGCGAGGGCTATCTAGTGAGGGAAGGCTCTTCCCAAGAGGTGGTAGAATATTTTGAGAACAGGTGCCTTGTATGCCTCCAGTTTCGCTAAGAAGAGGTGGAAACGATGCGAGATTATCGAATGATGGTGAAGGCATATGAGGAAGCAGGAGGCACACCGAGTATCTTCGAGGACCCGAAGACTGCCCATCTGGTCGTCAACCAGAACAGCGTCTTAGGCTCCCGGTCAACAGATGGGCTGACCTTAGCTGCAAGAGAGAAGGAGGGGGGAACAGATGTTGATCTGAGAGTTGATGAAGGTATCAGGGTGGCTAATCCAGTGCATTTATGTTTTGGTATCCTGCCCAAAGAGGGGAGGCAGGAGATTAAGCTGAATGCACTTATAAGGAATGGAGCGGAGACAACGATTCTTGCCCATTGCGTCTTTCCTAACCCACGAAAGGTCCAACACATTATGGATGCCACCTATGTCCTAGAGGATCGGGCCATGCTGAACTATGAGGAGGTCCACTACCATGGCCTAACCGGTGGCATTGAGGTGATCCCTCGAACAAGGATGAGAGTGGGAAAACATGCCAGCATCAGGACTAATTTCACGCTCATAAGGGGCAGGGTTGGAAGGCTGGATATTGACTATCAGGCTGAAGCAGATGAAAATGGGATCATAGAGATAGTGGCCAAGGTATATGGTCATGGAGAGGATGAAATCAGGATTCGAGAGAGTGGACGGCTATTTGGGAGGGGGGCCCGAGGATTGATCAAGAGCAGGATAGCAGTTCGTGAGATGGCACAGAGTGAAGTTATCAGCGAAATAGGGGCTTCAGCTCCCGATGCGCGGGGACATGTTGATTGTGTAGAGGTTATTCAGGGCGAGGCAAAGGCCAAGGCCGTTCCCCTGGTCAGTGTCTTACATGAGAATGCACAGGTAACGCACGAGGCTGCAATTGGTAGGGTCAATCAGAAGGAGCTCGAGACCGTTATGTCACGTGGCCTGAAAGAAGAGGAGGCAGTAGAGCTCATCATCGGGGGGATGCTCAAATAGGGACATCCCCTGAACTCTTCATAGTAAGATGAACAGAAAAGGGATTCTTGCCCTCGCTTTGCTTCCGGGCGTGCTTCTGCTGTCGTGTGCTTCCAATCAGGTCTCCAAGCACCTGCTTTTAGGTACAGAGAGAGTAGTTGAGCTGTACGTCCCGGAATGCAGCGGGTGAGGGGACGAGGCAGACAGGGTAGGTTCTATCCTAAGGGGCGTTGAGGGGGTGGTGCATGTGGAGGTTAATACTGCAACGTCCAGAGCAACTGTAACCTTTGCCCCTGAGAAGACCAACGTCGAAGAACTTATAAGGGCCCTTGAGACCGGAGGCTTTGAGGTCTTAGGGAGCCCCAGGTTCATAGAATGACCTCCAGCGCGGGTTAGAATTCTCTCTATAGGCTGACCTGATCCATGGGGCATGTATTTGATCCAAGATTAGCTAGGCTCTATGAGGCATGGGAAAGGTCCCCCGAGGGAATCTTAGTCGATAGGTTAAGCAGCGAACTTATCGTACGCCTCTTAAGGCCCGGAAAAGGAGAGAGGATTTTAGATATTGGTTGCGGGACGGGAAATCATCTCCTCCTCTTTTATCGATTAGGATTTGATGTAACTGGCCTTGATGCCTCCCCATATATGCTGGATATTGCAAGGTCAAGGTTGGGGGACAAGGCCTCCCTAAGGATCGGCAGGGCAGAGGATCTACCCTTCGAGGATAATGAATTTGACCTCGCTACCCTTATCTTTACATTGGAATTCCTTGATGACCCCCTTGCAGCACTCAGGGAGGCGGGGAGGGTCACAAGGAATAAGGTATTTGTAGGGGTGCTCAACAGCCTTTCTGCGGGGTGCATGTGTAAGAAATTCTTCGCCCTGTTTCACGACTCTATCTTTGGAGAGGCACATCTGTTCAGTTTATGGGGGCTCAAGGGCTATGCGAAAAAGGCATATGGCAATGTACCCATCGAATGGGGAAGTGTCCGGGCGATGCCGTTGTTCTTGGGAAAACATGCCCAAATGATCGAGCTCTCGTCCTCGGTACGATCTTCTCCATTTGGCACGTTTCTAGGTCTTGTCTTCAAGTTGATTTACACTCTAAAGACAGAAAAGCTAAAGGCTTCAGAGAGGGTACCCGCTTTTACCCCTTGACACATAACAGCTGAATTATTAATCGTAAGGTTATCGCCTCGAGGTACTAGTGGTAGGGAGGTGCGAGAGTGGCGGAACTGGCAGACGCACTGGACTTAGGATCCAGCCCGCATTGTCGGGTAGGGGTTCGACTCCCCTCTCTCGCACCACAGTCAGCTTTGGTGAGAGGGCATGGAAACAAGCATTGAGGAAATAAGTCAGGTAAAAAAGCGTCTTAATGTCGAGATCGATGCGGAAGAGGTAACTAGGAAGCTGGATCAGGCCTACAGGCGGATCTCAAAGAGCGTTCGGATCAGGGGCTTTAGGCCTGGTAAGGCCCCAAGGAGGATAATCGAGCAGTACTACGGAAAAGAAATTTTGGACAACGTAAGGCATGATTTAATAGAGGAATCCTTTCCTCAGGCGATCCAGGAGACCGAACTTGTCCCAGTAGGAGGCCCATCTATTGAGGATGAGGCCATAATACCGGGCAAGAACTTCAAGTATACTGTGACTGTGGAGGTGAGGCCGGACTTTGAGCTAAAGGACTATATGGGTATTTCCGTGGAGAAGGAGATGTTGGATATCTCCGAGGATGATGTTAATAAAAGACTCGAGGAAATAAAGGAGGCGTATGCCAAGCTAGTCACCATCGATGAGGACAGGGGGATAAGAGAGGGGGATTATGTAATCGTCGACTATGAAGGGATCTGGAAGAATGAACCCCTTAAGGGCATAAAGGCGAAAGACTTTATGATCCATGTAGGAAGTAACCAGTTTCATCCCGAACTTGAATCAGGCATCGTGGGTATCAAAAAGGATGACAGGAAGGATATAGTAATAAATTACGATGGGGACTTTGGTGATAGGAGATTGGCCGGCAGGAGCGTCACCTTTCGCATCCACGTTCAGGATATCAAGAAGAAGGAGCTCTCCGAACTTGATGACGATTTTGCAAGGGGCCTCGGTGCCGATTTCAAGTCCTTTAAGGATTTGAGGAAGAGGGTGGAGAAGGATATTGCCCTTCAAGAAGAGAGGAGGATAGATAGGGAACTAAGGGGTCGACTCCTCAAGAAGATAGCTGCTACAGTAGATTTCGAGCTCCCTCAGGCTATGGTTGAAAGCGAGATCGAACGCTCACTAGCCCACATAAAACAAAACTCCCTTCGTACCGGCACTGCATTGGAATCAGCTGGTATTTCAGAGGAGGAACTGCGGAGGGACCTGAGGAGAGGCGCTGAACAAAGGGTCAAGGAAAAACTCGTGTTAGGAAAGATGGCTGATATGGAAGCAATACGAATTGAGGACTCGGATATAAGGACGGGTTTTCAGGAGCTTGCCGCCCAAACAGGAAATGATCTCGCTACGCTTCAACAATACTATGAAAAAAACAACCTCATGGACCAGTTCAGAGACCAGCTTTTGGTTGAAAAGATCTTGAATCACCTTGTACAAGGTGCTAACATCACTGAGGTAGAGGAGATATCCCAAGAGGACACAAGAGATTGAAAGGTACTAGGGTACAATGTTGATACCAATAGTCGTTGAGCAAACCTCTAGAGGTGAAAGGGCGTATGATATCTACTCACGCCTCTTAAAGGATAGGATTATC
>JABAOF010017177.1_pt1 | contig 21949 bp, 22 predicted proteins | sample 7062171 | NCBI WGS metagenome assembly JABAOF01 (sample SAMN14538628, study PRJNA623070) | marine sediment metagenome | biome: marine biome [ENVO:00000428]; feature: marine pelagic biome [ENVO:01000023]; material: deep marine sediment [ENVO:00002113] | place: India: Gulf of Khambhat ...
TATAAATAGAATTAGTTGCCCGATCGCTATTATTTCTCTTTCCTTGTCTAAAACAAAGCTGATCATCTTACAGTATGAGAAGATTTATATCCTGTATAGGCAGTTATTATGGATCTACTCCACATAAACCATAATACTTTGATCGATTATCTATGTCTGTTCCCAACGAAAATAAGAAAAACCCGACCTCCTGCGAAGTCGGGCTAGTTATTTCGATGAAAGTGCCTGGCTACCCACTGCGCCAAGGCCAATCCACCAATTCAGGTGGAAGATAGATTTCTTGTCTCACCTTTATCGTACACCAGAAACCTGAGAAACTTCAAGATTAATCGAAATGCTTATGAGTACACATCGTCTACTCATACAGCCCAAAGTCACTAAAGCACTATTTTCATCTCTAGCATAGACAAGTCTATTCTCAGGGATGAAGAAGTTGGGAATAGGTGCGATCTTAAGAATAGAAGAGCCCCCAACCTGAGGGGGTCAGGCTAGAGGCTAACGCGGGCTTGCTTGTATCACATGATACATACCTCAAACTCAACCCTTTCTCTCCCAGATAAGAAACCATTTTCTGGTTCTCAGACTGATATAAACTCATTGAAAAGTAATCTGTGAGATATCCAATTCCTCTATTCTACTTATGTTTCGACGCAACCTTTGTTTCTTCGGAACACACAACACACGATCGCTACCTGATGCCAGTAGATCTATTTTGAAGAGGCTTGCCCAATCTACTCTCTGCGTGCCAGGAATGACAATCTTCACAGCCGGGATTCCAATCTGTGGTCTAATTCTGTTAACTACTATTACATCCAAGTTCTGAGTCTTTAGTATCTTAATAACCGTGTCTATGTCCTCAAGTACATCATCCTTAGAGAGATCATTAATGTCTGATAGTGAGATAGTCTGATATCCTTTCTCCCATAAATATTGTTGATACATTAAGCTGTTACCTCTCGAATTGGTTGATCCTTGAGTGTGATTTTGCATTATATAGAATACTCCTCGTGCTTGGAACAACTCCACAATCGCGCGTAATAATGCTGTTTCAGGATCTAAATGAGTCCCATATCCGATGAATGGCCATCCCATACTTTAATCAAAGAGAATACAAGCAAATGTGGGTATTTCAATATCAAGAGTCAGATACTTTACCTTAAGGATAAAGTTTCTATCACTCATCAGCCTATCCAGAATGTTGCTCAGATAGATGCTTTTGACATTATTAGAGATATTTACATCAGAGGGACGTAGATTATTCCGAGCATTGATAATTACTGCATCCCTTTCCACAACCTCATAAATCCCGTGGATGATTGCCTCCTCAATGCAATTACCCGCGGCACAACCGTTCGAGTCCGAAAATGTATATTGCGTTTTTGACTCCCGTGTAGCTAGATACCAGTTGTTGTTTCTGGAGGATACATAGAGACCGAATAGCGCCGGTTACTATATTCCTTTTACCAGCAACGTCATTCACCTAAAGATCGCGGAACTAATATAGATTGGTAGGAAAATTAGACACATTCGGTTGTATCGAACTGAGTAAAAATCGCAATCGGGTGTCTGCGAGGATGGAATTAGTGTGCGTTCGAGTCACGTCCATATGTGAAGTGCTGGATTTTTCACTCTCAAAAATATCGTCGCTGCCTTTGTTGCAGATCGGCATCTGAGATGAACGCAATCTCAGCAAAGTGACGAAGAGGGAGATGAATAAGTTTTCGTTCTCGCTTGGAAATGACTGATCACAATCCCGTCGGATGAGAGTAATCGGCTGGGACGGCGTGCCACTTGAGGGCCACGTACTCCACCCATTGAGATGGCTTGGGTGAACATCAGACGACGATATGATCTTCTCTTTCGCCCAAGGGTGGTGACATTACAACCAGCACCTCGAGCCGATCATGTGAAACGGCCTTGTGCACCACACCGGGAGGGATGAGTACCGCCGTTCCCGGCAACAAGAGTACAGGCTTCCCATTGAGGAATAACTCACCCTCGCCCGTGAGAACGAAGTAAATCTCAGTAGTGTGCGCGTGGTAATGTGCTTTCGCATTAGCAATGCGGAGAAACGACACTGCCAACTGGTCGCTATCGGTGGCAGTGAAGACTGGTTTGCGAAAGCCGCAGGTGCCCGCTTCAGTCGGAATCTGATCCAGGCGTCTCACTGCTCCAACAGCGTTTCCTTCCATTTTGTCAGCCGTCATAACTACCCCCCTTTGCGTGATCTATACCAGCAGCGATCACTTCGACAATCTGGGCACCGTAGGGACCGCTGCACAGCGGAGTTTGATCCGTTACGAAGTCAAGTAGCAATGTCGCCAGACAGTAGGTCAGGGAATCATCTTTTAGACTCCACGAATCACTCTGCCCATCGGGTGTGCGGAGCTCTATCATCCCTTGCAGATGGCTGTGCTTGCTAGTCGGATACAGCCCGCTTATCAGGGTTCCGTCTTGGCAACGCACCTCCACTTGGCGACAGGGAGAGAGGCCCCTGCTTCCTCGCAGGTCGCAGTCGTGCGAAGACACACTGCCGTTCAGGTGCCTAACTTCCAGGTAGCCACCTCCGTGGGCCCTCAGCCTGCGGCCATTGAGAAGCATCGGCTTAGCCCAAGCGGTCTGTACCTCGCATATGGGTCCCAGTAAAGCCCTAGCAATGGAGAGTTGATGGGGCATCTCCACGAGGAAGACATGCGGAGGCCGACCGTCATAGAAACCTCGATGGCGTGTCGAGTCCAAGCGCCGGTCTTTGTGGAAAGCAGTGCGTACTACTGTCGGTTGCAGCCCGCCTGTGCTTATCAATCCCTGTATGGCGAGCGTGACTGGCGAGTAAACGTAATTGTGCACCGTTCCCAGCCAAACGGGCAGACGAGCAAGGGACCACGCCTGAGCTGGGGTGTGAGCCAACGGCTTCTCTACCAGCAGGTAGCGGGCACCTAGTCCGATGGCGTCCTTTGCAAGCGCAAGGTGAAGGTGCGTGGGAGCACAAATGTCCACCACGCAACGGTCAAGTGGCACCCTTTCTGCCAAACTTGGCAGTGTCGGTGCCAGTACTGTGTCCTGCCAACCGCTGACCGAGGTGCAGGTCATCCGGGCAGCAGCCAGCCGGGTAGCGTCTGGATCGACCACACCCGCTAGGCGTATCTTCCACCGCAACGATAGTCGACGATAGCACCGAGTGTGCAACTCACCAGCATGGCCGAAACCGACCAAAATGATCGCGACCGACATGTCCAGATCATCTCTTGTGCTGCTCCCCACCCTATGCTTCCAGCGTATAGACATGCGTCTCCTCAGCCATGGCCGTCAGGCAGGACTTGCATGGACCCCGTATATAGTTCATAGCGTTAGCGGTCACGTCACCGCAGTGGGGTGCGTGACAGAAAGGATGGGCTTTACCCAAAGATTGTTCACGAAAAACTCGATAAGTTACTGAGTTCCAAATCTCCGCAAATGACTGCCGTCTCAAGCTGCCCATGGACGTCCCTCGATTCTCGATGAATCCTCCCTTGGCTGGCGTGCAGGGGTATACGTCACCCGAGGCATCTACGATAGCCAGTAGGTGGGTCATGAAACAGCGGGGCATTGTTGCGGCTACAAAGGGAATCAGATTGATAGTATTTATGCCCAACTCCCGTCCGAGGCGCGTGATCCCATCGCTGCGGGCAAGTAGGCCGGCTACATCCTCAGGTTTCAGGTGCTCCTTAGGGAGCCCAGATCCCCGGAAGGCGGGAGCGATCTTGATCGTGCGGGCCCCCAACTCTGCTGCCAGTCGGATAATGTTCTCTACGTCATCCTTGTTTCTAGCGGTGATGATCGTGTTGATGCCGATGTGATCTCCCCAGCCGAATTCCTCTACCAGCAACCGCACGGCGCTCCGGATCCTGTAGAAGGAGCCAGGCGTGCCACGGATGCGATCGTGTATCTCAGGCCGAGACCCGTCAAGAGAGAGGACCGCCCGAACCTTGATGCCGGCTTGGGTTAGCTTCCGCGCATGTGTCCTGTCAAGCAACGTGCCGTTGGTGCACAACGCGCACGAAGCACCGATGCCCCGCTTGGCCACCTCGCTGATGATGTCAAAAATGTCGGGCCTCAGGAGCGGTTCTCCTCCAGACAGGATGATGTCGGTCGTGCCCAGTTCATCGAGTTCGGTAATGATGTCGATGAGCTCTCCAGTGGTCAAGTCCCCGTCCCGTGTGTAGCTCGACCTACCATACTCGCACATCACGCACCGGGAGTTGCAGGCCCGGGTGACTAGAAGCGTCACGTACTTAGGACCTGCGCGGGGTGAGGGCGGGGGCTGTGTGCAGTCATGGCAGATTGGGATTAGTGGATACTGTTGCACAGGGCTGGCTCGTGCCATTTTACCCTCCTACTCAGGGTGCTTCTCTCTGAGGGAACCCTGGATGGGGATGCCCTCTTCCCCGTCCTGGGGTGGGGGAAGAGGGCCGTCGCGATCTCCTAGCCACACTCGCAAGCATCCAGGTGCACGTTGATCACCCGTACGCTGTCCTTTTTGATCTTCTCCTTCTTCGGTGGCGGAATAGAGACCTTGACAATCTTGAGTTTGGCCATTTCTAAACCTCCTTTCCCTCGCGTGGCGAGGCAAGCAACCCGCCAGCCGAAATGGCCACAGGCCGGCGGAATGGTGAACCGAGGGATGTTCAGGTCGCATCAGCAACCATCTCCAGGAATCCCTTAGTTTCCAACTGCTCCAGGAACGGTACTAAGTCTTCCGGTTCCAGACCGGTGCTTTGGGTCAACTCTGCCACCGTCTGGGGCTTGGTCCGCAGCTCACGGAACACAGCATATTCCTCTGATCCGCCTTGACGCAAGATCTGGTGACCATTGTGAAAGATGTAGCACGTGCCGCCTCCCAGTCGGCTCTCAAAGCGGATGACAATTCCTTCGTGCAGTGCATAGCGCCCCATGACATCGACACTCATGAATACCCCTCTGTAGAGAATGTGCAGCGCGGATCCGGGGAGTGAACTGTGCCGTACAGGGCATAGGCAGGGCCTGGACATTCGCCCCGGCAAACGTTCAGGTAGCCACACGCCTCGCACTTCGTGTCTCTCAGGTCCCGGCCACGACGCAAGTCCTCCCAGTTCATGCCCTCCATCCATACATCACGAAATGAACGTTCCAGGATATTGCCAGCTTTGAATGCCGGGTACAACATGAAAGGGCAAGGGTAGAGATTGCCCCAGGCATCCAGTACTGCCTTGGCGATGCCCGCCAGGCAGCGGTAGCGCGGGAAATAGACAGTGCTATCGGGTGGCACCAGCTCCCGGACCTCGGGCACGGCATAGGGAACCAGAAGGATGTTGTTGCGTACCGCCGGCGTCTCGTAGCACTCCTGCCAGTCAAGCAGCTCTAGAGATAAGAGCAAGTGCTGACGCTGGTCGTAGCGTTCGATCTCTTCGCCGCGTCCCACAGGGCAGTTGACCGTGAAGGACAAGACCGGCACGTCCAGGCGCCGCGCCAAGTGGTACACGTCCAGAGCGTACAAAAAGTTAATGGAGGTCAGGACCATGTTGACCTTCATCGTGATCTCCCGCCGCACCAGTTCCTGGATGCAGTGGACAGCAGGAGCAAAGGCCGCAGCCCCTCGCTGTCGATTGTGAATCTTGGCAGTCGGTCCGTCGAGGCTCACCTGAACCAGGTCTGTGGTGGGATCCAACAGACGCGCCAAGGCATCAAAGTCGATCGGTAGGCTACCGTTGGTAAGTATTGTGACAAAGATGCCTGCTTCCTTCAAATGGACCAGGATGTCGTAGATGTCACTCCGCATAAAGGGCTCACCACCGCTGAGTACCACATTCAGGACCTCGTTCCTGGCCAGCTCATCCACAATGGCATGGGCCTGCCGAGTGTCCACCGGGTCGTTTCCCTTGCCGTTTGGATCCCATACCGCGTCGGCCGCACAATGAAGGCAATGCAGATTGCAGCGAGTGGTAATATCCCAATTCAGCCATGCCGGCGAATCGAGGCAATCAATGTCGCTGGTCAACACCGCATGGTTCAGCACCCGGATAAAGTCACCGCTGTCACAGAAGTCCACCGGGTCACTGGGATATCGGGACCTGCGCAATCGTTTCAGCAGTCTGCTGAGCTTGTCCCGATCGATGGATTGGTCGATCTCGGGTCTAGGTTCGATCATGGTGTTCCTCGGTTCGGCTGTTCCTGGACCCTCCTTGACGGTTTTCCGTACCTGGCCTGAGAATGGACGCCTACTCCACTGGCTGCACCAGGGCAATTTGAGGCCGCTGCGAACACGTTGCGCATGGCCCGCTGGTGAATTGACGGGCGGAGTGACAGGCCAGGCAAGCGATGCACTCCTTATGCAGACCGTGCACCGCGTCGTACCGGAACTGATCGTATTGCGACGAGCACCAGATCTCGACAAACGGTCGTTCCAGAATACTGCCCAGCGCGCGTGTAGTGTCGTCTTTGAAACCACCCTTGGCTGGGATACAGCCATATACTTCACCCTTGGCTCCGAGTGTGGTGAAAGAGTAGGGGATGAAGCAGCGCTCTGTCTGGACAAAGGCATATGGGATCTGGTTGATAACGCGTCGTATGCCAACTTCCCGAGCCACCTCCTCGGCCCGGTCGCTGATCTCTGGGATGGCCGCCACCTGGTCGCTGTCAAACATGAACCGGACCGACCTGGAATAAACTAGATGCAAGTGCAACTGACCTATCCCGTACCCACCGATCAGCCGGATTATCTGCTCGAGCGCAAAGATGTTGTCCGGTGTTACGGTGATTGTTGACCCCCACCCTGTCACCGGAGCCGTTCTCGATGCACAACAGGTCAAAGGCTCTCTTAACCCGATCGTAGGTACCTGGCGATCCGCAGATTGTGTCGAATGACTCTACGTCCCAGCCATCCCAAGAAATGATCGTTCTCATTGCGCGCTGGGAAGCGATTCGGGCAGCCCGGCTTGCGTCTATGAGAGTGGCATTGGTCAACAGGAGAAGATCAATACCCTTCTCCACAATATGGTCGCATAGGTCCAAGGTATCCTTGCGCACCAGTGGCTCGCCGCCAGTCAGCACAATCCGCCGCACACCCAGCTCGTTGAACTGGTCGACAGCGTCTATGAGTTGTTCGAAGCTGAGCTCCCCCTTACCAGGCGGGTACTTCCAGTACTCGCACATCACGCAGCGTAGGTTGCAGTGGTTAGTTACGATCAGAATCACCGATACCGGCCCTGGCAGCCGCGGTGGATCGGTGACCGGACATTCGCGACATACCCGTGTAATCAGGTCCGGTGGAATGCTAGAGTACTGATTGCTGAACGCCATGAGTCAGGCCTCCTTACTCGAAGGAACCTACCTACTAATGCCAGTGGTTGTGTTCAGATCTCAGTCAGACACCATTCGCAGCGAGGCGTGAATGGTAAACCGAATCAATAACGACGGATCTTGTAGGATCATCTCAAAGTTCTCTGCAGGAATGCCGGCTTTCTCAGCGATAGCGATGGCACGCTTTTGATCCTGCTCGTCCAGGGCCAGTACGATGTCGGGGAAGGCATCCTTGATCTTCTGACGCTGCGCTCGGCTGGGCCGCGGATGGTACATGAGCAGCGTTCGCCGATCCCTCGCATCCTTTGGGTCAATCGTCCTCATTAGGTCCTTTCCCAGTACCTCGTAAAGCCGAGGGTGGAGTGCCTTCTGAATCAACTCTGCATTGACTAACCCCATGGGTATTCCTCCTTCGGTTCTGTTTTCTCGCAACGGGATTGGTGATCAGTGGTTTTCTTCTACTGATACTCCTTTATATTTTCCATCTCTGGCTGGCCCGTGCCTGCGGAGCAGTCCCAGCAAGGACTGCACTGCAGGGTCAGCAGCGTATGTTGAGGTGGACAATACGCACACTCTGGATACGCCCGCGCAAAGGCGAAACGCCTGACCTCGTTCAAGGCCGCCGAGTCCCAGATTTCTACCAGCGATCTTCCTGCTACGTTTGCCAGTGCCCGGCTGGCGTCATCCCGATAGCCGCCCTTTCTCGGGATGCAAGGGTAAACCTCGCCTTCGCTGGCAATAATGAACGAGTAAAAGGGTGCGAAGCACCGCCTGGGCTTCAGCGCCTGCCACGGCATGCAGTCGATGAGCCGGATCCCCAGAGCGCGGGCTTGAGCCTGGTACGCCTCCCCCAAGTCCAGCGCCTCCCGCAGCAGCGGGTGATCCATGGGATTATCGCTCCGGTAGACAGGATAGAATCGCACCTGACCCGCACCCAAGGCGGCTGCCAGATCCAGGATCCCCGGCAGTTCTGGGACGTTCTCTGGCAGAACCGTGACGTTCAAGCCGGAGCGCTGTACAAGCTCTGGCCCTAGAGCGGCCAACCCTTTCAGCGTTCGGGCAAAGCTCCCCAGCACACCGCTCACAGCGTCGTGTGTCTCGGCTCGTTCGCCATGCAGCGTCACGACAACTCGGAGACACTGCAGATGTGCGATTTCGGCTGCCAGCTCTATTGTTAAATCTATGCCATTGGTGTTGAGCAGGGTGTCGATACCATGCTCATTGAGCCGGCATAGGACTGGCAGCAATGCAGGACTCATGAGTGGCTCTCCTCCCGTGACTACCGCCCGCTCAACATCTAATTCGGCAAGCTGATTGACTATCTCCATCCAGTCAGCAACGTCCAACTCCGCGCCCTTCACGGGCCACCTCCAGTAGTCACAGATCCGACACTGGAGTTGACACCGCCGGGTTAAGGACAGTATGACCGCTTGCGGGCTCGGCGGCACCTGGCTTAGGACGGGGCACAGCTCGCAGCCTTCCCAAGCGACAGCATTTGAGCCAAAACCATTCTCAGTCGCCGACATTTTCAGTCGCCACCTTGGCTGGGATCCCCAGACTCTGGCGGGGTCCAGTAGTTGCCGGATTGCGTCGAGGCGCTGAACGTTTCTCCTAGCCACGCCTGCACCCGCCTCTTGTCACCTAGCCTGTCGTATAAGGAGAACAGAAGGTGGGCGTTGCTGGTCACCTCGTTGGCCTGAGGATCCAAGTGCCCACGGACCCGACGGTACTCGGTCTCCATCCGCGCATTTCTCTCGGGCCACGCCAGGCCCTCCAGTTCGTCATACTCCCAGTAGGGCAGGTTCGGGCGCCGGGGACCGATACGGATGCGATAGGTCTTGGGATGGCGGTGGAAGCCTCCACCCCGCAGGTGGAACTTGTTCAGTTCCCACATGTCATAGTGGGGTGCGTTGCGGTGCAGAAAGGCTATCGTGGCATCCACATCTTCGCGCTGCTCGTAGGGCATTCCGATAATAAGGTTCACCCCGTTCCAGATACCTGCCTCGTGGGCTAAACGAAGCCCTTGCTCCGCCTGCGCGACCGTCAAGTTCTTGCCCACATAGTTCAACATCCGCTGGCTGGCCAGTTCGATGCCGAACCACAGTCGCACACATCCAGCACGGCGCATCTTGTTCAGTAGCGCAGCGTTCAGACCGTCCAAACGGGCTGAATCACTCCATTGGATGTTCAGACGCCGAGTCAGGATCTCGTCGCAGAACCGCTCGACATAGCATGGGCTGAGGTTGATTTCACTATTGAGGAATAAGAAGTGGCGAGCGCCAAAGTCTCTGACCATAGTTTCGAGGGCGTCCACCGCATGAGCCGGGCGGAGAGCTCTACAGTTTGTAGTAGACAGGACGCAAAAGGCGCAGTTGTTGATGCAGCCCTTTACGAATAGGAATGGGAACAGAGTCACGCCCCAGCCGTTTTGCACTGCCAGCTTTGGAGCGGATGGCAGTTCCTGAGCGATCTCGTCCAGCAAATAGTGGTACAGATTCAGGGGCAGCGGGTCAAAGGTCGGCGCGGGTCCCAATCCATCGGACATGCGCCAGGGCGGGTTGGAGCGTATCTCGCCTCCTTCCTGCCAGGCCAGGCCTGGTACGTTTGCTTCCACTTCGATTCCGGATTGCACCTCCCACAGCCGGCGCAAGGGTTCCTCCCCGGGGCCAATGACCATATAGTCGATGGCGGCGAACAGATCGGCAAAGAGCCTTCGCGGCAGGAAGGTCAAGCCCCGCCCGCCGATCACAGTGCGCGCACCGGTCTCCTCCCGGATTCGTCTGGCGAGCGCAGCAGTGACAACGAATGAAAGCACTGGATTGAAGTATGTCTGAAAGGAAAAGCCAACCAGGTCATAGCCCTCGCAGTCCACGTGGCTTAGGAGTCGGTGGACTATGGCATCAAGCTCCGGGTCCGACGTCTCACCCTTCAGGAGGCAACTTGCGTAGACCGGATTGGACAACCTGACGAGGGTATTGGATCGTCCCAGGACCTCGCGAACCTGGTCCTCATCGTAATAGCTGATTATGCGTGAGAGACCCTCGTCCAGTGGTCCGGCTGGCTCACGGCCATCCAGAAGTAAATACTGCAAAACTGGATCCCGCGAGCTGCGGATGTCCAGATCGTCGATATCCACCTCGACATCATGCTGGCGGAGGTAAGCGGCCAGCGTGGCGATGGCCAAAGGCGGAAGGCGGAGTCCATCCACGCGCCGCACCAGGAGATCCGGGCAGCATAACAGTTTGACCCTCGGGGCGCTCATACCGACTGCTCCCGGGACCTCGCCGGCAGCACCTGCCACGGACGGTTGGCGAAGTTGACCAACCCGTCCTGGACGGCCATCCCTTTCAGAAAGTAGACGTTGCCTGGCAGCTCTGCTGGCAGGTGCAAGGTGAACACCATCTCTGCAACTTGGCCAGGTAGGATTTCGTAGGGCAACATATCGGGAGATACTTTGACGTCGTGGACGGAAGACATTCCCACAGCCAGTCCAGCCAGACCTACGGCTGGCTCCTGATCTGGGTTCGCTAGCCACAGTTCCTGGATAACATCCTGCCCTGCCTCGGCTGCCTCCGGTCCGCCAAACACCAACAGGCCGTGGCCTTGCGGACGATCGTACACCAAGCCACAGCGCGGGCACTGCCCGATGTGTCTGATGGACTCGGTCTCAAATGGATGGGCCAGGATTTTCTCATAGACTCGCTCACCACATAGTGGACAGTCGCCAGTGCTGTCATTCAGGTTTTGACCCTGAAACGCAACCGCGTACTCGTGCGGAAGCCAGAAGGGCCTCTGAGTTGCTTCTCGCAGAAGCCTTGCTAGCAATCGTGCCTGTGCATCTCTTGCTTGAGCCTTCAGAGAGCGGGCCAAGGTCGAACTACTGGCATGTCCCACTTGGCCACGCAGCACACGCTCGGTCCGCGCTAGTCTCTGCATCGCAGCTTCCAGTTCCTTGACATTGTCGTCCAGGCTCACGCCGAACCAAGGAGCTTGTCCCAGATTCCTTGCCAGGCGACCCAGCCGGGCGCACTCTGCAGGCGTAAGCAGCCCACCAGAATGCAGGGTCATGGTCAAGGACGAATGGTGCAGCCGCCCATATCCAAACACCAGTAGCCTCAGAGTTATGTCCCCGGGTTCTGCCGCGATCAGGAAGGTGAGTGGTTGCTGCGCCTCCCTTTCTAGCTCCAGCCTGCAACCGGTTCTGCGGATCCGCCGGCACAAGTCCGGATCTGACAACTGGACCTCTATAAGCTCTGCTTCCACATTGCGGAAACGCAGCCACAGGCTCCCATTTCCTCGCACCTCCGATTCAACTGTATACCGCCCTGCATCTGGCTGGCAGTTCCTCGAGTCTGGATCCCCGACCAGCAGATAGGTGGGGAAATCGCTTCCCATTCCCCAAAGTGCGTTGTTCATCAGTCGCACCGCCTCGCCGAGAGCGTAGCCTCCAGCCGTCAACGCACGGAAGAGCAGGACGAAGCTATTGCTGCCCCAGTAGTACCGGGGTGTGGCCACTAGTGCCGCTGGCCACCCGTCGAGAATGCGTAGCCCAAGGTTGAAATCTTGCCGAAAGATGCCCGGCGTGAGTTTCAATCCGCCGCAGGTTTTGAGATAGAAGGTATGGCACCGAATCGTGTGGGCGGGCAGGATATCGGCAGTTGCTGGGATTCGACATCCAGGACCAAAGGCACAGATGGGCAGCCGACCGTCGTCATCTGGATTTTGGCCATCCCACTTTGCCTCCTCTGGCTTACCGCACAGTGCTCCATGGAACAAATAGGCATCCACGTCCTGACCGTGCGTCGACAGGATCAGCGTGTGGCAGGGCTCGCGCTGTAGGCGCGCCAATGCTTCCTGACTGAGATTGGTTTGCGTATAGTACTCAACATGTGTGTCATCGAAGTGTGACAGGCTTTCCTGGAGCGTCGGAAGGATGATCCGTGTAGCCTGACTCCCCGAATCGGGATGGTAGTGCATGCGAATAAGCAACCTACTCAAGGAAGGTAGGTTCCTCGCAGTGAGTAGCCCAAAAGGGATGCGTAAAGGGACATTTCCCCCATGTCTACTGCCAAGGATCCTGAAGAGATCGCGCAGGGCGCTGGCGTGGAACCACTGTGGCTGTCCGCATAGGGCCAAACTCCGCGGTTGCACATGCTCGACCAACTCCTCAAGCTGCCTCAAGTCCTCTAACACCAAGAATGGCTTGCCGGCCCGAAGGGCGTGAAGGGCACCCACAAGGGCGTACTCATCAGCTAATGCCACAGAGAGCGAAGAGTCTGCGAGGCTGGAGCCGTCAGTACCACAGAGTCGGGACAGGGCTACATGAGCTTTCACCGCGGTAGGCACGTCAGTCGGCTGCCTAAGCCATTCCTCTAGTTCGCTTCCTGGACAGTGAAAAGGGCTTCCCACAATCAGATCCCAGCCGAGTAGACTCGCCAGATAGACGGCGACGGCAAGCCGGACTGGGTGATCATCAGCCAAGCTCAAGGTACCGGTCGGTGGGCTGCTTTTTAGGCACCACTCCTCTGGCGAAAGTCGCTGGGTCCCCAACAGCTTGTAGAATTCCTCGGTCACCGGCCCGGGATCCGTGGGTTCAAACACTGGGAAGGTGTGAAAACACTCCCCACCGAATGTAGCACGGGCGGCCGCCACAATGGCGCGAGCAAACTCCACCAGATTAGTCGCGGCCAGTAGAAAGAGATCCGGTGTAGTCATCCTAGCCAACCAGATTCATGCCAGCAGCACTTCCCCTGGGAGATGGGCTGTCCTTCATAGAGGATATTGGATCCTCGGAGTCTGTTCTGTGGAACGCGCTATCCGGGACCATAGATTTACCAGCAGTCTAGTACCTCTATGGGTATGCCGATCCGCTTTCCCTCGACGTCGAGGGTCGCGTCCACGACCTTCATCCGACGTAGGGTTTTGACACGAAAGGTGTAGAAGGCTGCCTCGGATTGGAGGATCCTCTTCATCACATCGCCTGGTATGCCGACCTTGACGCCCATCTCGTATGCCCCGTCGGGATCGCCTGCCTTTATAGCTTCGATGATCTCCGGCGCGGCATCTTTGATCCGTTCCTTCTTCTCCCGTGGATGGTCGATCATGCTCCACTCAATGATCAGATCATCCATCGTCGTGTCTACTAGATCGCCTTTGGGACTCATCGTTATGACCTCCCTCCTATTGGGGTTATTGGCAAGAGCCACTCTGGCTCAGGCCTCTTCAGATATCTACAAAGACCACATCGGGCCTTCTGCTGCACTTCAGGCACACGGGACCTGAAAACTGACGATCGGCATGGTAGGCAAGGTGCGCTGCGCAGCTAGCACAGCGATGATTCCGCGCCCGGTGGCGAAGCATTTGATATTCGGGCGAGCGCCAAATGACAGCCAGCGGTGCTTGGGATACGTTGCCCACTACGTTTTCGGATGTCGCATGTGTGCACAGGCAACCGAGCACCCAGCCTGAAGACTCAACCGTGCACGAGAACTGGGGCAGCAAGCATCCCTGAGTCTCCACAAAGGCGAACGGAAGCTGGTCCCGCAGCGTGATTCCAAGACTGTTTGCTGTTTCTTCCAGACGTTGGCTCACAAGAGGAATCTGTAAGGCTTCGTCAAGATCAAACGCAGTGTAAGCTCCCGTAGGGTCGGCAACCTGGACGTTGAAGCGGCGGACTCCAGTTTCGGCCAGTGACTCGAGTTGCGACGCGGCGCGAGGTAGGCTCCTGGGTGTCAGCCGAAGGTGGATCTCGAGTCGATTCGAGTGACCCAGGTCGCCTGCCAGCTGGTCGATTCGAGATGGCAACTGCGCCAAGCCGTCTGCCGTGCCGGCGAGTTGGTCGTACTCCTCAGGCTCGCAGGAGGGTACAGTGATGGCCAACTGTGCCCATCCCAACAATAGCTCGGCTGGTACATGATTGGGCTCCACGACCATAGTCTCCACCAAGGTCCGGATGCCATGAAGCGCGAGGCGTTCTAGGATTGCCGGAAGCAGGGGCCATGCCAAGGGACGACGGCCCACGATCACCACTCGCCTTGTGCCAAGCTCAGCCAGTTGATCGATGATCGTAGCCCACTGCTCGGGGATTAGCTCCTGATCGGTTGTTGCCCTACCTGCCGGATCGCTACCGGTAACGAGAAATGCCACGTCCATCGGGGTCAGGGACCGCCCATTGGCAGGGGCCTCGCACTGGCGGCAGACCACCTCGACCATCTCAGCGGGGAGCCCATGGTCATACTGCGCAAGAGCTGCCCTTGAGTCTTCAGCGAGTTGCCGACGCAGGATGGCCCGCTCCTCCTGAGTAACCTGGTTAATCGCCTCCCCTAGGGTCCGGTACTCCCCACCCCACCAGTACAGCAACCCTTGCTCAGGACTGTAATCCTCGCAGACGTGCACGGCTACCGCCTGACCCACGAACCACTCATGGTCACCTGGCTGGAATCTGCTTACGACCCGACACTCGATGCTCACAGGACATTCCTGGATCGAGGCTGTTTCCACAACGGTCCCGCGAACCGGCGTCAGGTCGGCAGCTGCGAATTTGTCGCAGTCCCGCCCTGAGCGTAGTCCACAGAGCCTGACGCTGGCAAGCAGCGACCGCGTCGGCACGTTCACCACAAATTCTCCACTCTCAGCAAGTAGCGCGTGTGAGTGGCGTTTTGGGTGAATGCCGATACCAATGATGAACGGGCTGAAGGAAAAGATCTGAACCATGCCGACCGTAATGATGTTTCGGCCGGTGGTCACAAGAACCACGGGGAAAGCCGGCAGAGCACGTATCCCATCCTTGGCACTTCCCTGCTGCTTCATGGGCTCTTCTCCAGGGAGCCGACACAGTAATTCTCTTTACATAGAATTAACCACTGAACCTATAGTAACTTTGTAGCAAATCCATATCATCATGCAGTGATATGACTCTCACAGCCAAATCACAAGTTAATAGATCGTCATCTTGCTCGATGATGTCACAGAGCTGGCTGGAGATAACCAATACTCAATATGTAGGTGTTACCGGGGAATAAACAGCCTATTTAGCCACGTTGGTTAAGCACCCGCTCTAGGAGACTTAAAGCTACCCGAAGTCTCTGTCCCCCTTCTATGAATAGCTGTAACGCATGGTTAACATTGCTCAAAGCTGCTGCGATGTATGACTCATCACTGAGAGGATCTGATGATTCCTCGTTATTATGGTTATTCTGTGCGATTACAGTGTAAAGAGTCTCAGTTTCCGGCATTGGTGTTATGCCCAATTCACGACGTATGAAATCTCTGCATGATTCATATTGTCGTATTGCTAAGGCTCGCTGACCCGTCTCGGAATAGACTCTCATCATGTTTCTATGTATGTCCTCTCGTAGAGGATCTAATTGAAGTATTGTTTGACCGCATTCGAGACTCTTTTGATATTGCCCTTCTTTTATGTGGTACATCATTAGTTGAGAAAGTGCAGAGAGATAAAGATATCGCATACGCTCTCTCTCGCGAATGACCCATTCATCAAATAAGCCCGGAAGCAAATCCCCCTTGTAGAGATTTAGAGTTTTTTCAAGGCAATGCACTTGTTCCTTGTTTAATGATTGAAATGGTATTCGCAAGTATGTCCTTGCATTTCTCTCAAATTCCATTAAGTCTATGAAGTGATTGCATTCCCAATTGAATCCCACCTCATCCGCCGTGGTTGTTATGATGTAAGTTCCTCTAGGGGTGCCATCGATTTCGAATAGATTTCTCAACCTCCAGAGTGCGGAATTCAAACATTGACGGGCTCGTATTTCTTCGTGGTTTTCCCATATATTCTCAATCAATACATGTCGCGGGTAAGTTTGACGATGATTCAGAAGGAGGTAAGAGAAGAGGCGACGAAGAATCGGTGTGATGGAGAAGTGCAAGGCGTTCCCGTTAAGGTGGACCATCAGCGTTCCAAAAAGGTGAACTTCAAGTCGACTCATGTGCTTCCCCCTCTCGTATTGCAATAGGATGGCCTCTGAAATATCGCGGTATAGTTTATAAAGGTATGAGCGGATAAATCCTTCAGAGATGGCATCGTGAGTTATTTGAAAGTATCGTGGTTGGGCTTTCGAGTCTCTAATGGTTTGGCACTATTGATTTCGTGCTACACCATAATAAACGCTATGTCGGGTCTTGAAGTCCCCGCGTATATTTGTGCGTCTGCCANNCTGCCAATTTGAAATATGGATAGATAATCACTAGTTGTTCGTGTTCAAATGTTTACGAGATTAACGTGTGATTACTGGATGATAAAAAAAGGGGTGGACACCCCTATTGCTGTCAGCTTTTACACGTATGGATACAATGATGTTAGGCAATGGTTTTTTCCGAAGGCAGGGCAATTGTATGGATAAAATGGACCCAACCTCCAAGCGAAGTTGGGTATTTGTAGCGATGATGTTCCGACATTCCCCACTGCATTGTCAAATTCCGATCCGGCAGTGCCCAAGAGAAAAGATTGATCCCACTAGCCTTACAAGGATTTCTCAATAACTCAATCATATGAGAAGGTTCTCAATAAAAAAATCAATGCGCAGTAACTATCCCTAAATACTCTGATTTATAGAGTGAATCTTCACTTAATTGAAAAGGCTATCTTGTACCTCTATAGGGTTGTCTATAAATATTAAAACAACAAATTTTCCGGGCTTACAATTGGGTTGTTTAATTACTTGCAGGCAAGAAAATAAAAAAACTGGAGCCATCACTCATAAGGCACATTTCTCCCCCTTATTAGCATTGTGCCATTAATTCAATAGGATTGGCTTCAGTCTTAATAATAAAATAGCGACTTACACATCACAAGGGACAGATGTCCCTGTTCCTGATTTCACATTCTAATTACGAGCCTCAGGTGAATGATTTATCATTTGATGAGAGAATTTCCCAGGCCCAAACCGTTGCCTGGGTGCGGTTTTTCAGACCCAGCTTACTTAGAATACCACTCATGCAGTTACATTCTGTTTTCTCACTCAGGTGCAATCGATCGCCTATCTCTCGATTACTTATGCCTCGACTTACCAATGCAAGGATATGGTTTTCACGTCTTGTGAAGCAAATGGACATGCCAATCGGTATCACTTCCATGAGTAGAGGTTCAACAGTCGGCTTAGCCGACTGGATCTCGATTTCTGTTTTCGATTGAAACAGCAGCTTTTTTACTTGATCAACCAGCTCGGGATCATAGTCGGTTATACCTTTCGCAGCTCGACGAATCGCTTTGCAAAGAACAGAAGATGAAATACTTAACCGATGAAGGCCAATCACACCTGCGCGCAGTGCGACCTTGAGGATAAGATCATCAGCATCGTTCAACAAACCGACTATCCATACTCCAGGCAGTAAGGCGTGGATTAGTGCCCAAGATGCCATTCTCGTCATTTCGGGGGTGTCGAGATTAATAAGAAGAACATCAACAGGTCTTGGTGGGTAGTTGGATTGACAAGAACTCACAAGATCGGTACCAATACCAAAAGTGACCAAATCAGCTTCATCGGACAGGTAAGCTGCGAATCTTTCTTGATATCCCAAATCGGGCTCAACAATCAAACGTTTGTTGTATCCATCTTGTATTCTGTTGTCGATCGAATCGCGATAAGTGACCTGGGGTAAATATATCGCTACTATAATGAAACGAATACCCAAACTAAAACGAATTTGGGCTTTGTTGCTTCGATGAAAGCGCCTGGCTCCCCACTGCGCTGAGGCCATTCTTTACACAATTAGATTACAACAATTGAGAGGGCTATTTAAGAGAAACGCACCCAACCTGAGAGAGAAGGCTAGGGGCTATCGATAGGAATATCGGTGCCATATACAGGATGGAATTGATAAGAGAAGTACACAGCTTATAGTTTTATTTTCAACTCAATCATAGACAAGTCTATTCTCAGGGATGGAACACTGAGTGGGTTGCGAAACAACCCTCAGTGGGTAGTGGAACCATCCTCCCATGATCCAACCATCCATAAGTGGGGATTAAATCAAATAACCGCCGCATGTGGCGGTTAATGTGTCAAAAATCTGTGAAGCTCAATTATCCGCACCGCATACTTGCCGCAATACTGAGAGTTGCTTAATCTAGAACATAAGAAGTGATCCTCAGTTGACGCAAACCTCAAATTAGATGTTATTTCCTTTGGCCATATCATTCTAATCAACGGGTTTATGGTAGTGATCATTTCGAAGGTAGTTTAAAAGCAGGCCAAAGTCGCTCTCCACCCTCTATGTTGATATATTCACCAAATGGTATTTTCTAAAGTTGTCCAAACGCCAAATTAGCGGAGATCTGTTTGCGGTCCTTTCTAAATCAAATCATAATCCCCTTCTGCAATAGCTACTCCTTCCCCAAACCTGCCTCTCGCGCTCGGACGATTGCCTGAGCCCTGTCGGCCACTTGAAGTTTGCTGAAGATATTGGAGACGTGATTGCGGACGGTCTTTGGACTCAGCGAAAGGTGTTGGGCGATTTCGGTGTTGTTATGCCCTGCGGCGATAAGATCAAGCACCTCTCGCTCGCGGTCCGTCAATTCAGGAAAGACCTCCGGTAGTGCATTCGGCTTCAATTGGGAGAAAAAATTCATCAATCGCTTGGCGACCTTGGAGCCGAAGAGAGCCTCACCACGGGCTACAGAACGAATGACCCTAAGCATTTCGGTTTGGTCTGCACCCTTAAGGACATAACCCCGCGCCCCAGCCCGCATAGCGGCAAAGACTGACTCGTCCCCCTCAACCATTGTGACCACGATAATGCCAATATGAGGTGAAGTGTACAGAATGCGTCGAGTGGCCTCAATGCCGTTTACGCCGGGCATTTGAATATCCATCAGGATAATATCGGGTTGAAGTTCAGCTGCCTGAGTAATTGCCTCCTCACCAGTCGATGCCTCGCCAGCAACTTTCGTATCCGGGACCGAACTCAACAGAGCACGAAGCCCATCACGGAACAACGTATGATCATCGGCGATAAGGATGCGGATGGGCTCCATGGTCATTCCTCGCGTATGGCTAACGGTAAGCGAGCGTACACTCGCGTACCTTGATTCTTCAAAGTCTCGATCGTACAGCTCCCACCTAATTCCGAGGCTCTCTCTCGCATTGATGTCAATCCTACGCCAGCGCGCGCATTCGTTTGTAATCCGATGCCGTCATCGACAACCTCGATTTCAAGCTCATCTGTGACGCTGAATCGAATCACGCAATTTGACGCTTGCGCGTGTCGGGCAAAGTTGGTCAGCGCTTCAAGCACAATGCGATAAGCAGCTACTTCTACCGCAGCCGTTAGAGGAGGAAGATGATCCGGCGCTTCCATCGAGATTAAAAATGTATTGTGAGAAGATGTGTCATCCAAGGCCAGTCCCCCTGCGATATATTCTTGAATAGCCGAGAGCAAACCAAGCTCATCCAATGCTGGTGGTCGCAACTCATATACCAAACGTCGGACCTCATTTATCGCATCCTGCGTTTGCGTTTTCAGCTCGAGGAGCATTTGATCGACTGCAGGAGGGTCATGTTTCAGTATGTTTCGAGCGGCATCCAACTTCAGCGTCAAACTGGCAAGTTCTGGGCCAAGGCCATCGTGCAGGTCCCGGCGCAATCGACGACGTTCCTCCTCACGAGTGGTCACCAGCCGTTCACGAGACCGCTGCAGGTCATCAGTAAGGCGCACCGCATGAACTGCAACACCCGCTTGAAGGGCAATGTCTTCGAGCAGGCGTTCTTCGGCCGAAGTAAAGGCTTCATCTACTGCTCGGGGAGCAACGATCAACTGACCGATAGGCTCTGTTTGGTAGATAAGCGGAAGTTGAAACAGGTCACCAATGGGATGACCATATGAAGCGGCGATGTCAATGTCTTCACCTTGTTTTATAGCCAATGCTACGTACGGCAATTTAAGCGTCTGAGCAATGGTTTCAACGATGGTGGGCATCACAGCTTCGGGAGCTATCGTTGTCTCGAGGCGCTGACCAAGACGCGAGAGTACTTTATAAGGATCATCTCGCTCTCCGTACATGACGCGATTGACGAAACGCTGCAGTCGTTCACGCAATGGATGAAAGACTACGGCTACAAGTCCGGTCGCGAGGAATGCGATGATCGACTTGTCACGAGCTTGGAACATGTTGCCCAGATAGCCCACGATGAACACATAAATCCCCATCGTGATGGCAGTGAGTGTGCCGTAGACCAGAGTCCGGTTGATGACTAGGTCGATATCAAAAAGTTGATGGCGCAAAATGGCGAGAGCTATCGCAATGGGGAAGGGCAATACCAGAAGCCCCATCGCATTAGCACTGATAATTTGACGACCCACTACAAACGGTGGGAGCAACCACAAAGCTAACCCACCTCCTCCAGAGATCAATGCAGCAAACATGACCAAGCGGGACCTCCGCCGGGCATTGGCGTCACGGTTTGTCAAATATCCCCACGTTACTGTAATGAACATCAACGTCAGGTAAAGCGCGGATAGCAGACCATTAACTTCCCACCATCCTCCAAGCCACGCCAGGGTATTTGTGGCTCCCGGCAGTGTCCCCACCACGTATCCAAGAATGAGCACGTATGGCGCTAGGTAAATGAGAGGTACGACCCATGGATATTTAACAATAAGAGGCATAACTCGGGGGAAAATCAGCGCAAAGTGAAGTCCGGCGATCCAGAAAAGCATATATCCAATAAAAGCTGTGGCTTGAAATAGCCAAAAACCAGTTGCGCCCACAAGATCACTTATTTGTAAGCCAAGCGACCACGTCGTGGCACTCATGATGCCTGATGCCCAAAGGAGCAACACTCTGGCTGCCAACTCGCCAGGAGCGCGGAAAAAGACGAAAATCGCGATGAGCTGCGAAACGAGGGCGAACAGGATCGGCCCCCAGTTTTTTCTCAAGATCGCGCCGAATGGGTATGGAACAAGTGTGACAGACACCTCTAAACTCTCGCCATCGCGGAGCACGGTGTAATTGACACGGTCGCCGAGTTCCCATCTTGGACGAGGCGTCCTAAGGTCAAATAGGTCTTGGGCCCAAGACTCCATACTCCGCCCGTCAACTGCCGTGACCGTATCACCTAGGCGCAGGCCATTTGCATCATCGATGAGCGGTGTGACCACGAGACCGCTACGCTCCCAAACCGGTTGCCCAGGTTCGAATCGCGCACCATCTGAGGGGCTGACCAAGTGAAGCCAAAGAAAAGTAACCCCCAAAGAAACGATCAAGAATGCCACACCGAATACGACCCAGCGGCCAACGTCGATCTGGGAGGTATTTGGATCAGTCATCGCAAGGGTTCCGTCGGAGTGCATGTCACCATTCTACGCTCGAAACCGAACCTTCTCAAGGTAATCCATGAAGCAATCCTGTCTTGGTTATATGCAGCTTGACTCATATTGGATAGGAATATGGCCACCTCCGAGCCGATTAAGCTTTGTTCAGGATTGACTGAACTCGCGGTAGAGTCCTAGCTTTTATTCACAGCAAGCATCAAATCAACCTCGATCGAAGACCCGCAAACGGGCTGAATTCTCCCCGAATCGTGTCCCACAGAGCAAGGACAAGGTGAGCCGCCAATTCAGGAAGAGCACAACGACAATGGCCCGTGTGGTTTGAGCTTCCTCTGCATTCCTGGTG
>JABAOF010008844.1_pt2 | contig 21925 bp, 2 predicted proteins | sample 7062171 | NCBI WGS metagenome assembly JABAOF01 (sample SAMN14538628, study PRJNA623070) | marine sediment metagenome | biome: marine biome [ENVO:00000428]; feature: marine pelagic biome [ENVO:01000023]; material: deep marine sediment [ENVO:00002113] | place: India: Gulf of Khambhat ...
GGTGGGTGGTTCTTCATAAAAACAAGTCCTGAGTTGAAATCTGCTGATGTAAACCCGAGGACTGAGGGCTGGGGTAAAAATTTCACCTTCACCGTAAACGTTACGGATAACTTGGGTGATAATGTTAACGTTTCTTTGTATTTAATAGTTCCTGGTATCGGAGAACTTTACGTCGATTCAAAGAACTGCACGAACTGCAGTGATAATGCACTAGGCTATACTGTTCTGAACTGGACGAATGAGAGTTTCCCTTGTTTAAATTACGTGGATAAAACAGTGACGTTTAAGTTTATTGCAAACGATACGGAAGGTTATCAATACGAGACAAGTGTTATAGCAGGGGATTACGTAGATGATGACAACACATTCTACATAGAGAAAAACAACATAACGATAGAATACGTTTACGGGAACGAGACTACAGCTACGCCTTCTGTTCCGGCCAAATTCGTTTTGAAAGCATACGATTCGACCCTGGGAACGTATGACCTTCAGGACTCCGTGACCCTTGCGTTCAACATAACTACTGATGGACTTGGTGGGACTTACAAGACAGATGGGACGAACTCATCCAATTCAACAGGGGAGATTGTTTATTACTTCTACCCAGATATAAGTTACAGTGAGGAAAAACAGAACTGGCTTGGTTTTGTGGATTCGACTGAAAAATGCTACTATTACAACGAGAGTGGTGTTTACAACGTAACCGTAGAGCAGGAGAAGTACATCACACTTGAGAATGTGAGTGTTAACCCGACTAGTGGAGGGTGGGGTTCAAACTTCACGTTCAACGTGACTTCTAAGACCAATTCAGAAGACAACATAACGTTCTTTCTCTGGATTGCTTCTAGCATCGACGGACCATGGACGTACATAGAAAACAAGTCAGAGAATGTGACTGGTACGTGGAAAACCATAAACTTCACATGGGACCCCATATGTGATGACAAGGGGCAAAGATTTTATAAGATAAATGCGACAGATTTTTCTTTAATTTCTAACACAACATCTGCAAATGGTTTCACCGTATCTGTGGAAAACGTGTCTTATTACTTCGTGACGCCATCTGGTTTAACCGCGAACAGAACGGACAATCAGACAACAAGGTTGACCGTTTTGGTAACCGCAAGGAATGGGACGAACTTAACAAACTTCCCCGTAAAGTTCTGGGTTACCTCTAATAACATCACGTATTACACGGATTCGTATTTCGTTGTAAATACAAACGGAACCGGTTATGCGAACTTCGACTTCAATGCCACCTGTGATGATGATTATTCAGGTGCTCCTAAGTTCGCTGTGGGGGAGCAACAATGGAGGATTTGGATAAATGATTCGGAGCTTTCGTGTTTCAACCAGAACGATTCTTCCACATCTATAGACAGGAACCTGTTTGTTTGGGGAGAATTCAACATCTCTATAGAAGACCCTGACCAAACGCCTACTCCTGATGATTATTATACAAGAGGGGATGTCATTCCCTTCGCAGCCGTTGTTAGGGATGACTGTCAAGACCCGCTTGATTATATTAACGTAACATTCACGGCGAATGGTTCTTATATTGGGGTATGTGATGATGTGTCTTCTCCTGTTACGGGTTATTACCAGTGTGACTGGGATTCTGTTAATGCCAGTGATGGCTGGTATAACGCGACTGCGAACGCAACTTACGATTATTATTACAACAAGACCGAAGTTAACAAGAACGATTCGCTTGGTGGGTGGTTCTTCATAAAAACAAGTCCTAAGCTGAAGGGTGCTGACGTTCAGCCAAGGGCAGGGTCCTGGTCCGAAAATCACAGCTTCTTCGTCAATGTTACCGACAACATCGGAGATACTGTAAACGTCTCCATCTATATAACAGCCCCTGGTATTGGAGAGGTGTACGTGGGTTCCAAGAATTGCACGAACTGCAGTGATACCCCGGAAGGTTACACTGTTCTGAACTGGACAGGCATAACATACGATTGTTCGGATTACGTGGGAAAAACTGTTACTTTCAAGTTCGTTGCGCAAGATAATGAAGGCTATTCGTATGAAACTACCGTCGTAGTAGGTGATTACGTTGGGAATTCCAATTCTTATTATATTGATAAGGCGAATGTAACCATTTACTATGTTTATGGAAACGAGACTGGTATAAATGCTACCCCGACGGTTCCAGGAAAGTTTGTTTTGCGAGCTTATGATCAGAACAGGCAGGATTACAATATAACAGATCCCTTGTGGTTTTCTTTCAATGTCACCGAGAACGGGTTTTCCAGTGATTATATAACTTTGACTCCGCCCAACCAAACAAACGAGACAGGGGAGGTGGTTTATTACTTCTATCCTGACACTAGGTTCCAGTCAGGTAAGCAGTACTGGGTTGGTTTTGTTAACACCTCAACAGGTTATACTTCATGTTATAATTACAACGTTTCTGGAACGTTTAATGTCACGGTTGATGTAGACTGGCATCCTCTATACAGGAACATGAGTGTTAATGATAAAACCACGGACTCTAAAGGCTGGGGAGGTGGATGGAACTTTTCAGTTGAAGTGAAGGATTACGGGACTGAAGGCGGTGATCTGAACATAACGCTCCAAATGGATACCGGTTCTGGCTGGACAGACATACAGACCGAGAATTGTACTTCATGTCTCGGTTGGACACAGATAAACTTCACGGATATCCAGCTGACTTGTGATTACATAAATTCTTCTGCTAGATTCAGGTTTAACGTAACGGATGATGCAGGGAACCAGAATATAACATCTGCAACCACGTTTGGTGTTCTTAGGGATAGCATCGTATTTGAACACTTATCAGGGGACGAGTCCACCGCGAACAGGAGTGGTACGCAAATCGATACGCTTAAGCTTCGGTTGAAGGATAACGATAACAATACGTATTTGCCTGCGAGTGTGAACGTAACGCTTTGGGTAAGCTATACAAGTTATCCTGGTTATGTTTACGATGATGGGCATAATCTAGCAACGGATAGTGACGGTAACATAAGTTTTGATTTCGATCCGAACTGTTCGAGTGAACCTGGCCCTGAATATTCCGTTGGGGAACAGAGATGGTATGCAAAGGTGAATTCCAGCGAAAACTGTTACTACGCGAATGAGTCGATTGTTTACAATTTAACCGTTATGGGAGACTTCAATCTGAGTATTCTCCAGCCTGATGGTTCATCAAATTACACGTGGGGTGATTTGGTTTACCATCTCGGAAGGGTTAGGGATGACTGCGGAAATTCGATAGATTACGCGACCTCTATATTCAACGTCTCGACTTCTGGTTATTCGGATAACTTCACAACAACTGGTATAGGAAGCGGTTTGTATGAGAAGAACTGGGATTCTACCGGGGCGAAGGAAGGGTGGTATAACGTCACATTCATCGTAAACAAAACATATTATTATGACAACCAGACAAAGATAGAGCCTCCGGATACATTCTACCTGAAAACGATTCCTATTCTGGAATACGCCAACGTTAGCTACCAGCAGGAGGGGTGGGGGAAGAAGTTCAACTTCTCGGTGAACGTAACGGATGAAGCAGGGGATAATGTAACGATTAAGTTGTACGCAATGAAGTCAGGAGAAGCATGGAATCAAATCGATGATGAAATCAACTGTACTTCTTGCTCGAATTTCACAGCGGAATGGGAGACCACTTTCTCTTGCGGGGATATCGGGACTTGGTTCTACAAGTTTGAGGCTACTGATCAGAACGGTAATAATGATGAAACATCGATTGCTGATGGAGAGTACGCTGTTGATGACAATTTCCTTCTGGAAAGGGATGATATACAGATATCATACGTCTCTGGAAATGAAACCACTGCAATATATAACGAAACCAACCACTCAAATGATTCACCTGCAGAATTCGTGCTTTTGGTTAACGACACTGACAGCGGAAATGTCGCTTACAGCCCGTCATACTCCTCGCCGAAAATCAAGTTCAACGTTACGAAGTACGGGATAGGAACAGATTACTATCCTGCTGGGGATCCCGACTACAACACAACCAATTCGAGCGGATATGTTGTTTATAACTTCCTTCCTGACTGCACGTTTACTCAGGCGAAGCAGAACTGGAGGGGGTATGTAGACCCGGATGACACGTGTTATAAAGATCCCCCATCAGAAGAGTATAACGTTACAGTCCAAACTCCTGGTTGTGAACCAAAACTGTTAGTAAGCGATATAAACTCAGCGTATGAGATATTCGAGAATAAAACATTCGTTGTAATAGCGACAATAACAGCTACAATCGGTGACTCGACGGGAGTGAATGCCACGATTGATGTTCCTGATGATTGGGAAGTTTCGCCAAGCATAACCCGCAACCTAGGAACTATTTCGGCGGATACCTCGAAGACCACCAACTGGACCATAAACATCACTTCCTATAACTCCACAACCTATTTCAATGTTTCAGCAAATTGCACGGAAAACCGTAATGATACATCGAGCAAAGACATAACAGTTTACAAGCTTTTCGGTAAAAAGGATTATCAGGGTCAGGAGAAAAATATCACAAGTGATGAGGAGATGGTTTTCGGATTCTCCTGCCCGGCGGGGGAATACAGGACAGGAAATTTAACGATAAACTGGACCGGAAGCGAGACATTCGCTAGAACTTATGTATATAACTCTACAGACTGGATCGATATCCTCCATTCCCATTATGTCAACTCCTCTGAGGAAATTTTCGTCCCGATATTAAATCACCAGATGCGAGCGAACGAAACGGGTTATTGTAGTTTTAAGGTAAAGAATTTAGGAACTGATAACTTGACTTTTGTTAATGCTAGTCTGGAAGGGTATTACAAACCAGGGATACGGATAATGGATATTATTAAAAAGATAAACGGGATCGAAACCAATGGGATGGAGCTTGGGGATGGTTTCTTCAACGTTACCCTGAATATATCGAATTCGGAAAGCGAGACTTATACGGCGAACATAACTTTGAACATAACGAATTCTTCGGGGTACTTTGTTAATTCCTCCATGCAATATGATGTGAGCATCCCAGCGAATTCGAATATCCTTGAAAACTTCACCGATATAAACACCACAGACTGGAATGGGGATACATATTCAATAACAGCAATGGTGATTTATTCTAGGGGGGAAGAAGCGAGAGTGGAGAAGTTTATATTCAGAAATGTGGGCGTGACTCTGGAAACCAGCGAGTATTTCTGCAATTCGACGACGGAGGAGTTAAACGTAACGATTTACCATCCATTTACGGATACAATAGAGTACAATGTGACATTTGAAAAACCATCGGGATGGGTTGTTTCGCCTACCTACAGTTTGGTGAACATATCCTATACAGGTGATAATACATTTAGTTTCAACATAACGACTGATGACACAACAGGAAATTTCGTTTTGAACGTCACCCTGAACTACACATACCCATCGAACATAGAGAAGATCAAAAAATCGAATTTCAGCATAGAAAACGATGATGATATCGCAATTTTCGAGGTTATAAGGGAAACGCCAAAGGTGGTGGGGAAAAACAAGGTTCTTGAATCCTTGCTTGTGATTCACAACAAAGGATGCGGAAAACCGAAAAGCGATGTTATCGTGAAGGAAAAATTATCCACTGGTTGGTTCCCTGCCAATCCGACACTTGAGGGAGGGCAGGAAGGTGATTATCCACCTGGAATAGACTTGGAAAACAACGTAATAACCTGGTATATAGATAACGAGAGCTTCGATGTGAACAATTATAGTGTTGCAAGCTACCAGATACTGTCTCCTGATTCATACTCAACTGACGGATACGTCTGGTATAACGTAACATGGGAAAATAAGAAATTGAATGAAAAATCGCAGTTCGCGATTAGGACAATGAATTATTCGAGTGAATCGCACCTCGAATTCGGTTTGATTGTTCATCAAAGACCTGAATATCCGTGGCCAGAACCTCGAAGCATTCAGCCGAATGTGACGTATAATTATTCCTTGAAGGTCACGAACATAGGAGATGTTAACACGTCGAATGAATGGAATGCAAGTTTGTTCGTATCACCTTATTGCAACGTTACGAATGTTTACAACGGAGGAAGTTACAACGCTTCAAACAATGAAATTATTTGGAGTGTTCCGAATATCGCGAGCAGGGATACTGCTTATTTGAATTTCACCTTGAACTGCTCGGAAAATGGGAGAAAGGTTTTTCGAGCGAAAGGAATTCGTGACACGAGGGGCTCGGCTTCGTACCTGAATGATACCTGTATCGATTCTACTGGTAGTTTGAACACGACTACGAATTCTTTCGGATTTTCTCATCCTGTTCAACCGTATGAGAAATTGAGTAAAATATACTTCTTGATTAACTACAATTTCACCGGGACGAACCTTACAATTGGGGAAGCGAACGTATCTATAGAGGATGATTCGAATGTGTATAAATTGGTTTGGCAGAATTATTCTTTTGTTTCGAAAGAAGGTGAGATTTGGTCGAATTACACGCTTGATTCAGAGGAAAAGGACGAATTTCAAGGTTCATTGAGTTCGGATCCCGTCTATCATAACATCAGGATTTATTCCCATGCGGATTCGACTTTGAACCCTTATACGAACGTTACGGTTACGAAATTGAACTACACGTGGGAGTATGGGAAGTTCTTCGAGGAGGAGCAGGAACTGTTCACTAAGGTTAAGGTTTACGAATACACCCCGCTTCTGGAGAACGAAACCGTCATCAGATCAACTGGCGGCTGGGGAGAGGATTGGAATTTCTCTGTGATGGTAAGGGACAGGTTCGGGAGGAATGTTACGGTCCGCTTATGGCATCACTACCTGAAATCAGGACCTTGGGAAAACTACACCATGGTGTGGGAATACAACTGCACAAATTGTATTGACTGGACCCAGTTCAACTTCACGTACGATTACAACTGTTCGCACATCGCCTCTTGGGAATATTTCTTCAATGCGACCAACCCGGACGGGGAGAGCGAAACGGATGAACACGGTTACGAGATTGAAAAGGATGACGTCAGCGTATACAACATAACGCCTCCGCAAAATGCAGACATAAACAGGTCGCAGACAACGCAGTTCATAGTCCAGGTGAACGACACCGATAACAAAACATATCCAAACAACACGGACGGGAAGATCAAGATGACAACTATAAATCTCGGGACTTGGGGGACATACACCACAACAACGAACGGGACTGGTCATATCATATTAACTATGACAACCACTGACTGGTGTGATGGAACGTCTTGGAGCAACAACCAGCCATTCAATCTTGGTGAACATAATTGGAGAGGAGGATTCGAGGGTTCAACATGTTATAAAGATAACCTAACGAATGAATTGACCTTTGATCTCTACGGTGATTTCATAAATGACATACTATATCCTGATGGTGGTAAGAACTATACAAGGGGTTCGCAGATAACGATTAATGGAAGTCTCGAAAACTACTGCGGAAATCAGATAACAGAAGCAACAGTTAGGTTTAACCTTACGAACGGAGGATTCACAGATTCTTGCTCGGCCTCCCATCAAGGAAGCGGAATTTGGGAGTGTTCGATAACAACGGATTCAGGCTTCCCGTTCGGCTGGTATAACGTAACAATGGATTCTTCAAAAGACGATTACAACACCAATATTACGACTGAGGAAAATGTCTTCGTACTTGGGACGGTTCCAAAGCTCGATGATATAACTTTGGAGAAAGGGGTTTATGGGTGTTGGGGTGAGTCGCCTTTCAATTTCTCCGTGAATGTTTCAGATCAAGATAACAACAACGTAACCGTTAAGTTCTATTTGAATTCAAGCCAAACCGGATGGCAGTGGGTGGAATACGGAGAGCAGACCTTGAATTCTTCTCAGTATGGTGTTATAAAATTCAACTACACGTTCGTGTGCAACGAAACCGACAGCGATGTAGGGATATGGTATTACAGGTTTACAGCGAATGATTCTTGGAACTTCCAGAACGACACGCTCGATTTCCTTTCGTTAAGTTCGGTCGAATTCGACGTTATAAAGGATTATATACAGGTGAATGTTACGAGCGGGAATAATTCTGTAATCAACAGATCAGATTCGCAACCTGACAATGAGGTGAACCTTTCATACCAGTTGTGGGACACCATAGTTGACAACTACACAACATTCCCTGACAACAATACGGAAGTTAGAACATGGTTCCTGAACAAAACCAACTGGGTAGAACTCCAGGAATTGGTAAACTCCACGCATTACTATTACAATTTCAACCCAATGTGTTCACTTGAGGTCGGAAAGACTTACTGGAAGGTGAACGTTTCAGGAGAGGAATGCTACAACGATACGGAAAGCGAAAATTTCCCGATAGAGGTAATCGGTGATCTCAATAACACCGTGTTGTATCCTTCAGGTTCTGTTCAATACAACCAAGGGGATCCTGTCCCACTCAACGGGACTGTTAAGGATGATTGCGGTAATAACATGAGCAAGGTGAAGGTGAAATTCAGGATGAACGCGACGCCAGCGACGTTCTATTACTGCCCTCCCTCTGGTTACGTTACAAATACCACAGGAAATTATTACAACTGTACCTGGGATACTTCGTCCATTCCTGCAGGACATTACAACGTGACCATGATATCATGGAACGATTCCTACAACAACGATACGGAGATAGCGATAGCCGATCTTTTCCTCACAGCCCCCGTATTGTTGGAAAACCCCAGTGTCACCCCAGATCCAGGAGGCTGGGGTGACATGTTCAACTTCACCATAACCGTTACGCACTACACGAACGTAACGGTCTGCCTGCTCGAGAAGATAGGGTTAAATTACCAAGTAACAAAATGTAAGAACACGAGTGGCGTTCCTGACCACCAGATCGTGGAATTCAACAACACTTATGCATGCGGAAACATCGGTTACAGGTTCTACAAGTTCAATGCCTCTGAGATAGGAACCGGGTACTCGTATGCGGAAAAGCCGAATGCAAGCGAATCCGAGATATCCTTTTACATAGGCAAGGACAACCTCACCTTCATCCACGTATCTGGGAATGGGTCGGACGTCACTAGAATAGAGGATGATTACGCGAAATTCGTTCTATTCGTAAATGACACCAACAGTGGTAAACCCGCGGTATGGATCCCCGCCAGGAATTCACCGAATATATCTTTCAACGTCACAACAAGTACGTGGTCTGTCGGGGATTATCTTTTCGATGGATGGAACAAAACGAATTCCTCAGGACATGTTGTCTACCACTTCAATGCAACCTGCACGCACAACGCCAGCAGGCAGTACTGGAGGGCGTTCGACAGGGCGTTCGTCATGGAGGATGATGAATGCTATAACAGCGAGATATCCGATCCTTACAACGTCACGGTTCTCGGTACACTCTACCCGAACGTTACCTGGCCGAACGGAACAACGTACGAAGAAAGTGTAGACCCCGATGAGAACGTGATAAACATAAGCGGAGAGGTTATGGACGAGTGTAACTTCTCGCTCTACATACCGGGCGCGAAAGTGAACTTCACCATCAACCACACTGCTGGCGGAGGGGAGTTCTACTGTACTTCAAGCATAAACGATCTCGGAAACGGGACTTACAACTGTACCTGGAACTTCACCGGAAGGCCTATGGGCTGGTATGATGTTATAATGAATGCCTCCAATATAACGTATTACAACAACGGATCGAGAACTAAATTCAGCACATTCAGGCTGATTCCGCATGAATACTCTCCTCCAGATCTGAACAACGAGACCTTTATATACGAGCAAGATGGCGGGTGGGGTGAAAACTTCACCTTCAGGGTTAACGTCAGCGATACCGATGCCGAAACCGTGAACATATCGTTCTTCCTTTCGGACGATAACTCAACCTGGGTTTGGATAGAGAACAAAACATGCGAGAATTGTTACCTTCCGCAATGGGTGTATTTCTACTACGCGGATTTCGGTCCGGAAAACATAACAGGTCCTGGTGAATACGTCTATTTCAAGTTCAACGGAACGGATCCGCATAACATAACCTCCAGGCCGGGATTCAACTTCACCATACACAAGGACGATGTCTCCATACTTTACGGCTCCGGGAATAATTCGGAAGTAAACAGGTCTGAGAGCGTTTTGTTGAGAATCATAATAAACGACACGGATAATTCAAGTCTTGTGCTTGATGGAACTAATGGGAGTATATGGGTCACATTCAGCGATTCAAACTTCGATGAAGGTCATAGGAACACAACAGTTTCAGGGAACCTGAGTTACTTTTTCATACCGAACTGTAGTTATTCTGTTGGACCACAGCTATGGTATGGCGGAACGTACAATGACGACTACTACAAGGATAACGTTTCTATAAACTACACCTTAATCGTTCTCGGTTGGCTGAACAATTCAGTTCTTGAGCCTAACGGAACTTATGAGGCGTATTATTATTCAAATCAAAACGTAACGATTGAGGTAAATGTGCAAGACTACCTAGCGAATGAGAACGCCAGCTGTGGGGACAACATAACGGATGCGAATGTTACCATTCGCGTATCACACTATGATTCCAGGTTGTCACCTGCCTATTTCGAAGATAATTGTACGCCTGTCTACAACTGGTCCTCAGGAATATACAATTGCACGTGGAACATATCGAACAACCCCTCAGGCTGGTATAACGTGACGGTCAAATCGAACAGGACGTATTATAACCCGCACACAACAACGGAGAAATCTTTCTTCCATGAAGTCCCACCGATTCTTTCGGGCAAGTACACGGATAAGCTTTCAGTTATCTGGGGGGGCAATGTGAGCAGATCGCGGATAACGTTCTTCGTGAACGTGACGGATGACGACGACAACGTGACCGTCCGCTTGTGGGAGATGGGGCCGTCAGTAAGCGACTGGACCCTTGTAGATACGAAATACTGCTTCGATTGTATAAACACAACGGTGAATTTCACGAGGCTTTATGACGAGTGCAGCGACATCAGCTGGGGCGATCAAATAGGGGAATGGAGCTGGAAGATAAACGCATCCGACAATTATAACGAAACGCATAACACGAGCATAGGGAATTTCAACGTGACAAAGCGAGATCTTCTGTTCAACGAACTCGATGGGAATGGAAGCTGGGTTAACAGAACGTTTAATAACAATACACTTTTCGAGTTGGAAGCGATAGACAACTACACGGGGAGTTCGGTTAACTTGATTAATCTCGAACAAGATAGTGGTTATTTCTACGTTTACAACGGAACAGACTGGAGACAAATAGGATACGAAACTTTGTCTGGGCCTGGAATTTTTGATATCTTGTTCGACCCTGACTGCACGGGAGGTGTTCCTGATTACGATGTCGGTCCTCACGACTGGAGGGGCAGTATCATTAATGAGTACTGTTATTACGATTCGTATTCGAGTAACTACACAGTGACCATAACCTCCATACTAAATAACACCTTGACATATCCGCTCAACGATATCAAGTATATTAAGGTCAAGGAACCCGTTACCTTCTACGGGAATGTTCATGACTACGATTCGAGCTGCGGATATATAACAGGGGTGACGGTTGAATTCAACGTGACAGGTTCAAACGAATACCTCTGTGACTCCACGAACGATTACAACAACGGAACTTACAACTGCACGTGGAATCACGGGTTAGGGGATAACCTTGGTTTGCACAACACGACCATGATTTCAACGAAATCGTACTTCGACACTGACAGCGATTTCTACGAGAACACGTTCAGGCTCGTTGAGAGGCCAAGGTTGGTCAACGTATCTGTGGATAGCGAAATAGACGGGTGGGGTCATGAGTTCAACTTCACTGTGGAATTCAGGGATGAAGAGGGAGGCAATGAGGATAACATCACGTTGTGGAAATCGTATGATGGCGGGAATTTCACAGAAGTTTCAACCCAGACCAGGATCAACAACATTTCGTGGACACTGTTGGAATACCTTGTCAACTTCACCTGTGACGATCTGCTTCAGCAAAGTCCTTACATATATTATAAATTCAACGCAACAAACCAGTGGGGGAAAACGAATGAAACAGGCATTTACAACATAACCCTTACGAAGGATGACATAAGCGTTTCTGCCCCGGGAGGTTCGGGGTGGACTATAAACAGGGCTGGAACGGATACAAGAATTCTCAGGGTTTTTGTTCAAGATGTGGACAAAGGTTTGCCAGCGAGTAATCCTAGTGTTAACGGAAGCTTTTACGTGACGAATGATTCATATACATACAGACTCGTAAAGACAACTACAACGAATTCATCAAGTTATCTTAATCACTCATTTGATCCTGATTGTAACTACACGGCTGACGATCAGTTCTGGTATGCGAAACTTGGAGGAGATCAGTGTTATTTCGAAAATGAGACCAATCAATCAGCCTATAATGATACATTCTACGTAAAGGGACAGCTAATGAACTACCTAAACACTCCGTTAAAGGGATCGAATTACAATGTCAGCGATCCTGTCCCGATAAATTTCACCGTTTTGGGAGACTGCGGAGAGAACGTTAGCAATTCCAGAATATATTCGAACCTTGTGATCATGGTTTTCAGGCCTGATGACCAACTGACATGCGAAAATCCAGACTACAATAGTTGGGGGAATTACAACTGTACCTGGAATTCCACCGGAAGGAAGGAAGGGAACTGGAGCATAAATATAACTTCGGATGACACACAGGAGAAGTATTATGAGAATAAGACAACTTTTGCGGACTGGTTCTGGCTGGAAAATATCGAACCATCCTACAACTACACAACGATGAACGTCAACCCCTCGCAGGAAAGCTGGACACACTGGTTTAACTATACTGTGGAAGTATGGGATAAGGAGAACGATATGGTAAACTGCACGTTGTGGGTGACGACAGACGGGAATGAAAGCCATGCCGTCAAGAAGGGAACGTATACGGAAGGAGACGGGAATGGCACGTGTTATGTTACAGTTAACGATTTCACCAGACAGGACTTCTACAACAACGACAACTGGTTCTGGTTCGAGATAAGGGATGAAGGAGGAAACGTCTACAACACTACGAACAAGAGTGGACCGGTGTTCGAAAAGGCGAACACAACGATCGAGCACGTAACAGGGGATGGGGAAGAAGTTAACATAACGAATGATAACGTTCTGCTCAGGGTTTTTGTAAACGATACGGATAACGAATCCGCCGCTTACAACGTGAGCGTAACCTTCAGGGTTGAGAAAAATGATTCGTACATGGACAGCTTCACTAACAAGACCGATTATTCGGGATACGCGAGTTATTACTTAGATCCAGATTGCTCCTACACACCAGGTAATCGCACGTGGTACGCGAACATAACTGACGATGCGTATCAACAGCAGAACACTTCGAACTTCTCCGTAATCATTTACGGGCATTTGAATATCACCTGGATTTCCCCGGCTTGGTATGAAGTAATGACAGGGGAGAACGTAACGATTCAGGTAAAGGTCACGGATAACTGGCAGAGTGATATGTGTGGGAACAACATAACGGATGCGAACCTGACGATACAGATGGAAAGCGTGAAAACAGGTGAAAATTACACATGTGATGACATCACTCATGTAGGAAACGGCTACTACAACTGCACCTTCAACACCTCAGCAAATCCAGGAGTGATGCCTGCGAAGAATTACACTGTCTACGTTAACGCTTCAAGGGAAGATTACAATCCGCACGAGATTTCGAAAGTCGCTTTTTGGATAGAGACATATCCTGTTTTGTACGCCCCGAATTATTCCACCTCAGATCCGATAAACCCCGGAGGCTGGGGTGAGACATGGACTTTTTATGTAAATCTCACGAATGAGGATCACGACCCGGTAGATGTTTACCTTTGGTTGAGGTATAATGACAGCGGGACATGGACTAACTGGACTTTGTACAAACCAATTGGTCAGAGTGAGACTTTCAAGGACGTTACGAATGAAAGTATTCGCCTTTCGTATACATTAACGCACGCGCTTGAGATATTTAACAAAAACGATATAGGAGAATGGCAATTCAAATGGAACGCCACGGAAGACGATGCCGGCCTAACGGATGAAACAAGTCCTTTTGATTTCAACGTAACAGAAGATGATGTTGCATTCGTCTACTCGGCGGGGAACGGCGAAACCCTTAACAGGTCTAATACCTCGGAAACGGTTCTACTTGAGGTTCGGGTAAGGGATACCGACAAAAACGAATGGGTTACTGGAGGTACGGGGACATTTGATGTTACCAGCAACGAGGACACAGCGCTTCTTTCCCCGCCTCAATACAATTGGGTTACTGACAAATACGGTGATATAGTCGGAGATGGGTATCTCAGCGATAACTTCCCGACAGCAAGCAGGTGTAACTACAAGATAGGGCCTCAGAAATGGAAGGTCACGTATTCTTACGTTGGCTACTACTCGAACACGTCAGTTCTCTACAACATTACCCTGTTTACAGAACCATTAGAGGTCTGGATAGAATTGCCGACAACGAATTCAACCGTGAGGAAGGGTATGGATAACATATTCATAAGAGGAAATGTCACGGACGACTGCCCAGGAACCTTGGCTAACGCAACGGTTGACTTCGAAGTCCAGGAAGAGAGTTGGCCTTGTTCAGGTTTGAACGAAGGAGACGGATGGTATAACTGCACCATAACCTCGGACATACCGGTCACAAATGATTGGTCTTACGTCTATTACAACGTAACGATGAACGCCTCGAAAAAATACTACAACAGTTCGCAGATCAAGGTCAAGTCGGATGCCTTCATACTGGTCAGCAACCCTCAGATAGGCTCTTTAACGATAACAACCGCCCCTGTAGATACAACCAATGGTATTCCAGATTATGGGTGGGGAGAGATATGGTCTTTCACCGCCTTCATTCAGGATGATGATCAGAGGTCAACAGAATACGATGATGATCTGAACATATCGCTTTTCGTTAACATATCAGGAGGTTGGAAGTTGTTGAATTCGACCATAAGGAGCGATTTGCAGGACGGCAAGGTGGTTACGCTTACTTATCACGAATTCAACTGTTCTGACATAGGTTCAAGGATGTTCGTGGTTAACGTGACGGATGTCTTCAACTACACGAACCAGACAAGCGATAGCGAAACAATCGATAAGGACACACCATATATACAATTCCAGTCAGATCCGGATATTGCTTACAGGGATGGGGAATCAACGGGCGAATTCGTCCTGAGAGTGAAGGATGCGGATAACGACACGTGGACAGGGAGTAACGTAAACGTGAGGTTCTGGTTCACCGAGAACAGAACATTAGATTACGACCAAGGACATGACAACACAACCGATTCAGGAGGTTACGGGAAATACAATTTCAACACCACCTGTTCGTACATGGTTGGAAAGCAGTACTGGAGAGGAGGCGTCTACAACGATCAGTGTTATGGTAATTTGAACTTTGGGGAAGGGCCTGGGGGAGGAAGTACGGAGTATACTTTCCTTATTTATGGTCAGTTGAAGAACTGGATTGTAACGCCTAATTGGGCTGCTGGTCAGCCTCAATACAACGTGACAGACCAGATATTGATAAGGTTTAACGTGACGTCGGAATGTTCTAATCAAGCGGAAGAAACACCGATAGCGAATGCCTCCACATCTCTTGAACTTCAGGCTCCCAACATGTCTTGGGAGCCGCCCTACTCTCCGAATAACGAGACCGGAGCTAATGAAGGATTCTACAATTATACATGGGATTCAACGGGAAAGGACCAAGGGAACTGGTCGATAAGGATTAATTCGAGCATGACTAATTACACTTCGAATTCGACATACCTTCCGGACTGGTTCTGGCTGGAGAACATACCTCCTGAGAATTTGACTTCTCCTTCGGTTGTTCCGAGTTCGGATGGGTGGACTCGTTGGTTTAACTTCACTATCGAAATTGATGACCCAGAGAATGACACGACTAATTGTACGTTATGGGTTTCAACCGATAATCAGGCGAACTGGACGGATAAGGGCATGGATACGCTTGCGGATGGAGATGGGATATGTTCGGTTATAGGGTGGTTTAATAAGAGTGATGTAAACTTAACTGGAGGTTATGACACGGACAATTATTTCTTCTTCCAGATTTTGGACGAAGAAAACGAATGGAACACTTCGATAGTCAACCTCCCGACACTTGAGAGATCGAATATAACGATAGAGTATAGAAAAGGTAATAATTCAGAGGTTTCCATTACTTATGATTCCTCGAATTCGACATTGTTCTTGTTCAACATAAGTGATGATGATAACCAGTCGGTTCCGGTTCCCATGAACGTTACGATTTACGTGCAAAAGAACGACACGGACTGGGACTCTGGATTCACAAACCAAACTAATTCCTCCGGTTATCTTGTTTACCACTTCGCACCTGATTGTTCATATTTGCCAGGAATAAGGAAATGGTATGTGGAATCAACTGATTTGTACTACGAACAGAAGGAAACCGAGAACTTCACGGTTATANNCCGCAAGGGAAGGAAGTACTTCGTGGTTCTAACTTAACTATTCAGGTCAGGGTGAACGATAGTTGTGATAATAACATAACAGATGCGAACTTGACGATAAGAATGGTTAGTAACAAGACAAGTGAAACATTTAACTGCTCGGATATCACTCATGTAGGAAACGGCTACTACAACTGCACCTTCAACACCTCAGCAAATCCAGGAGTGATGCCTGCGAAGGGATATGAGATCATAATAAACTCCTCAAAAGAGTCTTACATGTCGGACACCATATCGGTGAACTATTCGTCTTCATCGTCCTTCTTCATCGAAACAAAACCAGTAATAGAGAACAACTCCTGGAATCTAACGCCTTCGGATGACTGGGGCTGGGGAGAGACTTACACATTCACGGTTAACGTAAGCGATGAGGACGATGATAACATGACAGTGGAGATATGGGTGAACGTAAGTGGAGGCTGGAACAACATCTACACGAATTCCACCGTGAATGGCGTAAACAAGACAGTTACGTACATCTACGACGCATTTGATAACGATGATATCGGAAACAGACAGTACGTCATAAACGTGACGGATGATGGTGACCACCCGAGAACAGGAGGTATTTCATACAACGATTCAACACCAATAGAAAACTTCACCATTTACAAGGATGACATTTCCTTCGAAATTTTGTTGGGGGATGGGGACATCGTTCAGAGAATAACGGGATCTTTCACCTTCAGGGTTAGGGGATGGGATATAGACAAGGATCCGAACGAGACAATAAGTGACGTTAGAGGTAGATTCTGGTATACAAAAGACGGAGTAACATGGAGTGTTAGCACGGAGAGATTTACCGATACGGATGATAATCTAACTTTCGAATCATCGGAGATCAGCTTCGACTGCTCGTTCTTGGTCGGGCCCCAGAAATGGAAGGCTGAAATGTATGATAACACCTATTATAAGGACACGAACTCGACGAACATCTCATGGACCATCTTCACAACCCCGCTAAACGCTACCATGTGGCTATCAAGCGACCATTACCTGAGAGGTGTGGATAACGTAACGATGACAGCCAACGTAACCGAAACAGATGGTTGCGGACAGGTCAGCGGGGCAACCGTGTTTTTCAATGTTACCGATGATAACCAACAGCAGGTCCATACCTGCACAGGGCAGGAAATATCCAGTGGTATATATGAATGCAATATAACCCCAAGCACACACGCCGGCTGGTCATCAGGATTTTATAACGTGACCGCCAACATTACCAAAACATATTACAATGGAACATCTTTGGATGGGGATGAGACCGAAACGTTCTTCCTGGCTACCAGTCCTTATTTCCAGAGTCTGCAGGCGATAAGATCAGGGGGGTCCGGCTCAACAGGAGGATGGGGCGAAACATGGGAGTTCCAAGCTAATTTGCTTGATCCTGATTCCAATTATAACAATGTCTCGCTTTACGCCAACCTCACAGGCGGATGGGAGAAGATAAACGAAACCTACACCACTCCGAAACTTGTAAGGTTCCGTGGACATCAGTTCAACTGCTCAGTCCTTCAAGGCCAGTCAACCAGCCAGAAACAATTCAACTTCACATCCATCGATGTATGGAACTACATGAGCTCGTCCGTTGCGAATTTCACGCTCGAAAAGGACGATACCAGCGCTACTGCATCCTCGCCTTATGGCGTAACGATAAACAGGGATTTTGACGATAATGAAACCTTAGAGATATACATTAGAGACACGGATAACGGTTCTTCAATCGTGGGATCAGGAGTGGAGGGAGCGTTCTGGACGATGACGAATGAATCAGACCCCCCAAGCCAAGACGGTTCGTATATCTTAGCGAAGATAAACTACACGGATTCCAGCGGTTATTTGAGATACACTTTCAACCCTAACTGTTCGTATGGTGTAGGAGATCTGTACTGGAGAGCTGGAACGTATTACAACGACACGTGTTACAAAGGGGCGAGTTCTGCTATTTCAGGTTACAATACAGGCGCAAGGCTAATGATAATAAAAGGACAACTGAAAACGAACCTGACAGATCCAAACGCAACCGAGGCCTCTAACATCCTGGTTGGAGATAATGTTACGTTCAGGTTCGGGGTCCCAACGGATTGTAGCGGTATAGGGATAAACGAAAGCTACCAGACAGGGTTGTCCTTGGTTTTGCTTGAGCTGCAGAATCCGGAAAGTGGGTGGGAGAACTGTACGCAGGGTGGGGGTATAAATGATGAAGGGAATGGGTGGTACAACTGCACATGGGAAACAAAAGGTCATAAAGGAGGGAATTACACTGTTAGGATAACTGTGAAATCCTCCTTAGATTACAACGACAACATAACCATTTTGACCAATTACACGTATCTAAACAACACACCTCCTGATTACGGTAACTTCTCTGTTTCGCCTTCAGAAGACGGGTGGGGCGCTGTCTACAACTACAGTGTTGACATATGGGACGCCCAAGAGGATAACGTCACCTGCAAGCTTTTCGTGAAAACGAACAATTACGGGGGGCAGTGGATTTTGAAGAATTCAACTATCGTCTACGGAGGGAGGAGCAAGTGTTCTTTCCTAGTCAGCGATTTCGATTGTCAGGACATAGGAGACGATTCAGTTAATGCGTACATGTTCGAATTTGACGATGAAACCACTATATTTAACACCACCAACCAGAGCGGACCGAACATAACGATAGACAGCGTGGAGATCTCGTATTACTATGGGAACCTCTCGGAGATCAACAGATCTGATGACGAGCCGAACAGCACGGCGCTCCTCATGGTGTTCGTTAACGACACGGATAAGGATCAACCTGCGGATGCGAACGTTACGTTCTGGGTGACCATAGACTCCTCTGACCCGAACAGCTGGGATTCAGGGAACGTAACCATAACGAATTCCTCAGGTATTGCGAACGTTTCTTTCAATCCTGAATGTACTCCGCAGTATACGGTCGGGAACCACTCATGGAAGGCGGGGGTAACGGATGGGTGTTATGCCGAAGTGAACATCACCGAAGATCTTAACTTAACGATTTACGGAACGCTGAAAACGACAATAAAAACAACGGAACTTCCAACGGGCACAGAAGTTCTGAGGGGCGACAACATAACAGAACAGATCTACGTGAGCAGCGATTGTTTTACGGATGTTGATGATGCGAACACCACGATTGAATTAATCCATGAAGATAGCATTACAGTTTATAACTGCACGCCCATGTACAGTATCAGTTCCGGGGAGTACGAATGCATATGGAACACGACGGGGATGAAGGCTAAATGGTACGATACGAGGGCGAATTCATTCCGGGACCTATACAACATGAATACAACCACCCTCGAAAACCACTTTTTCATAAAGACAAAACCTGTTCTTTCCAACGAGACCGCTGATAAAGATCCTGCAGGTTGGGGGGAGAACAGGAGCTTCAGCGTTACAGTGAATGATGACGACCTGGACAACGTGACAGTCGAGCTTTACATAAAGTGCTTGGAAACGGTTGGGGGGAGCTGTCCGGGAATATACTCGGATAATGACTGGCATTGGGAAAATGACGTAACGCTCGAATCTCCTGTAAACGAGACTACCCAGCTGAGCGTGAGTGATAATTTCTACGGAATTGGCTGTCCGACAACAGGGAATTGGAGCTACAGGTTCAACGCCACGGATATCCCTCACGATTACGAGGATTCGACAACACCGCACAACTTCACCGTAGAGAAAAATGACGTGATATATGAGCCAATTAGCGGTTACGACAACGAGACTGTATGGAGGAACGGAAGTGACTCGATAGTCCTCAAAGTGAGAGTCTACGATAACGACAGCAAGTCATACGCGGGATCCGCCAACGCAACTGTATGGGTAACCAAAAACGCCTCTGATCCTGATAGCTGGGATATAGGAAAACATATAGATGTTGACGGGAGTGGCTACATTAACTACAGCTTCTTCGATGATGGCGAGATGCCGATGCATGAGTGCAACTACACCGTGGGGTTCCACAACTGGACCGCCGGAATTGGGGGAATAAATGAGGATACCTGTTATAAAACCTCGAATTCATCCATATATAACCTCAGTGTATGGTCGGATCTTAGACCGATCATAGTGAAGCCGCTCGCGACAGAGGGCTTCCTTCAGGGAGACTTGATAAACATAAGCGGTTACGTTGAGGACGATTGTTCGTGGAGGATGCCTTACGGGGTGGAAGGCGTCACCATCGACCCGTCAAGTGGAACGCAGAGGTTCATACTCAAGGCATATGTTCCTTTCGATTTATATCGTTACTGCAGTACAAACTGGCAGGAGGGAGAGGGATATTACAACTGCACATGGGACTCAGCGACTCAGCAGAGGGTGTTGTGGAACATAACGATGAGCATTGACAAGGATTACTACGCCCCGAATTCGACTACAGAGATCGAGGCCTTCCACTTGGGGAATAACCCTTACCTTACGACTCCTGCAGGGGTCAGCCCGACTGTTGAGGGATGGGGCTACAACTTCACATTATATGTCCGCTTCGGTGATGCAGACCAGAACCCGAACAACATCTCCCTGTGGAAGAGCTTTGATAATCAAACATGGGAGCATGTGAGTACAAAGACAGATGTGGTTTCATCAGGAAAAAATCTTAACTTCCGCGAGAAGTTCACGTGCGCGGATTCCTTGCCGACGCCCGGAAGGATTAACTATTACAAGTTCAACGTCACCGATCCCTATGGATACACCGATGAGATTTATCCCGGGACGTTCAACCTCACGGAGGACAGCGTGACCTTGTTTATAAACTACTCCGAGAGCAGCGATAACATTAGGAGGTTGGGAAACGACCAAGCACTTCTGAAATTCAGGATAAGGGATGATGATTACAGTTACCTGAATCCGAACGGGAGTCATTATCCGACAGGGGCGGACGGTCTCGTATGGGTAACCAGCAACGGAACGAATTACACAAACGTTCTTAACTGCACATCGAACGACGGACATTGTGAGGTCGATTACGACCCGAACTGTTCGACATCCGAAGTGGGTATACAATATTGGAAGGGAGGGACGAACGATACGTGTTACGAATACGAGAATTCAACGAACGAAACGCTCGAAGTTGTTGGGCAGCTTAACATTTCAATCGTGAACCCCACCGAAAACGTCATACTAAACAGGAACACTACCGCTGTATTCAACGCTACTGTTTATGATGATTGTGATCTCTCGATCAACGATTCTACCGTCATTTGGTATAATGAGAGCTGGTATAACCTCACTTCAGGATACAACACTACTTGGTTTGTTCCTTACAATTATCCTTTGGGTCCAGACGTGATAAGGGCGAACACAAGCAGAACGTATTACGATGGTAACACGAATTCAACCTCCGTGTATATATACGGTTGGGCTGAGCT
>JABAOF010011767.1_pt1 | contig 21924 bp, 20 predicted proteins | sample 7062171 | NCBI WGS metagenome assembly JABAOF01 (sample SAMN14538628, study PRJNA623070) | marine sediment metagenome | biome: marine biome [ENVO:00000428]; feature: marine pelagic biome [ENVO:01000023]; material: deep marine sediment [ENVO:00002113] | place: India: Gulf of Khambhat ...
TTTCACTCCTGGCAGAGGCTGATGCAAGAGCAGAGGCGCCATCTCATGGGATTGATCCATAGGGCTTCACCAGAGAGTAAGCTTGACAAGAGTGGAATTGCAGCAGCATACAATCGTTTGGCGTTCCTCGGGGTTCTTGCATCCAATCAAGTGCTATGGATGCGAATAGAATGCTTGTAAATAGACACTAAATAACAATCATCATATAAATTAGTTTGATTTTTCGTAAATTATTTGCAAAAATAGGGTATATATGCTTGCTGAAACAATATTTCATTGGTAAGACCGTGCTGGGAAGGAGAGCCAATGCTAATCGAATTCAGTGTGAAAAACTACCTTTCCTTCAAAGATAAGGCGACGCTTAGTCTTGTTGCCTCCGCGGACCCAACACACCTGGAAAACACCTTTAGTTCAGACGGTACGCTCAAAGGGCTCTCTCTGCTCAAGAGCGTGGGCATTTACGGCCCCAACGCGTCAGGGAAATCCAACCTCATAAAAGCAATCTCATTCATGAGAGAATTCGTGCTGACACCATTCGGAGAGCAGCAACAAAGGAAGGCGATCAACGTTACGCCTTTCAAACTGAACCCTAAGACGACTGCAGAGCCAAGTGAATTCGAAGTTGTCTTCGCCGCCGCTGGACAACGTTATGCTTACGGCTTTAGCGCTGACAAGGGAGCCATTCATGAGGAATGGCTCACAGCCGCGCGGCACAGGACGCGAAGGCTGTTTTATCGCCATGATAACGATGTGGAGTTCGGCTCCAGTTGGAAGGGAGAGAGGCAGAAGCTCAAGGATCTTCTGCACCCAAAAGCCTTAGTCTTATCATCCGCGATTGGTCTCAAGAACAAGACCGCTGAGCCCGTACATGACTGGTTCGAGGACGGGCTCAAAGGCATTTCCAACCGACCGGAAGAGTCCTCGGAGATGTCTTACACGCTTAAAATGCTTGCAGGTGACAGGCAGACCTCCGAGTATTTCCAGAAATTCCTCAAGATCGCGGATCTTGGGATTGAGAGAGTTGAGGCGGAACGCGTACCCCTGACTAGCGATGAAATTCAAAGACGGATTGCCGGACTTCCCGCGGAAATTATTCGAATGATGCCAGCGGAACAACCGGAAGAGCTAGAGGAAATCAACATAAAATCCTTTCATAAAAAGAGCGATGGTTCGGAGATAGCCTTCAATTTCGAGGAGGAATCTGCTGGCACTCAGCGCTTCCTTGCAGTTGCAGGCCCGCTGCTATATGTGTTGGCAAGGGGATGCACTTTAATTGTGGACGAATTGGATTCACATTTTCATCCATTCATGACCAAGAAACTGGTTGAGTTGTTTCACTTAAAGAGCTTAGATACTAATCCACAGTTAATCTTCACAACTCACGATGTGACGTTGCTGGACTCCAAAATTATGCGGCGAGACCAACTCTGGCTAACGGAGAAGGACAGAACTGGGGCAACTCAGCTCTACCCACTCTCAGACATTCGCTCGATCCGAAAAAATGAGGACTTCAGAGCCAGATACCTTGAAGGGCGTTACGGAGCGATCCCGCTATTAGAGGAGATGAGATTTGAGGAAGAGGAGGAGTAAGGTAAAGGGATACCATACACGCCAATCTCTTGCGAGGCGTAAACCATTTCTTGCTCCTCGTGCCCGCGTCTTGATTGTCTGTGAAGGGGGTAAGACTGAGCCGATCTACTTCAAGGCACTGCGCAAGGACAGGCGCCTGACCGCTACCGAGGTGGAAGTTCACGGCGCCGGGTGTGATCCGTCCGCACTCATCCAATTCGCCGTCGATCATATTGACAAGAAGAAAAACGAGGAGGGCCAGGTCAACAAGAATCCCTACGATAGAGTGTGGTGCGTATTCGACTGCGATGCGCATGAGAGACTTGCGGAAGCCATAAATAGGGCAAAGGATCTGGGTTTTAAGATCGCATTCTCCAACCCTTGCTTTGAACTCTGGTATATTCTTCATTTCGACTATTCGAGTGCTCCTTGTACGTCGAAGCAGGCAGTCTCTTTGCTGAGAAAGAAGCATATACCTGAATATACGAAGGCTAAGAATGTATATGAGCATCTTCTTAAGCTGCAGGATACAGCAATCCAGAATGCTCAATCTCTGAGAAGGCACCACGAAACGAGCAGCCCCGCGCGAAGAGTCGGCTTGATTGTCCGTAACCCTTCTACTTCAGTAGACAGATTGGTCGCGTATCTGAACGGGTTGGGCTGAGATTCTTTAAACTCTTGCTCCGCCATGGAAGTTTGGTCTCCCTACTACACACTGTTCCTGAGCACGTTTCATAAACGGAGGGCGACAATCTAACGAAACACTGTTACTTGAGTGACAGCTTTTGAATGATGCGTCCACTGATTAGCCAGGAACAGTTCTTGATGGAACAAGTTACCTATCAGTTGTCAAACCCCAGTTTTTGGCGCGGGGAAAGGGAAAGAACAAGATGAAAACTCGGACACCGCTTTCGAGGCCTTCAAAGACCTCCTCTCCGGCCTCGAACAGACTGTTGTCGGAGAAATTATTTCACTCCTGGCAGAAGCTGACGCAAGAACAAAAAGCGCGCCTGGGAGAGTGGAGCCGGGCAAATGAGGAGCCCGATTCCGCCCTCTATCTTTCCCGGAGAAAAGTAGTCCACCCCACCAAAGGGAGAATCCGGTTTTCCCTCTATCCTTATCAGCGGGAGATACTGGAGGCCCGCAGCGGGCCTCCCCGGCTGATTGTGAAAGCCCGCCAGGTGGGTGTATCTCAACTCCTGGCTGGGGAGGCTCTGGCACAGGCGAAGTTCCTGCCTGGCTCCACCATTCTTTTTATCTCTCGCAACCTGGAGGCGGCCCAACATCTCCTGCGGTTGATGGTGGATTTGATGGGATCCGATTTCAACCTGCCCGCGCTCCTCAGGAAGAATGAATCCGAAATCGCATTTGCCAATCGCTCCGTCATCCGTTCCCTTGCAGCCGGCGAAAACGCGGGCCGTACCTATGCCGCCTCCGCCGTCTATCTGGATGAATTCGCTCACTCCCCCTGGGCGGAGGAAATCTACCAGGCGGCCGCCCCGACCACCGCCCGCGGGGGCCGCCTCACCATTGTCTCCACCCCTAAAGGGAAGGCCAATGCCTTCTTCCGGCTTTTTCAGCAAGCAACACTCGACCGCAGTCAATTTCGCCTTATGCGTGTTCACTGGAGCGAATGTCCGGACTACAACCCCGACGGCTGGAATATGGCCGACGAAAACGAACGCCTGGAAGAAGCCCTCGCCTCCGATTGGTACAAGCGCCACCGTTCACTTTATACAGATGAACAATGGGCGCAGGAATTCGAATGTGATTTTGCTTCTTCTGTGGGACTGGTATACCGAGAATTCGACCCCATGCTTCACGTCGCCGATTTCTCCCACAATCCGGATTGGCCCACTTATGTAGGCCAGGATTTCGGCTACACCAATCCTGCCGTCGCCCTTTTCATCCAGGTAAGCCCCGCCGAGGAGGTCTTCATCTTTGAGGAGCACTATCACACCCAGCGGCCCATATCTTCCCTAGTGCGAGAGGTGTATGTGCCTGCGGCGCAAAGATACAATGTGCAAGAATGGTATTGCGATCCTTCCGGTGCCGCGGAAATCGCCGAACTGCGGGCAAACGGCCTGCCTGCAGTCGCCCGCCGCAGCCACGTGGCGGAGGGAATCCTGGCTATCCGTAAATTGCTTCGGCCGCCAGAGCGGGACCGCCGCCGGCTCTTCATCTCTTCCCGCTGTCCCCGCCTCATCGCGGAAATGTCCTCTTATGCATATCGGGAAGGCAGCGAAGCCCCCACCAGAGACATCTCCGACCACGGCCCGGACGCACTGCGCTATTTCATCTCCGCCCGCTTCACGGCCGAGCCCCAGGCGGAAGCCCTGGAACTGCGATAGCCCCTCTCAAATGCGGGCAAAATAGGATATAATATATAAACTTCTCTATGTAATAAAAGGAGGAAAAGTTGAGAGTTTTCATCGCGTTTGCAGTATTGAGCATCCTCATGATAATGGCCTTCGGATGTGGTCCTCAGGAAGATACGACAACGGATGGAACGCCCTCTACGGGCCCGCGCGTTGCAACCACCGAAACCGCCAAGTATGTTTATGGCCCTGACACCGCTAAGGTTCAGATTGAGGCCTACTATCCGCTAAATGAGAAACATACGAAGATGATGGAGTTCCTGGTGGCGATGGTGGATAAGTACCCCGACAAGGTGCAGGTAACCCTTTGGGATTTCCGCACACCAGAAGGTGGAGAAGCATGTAAAGAGGCCTTTGGGAAGATCTGTGGCGGTATCCGCATAAACGGGAAAAGCGATTTCACCGTAGACATAGAGGGTGAATCGAAGGAGATAAACACTCTCGGAGGAGAATGGGTCTACTGGACGAAGCCTGAGGTGGAGGCGGCCGTAGCGCAGGTGGTTGCAGAAACCTATCCCGCGGACGAGTAGCAGCAGAGACAATGACAAACAACCTTCCGAAGCAAAAGTCATCGCCCTGGGTGGATTTTGTCCTGTTTATACAAGTCATCTTCTGGCTGACCCTCTTGGTGGTGCTGACGGCGCATTTCTCTTCTGCGCGGTCGAGACCTTCGACACCGCTTCGAGTCTTCATTCCCTGTGGGACAGTGGGCCCTGTAAGCCAGGCGCTGGAGGCTTTCAGCCGGGAGAATCCGGATATCGAGATCCACGAAGTAGTTGACAAGGGGAAACCCCTCGCCAAACGACTTGAAAAGGGCGAGGAATGTGATGTCTTCATCGGCCGGCCGGAGGAGATGGAGCCGCTCGTCGAGAAGAGGCTGATTGATGCCGACAATCACTCTCCCATAGCCGCGCAAATCCTCACCGTGGTCGTTCCCGCTGATGATCCGGCGAATCTCCGATCACTTCAGGATCTGGCTTCCCCACGCCTCAAGAAACTCGCCATCGCTCCCGCCAAATCTCACCCCGGCAAATACACCCGCCAGGCGCTGAAGAAGTTGGGGCTGGAAGAAAAGATTACTGCGCAGCAGATTGTGCCTCAACATGCCGACTCGCTCCCCGCGCTGGTGGGCAAAGGAGAGGTGGAGGCGGCCATCCTCTTCCGCTCTTGCGTACAGCTGGGCGTGGATTCTCAGGGGAAGCCCATCAGCCCCAGAAGGATACGCATCATCACCGATCTCCCCGCCTCCAGTCATGATCCGATAATCCTTTCCGCCGGGGTTACCGCCAGCAGCACTCATGCCAAAGAGGCGGGCCGTCTGGTCGGTTTCCTCGCCAGCCCTCCGGCGCGGCAGTTCTTTCTGGAGAGCGGATTCCGCTCTTTGCCGAAACGGAAAACCGGTCAAGTTTCGGCTCCCGGAAGGTGAAAGAGAAGATAGCAAGAACTGGAATCGGTATCTTCATCTTATCTGTATCCAATATTTGGAGGATTACATGCAGTATCTCGAGCCCGAAGAGAAGAAGCGGCGGGTCAGTGACCGGAAGGCGAAGATCGCCGCCCATAAGCGCATGCGCCAGCGCCGACTGCGGAAGACTGTCTGGTGGCTCGCCATACTGGCCGTGCTGGTTGTCTTCTACGTCACCATCGGCCAATCATTGTTGGCTTCATGGGGCGGAAGTCAAGCGGAGGCCGCAAAGGGAACCGCCAAGGGAGTAGGAAGAACCATCACGAACCTTTTCGGCCGCAAAGAGCTCAAGGAAGAGGCGGACAAGATACAACGAGAGGCCGAGCAAAACCCGGATTACGGGGAGAGATAGATTTCTCTTTCGCCAAGGTCGGCAGCGGCTCTGAGGCCTTCTCATGTGAGTGAGCAGTGCCCGTTTTCTGGGCCTGTACTGCCAACCTTCTCTCTTTCATCAGTAAAGTGGTCGTAAGCGGCATCCTCATCCGGCGGTGGCGGGGACTCTTTGGAATCAGCCCCTACCAAGAATGCCTTCACCATATCTCGCCCCGCGCTCTTGGCGGCATAAAGCGCCCGATCGGCGAAAGACAACAATTGCTCCGCGGAAAGAGAGCCGTCGCTGTTAGAGATAATGCCTATGCTCACAGTCGCGGAAGAAAGCAGGTCCTCTATTTCTCTTTTCTTAGGAGCATGTAGATGTTTGTTGGCACATTCCCGGAAATCTCTGCGCAGTTTCTCTGCAGCCGCTAGGGATTCTTCAAATGAGGTTTCCGGCAGCAACAGACAGAACTCATCTCCGCCCCATCGCCCTGCGCTGTCACATTCTCGCAGTTGGCCCCGCAGCACTTCCGCCAGCCGATAGAGAACACTGTCACCCGCGGCATGTCCGGCGCGATCGTTTATCCGTTTGAAGCCATCAACATCTATCATCAGCAGAGAGAGGGAATGACCCTGGCGCAGGGCGCGTGCTCTTTCCTCTGACATGCGGTTGGAGAGTTCTGTCCGGTTGTAGAGCCCGGTAACCGGGTCCGTGGTGGCAAGCCGGACCAATTCCCGGCGGAGGCAGGCGTTTTCAATTGCTACAGCCACCTCCGCGCACAGTGCCTGGATGGTTTCAAGCTCTCTTTTCCAGAAGCCGCCTTTGCGTTGGATCTGCACGGCCCCAAGCACATCTCGCGAGGTCAACAGCGGCAGGGTTAATGTGGTTCCCGTGCCGCCTCCTCCGCCCATGGTGGATTCCCGGAGTGGGTGGGATCGGCCCCGCTCTCTTATCGACTCGAGCGCAGCCTCCCAATAGAATTCTCCCTCCGCCTGCTCGTGAGCGGTTATCGCAAGTTCGCCCTCCTTGTCCAGGAGCGCGATGTAGCATTCATGTGTTTTCGCCAAATCGCCAATCTCCTGCAAGACCCGCTTCAAGACATCTTCCAGTGAAGAGGACTCACTCCACGCGGTTCGAGCCACATCATAGATGGCGGAGAGACGCTGCAGTGAAGTGCGGAGAGATTCAGCCAATGTCTTCCTGGAGTGCAGTTCCGCATAGAGTATCCCCAGCATGGTCGCCAACACAAGAGCAGAAAAACTAAAGGTGATCACTTCCAAGAGGTTCTGTCGCAGTGTGTTCGCCACCAGGCTGATGAAGAAATAGGCGACAGCGGCAAGCGCAGATGAAGCGATGCAAGAACGAATGTCCAGACGCGTGATTGCATAGAGGATGGGGACATAGTAGAACATCGCGTAGACACAGCTCTGAGGGCCCATCGCCCAGACGATGACACTCACCATGGCGACATCCAGGCACACCAGGGCCATGTGGCTGCGCGTATCAAGAGGGTTTCTGGAGGAGGAGAGAAGAGACAAAGAAGAAAGCAGTACCCAGACAATCCCTCCCCCCAGCAGGAAAAAGACTGTTCGCCCCTCGGCGACTCTGAGCGGAGATGTGACTGTGGCGATTATGGCGGCCGCAAAGATGATTGCGCGCAGAAATATCGCAGTGGTATCACTGATCAGCCGGTCATCTTTATACACACTTCCACTCCGGGGCGATACTCCGGGGCAGCTCAGGGTGGCAGAGTCTGCTCCACTTTGGCTTCCAATGCCACGTCGAACCCGGTGCTGTTGTATTCCATATATATCTCTCGAAAATGAGACCAGTGAGCTTCTCAGAACCTTATCCTTGCTTCCCTGAAATCATACGCATCAATGTTCCCTTACCAAGTTTGCGATTTTCTGCTATCCACTCCCTCTTGCCAGCAGTCACCCGAATACATTAGAATTCACTCGAATCCATCCTATCGGTGCCGTAAATGCGTTTGCCCTTTGATTGGCTCAAGCAGTTTGTTGACATCTCCCTCTCCACCAAAGAGACCGCCAATCTGTTGACCCTGCTCGGTCTGGAGGTTGAGTCTCAAGAGGAGATCTGGGGAAGTCCGGTCTTCGATATCAAAGTCACTCCACAGCGCGGAGATTGTCTGTGCGCCATCGGGGTGGCACGGGAACTTGCCGCCTCACTCGAGCTTCCACTCAATATTCCCAGCCCACAGATAAGTGAATCCGGCCCTCCAGCCGCCCCCTCCGTTTCAGTAACCATCGAAGACCCGGATCTCTGCCCGCGCTATTCCGCCAGGCTCATTCGCGGTGTCAAGGTGGGACTGTCTCCCGGTTGGGTGAGGCAGCGCCTGGAGCAGTGCGGGGTGCGACCCATCAATAACATTGTGGATGTGACGAACCTTGTAATGTTGGAGCAGGGCCAGCCGCTGCACGCCTTTGATGCGGACTTGCTGCGTCCCGCTTCAGATGGAGGCCCTCCTGCCATAATCGTGCGCCGCGCCAAGAAGCGCGAAGAGATCATAACCCTCGACGGAGAGAGCCGCACACTGAATGAGGATATGTTGGTCATTGCCGACGGAGAGCGCGCCGTGGCCCTCGCCGGAGTAATGGGAGGTAGTAATAGCGAAGTGCACGATGGCACCGCCACCGTACTTCTCGAGTCGGCCCATTTCGCCCCCACCAGCATCCGGCGCACCGCCCGCGCACTGGGAATTACGAGCGAGGCCTCCTATCGCTTCGAGAGAAGGGTCGATCCGGGAGGAACTGTCTTTGCGCTTGATCTTGCATCGGACCTGATTCTCCAGTTCGCTGGCGGAGAGATTGCTCAAGGTGTGATTGATGTCTGCCCCAAGCCAGTCGAAGAGCCGAAACTCTCTTTGCACGTGAATAGAGCGAATGAACTGCTGGGGACCGACCTTTCCGCGGAACAGATGGCGGACTACCTCTCCCGGCTTGAGCTCAAGGTGAAGATCGTCGGAGAGAGCCTGAAGGTGCAAGTGCCTTCTCTTCGCGGTGACCTTGCCATTGAGGAAGACCTCATCGAAGAAGTCGCTCGTATGCACGGATATGACAATATCCCCTCCCGGCCCCTGATGGTCGGCGCTTCTGTGGGGAAACCCGCAACAGAAGGTCTGGTGCTGGAGGCAAAGGCAAGGAAGATACTCCTCGCCTGCGGGCTTAATGAGGCCATCACCTACAACCTGGAAGGCCCCCGGGATATGCAGCTCGCCGGTTTCTCCCCCGACCATCCGCTCTGTCAACCGGTGATAGTCAGAAACCCGAAGGTGGAGGAATACAGCCGTCTGCGCACCTCCATGTTGCCGAGCCTTCTTGCCTTGCTCTCTCGCAACTGGCGAAGAGGTCTGCAAGAGGTGAGGGCCTTCGAGATCGGCCGGTTGTATCTTCCCCGGCCGGAAGAGCAACTCCCCCGGGAGCGCCAGAGTGTGGGGATCGCCATGCTGGCAGGCCCTCGCCCCGTGGGATGGGGCAAAGACGAGATTGACTTCTACGCCATCAAGGGGATGGTTGAAGAGTTCCTCACTTTGCTGCAGGTGGAGGGAGTCTCCTGCGCCCCTCTGGAGCATCCAACATTCGCCGTGGGTAGGGCTGCACAGGTTCTAATCGGAGAAAAGCCGCTTGGTATTTTGGGTCAGGTGCGTGAATCCGTCTTGGCAAACTATGATTTGCCCAAAGACACCTTCCTCGCCGAACTCGACCTGGAAAGAGTTATTCACCTGAAGCGAGAGACTCCGGCATACAAGCAGATCTCCCGTTTCCCCTCTGTCGAGCGAGACCTCGCCTTACTCGTTCCTTTGGATTGCCCGGCCGCGAAGGTCGAAGCGACCCTTCGCGCGAAAGGCGGAGAATTACTGGAGAACCTGGCTTTGTTCGATCTCTATGAAGGCAAGTCTCTGCCCACAGGTACTCACAGCCTCGCCTATTCACTCACCTTCCGCGCGCGAGAGCGCACTCTTACCGAGGCCGAAATCGAACAAATCATAACAGACATGGAAAAGGCTCTCTTGGAGATTGGAGTGAAGGTCCGGCGCCAATAAGCAGTAAGTGTTTCCAACTCTCGACTCTAAACGATGATTGATCTTCAACGTATAGCAAAAGAACTTCAGGAGTTCATCCGCATCCCCAGTTCTTCCTTGCACGAGAAGAGATTCGCACAGCGGGTGAAGCGCGCCCTCGCAACCCTCGGCATAAGATGCCGGGAGGACAACGCCGGCAAGAAGATAGGGGGAGATTGCGGCAACCTTTTCGCTCGCATACCCGGAGACAGGGGCCGCCCCACACTCTTGTTGAGCGCGCATCTGGATACGGTAGAAACCGGCAAGGAGGTTATCTCGCCGCGCATAAGAAACGGCGTAATACGCTCCTCCGGCGAGACCGTCCTGGGGGCGGATGATAAGGCCGCGGTAGCGGCCCTCCTGGAGGCTCTGCGGGTTTTGCGAAAAGGCGAACTGCCCCATCCGCCTCTGGAGATCGTCTTCACGGTGGCCGAGGAGTTGGGCCTGCAAGGAGCAAAGCAATTTGATTGTCGTCGGCTCAAGGCGAAGGCGGGCTTCGTCTTCGATGCTTTCGGTCCCGTGGGAGGTATCATTACAAAAGCGCCGGCCTATGACTCCATCGATGCCACCATCCTGGGCCGCGCGGCCCATGCCGGTGCCTCGCCGGAGGAAGGTGCCAGCGCCATCCGGATGGCGGGCCGGGCAATATCGAGGATGCGCCTGGGCCGGGTTAACAAACAGACCACGGCCAACATCGGCCTTATCTCCGGAGGCACCGCCCGCAATGTGATCCCCGATCGCTGCTCTCTGAAAGGCGAAGCTCGCAGCCACAGCTCCGCCTCTCTGCGACGCCAAGTACAGCACATGCTGGAGTGTATCCACGAGGCGGCAGCAGCAGGCGGTGGTTCAATCGAGGTGGAGGTGGAGAGAGAGTTCGAGGCCTGTCGTGTAACGATGAACTCACTGCCCGTGAGGCTTGCGAGAAGAGTCTGCCGAAAATTGAGCTTACCCTTTGAAACAAGAACCTCCGGGGGTGGTGCGGATACCGCCATCTTCGCCGCCGCGGGCATTCCCTGTGTTACTGCCAATGTCGGCTATGAGAATCCCCACAGTGTGCGGGAATGTATCTCTCTGGATCAAGTCCGTCTTCTCGCCGAATTCATTCTCGCGCTCGTGCTGGAAAAGCCATGACGTCGGAATTCAACCCTCAGATTGACTATTATGAAGTTCTTCAAGTTCACCCGAAAGCTGACAAAGCGGTGATCCGCGGCGCCTTCCGCGCCATAGTCCGGGAACTCCAAGCCCATCCCGACCTCGGCGGCAGCCACGAGCGCGCGGTGCTGATAAATGATGCTTACCGGGTGTTGAGTGATGCTCACCTGCGGGAAGCCTATGACCGCGCGCGGCAGGATCTGCTCTCTCCGACCGCGTCATCATCTAAAAGCGGGGGTTCGTCTTCAAGGAGGCGGAACAAAATTACTTGTCCCGTCTGTGGACGGCGAAATCAGCTCCGTCCGGACGTGGGCAAGAACGAGATTGTCTGCGGTGCTTGCCGCGCAAGGCTCTTTCCGAGTGGGCGCGCCCATCAGCGCAAAGCAAAAACCTCGGTGGATAGCAATCGGCTGGGCCTGCCCGAGTCGCTCTACAGGGAACTGAGGATCAGAGGGGAAGTGGAAGTTCGCACCGATAGGCTCCCTCGCGGAGGGAAGATAACCTGCCGCCGCTGCCGGCGGATATGGACCGCTCTCGATTCCGGGAGAGTACCGCGCACATGTTCATTCTGTAACGCGGCGGATTGGAACGCTTTCCGCGTGTTCAAATGTCTGCACTGCGGCCACGAGTTCACTACCCTCAGCCTCCGCCGCAGACCTTACTCGCTCTTCCCCGGCTGTCCGCTTTGCGCCAGGCCTTACTGGCACACCGGGCTGGAATCAGGCCCTGTATCCACCCTCTTGCGATTTCTGAAGAAATGATCGCTAACTCTTCTGACTGACTGCAATTCAGAAGTCCACCCCGTCGCCGCCCATTCCCTGTAAATGGCAGGTATCATTCATCTTGAGCACTACATATCTGCTGTCTTCCACAGTGATGGCATTCAGCGCGCAGACATCCTGCTGAATCTTCCAAAAAGCGGAATTGCTCAACCCAAGCGCCTCACACAGGATGACTTTACACACCACGCGGTGGGTAATGAGGGCAAGGGTCTCTTCCGGATGTCGTTGACTCCATTCCTCCAAGCCCTCTCTCACCCGGGCGCGGATGGCGCTCAAACCTTCGCCGCCGGGAGGCACGGCTTCTTCCGGGCTGCGCGCCCAATGGTCAAACTCCTTTGGATAGCGCTCACGCACCTCATTAACCGCAAGCCCCTCCCACTCTCCGAAATTCATATCAATCAATTCCTCGCGCAGGCACACTTCCACATTCCGGCCGGAGGCAATCGCAGCCGCCGTGTCCGCGGCGCGGGAAAGCGGACTGGAATAAACAGCAGCAATAGGTTCGGTTGAAAGCGACTCCGTCAATCGGCGCGCCTGCTCACAGCCTTTCTCGCTCAGCGGTATATCCTGCCTCCCGCGAAAGATCATCTCCCGGTTCCATTGTGTCTCACCATGGCGAATAACGAGGAATTTGGTCATCGCTGTGCTCTTGGGCCGGGGCTCGCAACTCCCGCCGTATTCAGGGCAACTCGTAGGGCAGGAGCGCCCCGCTCCTGCCAAAAGATAGACAAGGGTCAAAGAGAGGAATCCAGCACTTTCTTGACGGCTGCAAAAACGGGATTCTCCGCGGAGACTTCGATCAGCGGTTTCCCCTCCCCGTCCAGCCGCTTTATCTCTTCATCTTCGGGAATGGTCCCCCAAATTTCGATTCCACGCTGCTGTGCCGCACTCTCGAGCGCGAGAGGAATGGAATCGCTCGAGCGGTTAATCAAAAGCCGGGTCTCTCCCACGGTATTCTTCAAGGCTGCCATCAACTCCGTCACGCGAAAGCCGGTCTCCAGGCCCCGCATGGTGGGATCAGAGAGAATTACCAGCAAATCCAAATCCTTCGTCGTCCGGCGGCTGATATGCTCCAGCCCCGCTTCACAATCCATCACCGTATAGGTATAGGAATCACTCAGCCGGTCAACACAAGTGCGCAAAATACTGTTAGCATAACAATAACAGCCAGGCCCTTCCGGCCGGCCCATGACCAGCAAATCGAACTTCTCCGTTTCCACCAGACACTCCCGCAGCCGGTACTCCAGGAACTCCGCCCGTGTCATCCCGCCAGGCAGACTGGTGACCTTCTCAAGCGCCTCCTCGCGAATGGCCCCCACGCTTTCCGTCGCCTTTATCCCCAGGGCCGCATCCAGATTGGTATTCGGGTCCGCGTCAACCGCCAAAACCGGCCCGTCGCCCCGTTCCGCCAAGGCCCGCACCGCCAGCGCAGCCACAGTCGTTTTTCCAGTGCCACCTTTACCGGTTATGGCGATTACTTTGCCCATCTATCCACCGTCATTTCCTCAGCGCGGCTTCCACTTCTCCCACCGCCTGTCGGAAAGACTCATCCTTCTCCCACGGCACGGCCGCTGCATTTTCCAACATCGGGTCATGAGGAATCGCTCCCAGGCAGGGTAGATTGGCCAATTCCGCGCGAATCTTATCTTCATCTGCGGATGATTTGACATTGTTGGCAACTATCCCGATCTTGGGAACCCCCATTGTTCTGCCCAGTGAAGCGATTCTCTGCGCGGTGCGTATGCTCGCCGGATTCGGCTCCACCACAATGAGCAGCCAGTCAACATGGGTCGCCGTACCCCGGCCCAGGTGTTCCACACCCGCTTCCATGTCCAGGATTACCGCCTCTTCCTGGCTCACCAGGTGCCTGGTCAGCGCCCGCAGAACGACATTCTCCGGACAGACACAGCCTCCCCCCGGCTCGGTGACCATACCCATCACTAGCAGTCTGAGGCCGCCATGTTCGACGGCGTGGGTATCCAATAAATCGCTCACCTCCGGCGCCAGCAGGAAGAAACCTCCACTGTCTTTGCTGCCCGCCCGTTCCTTCAAGGTCTCCCGCAAATCAGACAGTGGCACCACCTTGTTCAGCATCTCTTGCGGAAAGCCCAAAGCATATCCCAGGCAGTTGTTCGAATCCGCATCTACGGCCAGCACTTTCAGCCCTGCATCCGCGAAAGACCGGCAAAGCCCCGCGCTCAAAGTCGTCTTTCCACTTCCACCTTTTCCCGCCACCGCTATCTTCATCGTCAGAATCCTGTGAGTTCAGAGTTGAGAGTTGTGTGTTGAGAGAGGCTCTCTGAACTCTGCACTCTCAACGCTCAACCGCTTTCTCCAGCGCTTCTCTTACCGCCTCTTTCTGGATATCTACCGAATGGTGCATTATTGTATCACCACTGTCCTCATCCATATTCATACTTGCCAGACAAGGATAAGAGTGGTGCAGGGTGCCGGCCTCTTTAACTAGATCTGCAGAGAGCGCCATCCCTTCCAGACCTTCGGCAACGAATTCGCTGAGCCCGCAGGGAGAGCCGCGCACCACCTCAATACTTTCAATCTTCCCATCTCTGACAGTTACTTTGAATTCCGGTCGGCCTGCCCGATAGATGCGGCAGAACTCGGCGAGCACCGGTGTAGTGGGCTCCAGAGAGCAGAAGGGCTTGGGAAATGCGGATTCGATTTCGGCCTGCGCACAGGCCGCGGTAACCTGGCGCTGAAGGCCGAGCCGTATCCAGGAGGGGTCTTCGATGGGCGCAATCAGCGCGCGGGTGGCCTTTCCCTTGACAAAATAGGGAATCTCCAGCAGCAGGTCCTGGTGAAGATTGATGGCTATGAGGACCTCCGCGCCGCCCAGTTCCGCGGGCAAGAACTTTTCCGGATCATCCACCATCAGCGGCAGTTGTGCCGGTACCTGGTAGCCGGTAACACTGCCGGGAGAGTTCTTCTCGAGAGCGGCGATTACCCGCTCCGCGTAACGCCCCCCGGTATGGACAACTTCAACCCGCATTCTCAGCCGCTCTTCACACTCAGCCGCTCTTCACAGAGGAGAGATAGGCCTTCAGATAATCATCACAATAGACCTGCTTATCGAGCAGGAGTTCCGCGGTGATCCCGGCGTTCATCAATTCCTCATCCATGGGGTCGAGGATGGCGCCGTCCAGTCCCGCGGCTATCGCCATCACCAGGTAAGTGCGATTGATCAGGCTGCGCAAAGCGGTTCCCTGGGAGACATTGCTGAGACCCAAGACGGTCTTCGGCGGCGGATCAGAGAGAAGCCTCACCTCACGCAGCGCGTCCATGACCTGCTGGGGAACTGTCTGCGCCACATTCACCGGCAGAATCACGGGGTCAATGAAGAGTCGCTGCATGTCCTCGATACCATTCTCGAAAGCAGAGGCGACAATGCGCAGGGCGATCTCCGTCCGGCCTGCGGCATCCCGGGGGATGCCTTTCTCATCAATCGTGAGAGCAATTATTGCGGCCTTGTGCTTCTGTGCCATAGGCATAAAGACGGTGAGTTTTTCCTCCTGGCCGGTGGTGGAATTGATGATGGAGCCGGCTCCTGCCTCCGCCAGCCCCGCTTCCATAACCTCCGGCTTGGTGGTGTCAATCGCCAGCGGTGCTTGCGTTACCTGGCGGATCGTCTGTACCAGCCAGACCATCGCCTCCGTCGCATCCGCCGCGGCCGGTCCCACATTAACATCCAGCGCGTTGGCGCCCGCCTCCAACTGTGCCTTAGCAAGGTTCTGGACTATTTCAGTGTTGCACTCCTGGATGGCCTTGCGCACATCCTTGAACATCCCGTTGATTCTCTCTCCAATCACATACATCGCCTGTTCCCCTTTATGTGTGTGCCGTCTATTCGGCAAATTATTTCTTCATCAATCCATCAATCGTCGTCCGCACCATCTCCACGGCCTTCGGGTGCCACATCACCAGGATGTCGGTTCCCCCGTGCAGGAAGCAGGTCGCCGTCATCGCCTCCCAGAGGACGCCGCGCTCCTTCTCAGCACCCCACTGGGGGGCATCCGCCTCCAGGGTCTTCGCTTCCTTCGCCTTCCAAGCCTCCGGGCCCACCACGGCCAACAAGGGCATGGAGAGCATCTTGTCACCGCCAAGCGCGGCAAGACGGGTCCTCTCCATGATGGAATAGGCATATTCCATCCCATAGCCCAGCCCGCCGGTGGCCTGGAACATAACGATACGCCCCGCATCCAGCCCCATCTCGGTGACCAGGATGTTCACCTGTTTCTGGATGTTTATATCAATGGGGGCGGCGGTGATGAGTTTATGTCCATCCGCCAGACAGGCCGCGGTGATGGTCTTGTAATTATCCTGTTCCGCGCTGCCCAGAAGACAGTTCTCGCCGGCAGCCGCCTCACTCGCCCGGGGCATGATCTCATTGTCTTTGTCAGCTTGGCCGCATCCCCAGATAATCAGCGGAACCCCTACGGCACCGAGCACCTTCTTGACGGCCGCCGCCGCCTCTTCGGGCCCCGTATTCAAGGAATCCGGATGCGCGCTGAGCAGCCGCAGACAGATCATCTCCGCGCCGTACTCCTCTACGCATTTTTTCGCCCACGCCGCGGGGTCGTTCAGCACACCGTCAAATGGAGCTGAGAGCGTCTCCGGCCAGCTCTGTGGCTCCATGTCCAGCACCTCCATGGCAATGACCGGTCGGTTGGGAATCTCGCCTTCAAAATGCAAGAACGGCAGTGTCGTTGACCCGCCTACCGTAACCGTGCTGGCGCGGGTGCCTCCTTCCGCGGCTGTCGCCCCGAGAGTCACCGTGTTTACCGCGCTTGCCCATTTCTCTACCGGGACCTCAAATACCATCTTAGCTCTCCTCTTCTATCCCCAGACTTGTACAAAGTCGTTTCATATCAACATGCTCTGCAAACAACTCCCGCGCCCGCTTGATCTTTGCTTCACCTCTTACTCGCAGCCGGCCGTGCAGGCTTTCCACCTCTTCCACCACACTCAAAGTATCTCCCCCGACCAGCAGCACCGGCACTCCCAATTCCCGCGCCCGCTTCAGGATGACCGCGGAGGGGTGTAAGCCGCCGGTTAATATCAATGCCCGTGTGGAGGTCTGCAGCGCGGCAAGGTGAATATCAGGCCTATCTCCACCTGTCACTACAACCTTATCCTCCACCTGTTGGAGATATTTCGCCGCGCTTTGCGGGCCCATCGCCCCAACCAGAAAATGTTTCGCCAGGCCCTCCAGCCCCTTTTCTCCACACAAGACTTTCGCCCCCAGGCCCTCGGCCAATTCCCGTATGGAGATGGCGCGCAGTGCATCATCCTCGGGCAGCACCCCGAAGACCTGAATGCCTCTCTTCTCCAGACAAGGGGTGATGACATCCCGAAGATTCTCAAAGGCGCCTTCGGCGGCGCAGTTGAAGATAACTCCCAGCATCCTCTCTCCCAGCAGGTTCTGGGCGGTCAACACATCTTCAACCGAGTAATCAGCCTCATAGCGCGCCACCACCAGAGCCTTGGCATCCAGGAGCCGCGCCACACTGGAGGCGCACATTTCCACCAGCGCGCCGCGTGACAGCCTTCCGATACCGCCTACGATCGTAGCCTCTTTTCCCTTTGCCGCGCGCTGGAAGGCCGTGCTGATCTTCTTCTCCAGCGGCTGCAGTTTTCCGGCGCAGGCCCGGGAAATCAGATCTTCATCCAGGATTATCGGGCAAAGGTCGGCCGGGGCCGTCTTGACGCCGATCTGTTCCGCGATATAGACAGCATCTTCATCACTTGTCTGACCATTGATACGAACCGGAAGACTGCCCAGAGGCTTGAAATAGCCCACCTTCAGGCCGCGCTCTTGCAGGTGGAGCGCGATGACGATGGCGGCGAGAGATTTACCGGCATAGGCGGAAGTTGAAACTATATAGAGTGTCTTCATATCCGTTCCGCGCATTTCTCCATCACCGATGGAAAGAGAGAGGTATCCGTATGAGGCAGGAAGAGTCCGGCCACATAAGCCTCCATGAAGTCTGATTCCGCGCTCAAATCGAAGTTAGTCATCTTGGCGGCGATATGTTCCGTTCTCTTCCTGGCCTCGGCTGAAAGCAAGGCCATTCTTGCCCCCGCCACTGAACTGTTACCGACAAATCGGATCTTCTCCAACGGCAGGTCCGGCAGCATCCCGATGGTCACCGCGTTTTCCGCGTCCAGGTAATTGCCGAAGGCCCCCGCCACCAGTATCTGCTCCAACTCGCTCGCCTTCATATCCACCCGCTTCAGGAGTATGGACAAGCCGGCATAGACCGCGGCTTTGGAGCGAATCAGATTCTGAATATCATTTTCCCCCAGGAAGATATCCTCCTCCCGGCCAATCTCCTCTCCCCAGAGAAGGACGAATCCCGGCTCCTCATCAACCACCCGGGTGCGGCGAGTGGGCCGTCCGAGATCAATTCTCCCCGCCCTATCTATCAGGCCGGCTCGCAGCAGACAGGCAATCGTGTCCACCAGCCCGGAGCCGCAGATGCCGCGGGGCTTGGCTTCTCCCACTGTCCGACAGCGGATTTCATCACTGAGCGCATCATATTCAACCCGTTCGATCGCCCCGGGTCCGGCATACATCCCGTGTTTGATTCCGGAACCCTCGAAGGCGGGTCCGGCGGAACAGGAGGCACATACCAGCCAATCCTTGTTTCCTATCGCCACTTCGCCATTGGTGCCCAAATCAATCAGGGCCTGCACCGCCTCCACTTCATCCATACCCGTAGCCAGGGTGCCGGCAACTATGTCGCCTCCCACATAACTGCTCACCGCCGGCGAAACCCGCACCGGCCCTCGGGGGTGAATCGTAAGCCCGACTTCATCCGCCTCTACTCCGGGGAAGTGCCTCGCCGCGGGCACATAGGGCTCTCTGCGCAGCGCGCTCGCTTCGATCCCCAGAAGAAACTGAGTCATCACGGTATTGCCCGCGCAGGAGGCGCAGATTATCTGCTCTCTTTCCAGTTCATGTTTAGTGATGAGTTCTTCTATCAAGCGGTTTATGGTCTCAAGGATCTTGTCTTGCAGCGCGGCGGCGCGCTCACTTTGCTCTTCAGAGGCGATGATGCGAGAGATCACATCATTGCCGAATGCAATCTGATCATTCAATCCCGCCGCGGTTCCGACAAGCGCGCCGGTCTCAAGATCAACCAGTTGCACCACCACTGTAGTAGTCCCCACATCGATCGCCAGCCCATAGACCGGTTTTCTCTCGGAGGCGGGCTGGAGCCCGAATATATGTGTCTTTCCCTCCATCTCGCCTACCAGGGCATCAACCTTCCAGCCGGCCTCTCTGAGCACTTTGGGCAGGGCCTGGAGAACGGGCAGGGTTATTCCTGGAGAGGCTTCCACGGCGCGCTGCTCTTTTATCGCGCGGGTGAGCCGGTTGAGATCATCCACATTGTCCTTGAGGGTTGGTGCCTCCATCTCCAACTCTATCCGCTCCGCCAGAGGCCCCTCTGGCGCGCCTGTCTCAAGCCCGTGCTCACCCCTGACTAGTATCTGAAGCCGTCCCCGCTGGCTTTCAACCGGAACCTCGACCACTGCATCTCCGGTTACGCGCGCCTGACAGGCCAGTATATAGCCTTCTTTCTCCTCGTCAGGACTCAAAAGCGGGCTCTTCTCGGCATCCACCTTCCCCAGGCGCGGTATGACCTTGCACTTTCCGCACGCTCCCTGCCCGCCGCACGCCGAATCCAGTGCCACCCCCAACCCGTGAGCCACCGAGAGAAGTGTCTCACCGGCCTGCGCCTCCGCGCACTTGCCTTCAGGATAAAAAACGATGATGTGGGTACCCATCTCGCTTTACCGGAGATTCCTTGAAGTTGCCTTCACCTGTCAGTAAAGCAGTTGCAGGGACGAATTGCAACCGTCCGAAGTAGAAAAGGCTGCCGCGACAGTATACGATCTAGGCGGCGGCTTGCCACTCATTGCGCAGGTAACTGGGGATGCCCGAGGATTCCCTTGGGCCCACCATTATCTTCCAGCCGGAGAGTTCCTCCAACTTGCCGCTCAACACGGCCACATAGCCGGGGATTATTATCTTGCGGTGTTTCGCTTTTTCATCCACCCCGGCCTTCTTTATGTTCTCCGCGATTATCTCCGCATTGAACTTGTCTGAAGCCCAGGCGGTAAGTACAGAGGTCCCCTCGGTATTCACCACCACCACCCAGCTCGACACCTTGCTCGCCTCCACGTCTCCCTCCACTGTGAAGTAGGTGAGTGAGAAGTTGGTTGTCACCAGCACAGGGGAGTTCTCATCCGGGGTGCCGATTTGATATAAGCCCTCTGCGATCTGAATGGGCTTCTGAGGATCGGTGTAGATGTTCTGTCTGGCGGTAAGCACCGGCAGCAGTGACCACAGTTCCGCTTTGTCCAGCACCACGATACCCGCGTATTTGGCGATGAACTGGCTCGCCAGCAGCGCTTCTTCTGACGCATCTTTCCCCGTGGCAAGACAAATGGTGGGGAACCCGAAAGCCCGGAACTTCTTTCTCAAAGCCGCCCGCCGGATGGAGGTCTGATGGGCGAGCACTTCAACCGGCTCTCTCGCTCCGCTGTCGAGCACTAGATCGGCGGCACCCAGAGATTGTGCCTTTTCCGACAGTGCCGCCAAGGCCTCCAGGCCTTCGGCCTTGATCGCCAATGGACAGGAGAACTTCTTTGCCAGGGGGGCGAGTTGCTCCACATTCTGCTCGGTGGCGGCATAAATCAGAGGCTTCTTCGCTCCGCATTTCTCCAGGGCTTTCTCCAGCGCGCCGGCATCTTCGCTTATCAGAATAAGCGGCAGGGGGGAATTCTGCGTTATCTTCGCCGCCGCCTCCGCAAGCGCAGCTCCCTCGCCGCGCAGAGCAATCAGATTCACTGCTATGTTCTGGCCCACCCGCTCGAAGGCCATCTCACCTATCTTGCGAACCCGGTCGAGAAGTTCCGCCTCCGCCATTGACGCATCAACCATGACCGCGATTCCGGTGGGATGATGAAAGGTCTCTTCATGACGGAAGAGCACGGTCTCGTTGCCCAGTTCGACCTTCTTCTCATCCGCGCCGATTGAGATTAGTTTTATCGGCGGCTGGGCGGCGCCCTCCAGGGCCGCCTTCGCCTCATCCGTCGCATGCGGGCATTGATCCAGTGTCGCCTGTTTTTGAGCCAGTTTCATGGCAAAGGCCAAACAGGTCGGCACCCCGCAGTCACGGCAGTTTGTCTTCGGCAGATGTTTGTAAATCTCCAATCCGGTCAGGGCCATATTCTTCTCCTTCAGCCAAACGAATCTAGAACAGTGGATCCATCTTGGGCGCGGGATGTTCCACCTTCTCCAGCCAGGGGAGCAGTTCCTCGATGGAGGTGGCGGTGGTCTCGTCCGCCACTTTGTCCAAGAGATCCGGCATCTCCAACTCCTCCGCGCGCGCCTTGAAGCGCTCGGCAATCGCCTCTTTCAATTCTTTGGGCATCCATACGATACGCGGCAGGCCTCCCTCTGCGGAGATGAACTTGCGGCTGGTGATGTAGAGCCGGCCGATACCCAGGAAGCCCGGGGTCTGCAAGCCGCCTCCCACGCTTCCCGCCAGGGTGGTGAAAGCCATCCCCAGGGGGGTCATGCCGGGATACTCCCGGTTCACTATCATCACTCCATTCGCCTCCGGCAGTACCGCCATAATGCACTCGAAACATCCGCAGGAGGTCATGGGATCTTCCATCAGGGAATAGGCATTGAAGCGCTCCACGCTCTTATTGGAGGTCTGATAGACAAACTCATTTACACCCTTCCACTGCCCCTTGACTTCATCTATACAGTCTGCTTTCTTCACCGGCTGGTTAGCTCCTGCCGGGTTTATCTCATAAGCGGCTTTGCCGTCCAGCCAGTTGTAGGCCCCACATAGCCCCAGCCGCTCCGGGCTGATAATACAGACATGGTTGGGGGCATAGGACTGGCATAGGGTGCAGGAATAGAAGATATCCACACTCTCATCCGTCATACCGGCAACACGCTCATCGCGCGCTTCATAGGCCTCTCTCGCCTCGGCAAGGATGGGCTTCATCTTCTCTTCTTCAGTGAAGATTGTAACCTGCACCTTATCCACCAGCGCGGGGAAATGCTCCAGGTACTGCGCCCTCAGCAGTTCGCCGAAATGCTTCAATCGGAAGCCCGCACCGAAGGCCTCCTTGGAGATGCG
>JABAOF010007799.1_pt3 | contig 21921 bp, 23 predicted proteins | sample 7062171 | NCBI WGS metagenome assembly JABAOF01 (sample SAMN14538628, study PRJNA623070) | marine sediment metagenome | biome: marine biome [ENVO:00000428]; feature: marine pelagic biome [ENVO:01000023]; material: deep marine sediment [ENVO:00002113] | place: India: Gulf of Khambhat ...
GAACTCGTGGAATATGCCCATGGCATTACTGCCTCCGCCCACACAGGCGAAGATCGCCTCCGGCAGTCGGGCTTCATGTGCCAGAATCTGCTCCCGTGTTTCTCTGCCTACAACAGACTGGAAGTCCCGCACCATAGTCGGGTAGGGATGGGGCCCCGCCACCGTGCCGAAGAGATAGTAGGTGGTGTTTGCAGTTTCCATCCAGACGCGGAAGGCCTCATTGATGGCATCTTTCAGGGTGCGGGTACCGGAGGTGACGGAAATGACTTTGGCGCCCAATAGTCTCATCCGAAAAACATTGAGGGCCTGACGTTGGGTGTCTTCTTCCCCCATATAGACATCACATTCCATTCCCAGCAAGGCCGCAACAGTGGCAACGGCTACACCATGCTGCCCCGCGCCGGTCTCCGCCATGACTTTCTTGCGGCCCATGCGCTTAGCGAGCAGGCCCTGGCCGATGCAGTTGTTGATTTTGTGGGAACCGGTGTGGGCGAGGTCCTCTCGCTTGAGGTATATCTTTGCCTTTCCACACGCCTCACTGAGCCGCGGACAGTAAGTCAATGGAGTGGGCCGGCCCACGTACTCTCTGAGATAATAACTCAATTCCTGCTGGAAATCGGGATCCTGGCGAGCTTCTTCATAGGCCTCGGCCACCTCCAACAATGGGGTCATCAAAGTATCAGGGACATAAATTCCGCCAAACTCGCCGAAATGTCCCAGCGCATCATTTGTCTTCTGACTCATATTCCCCTCACCAGTCGGACGAATTCTCTGACCTTCACGGGATCCTTCTTGCCCGGCGCGGCTTCCACGCCGCTGATGATATCCACGCCAAAAGGATCAACCTGGGAGAGCGCTTCGCCTATATTTTCAGGGCTCAAGCCTCCTGCCAGGATTACCCGGCCATATTTCTTTGCCGCTTTTGCCAGGCCCCAATCCGCGCGCTTGCCGGTACCACCCCTTACACCTTCGACATGGGCGTCAATCAGAAATGCCTGTGCGGCAGTGTATTTTTCCAGTATCTCCAAATCACTTTCCTGGCGCGGCGCAAAGACTTTTACCAGCAGAGGCCACCCGGCGGTTTCTTTTTCATATGTTGGCATATGCTGAGATATTTCTTCGACCGCTTCAGGAGGTTCATCACCGTGTAGCTGCACTGCCTTTACTCCCGATGCTGCTACTGTGGTTAGAATTGTCCTCAACGAACCATTTACAAACACGCCCACGGAGAGTACATGGGACGGGAGCTGTGAGGTTATTTCCTTTACCTGTTCGGGCTCGACCTGCCGGGGACTCTTCGCAAAGACGAAACCAAGAGCATCCGCGCCGGCCTCAACCGCGCATAATGCATCATCCAAATTGGTAGTCCCACAGATTTTGACTAGTGCCTGCACTCTAAAAGACGCCTAATCTGAGTTTATCTGGCTACCGCCCAAGTAATTCCCGTACCTTTTGGGCCGGTTCAGGGCTTTGCATCAGCGTCTCGCCGACCAGAATAGCATCTATCCCCAGCCCCTGCAACCAAGCCACATCATCACGGCTGTGAATCCCGCTTTCGCTGACAACCACCTTGCCGGCCGGAATGAGATTGCACAAGCGCGCGGTTGTCTTGAGATCAATGTCGAAAGTCTTTAGGTTCCGGTTATTGATGCCGATGATTTCCGCGTCCGCGCGCAAAGCAACATCCACCTCTTCTTCCGAGTGTACTTCGACCAGACAATCCATCCCGTATCGCCCTGCTTCGGCGAGCAGGGCCTTCAGTCGCTCTTCGGAAAGCGCGGCGACAATGAGAAGCAGCGCATCTGTTCCATTCTTTCCCGCCACCTGCCAGATCTGGGTCTCGTCTAGGATGAAGTCCTTTCGCAGCACCGGAAGAGAGGCGGCTGCACGCGCCTTCTGAAGGTCAGCCAGGCTGCCGCCAAAGAAATGCTCTTCAGTAAGTACCGAGATGGCGGAGGCGCCTGCAGTTTCGTAGGAAGCGGCAAGTTGCGCGGGATCAAGATCAGGCCTCAAATCTCCGCGTGAAGGAGAGCGGCGCTTTATTTCCGCGATGAGCCGTATTTCGCCAGAGGAACGGAGTGCCGCAGCGAATCCCCTTCTCTTGAATGTCGGAAGCGGCGGCGGAGCCAACAATTCAGGACTTATCTTCAGTCTCTCAATCTCCTTCTTCTTGTGGGCAAGGATTTCTTCCAGTGGCACTTTTGACTCTCACTGAAGCAGGGTTAGCAACCGTCTCGACATTCTCAGGCTTGCTCCGCGGCCGCCTTCTCGGTGTAGGCGCGGAGAGATTCCAGTTTCTGCAGCGCATGCCCGGAATCAACCGCTTCTGCGGCCATCTTCAGACCTTGGGCGAAATCGGACGCCTTGCCCGCCGCAATCAAGGCTGCCGCAGAATTCAAGAGAACCGCGTCTCTTCTGGGCCCGGCTTTCCCCTGCAGCACTTCTATCAGCATATCGGCATTTTCCTGCGCATTGGCGCCACAGCGCAGATCTTCAATGTCAACCCGCGGCAGGTCGAATTCCTCGGGAGAAACAACATAGGTCTTAACCTCTCCATCAACCAGTTCGCTGATCTGTGTGGGACCGGCCGTGGAGATTTCGTCCAGCCCTTCCATTCCGTGCACCACCAGGGCCCTTTGAGAGCCGAGGTTTTTCAGGACTTTGGCGTGAGATTCGGTGAGTGCCGGGGCATAGACTCCAAGCACCTGAGCCTGGGCACAGGCGGGATTCGCCAGCGGACCCAAGAGATTGAATACGGTGCGAACCCCCATTTCCTTTCGAACCGGCATGGCGTGTTTCATGGCGGGATGCAGCCCGGGCGCGAACATGAAGCCGATACCGACTTCATCAATACAGTCAGCAATCTGCTGAGGGGTAAGTGCAAGCTTTACCCCCAATGCCTCAAGTACATCCGCGCTGCCGCAAGCGCTGCTGACCGCGCGGTTGCCGTGTTTGGCAATCGCAACACCCGCGCCGGCCGCCACTAAGGCCGCCGCTGTAGAGATATTGAATGTATTGACTTTGTCTCCGCCTGTTCCGCAAGTATCCACAAGGGGCCGCGCTTTCGGGGAGACGGGGGCCATCTTCTCCCTCATCGCCTCCGCAAATCCGGTGATTTCATCTACCGTTTCTCCTTTCATGCGGAGTGCAATAAGAAAACCGGCCATCGTTGCCGGGCCCACTTCACCCCCCATTATCTCCAGCATGGCGGTTTGCGCCTCCTGGCGGCTCAAATCCGTTTTATCCAGCAATCTCGTAAGATAGGATTGGATCATGCTTGCCTCCTGTCATTGCGCAGGGCGAGGAAATTGCGCAGTAGGTCCTTGCCCGTATCAGTGAGTATGGATTCCGGGTGGAACTGTACCCCTTCAATACAGAACTGCTTATGCCTGATGCCCATGATCTCGCCCTCATCGGTTTTGGCCGTTACCTCCAGGCAGTCCGGCAGGCTGTCGGGTTGAATAATCAGGGAGTGGTAGCGTGTTGCCTCGAAAGGGTTCGGCAGGTCATGGTAAATTGTCTTCCCGTCATGATGAATCATGGAAGTCTTGCCGTGCATGAGACGGGGGGCGCGGACGATGTCTGCGCCGAAAACCTGTCCGACGCACTGATGCCCCAGACATACTCCCAGGATCGGCACCTTACCGGCGAAATGAGTGATTATCTCATTCGACACCCCCGCCTCATTGGGGGTACAGGGGCCGGGGGAAATCACGACGCGCTCCGGCGAGAGGGCATCGGCCTCTTCGGGGGTAATCTTGTCATTGCGGAATACCCGCAATTTCTCGCCCAACTCACCCAGGTATTGCACCAGGATGTAGGTGAAAGAATCGTAATTGTCAATCATCAGTATCATAGTTCTCTCCTGCTTATCGCTGTTATGTGAGGCCGTTCTCGCACATCTCTATCGCTTTCAGGAGAGCGCCGGCCTTGATGACCGCGCACTCTTCATGTTCTCGCTGCGGATCCGAATCCGCCACTATCCCCGCTCCCACCTGTATGTGTGCCATGTCCCCTTTCATGGTGATTGTGCGAATGGTGATAGCGGTGTCCATATTGCCGGAGAAACTGAAATAACCGATGGCTCCTCCATAGGTCGCCCGGCGCGTTGGCTCCAGTTCTTCTATGATCTCCATTGCGCGCACCTTCGGCGCTCCGGAGAGAGTGCCTGCGGGAAAACATGCCCGCAGCACATCGAACTGATCACAGTCCGGGCGCAATCTTCCCCGCACATTGGAGACGATGTGTATTACATGAGAGTATTTTTCGATTGTCATCAACTCATCCACTGACACGGAGCCATACTCACAGACTCTGCCGATGTCATTTCTCCCCAAATCCACCAACATGATGTGTTCGGCCCGCTCTTTCTCGTCAGAGAGCAAATCAGCGATGATCTCTTCATCTTCTTCTAGAGAACCACCGCGTCGGCGGGAGCCGGCGATGGGCCTGGTAATCACTTCTCCGTCCTCTTCAGAGACCAGCCGCTCAGGAGATGAGCCGATGATCTTCAGGTCGCCATAGGTGAGATAGTACATGTAAGGCGAAGGATTGAGAGAACGCAGTGCGCGATAGAGGTCAAATGGATCACTGGCAATCTTCAGGCTCAGTCGCTGAGAGAGTACTACCTGGACGGCATCACCGGCGGCAATGTAGTCCTTGACTTTAAGTACTCCCTGCCGGAACTGCTCAGGAGTCACATTCCGCTGGAGCGTGCCATTGCGCAAGGAGTGTTGTGGAGCGGGTTCCGGTAAGGGCCCGTTCAATTTCGCAACGAGCGCCTCGATCTTCTCTACGGCTTCATGGTAAGCGCGCTCAGGGTCTCCGTTTATCCGGGCGTTTGAAAGCACCTTCACACTGTGGCGAACGCGGTCGAAGATGAGGCAAGTGTCAGTGAAGACCAACATGGAGTCCGGAAGGTTCAAATCATCCTCCGCGAGCGCGGGCAGCCTTTCGAAGAATCTGACCACATCGTAGCCGATATAGCCCACCGCTCCGCCGCAGAAACGAGGCAATCCCGCCACCGGCACAAAGCGGTATTCCTCCAGCAGTTCTTTCAGCGCGGTAAGTGGATCCTCGCCTTCCTCGAGATAACGTGTCTTCGTCTCCCCATCACGGGTTATCTTGACCTCCCGCCCCTTGCTCTGAAAAACGGCAAACGGCTCACTACCCATGAAGGAGTGGCGTCCTACCTGCTCACCTCCTTCAACGCTCTCCAACAGGAAAGCATATTGACCTTGGCCGATCTTACGAAAAGCGCTGACGGGAGTCTCCATATCGGCCAGTATCTCTCGATATACCGGAATCAGGTTCCCCTGCTTCGCCTTCTCTTTGAATTCTTCCAGAGTTGGATAGTACATGATCTTCTCCACATTATAAGGGTTGTGCGGCTGGAGTCGAGGGTGCTGAGCGATAACTTGAAAATAGGAGATCTAAATTCTCAACACCAGGCGCTTGAATCTAGGTTATGTATCTACTCGGGCGGGCCATAAAAAGAACCAGCCCAGCGGGTGCCGGGCTGGTCAGACGGGTCCAAAAACTGATTAATTCGTTTTTCTCAAGTGGCCAAGCGGGCCCGGCGTACGCTCGCCACGCCGCGCCAGACCCAAGCCGAATTATTAATGAAAAACGCTTTCATACAATAAATCCTACAAATAAACCGGCGTTTTGTCAATAGCAAACAATGAAACACCGGAGAAGCAATACATTCTTAGCCGCGGATTCACGCAGATGAAATGCGTTGGGCATGAGCGAGTCTCCTTGCCCCTGACTGTAGGGCGGGGTCTCCTGACCCCGCCGGCAGTCTTAAACCCTTTCCTCCCATTCACCCCCTCCCGTTGGGCAGGACCTGCGCCTCCTGTCCCTGCCTGCCCAAGCTTATCTTATGTAGGACGGGTTCGGAGACCCCGCCCAACCTCTTTCGGCGGGGTTCGGAGACCCCGCCCTACACGCCTTCGCTGAGCCTTCTTCGCCATCCTGCTTCGTCAAGACTACGCAGGACAGGCGGCTTCGTAGGACAAGCAGTTACGGCGGGCAAGCAACTTCTTTATCCGTGTGAATCTACGGCTGAATGCTTCTTGGCAGGGCATGGATGCCCTGCCCTACAAAAAAATGCCGGCGGGGTTAATCCCTCAACTTTGCTCGGGATGCTGAGCGGAGTCGAAGCATAAATGCCGCCCTACAAAAACTGCCAGGGGGATGCCCTTCGAGTTCCTCAAAGTGAATGGAGAGGCCGCCCTACATTAGACTGCCGGAGGTTAGGAGTTGTTGCGAGAGGGCAAGGCAGCGTTTTGCGGAGCGGACGGCGACTCCTGCGTGGCAGTTGTTGAAGAAGATGAAGGCCTGTGAGGGTGGGGGAGAGATCTTACCGATTTTGTCTAGGACTGACCGGAGTTCTTCATCACTGTATTGATAATCATAGCGGCTGGTGGTGGGCCGATACCATTCTCTGTTTCTGCCGTGGAAGCGAACATAGGCGATGCCATTGGTGACTGCCGGCGCAAGAGACGGCAAGGTGTCCAGGTCAGGCAGATCCGCCATACAGTATCCGAAGTCTTCCTGTTTCAGGAAGTCAAAATTTTCAGGAGCGCCCCAGTGAGGATGGCGAAATTCGATGAAGAGCGGAAAAGGGGCAAATCTTTTTCTGAGATACTGCAGCCAGTCGCGGGACTCTTTTCCCGGCATGAAGGCGGGAGGAAACTGGGCTAATAGACCGCGGAGTTTACCGGATTGGGCAAGAGGCGCAATCCCTTGATGAAAAGTACGAAATGCCTTGGGTGTTGCTTCGCGTAGATTGTGGGTGAAGCCGTGAAATACCTTCACCATGAAGTGGAAATTCTCGGGGCTGCGGCTGGCGAGTGAAGCCATGCTCTTGGCCGCAGGAGGGCGATAAAAACTGCTGTTGATTTCTACACAATCAAAGCCGAAGTTGTGACAGTAATAATCGAACATCCGAGAAGCTTTCAGCGAGTAAGGATAAATCTGCGCGCGCCAGCTAGAGAATGAGAAGCCGCTGGTTCCGATGTGAATGTCCATTTCCCTTCCTCTCGTTTTTCAGAGTGAAGTTGAAGCAGTGCCGCGGGTTTGATGGAGAACTCGCCGAAGCGGTCCAGCACCGCATCTTCGGCATTTTCCAGAGCCTGGAGTTTGTCATTATCTATAAAAAGTTCCGGTTGGCGAGCACCCTTTACAAGATTGGCCACAGCTACTCCTATCATACGGACCGGCCCTTTAAGAGGAAGCTGTCGCAAGATTTGCAGCGCGCCCAGATAGATCTGACGGCCGTGAGAAAACCAGCGGGGGAAAGTCCGGTGGCGGCAGAGGGTGGTGAAATCAGAGGTGCGCAAGGTCAGTCGAATGGTGCGGCCGGCGAAGTTTTCCGCGCGCAATCTGCGGCCCACCATAAGGGCCAGACGCAGCAGGTGGGCTTGTACTTCCTCCATTTCCCAGGTATCTCGGTTAAGAGTATAGGAATGCCCCATGCTCTTGACGGTCGGTTCGAACAGACAAGAGACCACAGGCGAAGGGTCCAGGCCGCGGCCCATCTCCGCCAGACGCTCTCCCCAGAAGTTGCCGAAATGCCCTCTCAGCAATGAGATGGGGGCATGCCCCAATTGGCCCAGGGTGAAAATCCTTAGAGCCTGGAGCCGTTTCTCTATCCGGGGGCCGATACCACACAATTCTGATACCGGCAGGGTTGCAAATACCCTGGGTATGTCGGCGCGGCGGATCCAAACCAGCCCATCGGGTTTCTCCATGCCGGCGGCGAGTTTCGCCACCATCTTGTTAGGGCCGATACCGATGCTGCAGGTGAGGCCGAAGGCGGCCTTCAACAGTGCTTTGAAGGCGACCGCGACTTTGCGCGGATCTTGACCGGGAGAGAGTTCTACGAAGGCCTCATCAATAGAGAAGATTTCCACCCGGGAGGAGAATTGCAGGAGCATCTCCTGGATATGGCGGGCGGTGTCCACATATTTGCCGGGATCGCCTTCAACTAAAACAGCCTTTGGGCAGAGGCGAAGCGCTTCGCCCAATGGCATACCGCTTTTGATGCCGAAAGGGCGGGCCTCATAAGAGGCGGCGGTTACAATGGTTCGGGTGGTGGGATTGCCGCACACCAGGACCGGCTGACCCCGCAGATGTGGATTACACTGCTGTTCGATGGCAGCGAAGAAGGCATTCATATCCACCAACATTACGGTTCGTTCGCCCATGACTATCCCGCGGTCCAGGCTTTTTCCAGCCACCAGGTAGTGTCTTCATCTCGATAGCAGAGTTGGTAGGCATCCTCGGTTTTAGATGTAACTACGGCAAAGAAGTGGAGGGTGGCCCGGCCTTGGCGGGTGCGCCAGCGATAAGTCGTCTTTTGCACCTGATACTGCCGGCCTGCCCAGGTGAAGGCCAGGGGTTGGATACTCCCTTTAGTGGAAAAGAGAGCGATTACTTCAATAGATTCTTGTATCTGAGCATATCCCATGGTTTATCTCCACCCTCTAATTATATAGAACAGAAGTTTGAAATGCAATAGGGGAATATCTTCTTTTTCAAAAACCGGGAATCGCTCTCTCGTCGCCCTTTGAGTTCTATATGCAGGCGACGAAAGAGCCCTTGTCTATGGAAAATAGAAAAGGGGGGTTTTTTGCCTTTATGAAACCTATTCAGAATTCATCGCATGCCGCCAGACCTGGCGAGACGCCGGTCAAATCCCCGGCGCGCCTGTTCCGAGGCGTTCCCAGAGAAAAGGCCGCCGCAGCGATTCGCGCCTTCGTGCTTCTTACTGTGGTAATAATGGCGCGTTTCCAGTCACCACCGCCGTCAGATTCCCTGGAATGGGTCTTTTTGGCGGGAGCCACCTATATTCTCGCCACTACCTTCTTGCCTCTGATGCGCTCGCCTTCCGAGCACTTGGCAATCGTGCTTTCCGTAATTGACATCGGCCTGATCACCGGTTTGATCTACTCTACCGGCGGGGTTCACAGCGAATACTACATCCTCTACTATCTGCCCATTCTCAATGCCGCGGTAAGACTCAATTTCCGCGACGCGGTGGGGGCTTCCGTGCTCGCCGCGGCCTGTTATGTCTTCACCGTTACTGTAGTGGTGTCGGATGGAGAGAGTGCCCCCAACCTTTTTCCGCGCGCCTTTACCTTCAGCGCATCCAGCATCTTGCTGGCCGGTTTCTTCGCTTACATGTGTCATGAATCACGCACCTATCAACAGTTGACTCATTGGTACCAGCGAGCGAATGAAGAAAAGACAGAGTTTGTGTCCGATGCTTCTCACGAATTGCGCACACCCTTGACCGCGATCATGGGCTTCAGCGATTTGCTCTGTCACTCGGAACTACATCCGGAAAAAGAGCAGGAGTATCTGAGAATAATCAAGAACCAGGCGGAGCGGCTGGCGAGGCTCATCGAGAATATCCTGCAGATGTCTCGCATCGAAGCTGGGCGGATCAGAGTACAATCCGCTCCAGTACACCTGTCCGAGGTGGTCTCCCGAACCATTGAGAGTATGAATGAGGTGAATGGGAATGTGTTGGTCTCCATGCCTGAGAATTTGCCTCCGGCGCGGGCAGACCTCCAGCGGGTGGAGCAGATACTTCGCATCTTCTTTGACAACGCCATCAGTCATTGCCCGGAAGGGCCCATAGAGATCACCGCCGCCCTCGAATCTCGGCCGGATGCGGCGAAGACTTATCTGTCGATCAGAGTGAGAGACCATGGCCCCGGCATACCCGCCGATGATCTGCCTCATATCTTCGACATGTTTTATTCTGCTTCCAACTCCACGGGCCGACAGGGGACGGGCCTCGGCCTTGCCATAGCAAAGCGCATGGCGCAACTGCAAAACGGAGAGGTGTGGGCGGAAAGTACCCTGGGACATGGATCGACCTTTGGCTTGCGACTATTGCTGTGGGAGGGGGAGGAAACGCCGTCAGAAGTTGGACCTCATGACGGCACAAAGGAGCCCGCGGCGGTGGGCTAGCAGCGGGCTCTGAAGACATGCCCCAAGTGAGGCCGGGGAGCCGGGGAGTGGTTGAGAGCCTCTCTTCTCTTCGGGTTGCCGGTATGCTTTTACAGAGGTGTCTTGGCCGGCTTACTCACCGGACTTCCGGCTCTGGGTCGCGGGAGAGGAATCGTCGCAGGGAGAGCCAGGCTCCGGCGACACCGAGAAGTGTACCACTTGCGATTAGTGCGACAGCGATGGGCAGAAGTTGATCATCGGGCAAGAGCTTGAGGAGCGCCCACCCCGAATTGGCCGCCAGAGCGCGCAAATACATGTGGACAGGGACAAGCACACAACAGGCGAGGAGGGCCCCGGAGAAGCCGTGGACCGCACCCTCCAGCAGAAACGGAGCGGCAACAAACCCGGGAGTGGCGCCGACCTGTTGCATGATGGAGATCTCCCGGCGGCGGGCAAACAGAGACAGTCTGGTCGTGTTGTGAATGATGAGAAAGCCGGCCAGGGCCATTAGCCCCGCCAGAAGCAGAACGCCGTAGTTCATCCAGTGACGCACGCGAATGATCCTCTGAGGCACACCCGTGCGGGCCCCTATCTCCTCAGGAGTGGGGACCAGGTCTTTTGCCTCCTCCAGGGCGGCAAGTTTCTCACCTATAGCCGGAACATCCGCCGAGGTTTGCGTGCGGACTTCAACGGCGTCAGTCCAGGGAATGGGAAAACCCTCCAAACGCTCCCCCACAGGGTGAGTCTTCTTGAATTCCTCCCAACCTTCTTCTTTGGTGATTAATCTGGCTGAGGAGACGCGAGGCCATGCGGCGACCTCTGTCTCCAAACTCTTTGCGCGGTCGCGGGATACATCGCGCTTCAGGTAAACGGTAATTTTCAACTCTTTTGCGACCTGCTCGGTCAGCAGTCTTAAGTTGAGCAGAAACAAGATTATCCCGCCCAGCACACAGATGGCGACGGCGACGACCCCCAAGGTGGCAAAGCTGATCAGCCTGTCTCGCCGGAGATTAGTGATTACTTCCTCAATTATAAAATCCAAACTTTGGAGGCCCATAGCTCTATTTGTTGCAAAACTGCGCGCGCGTTGACTTACTCCGATTAGATTCGGATCGAAGCGGTCGGACGAATCGCTCCCACAGGAACATCCAAGGCGATTTTCCCGTGGGAGAGCGTGATAACCCGTCTGCGGAGGGCCTGGACGATGCCCCGATTGTGAGTGGCACAGATTACGGTTGTGCCGGAGAGATTAATGTCAGCAAGGAGTTTCATGATCCCCCAACCGGTGTCCGTATCCAAGTTTCCCGTTGGCTCATCGGCGAGCAGGATGGCGGGAGAATTGACCAGCGCCCTGGCAATGGCGGCTCGCTGTTGCTCTCCCGCAGAGACCTGGTCGGGGAAGGCGTCGGCCTTATCGGATAAGTGCACGCGCCGAAGCAGGTCCGGCACCACACGATGAATGCGTCGCCGCGAGACACCTGTCACCCGCAGGGCAAAGGCGACATTCTCCCACAGAGTACGAGTGGCGAGCAGTCGGAAATCCTGAAATATCATCCCCACGCGTCGGCGCAGAAATGCCACCTGCCGCGGTGACAGTGTCTTTGTATCCTGCCCCGCCACTCTCACTTCTCCCTTGGAGGGAATCAGTTCCCGGTGGATCAGTTTGAGAAGACTGGATTTGCCGTGGCCGGTAGGGCCCACCAGAAAGACGAATTCACCCTTCTCAATTTTGCAGTTGACCTCACCGAGTGCCAATGTGCCATTGGGATAGACTGCCGATACATCTCTAAGTTCGATCATTCGTAAGGCTCCTCGCCATTTCATTTATCAATATCGCGATGTTCGACGAACGCGCGATGTCCCTGGCTGCGCAAGGAACTCGTCAATGCCTGAGCCAGCACCACTGCACGGTGGCGGCCCCCGGTGCAGCCGATGGCAATGGTGAGAATAGGTCTGCCCTCCTCACGGTGCTTTGGAAGGGTGGATTCCAACAGGCTCTCCACCCGCGGCAGGAATTCTTGCGTCTCAGGTTGGCCCAGGACGAATTCAGATACCCGTATATCCGTCCCCGGTAATTCGCGCAATCCCTCAACATAGTGCGGATTGGGAAGAAAACGAGCATCGAAAACCATATCCGCATCTGCCGGCAAACCATACTTGAATCCAAAGGAGATGATGTTCACCAGCATCCCTTCGGATTCCGGCGTGTCCGGGAAGATGGAGGCCACCTCCTCCTTTAATTCTTGCGGTTTGAGCATGGAGGTGTCAATGACTTTGTCCGCCCGGCCGCGGAGATCTTGCAGTCGAGCGCGTTCTTCTCTCAAACATTCCAGCAAAGAGCGGTGCTTGCTCATAAGCGGATGAGGGCGGCGGACTTCCTTGAAGCGGCTTACCAGCACCTCCTCCGCCGCTTCGAGAAAGAGGATTCTGTAATCAAAGCCGGCGCCTCTAAGTTCCGAGAGTGCCGCCTCCAGGTCATCGAAGAAGTCTCCACCCCGCACATCTGTCACGAGAACGGCGTTAGGAATGGGCCGCGCCGAGCGTTCACATAATTCGGCGAAGCGAACCAGCAGTGCGGGCGGCAGGTTGTCCACGCAGTAGAAGCCAAGATCCTCGAAACAGCGGATCACCTCGCTCTTGCCCGCACCGGAAAGGCCGGTAACGATTACAAGACGCGTACGACCATGACCGGCGAATTTCTCTTCCATCAGCCTATCCCGTGTCTCTTCCGAGGGGAAGCGAGAAGATTGAGCAGAGCATTGATGATACTCAAGCCCAGAGGCCCCAGTACCAGAGCGGAGGTTCTATCCACGCGAATTCCCCACTCCATACTGCTCATTATCCAGAAAATAAGTATATTGAAGGCGAAGGAGATAAGCAAACTCATCAGCCCAAGGGTAAGAAGGGTCAGGGGAAGGGCGAGAGTCTTCAACAACCACACCAACGGGGTAACGAGCAGGTTTAGGCCCACGAAGACTGCCGCAGCCAGGAAGGCGGAGAGAGGAGCGCCCGTCAGTTGGACTCCCGGCACGAAACGGGTAATCACGAGAAATGCCACCCCCAGAAATATGATTCGCAGCAGAAGTCGCCTCATGTCATTTCCTCGGCTTGCAGCCGGCTTCGAGCGCAAGCAGACGCTTCTTCAAGTCCAAGCCTCCGGCGAACCCACGCAGATCTCCGTTCACTCCAATTACGCGGTGACAAGGAATGACAATGGCTATGGGATTGCGCTTGAGCGCTTGTCCAACCGCCCGCGCTGCTCTGGGGCGGCCTATACGGCGGGCCAATTCTCCATAACTCCATCGTTCTCCATAAGATATTCTGCGCGTCGCCAATAATACCTGGCGGCTGAACTCAGGTAAAGAGGAAAGGTCTACCGGATAACGCGAGAAAGAGACTTTCTCTCCGGCAAAATAGCGCGCCAAATCAGCGCGCAAGCGTGTTTCTTCGGGGTTTTCTTTCTTCTGAGAAATCGTACTACCTGGGGCGCGCAATGAGAGCCGCAGAATGGTATTTCCGCGAAATTCAACCGCAACCGGCCCCAATGGTGTGAATATGGTCACTCTTCTTCCTGTTCCTCCGGAGAAATCGTCGGCGCTTTCGCGCGGAGGTTGGTCAAAAGGGTCTCCGCGGCGGCGCGACCCATCCCTGGTAATTTGGCCACCTCCTCCACACCGGCCTGGCGAATCGCCTCCAGGGAGGGGAAGTGGGAGAGCAGGGTTTGCTGGCGTTTGGGGCCGATTCCGGGGATGGAGCCAAGAATGCTGGTTACCGCCTCTCGGCGCCGTAAAGTCCGATGATAAGCAATGGCGAAGCGGTGGGCCTCGTCACGAAGGGCCTGGAGAAGATGGAGGGAACGGGAATGGCGAGGAAGCAGGATAGGCTCCGACCGCCCTGGTACAAATATATGTTCGAATTGTTTGGCCAGCCCCACCGCGGGAATGTCAATCTTCATTTTCCGCAGCAACTCCAGAGCGACATTCAGTTGCCCCTTTCCACCGTCCACCATAATCAAATCCGGCATAGGGCTGAATCTCTCTGAGCCCTCCAGGCCGGCTCGCAAACGCCGAGTCAGCGCTTCTCGCATCATGGCGAAATCATCCGGCTGCCCCTCCTTGATGCGAATCTTGAAGCGGCGATAATCGGATTTTCTGGGTCTGCCGTCCTCGAAGACTACCATGGAGCCTACCGCTTGAGTGCCGAAGAGGTTAGATATGTCATAACACTCAATCCGTCGCGGCGCAGCAGCCAGCCCGAGCACGCCCTTCAATTCAAGGAGCGCGTCTTCCGCGCGTCGGCGGCCGCTCTCTTCACGACCGAGGGCTTCTCGCAGGTAGTGCTGAGCATTCTTCAGAGCGAGGTCAATGAGTTTTCGCTTCTCACCTCTCTTGGGAACCAGCAGAGATGTACGCCGCCCTCTCTTCTGCGTCAGAAGGCTGGTGATAGCCTCTTTCTCATCTACTTCTGATGCGAGTAGTACTTGTTTAGGCACTGACGCGGGCCACAGATAATAGGATTTAACGAATGCAGTGAGCACCGCGTCTTCTTCCAGTCCCGTGATCCCCTCCAAGAAGAAGCCATTCTGCCCGATCAGCCTCCCTTCTCGTATCTGGAGCACGACGACACACGCCAGATCTTGCTCCATGGCGGAAGCGATGACATCTGCATCCTCACGCTTTTCGCTCATCACTCTCTGTTTAGCGGTCACCGCTTCTACCGCAGCGATATGGTCACGAAGCCTGGCGGCGGCCTCGAAGCGCATCTGTTCGGAGGCTTCCTCCATCTCCGCGTTCAGGCGGCGCAGCAGACTTTCGGTACGGCCCTCGAGAAAATCAATCGTCCTGCCCACGGCGGCGGCATATTCCTCATCTGTCACGGTCCCCTCCACACATGGAGCCAGACACAGCCCGATGAAGTGATCCAGGCAGGGCCGGCGGCGTTTGGGTCCAAGCGGGTCCCAGGGATGGCCCGAACAGGTTCGTTTCGTATCACCGCGGGCATATCTCAGCCCGAAGAGCCGCCTCAAGAGCCGGATAGTGTGCCGCATGGAGCGAGTAGAGACATAGGGGCCGAAATAGCGCGCTCCATCAGCAGCCGGGCGCCGCACCACCATGATGGGGGGATAAGGTTCATTCACGGGAATGCGGATGAAGGGGTAACGTTTATCATCCTTGAAGCGGACATTATAGCGGGGGCGGTGTTCCTGGATGAGATTGAACTCGAGGATCAGGGCTTCCGTCTCAGAGCCGGTGACCACGAAATCGAAATCAGCCACCTCTTCAACCATCTGGCGGGTGCGGGGGTGCAAATCAGCGGCATCCTGAAAATAGGAGCGCACCCGGGAGCGGAGGCTCGCCGCCTTGCCCACATAAAGCACCTTGCCGGCGGCATCCTTCATCACATAAACCCCCGGCTCCGTTGGAATCCGCGCCAGTTTTTGCCTCAGGTCAGATTCCTTCATCGCAATTCTCAAGAGTCTGTGCGCCGTGCTCTGACGCAGCAATCTCCCGCTCTTAATTATCCCCGTTCAATCAGGGGTGTCAATCTCTGTGCGCCCTGTTCCAAAGGCAGTGCAGTGTGTAAAGACCGGCGCTTGCCACCCGTTTGAGCCGTTTCTTGACGCTGGTTTGGCAAGAAGATATGATGCGGCATGCCATCACCCAGTTTGCGGCGGCGCCCCGGTCAACATCTGTGCAGAAAGGGGATTGTGTGAAGCGATTAGATTATCTGCTCATTATCGGTCTAATCTTGCTGACCGGGCTTTACAGCGCCGATGCTCTGAATTCCTCCATTCACCCCTTCGAGGATGCAGCCATGCTGCTCCGCTACTCCCAGCACCTGGCAGAGGGGCACGGGATCGTGTGGAATGTGGGGGAGGAGCCCCTCGACGGCGCAACTGACTTCCTCTTCATGGTAGTGGTGGCGGGCCTGGCGAAACTGGGCCTGGGGCTGGAGGCCGCGGCCCGTGGTGTGACATTAGCCTCTCATATCCTCACCGTGCTCATCGTTTACCTTGCCATTAACAGGCTGGGCCCTGCAGGCCGCTGGGCAGCGGCCCTTTCCGCGGCCTATTTGGCTCTCGGGCCTGGAAAGGGCTATATTGCAGCCTGCTTCGGAACCCCATTCTTTGCTCTCTTCGCCAGCATCACCTGGTATCTTGCGGGAAAGTTGGTCAAAACTCCCAATTCAAGCTTCATCTCATCCCTATTTGCCCTGTCCGGCCTTGTCATGGGACTGATTCGACCTGAAGGCGTCTTCCTGGCGTTCTTCATGCTCTTTGCCGTCATATATATGGCTGGCATCAAACATTCCGGAAAGGTTATGGCGGCCTTCCTCTGTGTCTTTGTCATACTGGGTGGGGCTTATTTCCTCTGGCGATAGAACTACTTCGGCCATCCCCTGCCGAATCCGTTTTACAAGAAAGGCGGCGGCTATCTGCATTGGGAGGGCATTACCGATTCTGTAGAGAATACAGTGCGCTTCTCCTCGCTGTTTGTCTTGGCTTTCATATTCGGGGTAAGGTCCCGCGCCTCCGCCAAGCGGACTCTCTTCGCCTTGATACCTGTGGCGGGATTCACCGGCATATGGATCTTGCTGTCCGATGAGATGAACTGGATGGGCCGGTTCCAGTATGCCCTTCTGCCAATCATTCTAATGTCATGGCCCTCTCTCATGGAGGGAATCAGCCGGGATTGGAGACTTCCGGCCCTTCGCGATTTCGACAGGCGAGGTCGGAGGGTTATGATTTCCATCCTGCTGATATGCGGTTTGGGTTTGCTTCTCTATCAGGAAGAGCGGTACGGCCGCGTCAGGTATTTCCCTGATGGAAGACATGATGGAGCCGTCCTGTTGAGCAAGTACTCGGATAGAGGATATACGATGGCGGTGACGGAGGCCGGGCTGCTGCCACTGTATTCTCGATGGAAAGCGATAGATGCGTGGGGACTGAATGACTCCTGGATTGCGCGCAATGGAGGTATAACCAAAGATTATCTGGCAAGCCGCAAGCCGGAAATCATCATGTTCCACGCAGGGTTCTCCCCACTTACATACGATCAACATCGAAAACGCGGCGCCTGGGCTTCGATGGTGGAGACAATGAAAGCCTATGCGGAGACGAGCGGGTACATTCTCGCTGCGGCCTTTGGGGAGTCGCCATATGATACCCACTACTACTATGTCCGGCCGGATTTTGCAGACAGCGAAGCGATCGTGAGGGAGATCCGGGGCTTGGATTATAGGTGGTTCAAGAATGGGAAGAGATGCTTCAATTATGCTGAATTGGTGCTGGCAAAGGCCTACTAGCTGCCTCCAAGGCTGGACCTGCGGCGGCTGCAACCTCTTTTGGTTCCGCTGTCCGGACAGAATAGAGAGTCGAGGCAAATTTGACAGCTGGGGTGTAAGATTGTTATACTCTGGCTTGTAGCCGGATGTTCGATAACCTCACTGATAAGCTCCAGTCCGTCTTCAAGAAACTCACTGGGAAAGGCAGGCTATCACCCCAGGATGTTGCCACAGCCTGCCGGGAAGTCCGCCTTGCCCTGCTGGAGGCGGATGTCAACTTCCACGTGGTTAAGGACTTTGTTGCCCACGTTCAAGAGAAGGCCACCGGCAAGGAGGTCCTGGAGAGCGTTACCCCCGGACAGCAGGTAATAAAGATAGTCCACGATGAACTGGTTGCATTGCTCGGAGGAGAGTCGGAGACACAACCCGAGGGCACCGCGGACATATATATGTTGGTAGGCCTGCAGGGAGGAGGCAAGACTACCACTTCCGCCAAACTCGGACTTTCCTTGCAGAAGAAAGGAAGAAAGCCGTTACTGGCGGCAACGGATCTGCGCCGGCCCGCAGCTATCGAACAGCTGGCAACTATCGGCTCTCAAGTGGGCCTGCCCGTATTTGAACCTCACGGAGAGAAGACTTCTCTGGAGGTGGCGCAGGCGGCGCTCAAACACAGTCGCGCAGAGAGCCTTTCTCCGGTTATCATTGACACCCAGGGGCGCGCCCATGTTGACGAGGAACTGATGGGTGAACTGGCGGAAATGCGAGCCGCGCTTCCTGCAGCCGATGTGTTATTGGTGCTGGATGCCATGACCGGACAGGAGGCCGTGAAAGTAGCGCAGGCTTTCGAGAACTCGCTTGACCTATCCGGCTTCATTCTGACGAAATTGGATGGCGATGCTCGCGGCGGAGCCGCGCTCTCTCTGCGTGCGGTGGTGGGAAAACCGATATGGTTTGTCGGCACGGGCGAGAAGCCGGAGGCGCTGGAGCCTTTCCTGGCGGAGCGGATGGCCTCCCGTATCCTGGGAATGGGGGATGTGCTGACCCTTGTGGAGAAGGCCGAGGAGGCTATCAGTGAAGAGGAGGCGCGCGCCCTCGAAGAGAAGGTTCGCCGCCATCGCTTCGATCTGAATGATTTACTGGAACAGTGCCAGCGAATCTCCAAAATGGGCTCATTGGACCATCTCGTGTCTCTGATTCCGGGCATGGGGGGGCTGGGCCAGCAGCTGGAGGAGGGGTTTGATCAGAAGGCCCTGGCGCGTATGACGGCCATAATTCAGTCAATGACTCCCCGCGAAAGGTCGGAACCGGATATAATAAAGGGGAGCCATAGGCGGCGTATCGCCAAGGGTTCAGGTAGCCGCGTTGAGGATGTGAACTTCGTCCTCGCTCAGTTCAAACAGATAAGACAGATGCTGGCAGGTCTTACGGAAAAGAAGCCATTCGGAAAGAAGGGATTCACCCTCCCACAGTGGTAAAACTCATACTGCTGGCAGGACGCGTTCCGGAAGGTACTGCTAACGATTCTGCTCTCACTGTTGGCCCTGAACTCATAACGCTTTGTTCCGAACACTATTAGGCGGAGGCATAGATGGCGGTTAGGATTCGTCTGCGAAGGATTGGAAAGAAGAAAGAGGTCCACTACCGAGTAGTGGTAGCTGAGGCGCGCACTTCTCGAGAAGGGCGGTTCATAGAGACCATCGGCTATGTCAATCCACGTGTTGATCCGCCCGAGGTCCGGCTGGATGCAGACCGGGCGCGGGTCTGGCTGAAGCGAGGAGCGCGACCCACTGATACTGTGAAGTCAATTCTGATTCGAGAAGGAATCTGGCAGAAGATTGAGCCTGCTCACAAAGGGAAGGAGTCAGAGACTCGGGAGGGGAAGGACGCCCCTCCAAGGGGGGAGGTAAGCGCTGATGCAGGAACTGATCGAAATGATAGTGAAAGCCCTGGTTGACTCGCCTGACGAGGTGCGCATAAAAAAGGTTGAGGGAGAGCGCAGCATTATCTTCGAAGTAAGGGTGCCGCAGGAAGATTTGGGGAAGGTTATCGGGAAGCAGGGCCGCATTGCCAACTCCATACGCACGCTCGTAAGAGCGGCCGGCACCAAACAGAGAAAGAGCATCTGGGTTGCAATCAACTCCACGGATGATGCAGAGCAGGAGGAATAGCATGGCCCGTGATGAGCAAGCCGCAAAGATTAGCCTCACCATCAAAAGACCGGTTCAAGTTATGGTCATAGTCACCGAAGAGTTCAAGAAAGAACTGTCCCAGGAACTCCAGGAAGCCGCAGATAATACGCAGCGCCGCATCGAACAGATGGAGTTTCAGGGGCGACGTTATCTGGCCGATGTCCAGCGTGCGGATCTGAATCAGGCCATGGCAGTGCGCCAGCAGCTGGAGGGTGAAAAGCGGAAATTGGAGCAGGTAAAGAAAGAAGTGCAGGAGCGCTTGGAAGAGGTGAGCGGTCTGGAGCCAGGCAGTGAATACCCCCGCGGCGCCCTGGAGAGTATCGTGGAGATAAAGCCGGGGGACAATCTCCTGGAGAAACTGAACAACGCACAAGTCATCATCAAGGACGGTATTGTCCAGGAAATACGTGATTGATTCTCTGGGAGAGAGCAAGCACGACCCACCGCGAGCCTAAGTTGTTTTCAATCGGTCGCATCTCGGGGACCTTCGGCTGGGCAGGTGAAGTGAAGGTTCACCCCGAAACGGATTTTCCTGAACGCTTCCTTGAACTTCGCGAGGCCTGGATCGAATCTCCTGACGGCAGCCGCCGGAGATGCCACGTAGAAAGTGCCCGTCAGACGGCTTCCCGGATTCGGCTTAAGTTCACCGAATATTCATGCAAAGAAGAAGCGGCAGCCCTGCGCGGCTCGCTTATCCTGATTGCCGAAGAGCAACTCGTGCAACTGCCGGAGGGGCATTTCTTCTTACATCAGATTCTGGGCCTTTACGTGCGCAGCACAGAGGGCGCGGATCTTGGGAAGATAACCCGCATAATCCGCGCTCCGGCAAATGATGTGTATGTGACTCCACAGGTCGATATTCCCGCACGCAAGGAAGTCATCAGAGAAGTTGACTTGGAGCGGGGAATAATGGTCGTGGACATGTCAGGGCTCAAAGAAGTTACCGACTTTGAACCCTGAGCTCACAACTCTCAACTGAACCCACACCATGCTTAAATTCGATGTCATCACAATCTTCCCCGGGATGTTCGCGGGGCCGCTGAATGAGAGTATTCTCGCTCGCGCGCAAGAGCGAGACATTATCTCCGTGCGGGTTCACGATCTTCGCGACTACGCGCCGGACAAACATCATGTGACAGATGACTACCCACACGGCGGTGGAGTGGGGATGGTGATGAAACCGGAGCCGATATTCGCCGCCGTGGAGGCGCTTCGCTGTCCCGAGGATTCCTCTTGCAAGGAATCAGTGATTCTGCTATCTCCTCAAGGTCGTACTCTGAAACATTCCGTCGCCGGCGAACTGGCGCGTCTGGACCACCTCATTCTGGTCTGCGGCCACTACGAAGGAGTGGATGAACGGGTGCGAGAATATCTTGTCGATGATGAAATATCTATTGGTGATTATGTACTTACCGGCGGAGAATTGCCTGCAATGATAGTGATTGACACTGTGGCGCGGTTGGTCAGCGGAGTGATTGGGGCACCCGACGCGCCAGCGGGGGATTCCTTTGCAGAAGGCCTTCTTGAATACCCTCAATATACCCGTCCCGCCGATTTCCGGGGCCTGAAAGTGCCGGAGGTTTTGCTTTCCGGCAACCACGAGGAAATTCGCCTGTGGCGGCGCCGCCAAACCCTTCTTCGCACCCTTCGGCGTCGTCCTGATTTATTGGAAAAGGCCTCACTTACCAAAGAAGATGAGGGCCTCCTCAGGAGTATTCGAGCAGAAGGTCAGGAGAGTTCGTGATTGACGCATATTGCCGGTATCGGCGCTGCGTGTGATGGGGTTTTCTTCCCACCGCTTCTCGAACAGATCCAGTACATACAACATAGCTGGAAATGTGCTTGAAGTTGGGGGAAACCGGTTGCAGAGGCCTTGACAAGCCCCCCCAGTGTGGTATACTAATCCACAGATCAAAAGGAACCCTGGCAATTTCGAAGCAGACGGGAGGCCCCGAACAAGGGTGCCTGTCGTTTCTTTGTCTTGTCGGGGGGCGGACCTTGAAAACCGAATAGTGTCCGGTAAGGTTGTGTGGGCATCTAAAGGCGTGAGAAACCCAACCTTGGTTGGGTTAACGATTCCAATGGAGAGTTTGATCCTGGCTCAGGACGAACGCTGGCGGCGTGCCTAAACTATGCAAGTCGAGCGGTCCCGATACGGTGAAGCCGCAAGGTGGAACTGTTGAAAGGACAGCGGCGAACGGGTGAGTAACGCGTGAGTAACCTACCCACAAGTCCGGGATAACTCCGAGAAATCGGGGCTAATACTGGATATGAAGCCATGGCGCATGCCTAGGCTTGGAAAGGAGAAATCCGCCTGAGGAGGGGCTCGCATCCTATCAGCCAGTTGGTGGGGTAACGGCCTACCAAGGCTGCGACGGGTAGCCGGCCTGAGAGGGTGGTCGGCCACACTGGGACTTAGACACGGCCCAGACTCCTACGGGAGGTAGCAAGTGGGAATTTTGCGCAATGGGCGAAAGCCTGA
>JABAOF010000033.1_pt3 | contig 21903 bp, 13 predicted proteins | sample 7062171 | NCBI WGS metagenome assembly JABAOF01 (sample SAMN14538628, study PRJNA623070) | marine sediment metagenome | biome: marine biome [ENVO:00000428]; feature: marine pelagic biome [ENVO:01000023]; material: deep marine sediment [ENVO:00002113] | place: India: Gulf of Khambhat ...
AGTTCGGAAAGCGTTGGCCTCATATGCCTTAAGATCTCAGCGCTGGGCTCGTCTTTATGCATTATGGCTCTGCATCGGCAGAATAATTTTTTCTCAGTATCTAATTGTTGATGGATCTCTAACCCACATCTTAAACCTAATTTACGGTAGTAATCTACGTCGTCTTTGGACTTTTCTGCCGCATTGATTTTCAAATATTTCACCTAACATCTATATATTAAACCAAACTTTACTTTGAGTGATATTAATAAATAAATATAATACTTATTGTGGTTATTATTCCTATGACATTAAAAAATAGGGTTCTATCATGCATTTCAAGGCGCTTAGTGATTGCCATTAGCCTAAAAAATCCAATATATTGTCTATACAGCGGCGAAGAAAGATTTTTAAATAAAAATGATTTATAGTTCAGAGTGTTTGTAAAGAAAAACAAACTGTTGAGTTAAGATCCCCAGATGGATCTGCAAATATTCATTTCCTGTTAGCAGGCATTGCGGTAGCAGCAAAATATGGTTTGTAAAACGACGAATCAATAATCAGAGGTGATCAAGGTTATTTACTTTGAAAAGTTATTTAACATAACTTTGATATTTCAAGTTGATAGTACATATCAATAAAAAATAAATTGTATGGACAACTGAGGAATTAGCAAGCAAATTAGGACAACAAGGTGATTTGAATGGCTAATAAGGACGACATATATAAGGGATACCGAGGCGCTGCCAAAAGGAAGCTTATAAAATCAGGCGTAAAAGTTTGGAGTGATGTAATCATCAAATCGGCTCGAGGTAAATTTGAAGGTATTATACTCCCAAGGGCGGAGACTGAAGATGACCAACATATTGTATTAAAACTTCATAACGGCTACAATGTGGGTATAAAAGTAAGCTCAATAAATTCAATTAAAGAAATAGGTTATAAAGAGGGGCATTATAAAATCCCAGAATCTGAGTTCCCAAAAGACCCTAAAAAACCTAATGTTACACTTTTAGGAACCGGCGGAACAATTGCATCAAGGTTGGATTATCGTACTGGGGCAGTTATACCTGCATTCACACCTGGTGAGCTGTATGGTGCAGTGCCCGAACTTGCGGGTATCTGCAATTTAAAGACCGAGAAATTGTATGGCATATTCAGTGAGAATATGGGTCCAGAGCAGTACATAACAACAGCAAAGGCTATTGGTAGAGAGATAGAGAGAGGTGTTGACGGTATCATAATCGGTCATGGTACGGATACCATGCACCATACAGGGGCAATATTATCATTCATGGTTCAGAATCCGCCTGTCCCAATAGTCATCGTAGGTTCGCAGAGATCCTCGGATAGGCCATCAAGTGATGCGGCATTGAATTTAATATGTGGTACTAGAACGGCTGCATATTGTGATATTGCTGAGGTAATTGTTTGCATGTTCGGACCAACAAGTGACCAGTACAATTTACTGCATCGGGGGACGCGAGTTCGAAAAATGCACAGCAGCTATAGAAGCACATTTAGAACGATTGGTGATATACCATTAGCAATTGTAACGCCGAAAGAATTTAAATACTTAAGAAAAGATTATAATAAACGCAGAAAAGACCGAGATGTGATGGTAGATACTTCATTTGAAGAGAAGGTGGCGATAGTTTACTATTATCCTAACATGATGCCTGATATGATTGAATCGCTTATCGACCATAAATACAAGGGTATAGTAATAGCTGGAACTGGGTTAGGCCATGTAAATAAACCATTGTACGAACCATTAAAACGTGCTATTGAAGAAGGTATAGCCGTTTACATGACTGTACAGACTCTATGGGGATATGTTCAGATGTATGTATACGAGACAGGACGTGACTTATTGAAGATTGGTGTAATACCTGCAGAGAATACGTTGCCTGAGGTTGCGTACATGAAACTTGCCTGGGCGTTAGGTCACACAAGTAATTTAGACGAAGTAAAAAAGATCATGCTCACTCCCATTGCAGGTGAAATTACAGAGAGGGAACCCCATAATGGCTATATAATTCTTCAAGGTGGTTTACCCGAGGTTGATGAGTTTGTAAATAAGTATATGAGATAGCGTATCAATCCTAGAGTTTGGCATCAACGTCCTATGTGGTATAACTGAAACTCTCAAGAAAAATCTTGAGATTTCAGGACAGCTTGATCTCCTTGAATTGCCGTATCACTAGGTATCAAAAATGGTGAGCTCCCACCAAGTGTAGGTGGTGACATTAACCAATTGTGGATATATATGCTCCTCCTTATAAAAGCGCGCATTGAAGAGGTTAGAGTCACAGTATGGCCGGAGAACCTCAAAGATATATGCAGGAAGAAAAACATTAATGTGCTTGAATAATGGGAGTTTACAAGGGTTTATCCCTTAAATATTCATATTATCTCAGTGCAAAATTTTATGTATATTGGATTCCATAAAGTTACCTCGATGGAATTATTTGTGGGCATGATTCTATGGTGAGTGATAAGAACAACAGATTGTTCACTTATGTATTGATTTTACTGATCATTATTAACCTATTTGCCATAGGTGTCAGTTCTGCTGATGAGCCAGAACCAAATGATAATACCAATGAAACCGAATCTATGCCTTTTGATACCATAACAACAACCGTCCAGATCGACCCTGGTGATGCCTTCTACATCTATTTCGACCCTCAAACCTTAGAATTGGAGGCAAAACCACCCTATGACCTGCCAGAAGAGTGTGATATGGCATTGGACATTGTGCCGGAATGGCTGAGGAGCAACCTTTCCTACAAGTTCCGACAGCTCTCCTCCGATTTCAGGACGATCTATGCGAACCTTATTTTAAACTCTCCAGATGAAAGGTATGTTGACGAAATTGCATTCTCCATCGCTCACTCTGCTGTGGAAAATCTGGAGGATGATTATTTCTTCCCTGAGCTATTGACCCACAACTCTCAGCTGATCTACGACAATGACCAATACCTCAATTATGTGGAGGTCGTAGAAAGAGGGGACTACACCACCGTGATTTATAAGGACAGGTATAACAGTAGCGTGGAGCTTCCAAAAGACCTCTATTATTGGTTCATCGTTCTCCCGAAGCTGAGCGACGAACTTCCCACCTATGTTGATCCAGATTATAACTTTATGTCCGATCCGCCTTTCGACCGTAATTACGGTGTGCCACCTCCTACTGGAAAATTCTGGAGAGATTGGTTATTCTATTATAACGATTCAGGCTATCCTCTGCTCAAAGAATATTTGGAAGATAGTTACACTTTATGGGAGGCTATCTCTGCCTGCAATAGTTGGATTTCAGGTTCAATGAGCTTCACCAGTGACGAAGAACGCCCTATACAACCTGTGCGCATATATCGCAAACATATTGGTAGATGTGGCGAGTATCAAGATATGCGTAATGCCATAGCCAGGGCAGGTCTAATACCGTCAACTTGTACATTGAACACGGCTGAAGATCACGTCTGGAACGAATTCTGGGATCAAAGATGGATTCATTGGGATGGTACCATAGATAATCCACTGATGTACGAGAGGGGTTGGGGAAAGGACCTCTCCTCGGTATGGAACACGATAGGTGATAGCAATATATGGTCAGTGACCAGTAAATACACCGATACCTGTAATTTTACGGCCACAGTTCTGGATGCTTCAGGCTTGCCAGTTGACGGTGCCTTGGTGGATGTAGCCACAGAGAACTATTACAATCCTGAGTTGCTTTCAACAACCACTTGGGGGATAACCGATTATTCTGGTACTGTAACCATTCCCCTTGGAGATGTTAGGAACTACTGGTCCAGTGCAGAAACTGACGATCTGGGCACCGAACCTTTAAACGGAGTAACTCAAGTGATAACTGATTCTCAAGTAGGAGTAAATTACACATACACATTCAATCTTCCTTTGAGCGCTCCTGCATTAAAGGCCAACAATTTGACCCCACCTGGGGGGGATATTGAGGAAGAAATATGGATGGAAGTAAGTTACGAGGTTGTTGCCAATATTATGAATGCAGAAAATTCCTTCACAGGTGAGCATGGGGATCAATATGGCTCCTCAGGTAACGTCGACTTCTTCATTACAGATCAACTAAACTACAACCTATACGATAACGGGTTGATATTCAATGCGTATTATGTTTATGAAAGGTCCACTTCAGGTGAGGTTGCATTTTTTTACCCCAACTTGGAGGATAGGCACTATGCGGTTCTCTCCAACGAGTTTTCACAGGAAACTACGAAAATTGTCGACATCACAGTGAATATTATCAGCGATATCAACCTTGAAATCACTTCCCCCGAAGAGGGTTCGGAGTTCGATCAAGGCAACTCAGTTCATATCACAGGCACTTCATGGGCTCTCGGTGGCGTGGACAACGTGGAGATAGATGTGGATGATTTTGGAAATTGGGCACCTGCAACAGATACCTCTAGTCCTGGAGAAGATCCCTATTCCTCTTGGGAATTCTATCTCGATACAATTGAGATAAAGCCTAGTGCTCATAAGATACTGGCCAGGGCCAGTCAGGGAGGAAGATCTCTAGTTGTTTCCATAAACATCAGCCTGAGGGATGTTACAAATCCTGATATTTCAATCGAAAGCCCAACTGAGGGCTCAAAATACATGCTTGGCGAGATTTTAATCGTGAACGGAACAGCTATGGATAATGGAGTGATTCAAGTTTTGAAACTGGTTATTGATTCCGATGAGAAAAATAGCATCGACCTTATACCTCATCTGGTCGATGGATTCTGGTCCTTTGAAATAAGTACAGACGAGCTTGGCTATGGTCAACACACGATTACCATTTTCGCCAATGACTCTGCATCCAACCATGCTTCCATTACGAGAAATATAAAAGTTATAGAGTCGGTTGAACCTTATGTTAGAATCCAATCACCTTCCGAGGGGCGTGTATTCAAGAAGGGAGACGCTGTAAAAATTTCAGGTGTTGCCACAGATAATATGGAAGTCCTTAGGCTGGAAATCATCATCGATAACAAGGCACCCATTGATATCACCTCCATGTTGAATTGGGATGGGTCCTGGTCCTACAATTGGGACACTGGATCTTCATACTATAAAGATGGTTGGCATGTCATAGTGGTTTGGGTTACAGACACTTCTGGCAACGATGCTTCAGACGAAGTCAATATCGTCCTGGACGCCGATTCTCCAGAGGTATCGATAAATTTTCCAGAATATGATGAGATATTCAAAGCAGGGGACACGATAACCCTAATGGGCATAGCTTCTGACGAAGGGGGCATTGATGAGGTCCTCCTCCAATTTGATAACGATTCACCCATTGAAATCACGAGAAAGGTGGTGAATGACAACTGGCAGTATGACTATTGGAAGACTCAATATCGTGATAGCGGTGAGCACACCATCTCAGTATCTGTTACAGACTCTGTAGGGCATAATAGTGTGGCAAGCGTTACCTTGATAATAGATGCCCAGGAGCCTGAAGTTGATATCGTAAATATAGATGAATCCGTGGAAATTGGTGATTCAATCACACTTCGTGGGACTGCATTCGACGATGTTGGCATTAAGGAGATTTCCCTTGTGATCGACTATGAGGATCCAATTGTCATTACCCACACCCTTAAAAATGGATACTGGGAATATGTATGGGACACTACTGGAATGACAAAGGGAAAACATATGATTTCTGTCATAGCAACCGACAAAGTTAACAATGAAGTTTCTGACGCCATCACCGTAAGATTTGTTCAAGAAACTGAAGTGGAAGAAGGCTCAGCTGAAGGCTCTTCCGAGGTAAGAGAACAAGATGATATCCTGAGTTTCCTCGAGGATGGTGTTGTTATTATGTTTATCTTGATCATCATTTTCTTGGCTGTATTGGTATTGGTGTTGTATCGATGGTCAGGAAAGGTAAAGTGACGGTTATTATTGGTTTTTAATGAGGCTTAGGCCGTAAGAACTTGCAGAGGGGAAGGGGAGGTTGAGGAAGAATTGGTGCCTCCACAACACCATAAAGAATTACATCTATTTTCTGGGTTGAACAGAAGTGCACTCAATTACGAATATGTAGCTAATCCTACTGATCCTATGCACTTATTAATATCCCAACATTCAAGGACCAAAAAGAAATATCTCCATGAATTTCTATATCTTTAGTTCTTTTATCAATAATTATTGAGAATGAAAAAGAACCATTCTCCTGGGAGAGTGATATGGAAATGTCGTCGCTCTTAACAGATATCAAGAATGTAAAACCATAGGCAGGAAACAGACCTACATCTCTTATTCCCAATTTGTTGCCTGCATTTATTATGGTATTCACAAAATTCAAATCATATGGGTTTTGAGCACTCCTCAAAGCGCTTCTTACGATATCAAAGCTCCATTGAAGTTTCTTATCCATCAATGGTCCTTCTTCTAAACTGATTTCAATAAATTTTTGATGGTAATCGACACCCCATTTAGCCATGGGAATACCTGCTTTCCAAATCGAATCAAGAAAATCGATCGTTTTCTCGAAATCCTCGGTGAAGATATTTTTGGGATCGTAATCAATACCCTTAAGTTCCCAACCTGAATACACGGTTATAGTGATCGGAAGGTCAATATCTAAAGTACCATTATACCATGTGTAATAATGAGTTCCGTGTCCAAGGAATATTTTTTCATCTGTCCTCGTGCTCAGTTCAATTCTACCTACAATTGAGAGGTTCCATTGTGTTTCAAAAGGCCTATCGGTAGTTTTAAGGGATTTTGTGTAGTGGATTCCCTTTGGCTCGCCTATATAAACCAAAAGATCATTATTTGGATCCCCATCGTTTATATCTATATTATCCAAATTTACATCGGACCTCATATCTTTCTTTTCAGCGTTTAGATAATGCGGTTTTTGGAATATGATCACGCTCTCATAATCGATAGATTTTGGATCGTTCGGCCCAATGAGATTTCCATCCCAAAACTCAAACAGCTGCAGATAATTACTGCCGAGTTGAAATTCCGTGTTCGCAACTTTACTACCTTCGATAATATCCTCAAGAAACATGTCAATAAATTGCTCGGTAACATCCCAGAATAAAGATTCTAAATCCCTTATCGCGTCTAAAAACGATTCTACACCGCTCGTGTCATCATTTTCAATAAAATCCGTTATGTCCGCTTTAACACCATCAATCAATTCAATAAATGAATTGAGGGTATCTTCGATATTGGTCTTAAAGTCATCATTCCAAAAGGGATCATCTTTCACCATATCATAAATCAAGTTCCTAAGGTTATTATAGTAAGTAAGATCCTGATCGTAGAAATAGTCGGCGTAGTATTTTAAAAATGTATCATCTTTCTCAGCCATATTTTTTAGAATATCTACTGTTTGGTTGATCTCAATATCTATCCAACTCTTTATGTTGTCATCCTCTAACCAATTATTGATGGTTTCTATAACCAAATCTAAGATATGCTCATCCTCCACTATTGATATATTCAATAACTCTTTAGCGAATTTGATTGTGAAATCCTCATAGTTTTTAATATCTTTTTTCAAATCTATAACGTCGTTTCCGACACGTTGACCTACATTTTTTCTGAGTGATTCAAATATGGAATATTCATCTTTTGGGTTGATTGCATCCCCAAAAAGTAGGGAAGAAACTTTTTCTTTTGTAAATTTAGTCAAATCTTTGAACAGCTCCGGTAGATAACCTTCTATTTTATCTCGAAACCACTCTAATGTTTTTCCGATCTCACTCAAAATGGCGTATGGTATATTTTTGGTGAGGTCAACATCAACGTTTCCCTCCCCTACAAAGACATCTTTGACTTCTCTACCATCGTAGTATATTTTCCAAATACAAAAATTTTTTATCTTCCAACCACTTTCGACTTCTGTTTCATTTGATTCAAACAGAAAGCGAATTTGAACATCTTCTGTATCGTTATAATCTGAAATATCGTAGTATTTGAAGGCCCAATTCGGAGAATGTGTAGAATTCGTAAATGAGGCAAGATTTATCCAGTTTGAATCATCCGGTCCTTTGATTTGTAGCTTGGCTGTATCCTTTGAGTCGTTTAATTCGAGTTTATGAGTGAAATATATCCTTGTCCGATAATAGTTATAAAAATATGTTTTTTCAGTTAAAGAATCGATTGGGTAGGAGCCGATTTCATCAAGGTGTTCGAAATCAGAGATAATGTTTATAATGGTATTTAGCGCCTCATAGGAATTGTTATCGTATTTACCCTCATCATTCTGATTTCCATAATAACCTCCTGATAGATCCCAGTGCCAATTTCCATTCATATCCCACCCGATTGGAATTTGCCTGTATTCATAATCATAGTTATAAGCTCTGGCCCACTTACCGCTATTGTGATATGTTCCACCATCAACTTTTAGATTGGGATCTAATCCAAGCCATTCTAAAATATTTGTGACAAATTTTCTAAGGTCTTTGGCATTCTCATCTAATCCGAAATGATACAACAATTCTTTAGAATACTGATCAACAATTGCATACATCGATTGCGCCATAGTCGAATTGATATCGAGGGGATTGGAATCAAGACTTGTGTACAAAGCAAATATGTCTGCAGCATCGATCGTGCCGAATGTAGCGTAGTTTTCAATAAGTCTTGTGATCGTCCTTTCTACCGGGTGGCCGTCAGCATTATTGGAATCAAAAGTGGATAAACTCTCAGGATCTACTGTTCTAAACCGTCTTATCTCCTCTAATAAAAGCGCGATGTTGACTGCCAGTTCGACATCATCCTCGTTTATTAAACTTGTCCAGTCTGTCCCTTCAGCATCTCCAATTTTATTGCCATCATTATCATATTTTTTACTAAGTCCCATCAAAACACGGTACTGTGCTGCAGTTGTGAGTATGTATTTGATCATTCTGCCTAAATCTGTGGAGTCTCCTTGAGCATTGCCTGCAAATGACTGGAAAGTTTCCTCAAGAAACGGATATGGGCATTTTATAGTCCTATTGAAAGTTAGATTCTTATTGAGTTTTCTATCAGAGTCCTTTTCTTGTACAGTATAATTCATATAACCTAATACAGAGTAATAAGGTGTTCTAGTGGTTTGATCGTATCCGTCAGTAAGCGCCAAATCAAGCTCCTTGATACTTTTTCCCTTATACTTCTCTGAAATGAGGTTATTCTCTCTAACAAAATCTTCCGTGGTTTTTTGTTTATTTGTGATATGTGCATGATTGTCATTTATCGTGACCTCAAACTCACCCACCTTTCTTGGGAAGTTATCGTCGATATATTTTGAAAAACTCTCCTGGAACATAGGATTAGGAGTGAAACCATTATGAATCTGTGTCGTAACCCAGATTGCGTTCAATGCCTTGTAATACGCCTCAGTTTGAACCTCGATATGGGCTTTGTCTACCGCGGTATTCATCTTTCCTATTTCTTTATTTTCGATCTGACTTCTTCTAAAGTCGCTATTAACTGCGGCAAGATGTATTGCGCTCACGCTTCCCAGCAACAAGATTAAAACACCTGCGATGGCAAAAGAGGCTTTGGCTTCTTCATCCTTGCAGATTCTCCTCAAACCTGCTCCTCTCCTTATTTGCTTTTTATATACGTCTCTTGGTATTTAAGTCATTCTTGTTGAGTTTCTCCCCACCACCTATAGCCCCCTTCACCCAATCATGAGCTCGAGATGAAGGTGAAAATCTCAAAACTCATAACATTGTTGTTGAATTTTTTATCAATAATTTCAAGGTCTCCAAATGCTCAACTTTATCATGATTTCCCCAGGCTTCCCACTGTCTATCATAGATGAGGACCATTGAGAGGTTATAACATCTCTCCCTGAGACGTCCTTTTCAGAAAAGATGATGATTTCGTAGGTATTTGCACTGCTTTCATTGGTGTACGAAGCCTGTAATGTATAGTCATAACCTGTTCCCACGAGATTGTCTAAAGTTTGTTTTATGTCTTTTTCATAACCGTTTTCAAAGTTCGCCTTAGGTACACCATCGTCTAAAAGAGCAAGCTCTTCCGCCAATAAGTCATTAATATTGGTGCTACCTGGTGGTTTCCCGATCTTTTCGTCATTGATATCATAGTACCAGGTGTCATTAATCGTACTCTGCAACATAGCTTCCATTGTTTCCTCTGTATATCTCATCACATCTTCCCTGCCTATGACCTCCTGCGTTTGAAAGGCTTGAGTCGAGAAGATGAAAATTAGAGTTGAAGCGATCAACATCAAAATAAAGAACATAACAGCGTCGAACAGAGAAGCTTGGGCTTTTTCGTCCCTCACCAATTTTCTTAATTTCCAACTCATATGACTACTCCCATATTGTAACTATCAGTTGTGTAGCATGATAGTTATCACCAACTCTAATAACCACAGAAGAGGTAACAGTGAATTTCGAAGCTCTGGAGGGTGGAGATACAGTTTGAAAGGTCTTTTTGTATAAAATGCTGTCTGGATAATCGCTAACGTCATTTATGATGATTCTATAATCATAACCTAAAGCATCTGGATGGAAATCGGACTCAATGGTTTTGTCAGAAATATCGAGAATTTTATCCCCTAGAAATATGCCCTCCATAGAGTTATAAGTCAGTTTATCATAGGCTCGAATCGCCTGCGAGAATTCCACACTCTCTTGATGCATCCTAAAGGAGTCCTGCTGGGCCTGATACGTTACGAATGCATTGACGATGCTGAGCAGGAATATTCCAAATCCGATGATCACCACTATCAATGTGGGAATGTCTTCGAAGAATCCTGCAACCCCTTCATCTTTTCGGGATAAAGGCAAATGCGGCATATAAAAGATAAATAGCTTCTATAAATAAAAGTGTTATGATTTTTCGAAGGGCATTTTTTTGGTGATATGAGCCAATATATTGAATTTTCTCCCGACCATCTATTACCGCCATCTTATCACCCTTTAATCCCACCCATCGAACTCCTCCTACCCCCTGAGGTCAAAAATCTACAGTGGATACACAAAAATAACCTAAATCTCGATCGTCATAGTTCCCACTTTAAACTTTCAAAATCTCGTTTCTTCTAACCATATATTCAATAATCAAAGGAAAAGATATATAATCATCAAGATATATAATCACAAAATCCATGAATGATTATCCTGAGGAGGGTGTATCTGATGAAAAAGAAGGAAAAACAAGCCAAGGAAAAACCACCCAAGGAAAAACGAGCCAGGAAAAAACCACCCAAGGAAAAACAAACTAAGGAGAAAAAAACTAAGGAAAAACGAACTAAGGCAAAGCAAACTGGCACAGAGGAAGAAGAATATGCCTGCAAATGGAATGTAGAGCATGTATATCGAGAGATCAGAATCATAGCCGATTGTAAAGATTGTGGTGGGAAGGGTGATCTAAACGAAAGCAGCTGCATGAACGGCATTCTTGACGCCGTTTCTGCAGAGGGCAATGCAGATGTCGTTATATTATCGCATTTTGTTGAAAAACAGTATTTTAGTTACTCTCTCGAACTTCTAAAACGAATGGCCCAGGTCATGCAAGAATTGAGTCAATTGGCCATAAGGGATCCCTATAAGGAGTACTTCTTATCGAACGATAAGTTGTCAACCTCGCAAAAAAGTCAGCAGAAGAGCGCATGCGAAAAATGCGAGTTGAATCCCCACGGGCTATATCCAGATTTGAAAAAAACATTTACCACAGACATCCAGGAGTTCTATAAATCCCTCTTCAAAACCGCCAAAAAACTGGATAAAGGTCCTACCTTTTTCTGTGGGCCCTGTCTGGACACCACACAGAGCGATTTTGTGTATATGTTCAATAATCTTGAGGATTTAAGAGAGTTCATTTTCTACAGAGGTTATAATATTGTGATTTAGGAGTGTGATAACTTGGCTGAGGAGAGAGTCGTTCTAAGAGCAAAGAAGAAAGGAGAACCGGTTTTAACTCCAGCAGAACCTAAAAGGGAAGAAATTGTTCCTCCACCTCCTCCCGTCAAAGATGAGCCGGGTCTTGAAGACGAATCGAAGATCAGAAGACGAAAGGTGAGGACCCTTTCTGAGATGCTGGAGGTGAAAAAAGACATACAAGTTCCGGCTGTTAAAAGAGGTATCGGTCGAATTTTCAAAAAACATCATAAGATCAGGCCTGGTTTTTCATACACCTGGGTTACACCGTATCCCCCAGATGATGCAAAGCTGGTTTTGGAAGATCAAGTCGATGGTTCAAAAATAGGTCTGTATCAAATTCCTGGCAAAACCGAATCATTGTACCATATTTTTCCATCCGAGTATTCTATACCATTAGATCATATGAAATTAATTTATCTGACAAAACAACAGCTCATCGAACATTATCCTAAGACCGTAAAATTGGATAAGCCAGAGCAGGCCAGAGAGTACGTACTGACCGTGGGTAATAGGTTGATATATCAACTTGCCAAGAGACATGACATAAAACTAGGAGAGACGAGGGAAGAGGAGATGGAGAATGTCAAGAAACTTTCGGAGATCCTTGCGAAGTACACGGCAGGTTATGGCATCTCGGAGTTCTTTCTTAAACATCAAATCGTGCAGGATATTTACATAGATTCTCCTGCATCTGAGAACCTGGTTTACATAACTATTGGAGGAGTTGCGGATCCTAGACTACATCAAAAATGTGTAACCAATATTTCACTTGGCGATGAGGATACAGAGAGCATGCTGTCAAGATTTAGGTACGAGAGCGGTAGGCCATTTTCGGAGGCTATGCCTGTTCTAGAAACGGATCTATCCAATTTTGCCACAAGAGTCACGGCAATAGGTAAGCCTTTAAGCCCTGAGGGGATAGCAATCGCTTTAAGAAGACATTCCACTGATCCATGGACTCTGTTGAAATTTATTGCAAATGGTATGATCTCCGCGATGACAGCTGGCTTAATATCGTTTTTCATTGATGGACGAGCCACTATGCTTGTTGCAGGCAGCAGAGGTTCAGGAAAGTCATCGTTATTAGGGGCTATTATGTTGGAATTCCCACAGAGCCAGAGGATAATCACCATCGAGGATACTTTAGAGCTACCTGTTCCAAAAATGCAGCGTCTTGGATATAAGATACAAAGCCTGTTTGTTCAGTCATCACTTGGAGGTAAGGGCGAGATGACTGCAGATGATGCTCTCAGGGTCTCGTTGCGTCTTGGGGAATCAGCCATAGTAATGGGGGAAGTAAGAGGTCAAGAGGCTAAGACTTTATATGAGGCCATGAGGGCAGGCAGCGCAGGAAGCTCGGTTTTAGGCACCTTTCATGCAGATTCTGCCAAAGCGGTATTCAGGAGGGTAGTTTCTGACATGAAAATTCCAGCAAAATCTTTTAATGCCACAGATCTGGTCATAATCGCGGGTCTTACCCGTCCTGCAGGCAGCCAGAAAGTGAAAAGGAGAGTTATACAAATCGCTGAGGTCCTGAAAAAGGAGGATCAAGACGGTGCATTTCAGGATTTAATGATTTATGATGAGGAAAAAGATGCTTTAGTTCCTACTGATGCATTCTATTATCGCTCAGAAAAGATAGGTTCAATCGCCGGTTCCTGGGATTTAACTCTGGAAGAAGCGGTAAAGAACATTCAGACCAGAGCTGCATACAGGCAAAAAATGGTTAAATACAGCATAGAACACAAAAAANNCACACGAAAAAAAGGACCATCGATTATGATGCCGTTCTAAAGGAATGGACAGATTGGTTCTTGCGGAGCGCTGAGTATGCCTGAGGAAATGGAGAAAATAGCAGAATTAGCCCCGCCTTACGGGCGTTGGTTTCAGAAAGGATGCAGTTTTTCTCAAGAAAAATTCGGTCCGACACCCGTAAAAATCGAAGATAACGCAAGAAAGGCCAAAGAAAGGTTCAAGGAGGAAGAAAAGCGGTATAATCAATCTTTGACCGAATTCCGAGAAATCGAGTATGTACACCCTTCCTATGATCCAGTTTATAAGAAGGCTGCAAAGGCCCATAAAAAGGCTGAGAAGCGCTTTAAAAGGGCTGAGAGGATCTTTACTCAGGAAAAATTCAAAAAAGCTGTGTATTTTACTGGTTTGAATGTGGAGCTTCATGAAGTTACGCTATTTGCAACTTTCATGGCGATGATATCATTTATAATTGCGTTGATTGCGGCCATCTTACTAGTTTTTGTCTTGAATATCGATCTTTTTGTTGCAGCCCTCTACATATTCCCAGTGGCATTGATATCACCTTTGGTTATATTTGCCCTTATAGCATCTTATCCTGAGATCCTTGCAAACCGTATGAGAGCAAAATCCATTGGCAGGGCACCAGAGACTGTCAATTATATGATAATGTCCATGAGGCAAAACCCATCCTTGAACAAGGCCGTATCTTTTGCAGCTGAGAACTCTGAGGAACCAATATCCTCCAGCTTGAAAAAGGTGATATGGGATATATATATGCGAAAACAACAGAGTATAGAGGAAGGATTTCGTGAATTTGCCTATGAATGGGGTTATTGGAATGAGGATTTTAAAAGATCTCTTTACGTAATAAAAAGTTCCACCTTGGAAAGAACCTCTGACGGCCTGAATAGGTCCCTAGATAAGGCAAATGACATTATCTTAGGCGGAACAAGAAGACAAATAGAGAAGTTCGCGGCCTCGCTGTCAGGACCTACGACCATTTTATTCGCCCTTGGCATATTACTGCCCATGGTGATCGGTGCCATGCTGCCTATGATGTCCATCAATGTGCCAACAGACTCCCAAGAAATGACAGGAGGGCAAATTGGGGAGATGGAACAAACAGGTGAGGAGGCTCCTGAAATCATGCCAGTAATTATCGTGGTTATGGATGTACTCTTTCCATTTATTACATTTGTCTACGCCTACTATATACTGGGTAAAAGACCTGGGACGTCATCGCCACCCATGGTTAAAAGCAAGTTGACTAAAAAGCAGCATAGGGCAATCATCGCCATGGCGATAGTTCTTTGCATAGTTCTCGGAGTATTGAGCCTTCCAATTTTAAGGGAAAGATTTGGAATGCTCGGAACATTGATCGGTTCCTTGCCAATACTATGGGCATTCGGCTTTTCTTTTGGTTATTACTGTATATCAACATCTGCATGGCAAAAGAAACGCAGGGATGAAATCAAGCTGATGGAGGACGAGTTTCCTGACGCCCTGTTTCAACTTGGAAGCAGAATCGCAGAGGGAGAACCATTGGAAAGGGCGCTGAAAAAGACGAGCGACTCGATGAAAGGAACGAGCATAGCAGAATTATTTGCTAAGATAGCATATGCACTCCAAGTAACTCGCGGCACATTGAATGAGGTATTGTTCGGCAAAGACGGTGTTCTCAACGATGTTCCGTCTAGAACCATCCACGCGACAATGAAAAGTGTGGTTGAAATCGTGAAAAAAGACGCCTTCACCGCAGGTCAGACAATAGTGAACATATCAAATTATCTTCGAGACATGAAGAAGGTGGAGCACGATATCAGGACACAATTGAGCCAAACAGTTGATATGATGAAAACCACTGGTATGTTGTTCGCTCCCCTGGTTATGGGGATCACGGCTGCGCTCTATGTTTTACTATCAGAAGAATTCTCTGAGTTGCCCAACGCTACACCGATGATTCCCAATGAAGTCTTCTTCATGATTTTAGGTTTCTATTTGGCCTTTGTGGTGATAATCACGATGTATTTTACTGTAGGTATAGAACACGGCGAGGATAGGGTACAATTTAAATACAGCATCGGCAGTGCTCTTCCAGTTGCAGTAATAATCTACTCGGCGGCAGTGATATTGGGTCAAATCATGATAGGATAGTGAGAACATGGTGCGTCAGGAGATATTTGGCAGGGAAAAGAAGCTTGTTGATAAACTTGGAATAAAAGGATGCTGTTATTTGGGAAAGGTCGTATCTTATCCTGCTGGAAAGTACGAAGAGAGCGGTGCAGTTTATCTGGATGTCACTTCTCCGCATTGCATGCTCGTTCTCGGTAAAAGGGGCACAGGAAAGTCCTACACACTAGGCGTGATATCGGAGGCTTTTGGTTTGTTGGAAAAGGAATACAAGGAAAGAATCGCAGTGCTGATAATAGACACCATGAGCGTGTTCCAATCCTTAAAATGTGCAAATACAAATAAATTTGAGGTCGAAAGATTGAAGGATTTCCAGAATCTCACTCCAATGGGCCTCGGGGACTATGTGAAGGTGTTTGTACCAAAACTGACTGCTGATAAGCTCCAGGAAGATGGACACAGTATTGCGTATGACGAGTTTTTACAGCTTCCAATCAAAGACATCGATGTACATGATTGGCTGTCGTTGTTTACGCTGAAGCCTACAGAGCCAGCAGGCGTAATCCTGATGAAGGTGATAGACGAACTTCTGCGAACCCAAAAACCATTTGGATACGAGGAAATATATTCTGAAATTGACAGGCAAAAGGCTGATGATTACATAAAAGAGTCCTTAAAAAACCTGTTTAGGGTGACCGAAGAATTGAAAATCTTTGACAAGGTGGGAACACCTTACAGCACGATCGTAAAAGGAGGCCAACTAAGTGTATTGGACATCAGCTATTTAGGGCGTGTTGGTGGTTTTGATGTCCGCAATCTGATAGTGGAGATCATTGGTAAAAGATTGCTGAGCGAAAGAACTCTTTATACCACTTTAGAAATGCAATCCGAGGCCAAGTTGATAGATGAGGAGATAAGCAAGGACATCATTAAAGAACACCCCCTGGTTTATATGATAATAGACGAGGCGCATTTGTTCTTACCTTCGAACGAGGAGACCTTGGCCACAGATGTTTTAATCGACTGGATTAAGCTGGGCAGGCATCCTGGGCTTTCGTTGATTTTGGCCACTCAGGAGCCCTCGGCATTGCATGAAAGTGCAATCAGGCAGTCGGATATTATGATCGCACATAATGTCACTTCCAGCGATGATGTCGCTGCCCTGGGCAAGGCAAAGCAATCCTTTATGACTGGCTCCCAGGACATCCAGAAGATAGTATCCACAATGGAGTTTAAAAAAGGCTTGGCCGTGATGTTCGATGATAAGACCCGGAAGATCGAGATGTGTAGGGTCAGACCAAGGTTGACGATCCACTCTGGAGTTGATGCCTCTGCTGTCCCGCCTGAGGAACTTAGCAGGATTGCTCCTTTAAAAAACGAAAATTTGGTGCTGAAACCAAAGAAAAAGTATTAAATATCGGATGAATAATTATAGAGCCAATAAAAAGAGGAGGAATAGTGCATGGACAGGCACAAACTAAGAAAGAAATTCTGCTGGGATGAGAAAGGTGCATTAGAAGGACTGCCTCTGTATTTGATAATACTTGTGGTGATAACGGCGATCGCGATTGTGATCATGATAACATGGCTAAGCACCATGCAGAAACCAGATCTTGATAGTATAGAGATATCAGGTACTGAGGGTGATGGTACACTCATTGAGAATCAGGCATATGATATTGTAATAACCGCAAAAGGTACCAATGGCAAGGGTCTTGAAGACGTTTCTGTAAAGCTAGAGGGAGCAGGAATTTCAAAGACTTTGAAGACACAATCTGGTGGAAGCGTAACCTTTACGGGTGTTACTCCAGATCTCCCAGCAAATACATATACCGGTTCAATAACAGTTACCGCAACTTATACCGGGAATGTTTTAGTAACAAAAACTACTGATATACCAGTAAATGCACCTTAAGCGTAAATTTAGGGAGTAAAATGCCGTTCTTCGAAAAAGATGATAATGCCGTTGAAGGCATCCCCTTAAATTTGATAATTATTCTACTCATATTGGCAATAGCTCTCCCTATTATATGGGCAGGCCTTTCAACTTACGACCGCACCCAAAAAGAGAATGACATGAGGAACGAGATAGAGTTCATTATTATAACCATAAAATTTGTTTACACAAACGGAGAGAGCAACTCCCAGCAAATAGATGTGAATTTTGATAGTAGTTTTGCGACAAAGGTGGAAAGAGTGGAGATAGGGGGCCCTACAAAAAGCTTATGGTCTACAATTAGGTATAAATTAAGTGGCAGCTCTAAGCAAACGATAATTATAGAAAATCCGAACATTCCAGTTGCCAATAAAACTGATAGTGGTCTGGATGCGTTGGAAGTCGGAGAGGGAAGGCATTCGCTCCTGTTCACAGCAAGAAGCGATTATGATTTCAATGAGGATGGACGTAATGATCTGTATGTCGAGGTTGCATCGGTGAGATAATATGATCGATTTCGTGGTGTCCAAAGTAGCGATGATGATGGCTGCAGTATTCATTCTTCTTGCAGGCATTGGTATCTATGAGATCCAAAAAAGTGCTATGGAAGAGGAGGAATTGCAGAACATTGCAGACAAAATATCCGAAACTGTAAACGAACTGAGCGCAATAAACGCCAATACAGAGGTAAATATTTCATTTGACAGGTACAGGGGTGGAATCTATATTAAGCCAACAGTGGGAGGCGATGTGTATAAGATAAATATCACGCGAAATCTCCTTTTCATAACCCAAAAAGGGCGCAGGATAGCCAGTAATTTTATTAATGCTATCCATGTATGGGAGCCAGATAAAGGCGAATATAGCGGGTCAGAAATTGCGGATTTGGATGATGAGAATAGATACACGAAAATAAACTCAAGGGATGACATAATAATATTTGTGGAGAGGAAGCAGATCGAAGTAATGGGATTACAGGAGTATCATACCTTTGTATATTCCACCTTCCCTTGAGTGGACCCTCTTGAACCCTCATCACTTTAGGTATTATCATTATCTCGATTTCATTTTTTACCTTAAAAAGCAGTTTAAAAGGGTTAAAGTGTTAATAGAAAGCTATTTTTACTTGGAGCTATATTAACACTTTTGTGGAACATTCTGCGAGAAAATAGGAGGCTTTGTTATGAAATCTCTTATACACATAGACAACAAAGGTGTAGAAAGCATACCATTAAAACTGATTATTGTGGTGCTTTGTCTGGCTATCATTATTCCCTCGTTCATTATCGGGTTGACAGGGTACTCAAACAGCCAAGCAGAAAATGATCTAAAAGGTGAAATTGATAGAATAGAATCGACGATAAAGCAGACATACAATGGTGATGAAGGTACTTCATTTTCATTGAGCGTGAATTTTCAAGACGGTATTACTAGAAAGATCGATTATGTGAAAATCGGGGATAATATCGGAGAGCATGGAGGAAGTTTTCAATCTGCTGTTCGATATAAATTCCAAGGTGAAGGGACGAAGACCGTGGTCATCGAGAATCCGAATATCATGACAACCTCCCCTTCAAATACTGCACTTGAGTTGGGAGCCAGCAAATACAAAATCATAGCTGAGAAGCATGAAATCGCAGGAATAGGTTTTGTCATTGTAAGGCTGGAAGGTGATGATAGAGAATTCCAAATATGTGAGATAACTCTATCTGGAAATGACATCGAGATCGTCAATAATGTGGATTACTATACAACTGAGGATGAGCTGAATCCTGATGGTTCGAATCCTGAATTGTTTACAGGTCTGTTGATAAATGCCACCATCCATAATATGGGCACTATAGACACTATAGACTCGCCTTGGTCTGGCGATGGCAAGGTAAGGGTAAGGTTCATAGACAATCTTATTGATAAAGGTAATGAGACGAGGCAGATCGGCGAGGATGTCATTATAGACAACATCCCAGCAGGCGGGACGGTAACAGTTCATCCCACTAAGCCATGGATTTTTGTTGGACCGGATGACGACTATCAAGATCCTGAGTTGCTAAGAAGGGAAGTTATAGTGATTGCTGATGTTCTTGACAACGTCGACGAGCTTTCCGGCGAAAATAACATGGCTAGAAAGGAGCACGTTAATACGCTTCCTTTAGTAACTCTCGTGTGGGCTGATATTGATGATGATGCGCCAGGAATAGGAACCTTTGTGGTGGATGTCTTCGCAGAAAATACAATCCATGCCGAGGCCGAAGATCCTGACGCATGGGTTCAAAAGGTTATGTTCATATATCATCCCAAGACTTACCCAGAGAATAAACAGGATCCAAGTTATCTTGACATCGACGGTAATGATGGTTTCTCACATACCATGGATATGGGTCAGTTACCTCACACAACTCCCATCACAGTCAAGGCACTGGACAATGTTGGATGTGGGAGCTCACCTTACTATGAAAGGATTTACATGGATATTATGCCTGAGTGGATGGGAGGGCTGATATCAAGGGCGAATCAAGAATCCGGTGATCAGGATCTTAGCTTTGATACAAGCAACTACACCTTCAAATTGATTATCGACGTGCCTGGTGACCTTCTTTCTGGATTCGATAATAGTTTTGGTGGCGGTATGCCATTTATATCTGGAAAAGGCAACGCAATGAGCAATTTGTATCAGTTAGAGATAGATGTCCCGTTAGGTGTAGATGTAGAATTCCATAAAAAGAGCAACTTTTTATCAGAAATCCTGAGCAAAAAATTAGGGAGCGAAATAGACGGGGAAACCGATATTTGGGCTAAAATTCATGTCGGATTGGATAAGGGCATAGAGATAAACCTTACCAAGATCTTTGATTTAATAGCGAATGCAAAACAACTTGTATACTATTGGGACGAATACAAAGAAATACTCTGGGAAGTGGATTGGCAAACAATAAAGAATGCTCCAACTGACGTGGATGTATTGCTTTCAGCACTGGATGATGCTTATAACAAAGTGAAAGATAGACCAGAATTTTCAGAATTGAACAACACCATTAACAACATAACAGAAATCATTGAATACTATCGGGGTTGTTACGAGGAATTACAAGAGCTTTGGACATCGATTATGAATTTTTATGATGATCCGGCGAGTATATTAAAGCTTGTCAGTTTTGAAGCTGGAGCTAATATTACTCTCGGAAAAACATTCGAATGGACACTTTTCGAAGCCAGTTATCCCATCTTCCCCCCTATTATTGAGGTCACGGTTAAAGTTACTGCGGATCTAACTCTGTCCTTTGAGGCATCTGCTGTATTTGAGGGGGATTTGAGTGGTTTGGATTTTGCCAGTGTCGATGCAATCTTCACTGGAACGGCAGGCCTAGAATTGATCGCGCAGGTGGATATAGGTGTGAATTTCGTAATAGGTGGAGGAGGTATTAGAGGAAGAATAACTGGGCGCCCACAACTAACGTTGAACGCTGGGTTGACTTATTCAACCACGGATGGTTTTGATCCTATTTTTGATGGGACATTCGAAATCATTTTAACTGCATGGCTCGGAGCTTATGTAGAATTCTTATTTTGGACTAAGGAATGGACTTGGTGGGAAGGTAGTTATACAGTAGGTAGTTGGTCGTTCGACCTTGCTCCGGGTGGTTCAACCACCCAAGATGTCAGTCCAACTGAAAACAATGATACTGCAACGAAGCCTGGAAATGTTACTGTACCGACAGGACCAGCTTTAGCCTCAGATGGCTTAGGGAACAATACATGGGTGGATAGTTATGACTACAATCAGAATCCTGATAATCCAAATTACGAAATAAGATACTCCTTCGATAATAGTACTTGGAATCAATTAACGACAAACAATAAGATAGAGGCCGAACCTGCAGTGGTCTATAACTCTACAGGACAAACATTCATTGTCTGGAACCAATGGTGTGATAACGTCGACTTGAATTACACAACACTCGATGTGAACGATTTCTTAGATAATAGTGATATATACTACGCCATATTGAATGGCTCAACAGTGGTAAAAAGCCCTACTCGTCTTTATGGGGCAAACACCAAGCCTGACTTCCAACCTTCTATCGGTGCAGGTTCAAATGGCCAAGTTATGGTAATTTGGACTCGAGACGACGATGATAATGTAACTACCGGTGATGACCAAGCACAATATTTTTCTACTTGGAATGGGTCAGCCTGGAGTGTTCC
>JABAOF010013604.1_pt2 | contig 21893 bp, 24 predicted proteins | sample 7062171 | NCBI WGS metagenome assembly JABAOF01 (sample SAMN14538628, study PRJNA623070) | marine sediment metagenome | biome: marine biome [ENVO:00000428]; feature: marine pelagic biome [ENVO:01000023]; material: deep marine sediment [ENVO:00002113] | place: India: Gulf of Khambhat ...
GTTGGAAACAGGTGCCAGTTCGACAGAGATCACCCTTCCAGCTAAGGCGGGTTTCACCAAGGTAGAGATCGACGCTGGGGCCGCCTCGGTGAGGATTCAGGTTCCGACTGGAGTGGCGGCAAGGATCAAGGCCGAGGGAGCATTGGTGGGCATTGATGTAGACAGAAGCCGTTTCCCACCCGAGGGAGGTGTTTATCAGTCCCCCGATTACGAAACTGCTGAAAACAAAGCGGATATCGACGTTGACCTTGGTGCCGGATCGATCTCCGTGCGTTAAGCTGCCGTAGAGCAAGTAGCGCTATGTAGGAAGAATAAATCTGGGGCGATCTTTGTCCGTTCCTGTCCGTATTGTCAAATCATGGAGGCCATCATGAGAAAGATTGAGCCACGAATAGTGTTTAGTATATTGTTGATCGGCGCTGGGATTCTGTTCCTGCTCCAGAATCTTGGGTTTCTCGAAGACGCGGGCGCGGTCTTTTGGGCGCTCGCATTCGCCGTTGGGGGTGGGGTCTTCCTCTATATCTACCTGACCGATCGTACCAATTGGTGGGCTGTCATACCGGGTTTGACCCTGCTCGGTATTGGTGAAATCATCGCCGTTAGCAACTTTTTACCTCAATATGAAGATATTCTAGGAGCCCCAGTTTTCATGGTTTTTATAAGCTTGAGTTTTTGGATCATTTACTTGACCAACCGGGAGAATTGGTGGGCGATCATCCCAGGTGGGGTACTGCTATCTATCGGTATCTTCATTGGCCTTGATAGCCTCTTTCCAGAGGTTGATATGGTCGGTTTTTTCTTCTTGGGAATGGGCTTGACCTTTGGGGTGTTGGCTTATCTTCCCGCTAGACAGGAATGGATGAAATGGGCGCTCGTACCGGCAGGAGTGCTGCTTTTAATGGGAGTCATCTTCCTGGGGAACGCGTTTTCAGCGCTGGAGGTTATCGCGCCCGGGGTCTTGGTCTTGGTCGGCCTATATCTGATCTATCGAACCGTCCGACCGAAGGGTGAAATCCAAGCGTAATCTGCAGGGTTTGAAGGTGTCATCAAGGGTGTACTGTGTTTCATGACTGCGAAAACCGCTGTGTATTTATATTTAATCCGTGATCTGAGGAGGGTGTAAATGGAAACCAGGCGGTTGTTTCGGAGCAGGACCGATTCGATGGTCGGAGGTGTGTGCGGTGGCCTTGGAGTATACCTGGGCATCGATCCCACCGTCGTCAGGTTGTTCTTCGTCTTGCTTGCCTTCGCCAAAGGCATCGGCTTCGCCCTTTATTTCATCTTGTGGATTGTCGTGCCTCGCGAGGGTGCGGAAGAGGGTGCCTCTATCGAGGAAAACATCCAGACCGGTGCCGAAGAGATCGCAGCGCGCGCGAGAGAGATGGGCGAGGAGCTTCAGAAGGGCGTGAGGGTCTCCGGAAATCAAGCAAGCCTGTTTATCGGCGGAGCCTTGATCCTGGTCGGTATTTTATACCTATTGGACAACCTGAATATCTCATGGCTCTCATGGCTACGCTGGGATGTGGTTTGGCCGGCTATCCTGATCGCAGCCGGCGTTCTTGTCTTGGTGAGGCAATTTCGTGGCGAGTGAGATGAACGAGAGAGCTCGGCGGGGGGGTCTTGTCGGCCCACTCCTGCTGATCGGCTTAGGCGTAATTTTTTTGCTGAACAACCTGGGCGTTCTTGCTGTGAGCGTTTGGGATGTGGTCTTTCATCTATGGCCGGTGATCTTGATCGCCATCGGTCTGGATTTGCTTATCGGACGACGCTCCGTTTGGGGATCGCTGTTGGTTTTAGCGCTGATTCTGGCCGTGTTGATCGGTGGGATCCTGTTGATCGGCGCTCGGGATGGCAGAGCATTAATTGAAGATGAAATTACCCAACCGTTAAGCGGGATAACCGAGGCGAAGATCTCCATGCGTCCAGCCATCGGGCTGATCCAGGTGGGATCGCTTGATCCGGGATCCAGCTATTTGGTCCAAGGGAAGATTCGGCTGATGAGCGGGGAGGATCTGGGGCGAGATTTCAATCCCGATAGTGATCCAGCCAGATTCACGCTGAGAAGTTCGGGTCAAACGTGGTTCCCGGTCATCGGTGGGTGGGGGGACGAAGCCACGTGGGATCTGGATCTTAACCCCGAAGTGACGCTCGATATAGACCTCGGCCTCGGGGTGGGGAAAATCGAGGTTGATTTGACGGGATTGGATGTGACTGCGACTGAGGTCAGCCTTGGGCTGGGCAAGACCATCGTCACCCTGCCGGATGGTGGGCGTTTCACGGTCAAAATCAATGGTGCCATAGGTGAGACCTTCGTGATCGTCCCAGCGGGCATGTCGGCTCGTATCCAAGTGAGCACGGGTTTGGGGACCAGCAAACTTCCCGCTGGATATACTCGTCAGGGTGATACTTATTTCTCCCCTGGGTATGAGAGCGCCGAGGACAGGGTAGACATGGACATCAGCCAGGCGATCGGTATGATCACGGTGGTGGAGCTCAGGCGATAACCCCCGCTAATGGTGTTAAACCCTTCAGGTCCATGTACAATGGAAGACCAGATCACAAAGGCTTGAGGGGATGAAGCTGTGAACACGACTTTTCAAGAATTACTCGAGACAGGCGAGGTGATCCTCGCTGATGGTGGGATGGGCACGTTGCTGATGGCATTCGGCCTTGGTCGAGGCGTCGCCCCTGAGATTTGGAACATCGAACAGCCCGAACAGGTGCGGAAGATCCACCGTGACTACACCGACGCCGGAGCGCAGATCATCCTCACCAATTCCTTCGGTGGTAACCGTCGACGTTTGGCATTTCACGATTTGTCGGAACGCACCCTCGAGTTGAACCGAGCCGCGGCACGGATCGCTCGCTTTGAGGCGGAGGCTGTAGAGGTCCCCGTCCTAGTCGGAGGATCGATGGGTCCCACCGGAGCCCTCATGGTACCGTTGGGTGATCTCACCCCCGAAGAAGCGCAGTCCATCTTTGAGGAACAAGCCGAGGCGCTGATCGAGGGTGGCGTGGATGTGTTGTGGATCGAGACGATGTCCGATCTACAAGAAGTGCAAGCGGCGATTGTGGGGTGTCGAGGGGTGGCACCGGATTTCCCGATCGTGGCAACGATGACCTTTGACGCTCACGGGCACACCTCGATGGGGGTCTCACCCCAGGCAGCTGTGGAAGCCCTAGGTGGATTGGATCTCGTGGCGATTGGGGGAAACTGCGGTAACGGGCCGGTCGAGATCGAGGCCGTGATCGAAGCCATGCACGCAGCAGATCCTGACGCCGTGCTGGTCGCGAAATCCAACGCCGGTACCCCGCGCATGGAGGGTGACCGCCAGGTCTACGATGCCTCTCCAGAGGTCATGGCTGAGCACACACTTCGTGTGAAGGATTTGGGCGCGCGCATCATCGGCGCTTGCTGTGGTAGCACACCGGAGCATATCCGTGCTATGGGTCATGCGTTGCGAGGTTGACTTTCCACTGAATGATAGGCTTATTGCTGGGTACCGCATGGCTGTGCTTTGCGATCACCCTGTTTGTTCTCATCCAAATACGTTTGCGTGGCTTGGATGAGCTTGAACTTACCAAGGTAACTCAAAAGGAAACTGCGCCACACCTGAGCGTCATTATCCCCGCTCGAAATGAACAATCGAACATCGAAACATGTCTTGGGGGTCTGTTGCAACAGACCTATCCGACGCAGGCATTGGAGATCATCGTCGTCGATGATCATTCGACGGATGAAACGGCTGTGATCGTCCGTGAACTCATGGACGCCCACTCCCAAATCCGACTCGTTGAAGCCGGATCTTTGCCTGAAGGTTGGAAGGGCAAATCGTATGCCTGTTAGCGAGGCGCGGGACAAGCACAGGGCGAATGGCTCTGTTTTGTGGACGCCGATGTGACGGCCTCCCCGGATCTTCTCCTGTCAGTCGTGAGATTTGCGGAAGCAGAGAATCTTGATTTGCTCACCTTGTTCCCGTTTCAGGAAATGCTGGGCTTTTGGGAACGTTTCCTGATGCCGATCGCGTTCCTCAGTCTCCTGTTCCTCATGGATCCAAAGCGGATCAACGATCCTCAGACGAAGGATGCCATGGCTATCGGTCATTTCATACTCGTCAAACGAGCCGCCTATGATACCACCGGAGGCCACCAGAGGATTCGATCCGAATTGTTGGATGATGTCGCATTAGCGCGGTGCTTTAAAGGGGAGGGCTTTCGCATCCACCTGGGGAGCGGCAAAAAACTGGTGCGAACGCGAATGTATTCCGATCTGAAGGCTCTTTGGCAGGGGCTGACAAGAGGGGCAACAGAACTCGCAGGAGGGGTTTTCGTTACTACCTTAACCGTGTTTTCCTCCCTGCTCATTGGTTGGTTGCCTGTTTTGCTGCCATGCTGGGTGTCACAAATGAATATGGAATTGAACGCCTTAAGCTTGAGGGGGTTGGCGATCGGGGTAACGTCCCTGGGATCACTGATTTGGCTTGGCGCCCATGCGGTGATGCTGCGAGCACATCGAGTCCCGCTAGGCTACGTGATTCTGTTTCCCCTGAGCTACACTGCGCTGGCCGTTGCTAGTCTAGAGAGTATTTGGCGATATCTGACCGGCCGCCGCCGATGGAAGGGGCGCATGTATTAGGTGGGAATTTCACGTGATCATTTGAAGGTGATGGGGATTGGATGGAAGAACGACCTCCGGGATCTCGAAGACCTCGGAGGTCGATAGGTGTTTTGGTTGCCTGATTGCTTCCTTGTCTGAGTGTTATTTATATCCGTCTTTCTTACCTCAATGTGAGGCTCCCGGATCCGGGATCGAAGGTGATCTCGACGCGGTGAGCGGCGCTGCTGAACCCGTCGGTTTCCCATATCCCGGTGTCACGGTCGTTATCGCCCATATCGTCGACCAACAGATAGTTTCCGGGTACGCGCACGCTACCCGAGCCTCGATCACGGATGACAACCCGCACACCAATGTCTTCGGGCAAGTCGATGTTGACACTGCCGGATCCACCATCGATACGCATATCAAGGTCGGCACTGGATCCGATCACGATGTTGAAGGATCCTGATCCGACATTCATCACAGCTCTGACTTCGGCTCCCGATTCGAATTCGATGGCGAAGCTGCCCGAACCGCCGTCTATGTTCGCGGTGTACAGGGATGAACTTTCAGGCAGGCTCAAATTGACGCTCCCGGATCCACCGTCGAGCTCCAGTTCTGTTATTTCTAGAAACATGAGGTCGAGCGTAGCGGATCCCGAGCCGACGTCAACCGTCAGATCGATGGGCACCTCTGGGCTGAGACCGATCTCCCATTGGGCGTCAGCTCCGGCCAAGTCGATCCAATCGAAATCGAAACCGAAGTCAGTTACGGGTTCTATGCTGACTGATTTCTGCCGAGCACCACTGGCGGAGAACCTAACATCTGTAAGCGTGTCCAATTCGGCATCAATGAGTAAATCCGAAGCAGAGAGGGCTTCGATGGTCGACGGATACCTCTCGAGATCAAGCGTGATGCGCGCCGAGGTCGCACTTCCGAGAGGCTCGCTGAAGGTGAGCGTCTTGAGTTCGCCATCCGTTTGTAGCGCCTCCAAGCCTAGCGAGGGCGCCAAAAGGAGCAGGGCGATAACCAGAGCCACAGCACCAAGACCGATCAGCCCTCCGATGATCGGCGAGCGCCGACCGAAGATGATATCGAGACCAATGACGATCAAGATCAGGGGCCACAGGCGTAAAATCATCCGCAAACTTGGTGTAGGAATCCAGCCCAGATTACCAAGCAGCCATACGACTCCGATGCCGATGAGCAAGATCGGCCAAAATAACGAGCGGTATTGAAACCCACCCTTCTCTTCCATGGTTTCCTCCTTATTCAAGTATTCTACTTGTATTCTGTAAACCTGTTGTTCTTTACATCTCAAGTGGATCGTTGTTCAAGTATAAGGTGTCAGATACAAGTATTTGTGTAATCGACCATGATGATATTAATTTCTGACTATTACGACACACCCACTCATCGCACGGTCAGATCGCCCACACCACCATTGAAAACGATGACAATCTTGACTTCAGCATCATCGAAACCAGGCGTCTCCCACACCCCACTTTCTCCAACGAAGTCGCCGCCTCCGGACACCCGAATAAAGTTCGAAGGGACATTTACATTTCCGATATCAAGTTCTGCATCTACCCGCACGGCAGCGTCGGCGGGGACATCGATGACGAATTCCCCTACATCGCCGTCAATTGTCATGTTGACCGCCGCGCCTCGCTCAAGGACGACCTCGAAGGCACCGACGCCTCCGTTGATATATACATCGTAGGCCTTCCCTGTAGCCGGTAGTGTGATCTGGAAATCCCCAACATCTCCATTAACATCAAGGTCTTCGATTTGCAGATCGCTCAGATCGATGATGGATTGTCCGACCGAACCATCGATGTTTAATGTTAGAGGGATCTCAGGGCTCAAACTAATGTCCCACCAAGTTCTTTTTGTATCGATATCCGTGGTCCAAAACCAATCACCAAAATCAAAGCGGCCGGCGCGATGGCTGATGCTGATCGTCTTCTGCTTGTCTCCCCGAATGTCGAAGTTGAGCTCGCCGACATAGGTTAATTCGGCATCGATAAGTGTGTTTGGATCGGTTAACGCATCGAGCGTTGTTCTCCCTATGTCGAGATCCAGATTCACCCGCGCCGATGTGGCGTTGCCGATTCTCTCCGTGAACCTTTCCGTTATGAGTTCCGCTTCTGGTGGGGTCAACCCAAGCGAAGGTCCGGCGAAGACGAGCACCAAGACAAGCGCTACGGCACCGAGGCCGATCAAAGCACCGAGGGCGGGAGAGCGTCGACCGATCATGATGTCCAAGCCGACGACAATCAACGCTAACGGCCATAAGCGCAAAAGCATCCACAGATAGTTCTCGGGGAGGATGCCAAGGTTCCCAAGCAACCAAAATACACCCACACCGATGATCACGATCGGCCAGAACAACGAGCGATAACGAAACCCCGATTTCTCCTCCATTTCAACCTCCTAGAGCTAATCTATATACGAATTCTGTTCGACATGAGTTTCATTCATCCCTCGAGCGGAGAGCCTGGTCTGAAAACCAGACCAGGCTTTCCGTGGTCTAAGAATTTTGCGTTCTGTTGACCAGGTTACGCTCTACTCCAATCCTTCGCGCGGCTCCTCGACCTCAAATACCCCCTCTCCCTTTTTGCGCCCCGTTAACCCAAATGCGCCTGCCAAAAGTAGAAGGCCGAAGAATACGAAAATGATCGGCCAACCAACCGAGACCAGACGCTCAAAGTCTTTGCTACCTTGTGAGAGCCCGACTACGATGAGGATCAGTCCCGGAACCAGCGGCCACCAGCTTGAGCTACCGCTGTACACCAGATCGATGACATAGATGGCGACGAAGCCCACCCCGAGGCCGAGCTGCTCGAAACCGCCAAAAGCTAAAAGGGTGCTCTCACCGACTTTACCCAGACCGATACCCAGCAGGATGCAGCCCGGGATCAGCAAGCCGTATGAGCGGCGGTAAAAATATCCGGCCACGAACAACCCGCCGATCAGGAACAAAATCACGGCATCACTAAATCCCTCTACATATTGCAGGGCGATCAACCCGATCCCTAAGATGATGAGGATGGCTCCAAAAAAAATCCGTCCCTGTCGATCGTCGTCCATTTTTCTCCTCCTACAAGGTATTTGTTATTCAACCCAATAACATAACGTCCTTGTGGTGTTGCGATGTTTGGGTTCGGACTCCCTACGGCGGACTTTGGTTCCATGAGTTTACATCGATCATCACTCACGAACTTCTAAGCGAATATCGCCAACACCACCCTCAATTTCGATACGCAAAGTCACATCCGACTCGCCGTAAGCGTCATTGGTGTATGTGTTACCGTCTTTCTGCAAACCTCGTGCATCGATGGCCACAATACCCAACTCCACATCCACGATGACACCGACATCGCTCGGTAGGTAGATGATCAATTGGCCCACACCACCTGTAATCTCAGCGTCCAGGTCTCTCTCCCAATTGGCGACCATATCCAGGGTGAGCTTCCCGGCGCCCACTTCGATGTCAAGGTTCCTAAGTGGGCTATCGCCTAGGGACAGGTAAGTATCCCCGGCGCCAACTTCGAGGTTGAGGCTATTCAACACCATTCTTCTCAGGTCGATGTCTCCCCGGGCAGCGCCCAATGAGAGCGTCAAGTCCATGGGGACGTCGTCATTGAAGATCAGGTCCCATTCGGAGCGGACGTCTTCGTATTCGCCCAAGGGGAATCCTTCTATGCGACGATGCTCGACGGTGAGCCGACCAGTGGTCCCACTGACATCGTAGGAAACTCGGGGCTCCAGTTCATCGACATTGAAGGTGAACTGCGCTTCCATCAACTCGCTTGCACCGCCCGAGATCTCGATCTCACCAACACCCATGCGGATGTCGGCACGAACGGTCTCGGCGCTACCCACGTCAACGGTCTCGGACGCGGTTCGCGTGGATCCAACTCGGAAACGTTCGATCGTGCAAGCGCTTGGGGCAAGTGTGAAAACCGAAAGTGCTGCCAGGGCTGCCCATCTCATCCGTTTCATTCAATTTTCTCCTTTTTGAGTGTTATTCCCCTACCTTCTCGACAACGATGGTGCAGTTCGCCACCAAGGCCGCGATCGATCCAATGGCGGCCCAGACGGGTAAGAGCACAGCACCCACCACGCCCAACGTGAGCGGGATCTCAATCAAGGTCTTGCCTTCCTCGTTCTTGATGGTGATGCGGCGGATGTTTCCCTCGTGCACCAATTCTTTGACTTTGGCGACGAGGATTTCGCCACTGACTTGATATTCCTCCGTTCGAACTTCCTCCTCGGTCATTGTTTTTCCTCCTTCAATTGATATATGCAAAAGATCTATGCTACATGTCTGAACTTCATGATTCGATGTCTAAATCATTTCTCCGATCCTTGGTCCAGCCTAAGGCTTTTTGCCTGCTCCAGAATGGGCTCCTCAATGGATCAACGTTCGCTTCGATTTGGATGACTGAAATCCGTTTTGGGCTGCCTCAGAGGAAATTGATGGCCCAATGCTTTTCCAGTAAGGCCAGATTGGCTTACCGGCACAACCTTTTGGACAACCTATTGAAAGGGTATTATTATTTTGAGGTCGACGATTCATCGAACCGGGTTTTAGCGTATGCGTGAAAATGTGGTGAACCCGATAGCGCTGTGTTCGACCTCATTCCCCATGAAATCTGTGGCGAGATGTACATGCAATCTTACATGATTATCAACCCATCTTCAATAGCGGCCCGAAATTACGGCTTATGGTTTCTAGAATGTAAAGTCCCTAGCTTGGCTCTCCAACAACGAGATGTTACGCGCCCTCTTTTGATCTGTCCTCACATCGCTTATCATCGGTCTTGCCCGCATCATTGCCCTGCTGTTCCTGTTCTGAATCAGAAGACCCTAGTTTCCTCCTGATTAGGACATGGTAAATAGAATTCGGTTGATCGAGCGCGCTGTTCGTGTTTGCTACAAATCTTTGAGATATTGATCGAAAAACTGGATGCTCCGTTGCATGGCCACGCTGAAGACGCTTGACAGATTGTGATCGGCGTCCTGATAGATGTAGAGTTCAACAACTTTCTCGGCGGTCAGGGTTTGCTGGTAGAGCGTTTCGGAGAACTCCACTGGCACGCTCGTGTCCCCCGTCCCATGATGCAGTTGAAGTGAACCGGATAAATCGACCAAAAAGTTGTTTGCCGAGATGGAGTCCCAAAACTCGGGGTTGTCCTCCGGTGATCCGTACGTCTCGGAAAGCTCCGTGCGCCAGCGTCGACCAGGGAAAGGTGTGCGTGTCACGACCTCGGCCGTGGCCGTGTTCCTCCTCCAGCGTGAGATCAGGTCCGGATAGGACGCGACGACGCCGGCCCAAATCACGCCTGCCTTGACCTCCGCTCCAATGACCATCGATCGCAGTGTGATGTATCCGCCCATCGAATGCCCCCACATTCCGATCCGGTTCGGATCGGCATCCGGATACTGCTGCATTGAGGCGACGGCGTTAAGTACATCGATGACATAGTCGGGTGAACCATACGCGCCCTGTGCCTCGCCCTCCGATTCGCCATGGCCGCGATAATCCGGCATAAACACGATGTAGCCATTGCGCGTCAGATGATCAACATAGGCCACATACCGTGCGGCGGTCCGATATTGATCCGGTCGGATATACCCATGATTGAAGATGATGACCGGCCAACCGGTTGCAGGGCGTTCACCGAAGGGAACGGTCAACAGGGCGAAGATCTTCAGCCCCTCGGACTGATAGGAAGCAAGGTAGCGGTAGTAATTACGTCCAGGGTCTAACGTGGATTCGACCCTGACCTCGCTGCCGGGGTAGGTGCGAGCCCGCATCGAATCGATGGTGAGCGGGTGTGGGGTTGGGGTGGGAGAAGCGGTAAGCGAGGGGGTCAGGGTGAAGGTGGGCAGAGGGGTAGGCGTGCTGGTCGGCAGAGGTGTGACGCTGGCGGAGGCAGTTGGAGGTGTCGCATTTTGAATGGAGCGTGGTGGCTGGATTCCACATGCAGTCACCAGGATGGTCAGTAGAAAGGCTAAAAACCAATATCGTGCAAAGCGCAAAGTATTCATCTACGAAAGCGACCAATTCCGTTCATCAACCACAAATCATCTCAGATGCGTCTCGAACAAAACCAACGAAACTATTCCAACAACCATACAGTGGTGTAAGCCAATACCTTACTAAATCTACCCAATTACTCAAAAAGCGAGAGTATAGGGTGAGATTATACCGCTCTTTGTCCCAGTTGTGGCGTTCAGGATCTTCCACTTGCTCAAGCGGAAGAGATGTTCCACTACTGGTCCTTCAACGTCTTGATTTTTGTGATAACGCAGCGTGATCTCGATATCCTACTCGAGGCGTTTCCTATGAGAACATTCACAAGAAGAGAAGGATCCCCATCAGAATTAGGGCGACGTAGACGACGTTATAGAATCGCCCTACTGAAAATCTTCGATTCACGATCTCACCGACGATAACCCCCACCAGGATGACCGGTAGAGCATAAAGGTACAGCCGCAGCACGGCAGGTGTCCATAGGCCTGCCAACCCATGACTGATGAGAACTGTAAAACCCGTTGGGAAGAAATAGCCCTGCAAAGTGGCCCGGAAGTTCCCCGGAGACCATCTCCTTAGCGCGCTGTACACGACCACGAGCGGTCCATTGGCGTTGTACGCACCACCCAGAATCCCGGCCCCGAAGCCAAATAGAAACGACAGCTTTTCATTACGGAGATGGGGCATCTTGGGTGCGACCAGGTTGTATAAGCCGAACCCGATGAGCACAATCCCCAACACCACCTTGACAATGGCTTCGGGTGCGGTTTTGAGAAAATACAACCCGATGGGTATTCCGAACAGCGATGAGAGGACAAGCCGCCAAGCGGCTCTGATATTTACGTCCCGCCAAGCCCGAGAGAGAATCATGATCGCGATGGTTGAGGCCGCCATGGCGACCAAGGGCGTTGCGGTTGTGATACCTACCACCATCGCGAGCAGGGGCATGGCAATGAGAGCATCACCAAAGCCCAGGGCTGAGCGGATGAAAGTGGACAGGAATATGATTGTAATAACAAGTATGGTCTGTGAGGTGGCGTCCATTCCAGGCTCGGTTCAAGGATTGAGCCCTGAGTATATCAGGACCCCGATTGGTGTGCCCAACAACTGTAGGTAGCTATGCTCAGCGGTTCGATCAACTCGCCGGTTTGGTGAGGGAAGAATGCACGAGGGCTTATCGTGCAAGTAGGATGTCTTTTGAATGGGCGTTTAGTTGGACGACTCGCTTGTGTCATTCCGCGAAGCGCTACGATCAGGAATCCCTATGATGAGGCTTTTGGATTCCGTGGATCAGAGGGATTCTTCGCCTGCGCTTCGCTCCGGCTCAGAATGACACTTTTTCTCCCGTCATTCTGAGGAGCGTTGCGACCAGGAATACCTAGGATGATACTTCTGAATTCTATACAACCTAGGAATCCTTCACGTCTGACAATTTTCATAATGTACTTTGTTATGAAAAATGTAGGGGCGATCAACCGGTCGCCCCTACATCTGTAAGGACCCAAATCCTGAGTCCCTCGGTTTGGCTTGGGACTTCGGTTCCACCGAAGGATCTCAGAAAGGTGGGCATTTCGAAGGTGCCCCTGCAATTTTGAGATCGAGGTCAGGTATCGGACGTCCTAAAAACGGTGAGAGCCTCGCCTATTCCTCCACCTTCTCAACCAGGATAGTGCACTGTGTCACCAGAGCCGCGACCGCACCGATCGCCGCTAACTGTGGGGCAAAAAGGGCGCCCACGACACCGAGCGTCAGGGGGATATCGATCAAGGTTCTACCCTCTTCGTTCTTGATGACGATCCGGCGGATAGTCCCCTCATGCACCAGTTCTTTGATTTTGGCGACCAGCATGTCGCCACTGACTTGGAACTCCTCAGTCCGAACTTTCTCTTCGCTCATCTTCCTCTCCTATTCATACACGTTTGTAGGTTTGTAAGAACCCGCTTGGTTGAAATCGTGGCATCGATGCGGATTATCTACCCGACAGGTTCGACCATCTATTTTACCTTCTCAGAGAATTGGGGAAACTAAAGCGCGTAATAAAGGATCCTATGAGCTTTTCGGGCAACCGAGAAAAGCCCCGTGAGTTTGAAGATTAATTGATATCCGAATGCGAGCGTCTTGATTGCATCGGATTGGGTGAAATACCACTCCTCCCTCAGCCGAATCCCGTCCTCCCATTCTTCAATTGTTTTGGCATCGTCAATTCCCCAGTGGATCACCGCCCCTGTTCTCCTTATGGACGGATGACTTTTAACGCTTTTGGCGGCCAGTGTGCTGTACGCATCGAACACGAACTCACATCCGGGGTAGCTCTTTTTCAGTTTAAGAATCAAAGATTTGACCTCTTCCTCCATCAAATACATCATCAAGCCTTCTGCGATCACCATTACTGGACGGCTTTGGGATGGAATCATCTCCGCCCAACCCGAATTGGTGACCGAGCTCGGTATCATGTGATATCGGTCGGTTTCCTGAAAGAAGTTCTTTCTCAGGTCAATGACTTCCGCCATATCCAAGTCATACCACTCGACGTTTCCGTTATTAACTCGGTCATAGCGGGTATCAAGACCACATCCCAAATGAAGCACGACCCCATTCGGGTGGTCATCCAGAAAATCCATCACGTAATCGTCGATCTTCTTTGCACGAATGCACACCGTCAAACGCGTTCCTACAGGGACTTTGAGTTGAGAAAAGTCGTAATCAATCTGTTCGAGAATCTCGCGAGTTTTTTCATCGGTAAAAAGAGTATCCGGGCACCCTATGGCTTTTGAATAGAGGGTTATCAGCAGAGTCTCTTGTTCTGGCGTCAATCGTATCTTATTTCTGTGGATTGTCATCTCGTTGCTTCCTGGCTAATATGGCCAAAACCTTTCCCTCAGCTCTCACGGAGAAATCCATGAGATCGAAATCTTGAAATTCATCTCTCAATTCTCGCTCAGAGAAGATGTGGTGGGGCAAACCTTTCTCTGGACCCGTCAGCGGCACAACCGTTCCCGGCTCGATCTCCTCAAACTCTTCCTCATCCTTGTGACCAGACACCGTGATAAACGCCACGCCTCCTGAAACCAGAACCCTCCAAGTTTCCCGGATCGCATTACGAACGCCAGCAATCCGGGCGTGATGAATCACTTGCGTCGACAGTAACCCTTTAAAGCTGCCGTCTTGAAATGGGAGTGGCTCCCTCATGTCCGCAAGCACAAGGTCAACTTCAAGATCCTCTTTATCCACCCATTCTTGGGTCAAATTCAGAGCCGACGGAGAGATATCGAGTCCAATAGCCTTGAAACCCTCCTTGGCGAGCTGAACGAGGTGCCTTCCGCTCCCGCATCCGAGGTCCAAAATCTTCGAGCAGTTGTGGTCTTTAAAAAGTTGCACGACCTCGTTGAACCTAGGGAACGGTTCGGGGAAGAAACGACCTTCTGTTTTATAGATCGCATCCCAGGGATGATCACTTGATTTCATGGTACTGTTGTTGGGGGTCCGTTTATCACGACTACACTCTCGGTAGAAGCCTCCCCGTCCGATCCTTATCGTCTCAATAATTTTTCCCGAACTTGTCGATGAGGAGAATTTCCTCTTTGTCTACCCGCATCAAGACAAGCACCCCAAAGAATAACACATTCAAAAAGGTTATTGCCAGAATGCCAGCTACCAGAACTCCTCTCACATCATTGATCAAATAAATCACATATATAGGATGGCGAATCCATCGATATGGACCCGTGTCGACGAACATGTCGGTCTTTGAGACCATCAATGAGTGATAATTCCTTCCCAGATGATGATGAAACAAGCCGGGAAGGGTGATCCCCCTGTCGATGACAGAAAACCTGACCACTGAAGCTATGATAGAAATGGAATGGAATACGCGGAAGTAAAGGTTCCTGGAGATAGAATATCTTCAAAGCCAAACACTGCCAATTGAATAAAGCCGTCTGTGTCGATCTATCGGAGGCCGTAAGGGTGGTTATGGTGGAGCTTATAAAAAGACGCTCAGGAGTAAAGCGATGGGAGCCAGCACCAGCCCAAGGACAACTCCTGCGATGGCCAAACCCACCGCGCCACCGACCAACCCCACACCAAGACCGATGACGCCTACCACCAGACCAACGATCAAGCCAAATATCCCTAGAATCAACCCAAGTATTAACCTGACGAGACACATGCTATCGCCCCTTTAAATCTTCAATTTATGTCTTCCAATCTCATCTACGTAAAAAGTAACGCAAGGTTGCATCCTGATGTGGATCTCCTTTGGAATATGGATGAAGCTTGAAGACTGAGGCTCTGTTTTTAGTCGCTCGTCCCTCGCTGAGAAAAGAAACCTGCTGAATTCTTGCTTTATACTTCTCGGTGTCAATGTATCTGATATTCGCGATCACGATATTGTTTTACTCATCCACGCTTTGTACAATGTTCATAGGTATCCAGCAATCCAATGATGATCTTACCTAAGGGAATACTATGTCACCTTCATTTGAACTCCTGCTGAAGAATTGTCAATTACGAGGTCAGCCTGATCGCCGATTTGAGATTGGCATCGCGGACGGCCATATCAAAGAAATCGGCCCACAAATCAAAGGAACGGCTGACATTGAGCTCGATGCGCAAGGGAACCTGGTCACGGAGTCCTTTGTCGATGCCCATCTCCATTTATGTAAGGTTTATACGCTCGAGATGATGGACGATGAAGCGATGAAAGATTATCAAAGTGCCGAGATGGGCAGAGCCATGACCGCCATCGAGTTGGCTGCCAGAGTGAAAGAGAGATATGACGAATCATGGATCATCAAAAATGTGCGCAGGGCGATGGTCCTATCTGCAAAATATGGCTGCACACACACTCGAGCCTTCGCTGATGTGGACACGAAAGCGAAGCTCGAAGGTGTTAAAGCCCTGATCCGTGCGCGTGAGGAGTTTCGAGGCATAACCGAGCTCCAGGTCGTCGCATTTGCACAAGACGGGATCGTGCGTGAGCCAGGCGCGGAGGATTTGCTCCGTCAAGCCATGGACCTGGGAGCGGATGTGGTCGGCGGCATCCCATGGATCGAGTTCACCAGCGCCGATATTGATGAACACATCAAGATTGTCTTCGACATCGCTGAAGCGTACGACAAACCGGTCTCGATGTTGGTAGACGATGCGGGTGATCCGGGTTTACGTTCTATAGAAGTTATGGCCACTGAGACCATCAAGCGAGGTTGGCAAGGGCGTTCCCTGGCTCATCATGCCCGCGCCATGGCGCTTTATCCTAAGCCTTATTTTCAGAAACTAGCAGCTTTATTGAAGCACGCCCAGATGGGTGTGGTGAGTGATCCGCATACCGGCCCCCTGCACGCCCGTGTCCGTGAACTGCGCGAGGAAGGCGTGCTCGTTTGTCTGGGTATGGACGACATCTCGGACGCCTACTACCCATATGGCCGCAAAAACTTATTAGAGGTTGCCTTTCTGGCATCACACCTCCTATGGATGACCACCCGCGAGGACATGGAAGTGCTTTACGATATGGTTACGACCGAACCAGCGAAGGCGATCGGGCTTGAGGATCACATATTGGAAGTGGGAGCTCCCGCGAATCTGGTCGTCTTGCACGAGCCGAACGTATTGGAAGCACTGCGGAATCATGATGCCCCCGTATATGTAATCAGCCATGGTAAACTCATTGACCAGGATGAGGTGGAAGAAAAGGCCTCATTGTGATCCACCACAACAATTCAATATGAGATGTGATGATGAAAACGAGAGATCTAATTCCTGTTCAATTCGTCGTTAATGATCGTGAGGTGAAAGCGGATGTCCCTCCAGAGATGAACCTGATGCAATTCTTGCGCAGGGAGATGGGTCTGGTGGGCACGAAGAATGGCTGTGAGTCGGGGCATTGCGGCACATGTACAGTCATCGTCGATGGGGTGGCGCGGCGTGCCTGTCTGGTAAAGATGAAAATGACCAAGGGAGCCAAAGTCGAAACGATCGAAGGGCTGACCAAGAACGGCGATCTTCATCCCCTTCAACAAGCTTTCATCGAGACAGGCGCCATCCAGTGCGGGTTCTGCACTCCCGGCATGATCATGACCGCAAAGGCTCTTCTCGACTCCAACTCAGATCCTTCCCTCGAAGAGATCAAGGCCGCCCTGAAGAGTAACCGGAACCTGTGCCGATGTACAGGCTATGTGTCGATTTTCGAGGCCATCCAACTTGCGGCGCAGAGATTGGCAGGGAGAGGACCTTTGGAGGTGCACCCTGAGGCCAGGGAATGGATCAGCAACCCACAATTGAAGGAAGAAGCCACTAAGAAAGTGACCGGCACCTGCAAGTACGCCGATGACATCGAGATGGAGGGGATGCTATACGGGGTGATCTTATGGGCCGCACATCCCCACGCAAAGATCGTCAATATCGATACCTCAGCAGCGGAAGCCGTGGAANNGCCAAGGACATCCCGGGGAAGAACCAGGCCGGACTTATCGTTCGGGACCAACCCGCGATCGCCGATGAAAAAACGCGCTACATTGGCGACTCCTTGGCTTCTGTCTTTGCGGAAACTTTAGAGATCGCCGAGATCGCAAGCGATAAGATACGCGTCGAGTATGAGGTCCTGCCAGGTGTCTTCTCCCCCCAAGAGTCAGCCAAGCCAGATGCCCCAAGGGTCCACGATGACGGTAATTTGGTAAAACATGCCGCTATCGTTCGCGGTGATGTGGATCAAGCCTTTACCGAGAGTGAGATCATCATTGAGGGATCCTACAGCACGCCTTTTATCGAACACGCCTTTTTGGAACCAGAGTCAGCGATCGCTTACCCAGATGGTGATGGTGGCGTTGTCCTTCAGATCGGCTCTCAAACCATCTTTGACGACCGCACCCAGCTTTCAGAAATCCTCGATCTTCCCGAGGAGAAGATACGCGTGATCCAGACCGCACAAGGTGGTTCCTTTGGGGGCAAGGAGGATCTGATTATCCAGCAGCATCTAACATTGGCCGCTCTTCGAACAGGTCGCCCGGTGAAGATCACATTGACCCGGGAGGAATCGCTCCGCGCACATCCGAAACGTCATCCCTCCTGGATTCGTTACAAGACGGGTGCGGATAAGAACGGCCGCATCCTGGCTATTGAGGCGGACATCACCCTGGATGCTGGCGCATACACGTCATTAAGCATCGATGTCCTTGAAAACACGGTGGTTTTTGCGGCCGGGCCTTATTACGTACCCAACCTGAGAATCGATGGTAAAGCTTGGTACACCAACAACGTACCGAGTGGTGCCATGCGTGGGTTTGGTGTGAACCAAGTAGTCCTTGGGCTGGAACAACAAATAGATGACATGGCGCGCGCGCTGGATATCGATCCATTCGAATTCCGGGCGATCAACGCTGTGGTAGCTGGGTTGCCCACGGGTGCGGATCATGTTTTGGAAGAGGGAGTGGATGGTATCAAAGACACCATCAAGGCCGCGCAAGAGGTTTTCGGTCGAACCGAACTGCCGGTAGAAGTGGAAGGGAAGAAGATCGGCGTGGGGGTGGCCTCGGCGATGAAAAATGTGGGCTACGGGCACGGGATCAAGGAGAGCGCGGGCGCGATCGTTCGGCTCAAATCAACTGGCGAAGTTCAGGTCTGCGTCACGCATCATGAGTACGGACAGGGAGGCTGGGCAGGACAGATCAAAATCGCCAGTAATGAATTGGGATTGCCTGTAGATCAGATTGAGGTTACCCCACCAGATACAGCGGTCACACCTCAAACTGGTCCGACGACAGCTTCCCGACAGACGTTCCTCACTGGCAATGCTGTGATACTGGCGTGTCGGGCGCTTAAAGAGGAGGTGTTTGGTCGCGCGGCCGAAGTTTTAGATGTCGCTCCCCAAGGATTGAGACTCCAAGGAAGCCGTGTTCTAGTTAAGGAAACGGGACATGCGGTCGAGTTAGGGGAACTGGGCGAGCAATTTGTCATCGAAAAGCGCTACATAGCACCGCCCACCGATCAGATATTGGAGGAGGAATCGAGCCACTATGGAGAATCGGACTTCAGATCGTTGGTGACCCACGTGATGTATTCCTACACCACGCAGGTGGCGATTGTTGAGGTGGATCCCAATAACGGCGAGGTTAAAGTATGGAAGATCATCTCCGCTAACGATGTGGGAAAGGCTCTAAATTCACAGGTCATCAAAGGTCAAATCGCGGGAGGTGTAGTCATGGGGCTGGGTTATGCCTTATCGGAGCGTTTTTTGGTGGAAAAGGGCATCAACCTCACCGATTCGCTGAACAAAGTTCGCCTCCCCACGGCTGATCAGGCGCCTGAGATTGTCCCGGTGATCGTCGAGGTTCCTCACCCCTTCAGCCCTCAAGGCATGAAAGGATTTGCGGAAGCCCCCTCTCTGGCGACCGCCCCGGCGATCCTCAACGCCATTTATGATGCTGTTGGAGTACGAATACGAGACATTCCGGCGGACAGGGAAAAGGTGCGTGCGGCCCTTCGACAAGCTCAGGACTAGCCCTTCGGCATGCTCAGGCAGCAGCGCTTGAAGCTAAGTGATTTCAGACTGTAAGACATAAGTCTAAGTGTCATTCCGAGGGAGCTGTGCAACGGTGACCGAGGAATCCCTGAGATGTTACCTTGAGGACGATACTTCATAGGGATTCCTCGCTACGCTGGGAATGACATGATTATAAATGGGCTCCCAATCTCAGCGCAGGCGAAAGCCTACGGCTCCGTTTTACGGTGGTAGCAGCAGGGCATTCTATAGACACCTCCCCGCGAGCTTTAAACTCGCGGGGAGATAATTTAACAACTTGTAGCTTGAAGCTTGCAGCTTACTTCCGATCCATCTCGATCAGGATCTTGACCCCCTCGATGGCTGTTCGGATCGCTCGATCACCATGGAAGAGCTTTTTATCGGCTTCAGTTTTCGGGAGACCTTCTCCAGGTCCAACCATCATCATCACGCCTCCAGCGCGCTTGCGGTGGATGCTCGCGATGATAAAAATGGCTGCCGATTCCATCTCCGAACAAATCGCTCCGCCCTCCACCCATGCATTCCAGCGCGCATGAAGCTGGTCTGCTAGCGGCATCCTGTCGGCCTCAACCTCGCCGAAGAAGGAGTCCTTGGATTGCGTTACCCCAAGATGATATGGCAGCTCAAGCTTTTCAGCCGCCTCTCGCAAGGCGAGGACCACATCGATATCCGCCACTGCCGGAAATTCGATCGGTAGATACTGAGAAGTTGTGCCCTCATCCCGAATCGCGCCCGTCACGATGGCAACATCACCTGTTTTAGTGTCAGGCTGCACCCCGCCTGATGTACCGACTCGAATAAAGGTGTCAGCGCCGATCTTGATCAGCTCCTCCACCGCGATCGCAGTAGAAGGGCAGCCTATGCCTGTCGAGACCACGGAAACCTTCTCTCCGAGAAGCGTTCCGCTGTAGGTGGTAAATTCGCGGTTCTGGGCGATGAACTGAGGGTCGTCGAAAAAGGCTGCGATCCTTTCACAACGCCCCGGGTCTCCAGGGAGAAGCACGTATCTACCAACATCCCCTCGCTTGAGTTGGATGTGATATTGAACCAATTCTTCTTTGTTCATGGCAGATCTTCCATCAATACATTCAATTGTGTGCGTGAATCGCTGCGTTTTCCCCCTTTAAAGGATGGGGGGAAAGTGTACACTAGAATTGAGAAGCGTACAAAATCAATTGTATGAGGCGGAAAACCTCGCGAAGTTATCCTGTTTCGTTCCCTGAGTNNGAGTCGACTGAAATAAGCCCCGCTCAATGGGGAAATGGAGCCAATGTGGGAGGCTCAGGTCACCCTTCAGAATTGCGTCCCTCCGTATTTTTTGAGTTCAATTGTTGCCCGAGAAGACAGTTTTTCAACCTTTCCAGCTTGATAGGACTGACTCGTTTGTCCCTTGAGCGCAGTGATATGGGATCCTCAAGTTTCCTTGGGCACTGTCGATTGGTTAGGATTTTTCTTTATCTTCATGGAGCCACTTGCGTATGTCTGGGATGTGTTGATGGTAGTGATCGTACGTATTTCCCGCCATGACATCCCAGGGGATCCACTCACTGGGCATGTCTCTGAATAGGGAAGGATCGGACAATTCATCCTCGGATAGTGATGCGATCGCTTCATAAAGCTGATCATAGACCTGCTCTGCTTCTGATAGCACCTCCTCCAAGGGTCGATCTCTGTTCTCTTCATAGATCGGGATGTTACGCTCATCATGGGGTAACTGCCACAGATCTGAGCCTTCCAGTGCCATGGCCTTCAGCATGCCTACCATCTCGCGCTCGTACCAGGTGAGGTGCGCGACGACATCTTTCACCGACCATCCGCCCGGTAAACCCGGCTCGGTCATCCTCGGCTCCCCAACTTCCGCCATTAAACTCAGCCATTCTTCGCGCGCTTCTTGTACCTTATTCATAAATATCAACTTGTCCATTTCATCAAACACCTGTGATACGTTGGATTGAATTCCTCAAGAAGGGCTTGGGATTGCTTTCGACCGCGATCGGTGTCGAACCAAGATCGGTGGGACGTTTATTCAAAACCCCCAAAGTAGATCTCGCAACGATCTCATCCTCTCATTTAGGTGGCAGGGTGAGGGCGAAATCAACGCCCCACTCCACCCACTTTTTTAAGTCGTCATCGCTTTCACAGCCTGCTGGCTCGACCATCACCCAACCCTTCATCGCTTTCCCGGTGATGTCGAAGGGAACCGTGTGAGGCCTGTTTATCGCCTCTTCGTGTCCCTCAGGCCCAACTCGAACGATGAGCTTGTCCTTGTGCACACCACAGGCCATGTTGCCATGAAGCATAAACCCAACACCACCGAACATCTTCTTCTCAACGAGACCAGGCGGCTCATCCAGCGTCTCTCGAATTCGTTGCGCCAAACCTTCGTCGTAGGCCATTCCTTTCTCTCCTTTATCATGATCCATGATGTTGAAGTCGACAGCCGCTGTGGTGAACCTGTTAAACTACTGTCGATACGCGTTATATCCCAGAATTTTATCACCTGACCTAGCTTGGCTAGCTATCTATTCCTCTAGAGGCGGCCACTGATGGTTAGGCTCCGGCGTGAGGTTGCCTGGTGAGCTACCTAGTGAGCATGTCGGTCCACTCTCGAACCATCATCCGAACGGCGTGGGAACCTTACCCCCATCTGTCATTGTGAGGAGTCGTTAGGAGGCGAACGAATCTTATGGTTGAGGTGATTACTTCGGATAATGTCTCATTAAGTGGTGTAAAAG
>JABAOF010005707.1_pt1 | contig 21869 bp, 3 predicted proteins | sample 7062171 | NCBI WGS metagenome assembly JABAOF01 (sample SAMN14538628, study PRJNA623070) | marine sediment metagenome | biome: marine biome [ENVO:00000428]; feature: marine pelagic biome [ENVO:01000023]; material: deep marine sediment [ENVO:00002113] | place: India: Gulf of Khambhat ...
GCGGGAATTTCCCGGCAGGAATTGGGAGATATGGAACCCTGCCCGGAGGCAACCTACCGGGTGCCGGATTTTTGTAACCGGATCAGCAAGCATTTCCCGGTAAAAAAACCGGCAAAAGAGGCATTCCGGATTCTCCTCCTGGACCTCTCCCAACTGTTTATCGAAGAGCAGGAGCACATGCTGCACCACCAGATCGAAGAACCCCTGGGCCTGCTTTACCTGATGTCTTACCTCAACGAGAAATTTAAGGACCGAATAAGTGGGAAAGTATTTAAATCCAGGATTGATTTTGATAGTTACGATGAATTAAAACGTATCATAATGGATTTCAACCCGGATTTGATCGGTATCCGGACGTTGTCGTTTTACAAGGAATTTTTCCACCGGGCAGTATTGATGATGCGCCAGTGGGGTGTGGATGTTCCCATTGTCACAGGTGGGCCTTATGCCACCAGTGATTACAAGTTGATACTCCAGGACCCCAATGTAGACCTGGTGGTGTTGGGAGAAGGGGAATTAACCCTGGGAGAACTGGTGGAAACGATGATGGAAAACGGCAATAAACTTCCTGGGGAAGAAGTGTTAAAGGAAATTCAGGGCATTGCCTTTTCGATAGATAAAGGTAAATTTAAAGAACCGGAAAAACAAAGGACCTCTGACATCCTGCTGCTGGATGAATTACGGTCAACCCGGTTGGAAGAGTATCCCGGTCAGAACCTATACCCCATCAATCAGCCCGCTAACCTGTTTTATGTGATTTATACTTCCGGTTCCACCGGTAAGCCTAAAGGCGTCATGCTGGAACATCGAAACATTGCCAACCTGGTTCGTTATCAATATAATCATACCAATATTGATTTTGACAGGGTATTGCAGTTTACTACCATCAGTTTTGATGTATCGGCCCAGGAGATATTTTCCACCTTGCTGGCAGGGGGGCGCCTTGTTTTGATCAGTAAAGAAACGTTAAATGACATCCCGGAATTATTCAGGGTAGTTGAGAAAGAGAACATTAAAACCTTGTTTGCAGCAGCCTCATTTTTGAAGTTCGTGATGAACGAGGAAGAGTATGTGGGCTTGGTTCCCGGTTGTTTAAAGCACATTGTTACTGCTGGTGAGCAGTTGATTGTTAATGAGAGATTCAGGAAGTATTTGCGTGAAAATAACGTGTATTTGCACAATCATTATGGTCCGTCGGAAACCCATGTTGTCACGGCCCTGACCCTGGATCCTGAAGGAGAAATACCCGAACTTCCTTCAATTGGACGGCCAATAACCAATACAGCGATTTATATCCTGAACAGGGGTCTGCACCTGGTGCCGGCGGGAGTTGCCGGAGAGTTAGTGATTAGCGGTCAGCAGGTAGGCCGGGGTTACATATACCAACCGGGATTAACATCAGAGAAGTTTAAAAGAGCTGTCATCAGTCATTCGTCATTAGTCATTGGTTCATTTTATAGCTCTCAAGAAACCAATGACCAAAGTCCAATGACCAATGACAGACTTTACCGAACCGGTGACCTTGCCCGGTGGCTCCAGGATAGAAACCTGGAATTTCTCGGTCGGCTGGACCACCAGGTGAAGGTAAGGGGCTTCCGGGTTGAGCTGGGAGAAATCGAAGGTCAATTGTTGAATCATCACCAAATCAAAGAGTGTGTGGTGGTGGCAGGAGAAGATGAAAGGGGAGGGAGATACTTATGTGCGTATATTGTCTCCAGGCAAGAGCTAGAAGTATCTGAACTGCGGGAATACCTGGGGCGGGATTTACCCGATTATATGATACCTTCTTACTTTGTATTTCTTGAGAATATTCCGTTGACTCCCAACCGTAAAATCGACCGCGGGGCATTACCGGCACCTGAAATGAAGGCAGTGGATAATTATATTGCACCGGAAACCCTGTGGGAGGAAAAACTGGTAGAAATATGGTCAGAGGTTTTGGGAATCGGCAGGGATGTGATAAGCGTTGAAAGCAACTTTTTCGAATTGGGTGGTCATTCACTCACGGCGACTATTCTGGCAGCGAAAGTCAACAAAGAATTCCAGGTGAGAGTACCGTTGGTGGAAATATTTCAAGCGCCCACCATCAGAGGATTATCTCAGTACCTGCAAGGTGCGGTTGAAGATGGATACAGCTCCATTGAGCCGGTGGAGAAGAAGGAGTATTATGTTTTATCCTCTGCGCAAAAGCGGTTGTACATTCTTCACCAAATGGATGTAAACAGCACGGTATACAATATGCTGGATATCATACCGTTGGCAAAAGCTCCGGATGTGGAGAAATTGGAAGAGACCTTTAAGAAGTTGATCTGTTGTCACGAGATACTGAGAACGTCTTTTGAAATGGTAAATGGAGAACCGATCCAGGGGATTCATGAGGAGGTCGAATTCAAGATTGAGGGTAGGGGCGGGTCTCTGTGCCCGCCCTTCGATCGGGATCGGGATAAGGGCAGCCGCGGAGAGCTGCCCCTACAATATAACGAAATCATAGAGTCTTTCATTCGTCCCTTTGATTTATCGGAAGCACCATTGCTGCGTGTTGCTCTGTTCAAGACGGAAGAAGAAAACCATCTACTGTTGGTGGACATGCATCATATCATTTGTGATGGGATTTCCCACCGGGTACTGGTACAGGATTTTAATGCACTGGTTGGAGGAGAAGAATTAGAATCCTTACGAATCCAGTACAAGGATTTTGCCGAATGGCAGTGCAGCGAGCAGGAGACCGAACGTTTGAAGCAGCAGGAAGTCTATTGGCTGGACCGGTTCAGGGGTGAAGTACCGGTACTGGATTTGCCGCTGGATTTTCCGAGGCCGGCAGTTCAAAGCTTTGCTGGCAGTCGTATCTATTTCGAGATCGGAAAAGAGGAAACCGGCGCATTAAAAAGGATGGCATTGGAAGAGCGTGCCACCTTATTCATGGTACTCCTGGCCGTAACCAATATTTTGTTATCAAAACTCAGCGGTCAGCAAGATATTGTTATCGGAACCCCAATTGCCGGGCGCAGGAATGCGGATATGCAAAAGATGATCGGTATGTTTGTCAACACGCTGGCATTAAGAAATGAACCCGGCGATGAACTATGCTTCAGCGAATTTTTAAGGGACCTTAAAGGACACACATTGGCAGCTTTTGAGAACCAGGAATACCCGTTTGAAGAATTGGTAGAAAAGGTATCGCTGGACCGGGATGTCAGCCGCAATCCGTTATTTGATGTCATGATGGTGCTGCAAAATTTCGCTGAATTCCAGGAAAAAAGTCGCGTCCGGAAGATCATCGGCAAGGAAGCAGTAGAGTTGACCACAACGAAGTTCGATCTGACATTGGAAGCAGTGGAAGCGGGCAGCAGGCTGATTTTAATCTTTAATTACTGCACGGCACTTTTCAAGCCGCAGACCATTGAGAGATTTATCACTTATTTTAAGAATATCATTAAAGAGATTACAGGTAATACAAAGATAAAGATATCCGATATCGAGATTATTCCCCCTGAAGAAAAGGACCGGATATTATATGATTTTAATAATACGGAAACGGAATATCCCGGAGGCAAAACCATTCATGAATTATTTGAAGAACAGGTGGAGAGAACGCCTGATAACGTTGCTGTAGTTGCCAGTTGCCAGTTGGCAGTTGGGGCGGCGGCGTTCCCAGCCAATAAGGGGGAAAGCTCCGGTGAAACGGTGCAATTGGCTTACAAGGAATTGAATGAAAAATCCAATCGACTGGCGCTGGTTTTAATAGAAAAAGGCGTCCTGGCGGATGATATTGTTGTAATTATGGTAGAACGTTCCATTGAAATGATCATTGGAATTTTGGGTATTTTAAAAGCCGGTGGTGCGTATTTGCCCATTGACCCGGATTACCCGCAGGAACGGATTGATTACATGCTGAAAGACAGCAATGCAAAAGTCTTGCTGGCTGCGCCAGCAGCTCAGGTTAAGGTTGAGGCTGAGGTTAAGGAGGACTCCATCGAGCGAATCGATATCTCAAACCTCTTATCTTCCTCAACCTTAACCTTAACCTCAACCTTAAGCAAGGTTAGCTCGGCTAACCTTGCTTATATTATCTACACCTCCGGTACGACGGGCAGACCTAAGGGAGTGGGGGTGGAACACCGACAGGCGGTTAATACGCTTCTTTACCGGGGAGAGGTGTATGGAATGAATACCGGGCACATATCGCTGCAATTGTTTTCTTTTTCCTTTGACGGGTTTGTTACCAGTTTTTTCACACCTGTTATTGCCGGGGCAAAAGTGGTACTACCGGGCAAAGACGAAGTCAAAGATATAAGACTTATTAAAGATATAATAGCCAGGTACGGGGTAACGCATTTTATAAGCATACCCGGTTTTTATCAGGCAGTACTTGACAGCCTGGGATTGGAGGACTTGAAGTCGTTGAAAGTGGTAACACTGGCAGGGGATAAATTACCGCACCATCTATTGGAGTGTTCCCGGGAGACGAATAAGGATATTGAAATCGCCCATGAGTACGGCGTGACAGAGGCAGCGGTGATGTCTACGTTATACAGGCACCAGGAAAGGGATAACCAGGTAAAAATTGGTGGGCCTATTGGAAATGTCGGTATTGTTATTGTGGATCGAAATGGCTGTATGCAGCCGGTTGAGCTGCCGGGTGAAATATGTATTTTCGGTGCAGGTGTGGCGTGCGGCTATTTGAGTAACCCTGAATTGACCGCAGAGAAGTTTAGAAGAGCTTTCATTTGTCATTCGTCATTCGTCATTCGTTCCTCTGAAAGTACTAATGACCAATATTTAATGACCAATGACAGATTGTATCTCACAGGAGATTTGGCTCGTTGGCTGGCGGATGGGAATATCGAATTCCTTGGCAGGATCGATCACCAGGTAAAAATCCGGGGATTCCGTATCGAACTGGAAGAAATCGAAAATCGATTGTCGGCCCATCCCGGCATAAAAAGAGCTGTTGTAATCGACTGGAAAAGCCCCGGAGGAGAGAAATACCTTTGTGCATATATTGTTTCTCAAATGCTCTTATCGGCCGATTCATTGGAAGCGTTTCTATCCCAATCGCTGCCGGATTATATGATACCTTCCTATTTTGTGCCCCTGGAAGAAATCCCGTTGACCCCCAATGGTAAAATTGACCGCAAGGCACTACCGGCTCCGGGTTTAAAGCAGGAAGAATGCATCGCCCCCCGGAACCCCATTGAAAAGAAACTGGTGGAGATTTGGTCAGTTGTACTGGAAGTGGAAAAAGAAAAGATCGGTATCGATGATAATTTCTTCCATCTGGGTGGGCATTCGTTAAAGGCTGCCTTTGTTATGTCCAGGATAAACCGGGAGTTGGGTGTAAGGGTGCCATTGGTTGAAGTATTTCAAACACCAACCATCCGGGAGTTGAGTGAATATATCACTGGTACAAAAGAGGAAATTTCTATCATAAAGGATGATCAACTGGTATTGTTAAAGAAGGGATGGGGGAGAGTTGAGCCCTTTTTCTTTATTCATGACGGCAGCGGTGAAGTGGAAGGATATATTGAATTTTGTAACCGGTTGAGCGGCGCGTATGATTTCTGGGGCATCCGGGCGCAAACGATTGAGAATTATGCGCCTCTTAACCTGTCTATCGAGGAATTGGCCCGGCGGTATATTGAGACTATTCGTGTTGTACAGGCGCATGGGCCGTATCGTATTGCCGGTTGGAGTATCGGTGGTACGATTGGTTTTGAGATGGTGCGTCAGTTGGAAGAAGAAAACGAAGAAGTTTGTTTCCTGGGGCTCATCGATACGGTGCCGCCGGATAAAGATTTTCCCGAAAAGGGAATCGAATTTAATCTTGAAAACGAATTGAAATTAATCCGGGACTATTTCCCTGGTGAGGCCATCACAAAGAAATTGAAAGGCATTGGAGATTTTTCCAGGGTGTGGCCGGAGGTGGCGGCGTACCTGGAAAGCGGTGGATTTTGGCTTGAGCATGACACTGACAGCATGTTTAAAAATGTTGTCCCCGGTGATTTTGCTCGAACCGTACCGAACCTGGAACAAATGAGTATAAAGGAATTTATTATCTACCTGAACATGGTGCGGACCTTTGACAACGCTCGCAATAACTATATCCCCGGTAGAAAGATCGATACGGCGGTCCATTTTTTCAAGGCAACTGATGGGGAAGTGATCGATGCGGAGAAATGGAACATTTACTGCGATAAGCCGGTAAAAGTATATGATATCCCTGGCGATCATTTTTCGTTATTAAAAATGCCCGAAGTCGTTAAGTTTGCGAAATTGTTTGCTAAAATGATAAATAAATAAGTAAATCATAAAAATACGGAGGAAATATGAAAAGAATCGTTTGTATGATGGTTGTGTTTTTTGTTTTTATCAGTTTACCCCTATTTTCAGAGCAGGATGATTCATGGAAAAAGGACAGGCCAGTTCTAAAAGAAGGTGGGGGGTTCTGGTATGCTTATATGGATTTTAAAGGACCTTATTCACTGATTAGAGAAAAGGCCAGAATTTTTACCCAGGAATTCAGGAATCAGGGTATAAAAGCTGAGGGTGATATTCTTGTGGCTTATTACAATTCTCCCCGTGAGAACAAGCCGGAAGACCTGGAGTGGGGCGTGGCTCTTCCCATGGACAAAGATGCCGATGTTAAACCCCCTTTAAAGAAAACAGAATTTAAAAAAGCCCAATCAGTAGTGATTATGCATCGGGGGCCTATTGAAAAAATCCAGGAATCCAACGACAAAGTTAAAAAGTATATCGATGACAACGGGTATAAGATGGTATGGCCGGCTTATGAGATATTTCACCATAAGCCCGAAAGCGTGGAGATCATCCATCCGGTAGTTAAGAAGTAAGAAGTAAGAGATAGGAGACTCTGGCTGGAAGTGCGGTAATTATAATTGCTGCTGGAATTGTGGGGTTGTTGAAGTGTGAATACAGTTTGGTATATAATTTGTCCTTGCTGTATTATGTTATTTCGCAAACAAAAAAATTCTATTGATTGATATGAGGTTGAAATGAAACTTTTTAAAGTAATTTTAGTTAGTTTGTATGTGTTGTTAATGGTTTCTCCGGTGTTGTACGGAGGTGATATCGGGGAGTCATCCAGTGAAAGTCAGGGTAAAGGGACACGGGAAGACCCTTATATTCTTCCCCAGGCCGTGTCAAAAATAAAGGTTGACGGCAAATTTGACGAAGGAGAATGGGCGAATACGCTTAAATTGGATATCGCTTACGAGACCTGGCCCAGGGAAAATACGCCGGCCCCGGTGAAGACCGAGTGCTATATGGCTTACACGAAGTCCTATCTTTATGTTGGATTTCGCGCCTTTGATCCGAAGCCGTCGAAGATTCGCGCCTATTATTTTGACCGGGATAAGATTTTCTACGATGACATGGTCATCATATTTTTGGATACCTTTAACGATGAGCGCCGGGCCTATGGATTCAGGAGCAACCCGTTGGGTGTCCAGTTTGATGACATCCGGTCGCGGACCGGTGCTTCCCTTGCCTGGGATGCAATCTATAACTCGGTAGGAAAAATCTATGATTGGGGATACATTGTCGAGATGGCAATTCCCTTTAACCAGCTCCGGTTCCAACGCACCAAAGAGGACCAGGTATGGGGGATCAATGTCAGGCGTATTTATCCACGAGACGCGTTGTTTCACCTGGATCATATTAAAATTGACCGTAACAACGGTTGTCTTATCTGTCAATATGTTAAGCTCAAAGGTTTCAAGGGGGCCAGTCCGGGCCGCAATATCGAGATAGTACCGACGCTTACCTGGCACCATACGGACCAGCGGGACGATATGCCGGAGGGCGAGATGACGAAGTTGAGCGAAAAAGCAGAAGGAGGGTTTACGGTTCGCTGGGGATTCACCCCCAATATGACGTTGAGCGGAACCATCAACCCGGACTTCTCGCAAGTGGAAGCGGATTCGCTGCAGTTGGACATCAACCAGCCCTTTGCCCTTTTTTACCCGGAACGGCGGCCATTTTTTTATGAAGGTTCGGAGTTTTTCAGTACCAATTTCAATGCCCTGTATACCCGTACGATGCGTGACCCGGCATGGGGGCTCAAAGTAACCGGGAAGGAAGGCCGGCACACCCTGGGGGCCTACGCGGTCCGGGATGAGCTCACTAACCTGATCTTCCCGGGCAGCCATGGGTCGCTCTCCACGTCGCTGGATGCGGCCAATACCTCTTCTGTTTTCCGTTATAAGTATGATTTCGGCAGGAATTATACGGTAGGCGCATTGGTGACGGACCGTGAAGGGGATGACTATTTCAACCGGGTGTTTGGCGTGGATGGCGATTTTCAGTTTACCCGTAAAGACCTCTTGCGATTCCAATTTATCGGGTCCAGCACCCGGTACCCTGATGAAGTGGTGAACAACCCCTTGTTTAACCAGGGAGAGGGAGAGTTTGGCGGTTCTGCTCTCGATCTTTTATACATCCGCGATACCCGGCATTGGGATATTGTACTCCAGTACCAGGACATCACCGAAGGTTTTCGGGCAGACCTGGGGTATATGCCGCAGGTGAATTTCCGTAGAGCTTCGGTAAACACCGGTTATGCCTGGATTGGAAAGAAAAAGTCCTGGTACAGGCAATTGGTCTTAGGCGGCCAATACACCTATATGGAAGACCAGCAGGGCGGCCTGATCAACAGTGGTGGAAGCATCAGTCTTACCTATGACGGGCCGCTTCAATCGACAGTTCTCTTCGAGGTGAGACAAAAGCGCGAAACGCTGCTGGGGCAGGAATTCGACCAGTTTCAAGTTGTTTTCTACGGCGGCATGAAGCCCATCGGTAACCTTGAATTCGACTTTAACGGGGTATTCGGTGACCGCATCGATTATGACAATGTACGACTCGGCAAACGTGTCACCCTTGTCCCGGCAATTACCTTAAAACCCAATAGACACATGCGATTGCTGTTGAGTCATACCTTTGAGCAATTAAACGTGGACAATGCCCGGCTTTACACAGCCAACATCAGCCAGTTGACCGGTGTCTACCATTTCAATGTACGAACCTTTCTTCGTGCTATTTTGCAATATGTCGACTACGATTTCAATGTCGATAACTACCTGTTCCCCAAGATCCCGGAGATCAAGAGCATGTATACCCAGTTCCTCTTTTCCTATGAAATCAACCCCCGTACCGTTCTCTTCCTGGGTTATAACGACAGTTACCTGGGACGGTGGAATTATGACCTGACCCGGAAGAATCGAACCTTCTTTGTGAAAGTAAGTTACGCCTGGTCATTATAGTAATCCGTAATTATACGTTAATTAAGTAATAAGGAAAAAAAGAAGACAAAAAAAGAGGGGGATTATACCGGTTCTTTTAATCCTGGATTTTGGTATGGATTGTGGCTTTTTCTTTAAGAAGTCTTTACCGGAGAAGGAGGAGCAATGATGGATGTGTTACAACGTTTATCAAGATTATCTCCCGGGCAGCGTAGACTCCTTGAGCGAAACCTGGAACGGCAGGGCATCGATATTTCCCGGATATCATCCGGCTCTTCTAAAACACAGACCTTAAAGAAAATAGAAGCGGTAGAAGAAAAAGAATACTATTCATTATCCTCATCACAAAAAAGGATCTACATTTTAAACCTTTTTATGGAATACACTCTCTCACTGTTATACCAGGTTGATGGGCACCTGGAGCCGCATCGGTTCCAGGAGATATTTGAGAAATTAACGGCAAGGCACGAGAGTTTGCGTACGTCTTTTGTGACAGTGGCTGGAGAGCCTGTTCAACGGGTCCATGATACCGTGGATTTTGAAATCGAGTATTATGATTTAAACAAAGAGGACACAGGGTCCCCTATGGAACGCTTCGTTCATCCCTTTGATCTATCCCGGGCACCGCTGATCCAGGTGGTATTGATAAAATTATCCGAGGTCCGGCATCTCTTTTTAATGAATATGCATCATCTCATATCGGACGGCGTATCCAGGGGCATCCTCACCAGGGAATTCATCCGTTTATATAGAGGAGAGAAACTCCCTGAACTCACGGTCAGGTACAGGGATTTTTCCTTATGGCAAAACCGGGTGTTTAACCGGGAAAGAGCAGATTACCGGAAGCAGGAGACCTTCTGGCTGGATCGATTTGGAGGAGAAATACCCGTATTGAATATGCCCACCGATTATCCCCGGCCCACGATGCAGAGGTTTGAGAGCCGTAAACTCGGTTTTGCCATTGAAGCGGAGTTGTTCGGGGTATTAAAAGAATTTGCCATAACCCAAGGTGCAAGTTTCTACATGGTGCTGCTGGCTGTGTGCAGTACCCTGTTGTTTCGATATACGGACCAGGAGGATATCGTAATCGGAACGATAACCGCGGGCCGGGAACAAGGGAAACTCCAGGAGCTCGTCGGTGTTTTTATCAATCCCCTTGCCATGAGAAATTTTCCCACCGCGCATAAAACCTTTGCGGATTTTTTAAGAGAATTAAAACAGGATACACTGGCAGCCTATGAAAACCAGTCATACCCCTTTGGTGATTTATTGGAAAAAGTGGTGGAAAAAAAGGATTTCAGCAGGAATCCGTTGTTTGATGTCTTGTTCGTTTATCGAAATCTCGATATAGATAACCTGGATGTAGAGGGCCTGCGGTTTTCGTTGTACGAACCGGAGCATAAAAGCGACGGTCATGCCCAGCAAGACATAACGTTCTGGGCCGTGGAAGAGGAAGGCCGCATCCGCATTGACCTGGAGTACTGTACCGCCTTATTTAAACAGGAGACAATGGAACGGTTTTTCGGGCATTTTATAAACATTTTGAGAGGAGCAGCAGATCCGGGATTAAAATTGCCTGAAATAGAGATGATGAGCCGGGAAGAGAAGCAGCAGGTATTAAGGCAGTTCAATCGTACCGAAGTCTCTTTTCCTGGGGGAAAGCTGATTCATACATTATTTGAGGATCAGGTGGAACGAAGGCCGGATAGAATTGCCGTGGTGGGAAAGGAGCGCAAGGATGATGGCGGGGGTGACTCTAGACCCGGATTCCAATACCTGACATACCGGGAATTGAGCGAAAGATCGAATCGATTGGCCGGGTTATTAAAGTCGGAAGGCGTCAGCCCCAATACCATTGTGGGGGTTATGTTAGAGCGCTCCACGGAAATATTTATCGCTGTGCTGGGAGTTTTAAAGGCTGGGGCGGCATATTTGCCCATCGATCCCTATTACCCGGAGGAGCGCATCGATTATATGTTAAAAGACAGCAATGCTTCGCTTCTGCTCACCGGCCTTGAATTATTGGACGATTGTAAGGGCACCGCATGGGGTGCGGCGCACCCAGCCCATAAAGGTGCCCCTACAATCTCACCTGCAACCTGTAACCTGCACCTGTCACCGGCTTACATCATGTACACCTCCGGTACAACCGGCAGGCCCAGGGGCGTGATGGTGCAGCACGATAGTTTTGTCAATGTTGCTTTTGCCTGGATCCAGGAGTATGGCCTGGCATCGATGGAGGTTAATCTTTTGCAAATGGCCAATTTCTCCTTCGATGTTTTTTCCGGGGATCTTGCCCGGGGGTTATTAAGCGGGGGAAAACTCGTGATATGTCTTGAGGAAGTCATACTGGATTTTCCCTCACTTTATTCCCTGGCGGTAGATCAGAAGATTACGCTTTTTGAGTCCACGCCCTCCTTGATTTTACCGTTTATGGAGTATGTACATGAAAATGGATTGTATATGCGGCATTTACAATTGTTGATTTTAGGTTCGGATGTATGTCCGATGGAAGATTTCAGGAAATTGGTTTTGCACTTTGGGCAGCGGATGCGTATAGTGAATAGTTATGGTCTTACAGAAGCCACCATTGACAGCAGTTATTATGAAGGGAACCTGGAGGGCCTTCCTGCCAGGGGAAATGTTCCCATTGGAAAACCTCTTCCTAACATATTATTTTACATATTGGCCGCCGCAGGTAATATTCAACCAGTGGGAATCCCGGGTGAACTCTATGTGGGGGGAAGGGGGGTGGCACGGGGGTATTTGAACCGGCCGGAATTAACCGCAGAAAAGTTTGTTTTAGCTCACAGTTCATGGCTTAATGCTGATAGGAGGGAGACGAAGGCAAGCATTCCCGGAGAGGTCCCTATGCGCTGTGAGCTGTGGTCTGTGGGCTGCCTCTATAAAACCGGAGACCTGGCGCGGTGGCTTGACCAGGGCAGCGTGGAATTTTTGGGACGAATCGATCATCAAATCAAAATCAGGGGATTCCGGGTGGAATTGGGAGAAATAGAAAACCGGCTGTTAAGTCACCCTGATATAAAAGAAGCCGTTGTGCTGGATAATGAGGATGAGTATGTCAGTAAGTATCTGTGTGCCTATATAGTTACCGGCTCTCCCGGGGGAGCCGCGTTGGAGAAAACGCCCCTTTTAAAAGAGTTACGAGATTATTTGTCCGTCAGGTTACCCGGTTATATGATACCGTCATATTTTGTTGAGATTCAACGAATACCGCTGACGCCCAATGGTAAGATCGACGTCAAGGCGCTGCGCCGGTTGAAGGTCGAACCGGTGGGGACCGGTGTCGATTACACGCCTCCCCGAAATGAAGCTGAGAAAAAAATCAAAGATATATGGACTGAAATATTGAGGGTAGAGAAGATAGGCATCGACGATAATTTTTTCGAACTGGGAGGAGATTCGTTAAAAGCATTGTCCCTGACCTCTAAGATGCATAAAGTGTTTAATACCCGCATCTCTATGGTAAAAGTTTTTGAGGCGCCATCCATCCGGGAGATTGCCGGATTGGTAACCACAGGTGTGGAATCGCCTTATGCAGGCATCCAGGCTGTAGAAGCGAAAGAATATTATGCCTTATCGTCGGTCCAGAAGCGATTATTTGTTTTGAATAATATGGAAGGAATCGATACGTCTTACAATATATCCAATGTAGTCACGATCGCAGGTGAACTGGAGAGAAGCCGCATCTCACATATATTTGCAATGCTGGTTAAGAGGCATGAGAGTCTGCGGACGTCGTTTTGTTTAATCGGAGGGGAACCGGTTCAGAGGATTCATGAGGATGTGAGATTTGAGATTGAAAATTTAGCCGCTAAGAACGCGAAGGAACGCGAAGATATAGTTATGAATTTTATAAGACCGTTTGATTTATCGCGGGCGCCTTTGCTGCGGGTTGGATTGCTAAAAACGGGTGAAAACCGGCACATTCTCATGGCCGATATGCATCACATCATCTCCGACGGCGTATCGATGACGATTATTATCCGGGAGTTTGCATCGTTAAATGGTGGGGACCCGTTACCGGGGCTTCGCATTCAATACAAAGATTTTTCCCGGTGGCAGCGCCGCACGAAATATGAGGAATGGGGAGCATATTCAAAACAAGGAGAATTCTGGAAGAGGCAATTTGAAAGGGGTTTTACTACCCTGGAACTGCCGCTGGATTTTCCCAGGCCCGCAATCCAGGATTTTACAGGTGGGGTGGTAAGATTTGAACTGGGGGAAGAAGACAGCGCAGCACTGGAAGCGATGGCACAGGAACAGGGTACAACCATGTTTATGGTACTGCTGACGATTTACAATATTTTCCTGTTCAAAATAACCGGCCAGGAGGACATTGTAGTTGGCAGTCCGGTGGCGGGCCGCACAAACCCGGACCTGGAAAATGTAGTAGGCATGTTTGTCAATATGCTGCCATTGAGAAATTTTCCCCACGGTGACAAAACGTTTACCCAGTTTTTATTGGAAGTTAAAGAGCGAACACTCCGGTCTTTTGAAAACCAGGAATATCAATATGAAGACCTGGTGGACGCGCTGGCGGTTTACGTCAAACGGGACCTCAGCCGCAACCTGCTCTTTGATGTGGCGTTTGTGCTGCAAAACCAGGCAGACATTGAAATAGAGATGACCGGATTACAACTCCGGTCCCTGGATTATGAAAGAAAAACCTCTAAATTTGATTTGACCCTGGAAATCTTCCCGGTGACACAAAGATTTTTGGTTCACCTGGAGTACGCCTCACAATTGTTTTATGAGGCTACTGTAAAACGGTTTCCAGGATATTTTGTAAAAATTATATCTTCTGTTTTACGTAACCCGGGGCAAAGGATATCGAACATAGATATCACAGCGGATGAGGAGAAAAAGAGAATATTATATGACTTTAACAATACAAAAACCGGGTATCCGAAGGATAGAACAATCCATGAGCTGTTTGAAGAGCAGGTAGAAAGGACGCCTGACGGTGTTGCTGTAGTTGCCAGTTGGCAGTTGGCAGTTGGTAAGGAAAGAAGAACCGTTGAAGTATTGCAATTAACATACAGTGAATTGAATCAAAAGTCCAGTCAATTGGCCCATGTGTTAAGAGAAAAAGGTATTCAAGCGGACAGCATTGTAGGCATCATGGTGGGCCGTTCTATTGAAATGATAATAGGGATATATGGAATATTAAAGGCAGGGGGTGCCTATTTACCCATCGACCTGGAATATCCGCAAGACCGCATCGATTACATGTTGAAGGACAGCAATGTAAAAGTCTTGCTGGCTGCGCCAGCAGCTCAGGTTAAGGTTGAGGTTAAGGTTAAGGAGAAGGAGGAATCTATTGAGTTAATAGATATCTCAAACCTATTATCTTCCTCAACCTCAACCTTAACCTGCCAGGTTAGCTCCACTAACCTGGCTTACGTCATCTACACCTCCGGCACCACCGGGAGACCCAAAGGTGTGATGATCCGGCACCGGTCATTGGTTAACCTTTGCTGTTGGCACGTTCGGAGTTTTGAAGTTACCAAAAGGGACAGGGCCGCCCAGTATGCCAGTTTCAGCTTTGATGCTTCGGTGTGGGAGGTTTTTCCTTACCTGGTGAAAGGGGCCTCTTTGGATATTATTGCTGATGACATGAAGTTTGATATCGAAGCGGTGAATGAATATTTTGAGAAACAGCATATTACCATTGCTTTTTTACCCACCCCGTTTTATGAGCATTTTATGCAGTTAGAGAACCGTTCGCTGCGGGTACTGCTCACCGGTGGGGATAAATTGCGAAATTTCAAACCCAACAATTACCGGTTGTACAACAATTATGGTCCAACAGAGAATGCAGTGGTGACAACATCCTGCCTGGTAGAAGGTTGGGTGGACAACATCCCTATCGGAAGGCCCATCCATAACAACCAAATATACATATTGGATAGGGAGAACTTGCGATTGCAGCCGCTGGGAGTGGCGGGCGAATTGTGTGTATTCGGTGACAGCCTGGCCCGGGGATACCTCAATGACCCGGGATTGACCGCAGAGAAGTTTACTGCGCCCTCCGATTCCCTACGAAGTGGGGTCAGGATCTACCGCACCGGTGACTTGGCGCGGTGGCTGCCGGAGGGGAATATCGAATTCCTGGGTCGAATTGATCACCAGGTCAAAATAAGAGGATTTCGGATAGAATCGGGTGAGATAGAGAGCAGGTTGTTATCGCATGAAAAGGTAAAAGAAGCGGTTGTGACAGCCAGGGATGTAAGCGAAGAAAAAAGAGAGCCTGGTAAAGCAGCAGAGAAATATCTGTGTGCTTACGTGGTCCTGGAAGAAGAAATAAATATTTCGGAATTGAAGGAACATTTAGAGAGGAGTTTGCCAGGTTATATGATTCCTTCGTATTTTATGCAGGTAGAAAGAATACCCTTAACTCCTGGTGGTAAAGTAGACAGGAAGAAATTACCGGATGCGGAAATCATCCCCTGTGAGTCCTATAAAGCCTCGCGAACCAATTTGGAAGAGAAACTGGTAGAGATATGGTCGGAAGTATTAGGAATGGAGAGAGATATTATCGGTATAGATTCCGATTTTTTTGATTTAGGAGGACATTCGATAAAGGCAACCATGCTGGTGTCCAGGATTCATAAAGCTTTAGACGTCAAGTTACTCCTGGAAGAGGTGTTCAAAGGGAGGACCATCAGAAGGTTGGCAGGGTATATAGAAAAAGCGATAAAAGAGAAATATTCGGGCATCGAACCAGTGGAAAGAAAGGATTATTATGAACTCTCTTCGGCTCAGAAGCGGTTGTATTTCCTTCAACAAATGGATGTTGAAAACGTCACTTACAATATTCCTTTTGTTTTACCTCTTGGGAAAGATATCGAAATCTATAAGCTGGAATCCATATTTTTCAAACTCATCGCCCGTCATGAAAGTTTAAGAACTTCCTTTGAAAAAGTGAATGCGGAGGTGTTTCAGCGGATTCATGATCCGGGGGCGATGGAGTTTGCCATTGAATATTACCAGGTTGAGTATAAAGATAAGGTTGAACAGATTATAGATAATTTCATACGGCCCTTTGATTTATCTTGCGCTCCGTTAATCCGGTCAGGTATCATCAGAAATCCTGACGGCAGTCACACATGGATGGTGGATATGCATCATATCGTATCGGATGGGACGTCTCATGTTATTTTGACCCGGGATTTTATGTCCCTTTATAATGGAGAAGAATTAGCACCGCTGAGAATTCAGTATAAGGATTTTTCCCACTGGCAGAATTGTTTATTCGAGAGTGGTGCAATAAAAGCCCAGGAGGATTATTGGCTGACGTTGTATTCGGATATTGGTGAGATTCCTCGTTTGAATTTTCCGGGAGACCATAAACGGCCGAAAGTATTTACCTTTACAGGAAATCAGTACAGTTTTGAGCTGGATAGGGATGATGCGGTAAAGTTCAAGGTAGTAGGCACAGAGATGGGCGGTACACTGTATATGAATACCCTTGCGGCTTTAAATGCTCTTTTTTATAAATACACGGGTCAGGGGGATATCATCATCGGCAGTGCGACGGCCGGTAGGCGTCATGCCGACCTTCAACATATCATCGGTATGTTTGTTAATACGATGGCCATGAGAAACCAGCCGGAAGGAGAAAAAAGTTATCAGTTTTTCTTAAGAGAAGTTATTTCCAACAGTATCCAGGCATTTGAAAACCAGGATGTACAATTTGGGGAATTGGTAGAGAGGCTGGAGCCTGAGAGAGACCTATCCAGGAATCCGCTGTTTGATATATTGATGGTGGTTCAGAACGTTGGTGGAATGGATATAGGAGGAGTTGTGCAGACCTTGGTTGAAGGGCAAGTTCCATATATCCACAGGACTTCTAAGTTTGACATGACATTTTCAGTTGTTGAACGAGGTGAAGATATTCATATTACCATAGAGTATTACACGGGTATATTTAAAGAAGAGACGATACGGCGGTTGACCTCGCATTTTAAGAGAGTTATTCAAGCAGTCACTGCTGATCCTTTTGTTAAATTAAAAGATATTGATATTGTATCGGGAGAAGAGAGAGAGGAGGTTCTCTATACCTTTAACGATACCGCGAGTAATTACCCGGCAGCTAAAACCATCCATGAATTATTTGAAGAACAGGTAGAGAGAGTGCCTGACGGCGTTTCTGTAGTTGGCAGTTGGCAGGGTGCGGCATCCTCAACCGATAAGGTGGGAGTTCGCACGGGTGAGGGGAGCGTTGAAGTAGTGCAATTAACTTACGGGGAATTGAATAGAAGATCGGATCAATTGGCCTGTATGCTTCGGGAAAAAGGAGTTCAGCCGGATACCATTGTGGGTATAATGATAGAGCGTTCTATTGAAATGATGATTGGAATAATTGGAATATTAAAGGCAGGTGGTGCTTATTTACCCATTGATCTCAATTATCCGCAAGACCGCATCGATTATATGTTGAAGGACAGCAATGCCAGGATTTTGGTGAGTGAGGTGAGTGAGGTGAGTGAGGTGAGTAAGGTGAGTAAGGTGAGTAAGGTAAGTGAGGAAATTGAGATTATTAGGATGAGTGAATTGAGCGAAGAGCACCCTACTCACCTTACTCACCCTACTCACCCTCCTCACCTATGCTACGTTATCTACACCTCCGGCACTACCGGTAAGCCCAAAGGGGTTCTCACCACCCATTGGAATGCCGTTCGTGTGGTAAAGAATACCAATTACATTGAATTGACCGAATCGGACCGGATATTACAGTTATCCAATTATGCGTTTGACGGTTCAGTATTTGATATTTACGGTGCCTTATTGAATGGTTCTGCATTGGTGTTGGTAGGGAAGGACCGGTTGATGGCCTTGAACAAGTTGGGGGATTTAATCGAGCGAGAAGCGGTAACGGTATTTTTTGTCACCACAGCCTTGTTCAATGCATTGGTGGACTTGGGAGTTGATTGTTTGGTTGGTATTCGTAAAGTTCTTTTTGGAGGGGAAAAGGTATCGGTTCCCCATTCGAGGAAAGCCCTGGAATATTTGGGTAAGGATAAGATCATTCATGTATATGGCCCTACGGAGACGACGGTATATGCCACTTATTATTTTGTTGATGTCATCGATGAGGTCTGCTCAACCATTCCCATTGGTGGGCCGATATCCAATACCACTGTTTACATATTGGACTGTCATTTACATCCGGTTCCCGTGGGTGCAGCGGGTGAGGTTTATATCGGTGGTGACGGTGTTGCGCGTGGGTATTTGAACAAGCCGGAACTGACCGCAGAGAAATTTGTTCGCTTAACACTTGATACCAAACACTTAACACTTTATAATACTGGTGACTTGGCGCGGTGGCTGCCGACTGGAAATATTGAATTTTCAGGGAGAATCGATCACCAGGTGAAGTTAAGGGGTTTTCGTGTAGAGTTGGGTGAGATTGAAAGTCATTTGGAGAATCATCCGGTCATAAAAGAAACTGTTGTGATTGTCAGGGAGGATAATACCGGGGAGAAACAATTAGGTGCGTATATTGTTTGTGAAGATAAAGTTAGAGAGGCTCCGGGTGTTGAAGAATTGAGGACATTCCTGGCAGAGAGAGTACCGGACTATATGATCCCATCCTATTTTATTCCTTTAGATAAGATACCGCTAACCCCTAATGGCAAAGTGGATCGCAAGGCATTACCAGTGCCGAAAATTCGATCTGAAAAAGGGTATACAGCTCCTCGAACCGAAATGGAAAAGAAATTAGCAGGGATATGGTCAGGGGTTTTGGGACTGGATGGAAGTGAGCCAGACCAGCGATTAATAGGTATCGATGATAATTTTTTCCAGTTGGGAGGGCATTCCATCAAAGCCGCAGTTATGGTGTCTAAGGTTCATAAGATTTTAGACGTGAAGTTACCCCTGGCAGAAGTGTTTAAACGCAGGACCATAAGAGAATTGGCAGGTTATTTGCAGCAGGCGAAAAAGAGCAAATATACCGACATCGAACCGGTAGAAGAGAAGGAATATTATGAACTTTCCTCCGCCCAGAAACGGTTGTATTTTCTTCAGCAGATGAAAGCAAGCAGTATTACTTATAATATTCCTCTTGTGTTACCGATTGAGAAAGATATCGAGATAGATAAGCTGAAATCTGTCTTCAAGAAGCTCATCGAAAGACATGAAAGTTTAAGAACTTCCTTTGAACGGGTGAATGACGAGGCGGTTCAGAGGGTACATGATCCGGGGACGATCGAATTTGTCGTTGAATATTACCCGGTTGAGGATCAGGATAAGGTTGAACAGGTTATAGATCATTTCATACAGCCCTTTGATTTATCACGGGCGCCGTTAATCCGGTCAGGTATCGTCAAAAACCCTGACGGAAGGCGTATCTGGATGGTGGATATGCATCATATCGTATCGGATGGGACATCATATCTCATTTTGACCCGGGATTTTATGTCCCTTTATAATGGAGAAGAATTAGCCCCGCTGAGACTTCAATATAAGGATTTTTGCCGGTGGCAGAATCGTTTGTCCCGGAGTGGTGCAATCAAAGCCCGGGAGGATTATTGGTTGAAGTTGTATACGGATATTGGCGAGATTCCTCGTTTGAATTTTCCGGGAGATCATAAACGGCCTGAGGTATTTACCTTTACAGGAGATCAGTACAGTTTTGAGCTGGACAGGGATGATGCCTTAAAGTTCAAGGCACTGGGTACAGAGATAGGTGGTACCCTGTATATGAATACCCTTGCGGTCTTGAATGCTCTTTTTTATACATACACGGGTCAGACAGATATTATCATCGGTAGTGTGACCGCCGGTAGAGCGCATGCCGATTTACAGGATATAATCGGAATGTTTGTCAATACAGTGACCATGAGAAATCAGCCGGAAGGAGAGAAGAGTTATCGATCTTTTTTAAAAGAATTGATTGCTCGCAGCGTTGAAGCATTCGAAAACCAGGATGTTCAATTTGAGGAATTGGTAAAGAAGTTGGAGCCGCAGAGAGACCTGTCCAGGAATCCGTTGTTTGATGTTTTAATGGTGGTCCAGAACATGGAGGGAGGAAAGCCGGTAGAGGAAGCCGTGCTGCCGGTGGTGGAAGGAGAAATTCCTTATGCTAATAAAACCGCTAAATTTGACATGACATTCTTTGTTGTTGAGCAAGGGGAAGATATTCATATAGATGTATCGTATTATACAGGGATATTTAAGAAAGAAACGATCCGGCGCCTGGCGTCGCACTTTAAACGATTGATTAAAATAGTGGTGGCCGATCCCTTTATAAATTTAAAAGATATCGATATCATATCTGAAGAGGAGAGGCGGGAAATTCTTTTCAGGTTTAATGATACTGTCGTCGAATATCCTGGGGATAAGACCGTGCACCGTCTATTTGAAGAGCAGGCAGAACGGACGCCTGACGGCGTCGGTTTAGTTGGCAAAGGGCATGGATGCATGGATGCATGGATGCATGGGAATATCTGCATTACCTACAGGGAATTGGATAAAAAATCGGATCGGTTGGCCTGTATGTTAAGGGAAAGAGGTGTCCTGGCGGACAATATTGTGGCAATAAAGGTGGAACGGTCTATTGACATGATTATTGGAATTTTAGGGATTTTAAAGGCAGGGGGTGCTTATTTGCCTGTCGATCCCGATTACCCGCAGGAACGTATCCGATACATGTTAAAGGACAGCGGGGTAAAGATTTTATTAACAGGAAATGAGTTGTCCTCGTGGTTATCGTCTGCGCCGGAGGCGTTTTTAAATCTGCCCGAAGGGCGCCTTATTCATCATCCAGGCAATCTTGCCTATGTCCTTTACACTTCCGGTTCCACCGGAGAACCGAAAGCCGCCTTGATCCGGCATGGTAATGTGCATAATCTTATTTGGGGATTAGAGCGGTGCATTTACCGGCAGTATGCCGGGTGTTTAAAGGTGGCGTTCGTTTCTCCTTATTATTTTGATGCATCGGTAAAGCAGATATTTGGTGCTTTGCTTCAGGGGCATTGTTTACATGTTGTCCCGGAGGGAACCCGGGTTGACGGTGAACGTTTGATGGAATATTATGCTGCTCACTGCATCGATATTTCCGACGGTACGCCCACGCACCTGCGGCTGCTGTTGGAGAGCTGCATAACCGATACATTTCCCTTTTTTGTCCGGCATTTTATCATTGGAGGAGAAGCGCTGCCGAACAAAGTGGTGGAGGATTTTTTCCGGCGGTTTGCCGGCAAAACACCCGGGATAACCAATATTTATGGTGTAACCGAATGTGCCGTGGATTCCACTTTTTATGAAATCGGCCGCGGCGGTCTTCCGGCCTATGATACATTTCCTATTGGGAAACCCCTGCCTAATTCATTCATATATATTTTGAACCGGGAGAATAATTTGCAGCCCGTGGGTATTGTGGGAGAATTATGCATTGCAGGTGACGGAGTTGGCAGGGGTTATTTAAACAACCCGGAGTTGACAAAAGAAAAATTCCAAATTCCAAATTCCAAATTACAAACAAATTCCAAATTCCAAATTACAAACGAATCCCAAAACGAAAAATCCTTTAATAAAAAATTTTTGCGGGATCCAGGGGCGGTTTTTATAAAAAGAGCCCCT
>JABAOF010003636.1_pt1 | contig 21840 bp, 13 predicted proteins | sample 7062171 | NCBI WGS metagenome assembly JABAOF01 (sample SAMN14538628, study PRJNA623070) | marine sediment metagenome | biome: marine biome [ENVO:00000428]; feature: marine pelagic biome [ENVO:01000023]; material: deep marine sediment [ENVO:00002113] | place: India: Gulf of Khambhat ...
CTAGCGGAAGTGAAAATCCTTGACAACACCGATAATTTCAATTTCTTCTACCGGAAACGCTGTCAGATTTCCGGTAGAAGAAATTGAAATTATCGGTGTGGTCAAGGATTTTCACTGCCGCTCGCTGCACAGCGAGATCAATCCTATTCTGATCAGTTACAACAGCGAGTGGATGTCCAGTGGAGGGATTTTGCACTCTGGGGAAAATCTCGCCGGCGTGGTCAGCTATGCCAAGGAGGTGTGGAAGCGGTTTGCGCCTGGATTTCCGTTTGAATTCAGTTTTCTGGATCAGGAAATCCGGCAGATGTATGCCAAGGATGCGGTCTTTGAGCAAGTCTTTTTTTATGCGGCCGGATTTTCCATCCTAATCGCCTGTCTGGGGCTTTTGGGCTTAACCTCCTATGTGGCCGCAAAAAGGACAAAAGAGATCGGAATCCGGAAAGTGCTGGGGGCTTCTCTGTCTCAAATCCTCGTTTTGCTTTCGACAGAGTTTACAGCAGCCATCCTCCTGGCAAATCTGATCGCATGGCCGGTGGCCTATTATCTGATGCAAAAATGGCTGGCCAATTTTGCCTACAGGATCGACCTCGGAATGGGAATTTTTGTCCTCTCTGCCCTGTTGGCGCTGGCTGTGGCCCTGATCACCGTGGGCTGGCAATCCTTAAAGGCCGCCACTGCCAACCCCGTTAAATCCTTAAGATATGAATAATACTTCCCGTCTCTTTAGTTTTATAATCGAAGGGTTCGATGGGACATCTACAATTTTGGGACCGGCTGGGAAGGAAGAAGTCCCAGGAATCGTGAATTAGCACGATTTTCCGATGTCCCAAAACTGGTGTGTAAATATGGGGATAAAGTTTTTTATAAAACCAGGAGATTTAAAGCCGATCTCTCCATTTTTGAGACATTTAGAAACTTTCAGCGAAAATCACTTATTCATATCTAAGGAGAGAATGGGCATGAAAAAAACGACAATATTCCGGTCGAGATGACCTAGGGGATATCGATCACAGAGGATTTATAACCGTTCGGCAATGAACTCCTGAATCATCAAGTCGAACACATCTCTGGCCCTACATTCATCGGTCACCGGGTAGGCATCGAGCAAATGTCGATAGGGTGTGCTGCTGGCCTCGTCAAATCCCATTTCGAGAAAAATGAGGTTCATTTTCCCTTCGACAAGAAAGACCGAGCGGCTTTCCTCATAATAATCCCAGCAGATGCCAGTTTTGTCGAGGTCGATCAGCCTTTTAAACTCGTTCCGCCGGATGATCTCCGGTTTGAACTTATCTTGCTGAACTTGCATGACCACGTTCTGGATCGAACCCCATGAGAGTGTTTCCTTATCGAACATAATGAAATCGCTGAAATAGTAAATAATGCCGTTCTTCTTGTCCTTATGAGAACCAGTAAAAACGCCGATGACGATCTCATTCGCGCGATCGTAGGATCTTCGCATCTCCTCTTTCATCGATCGGTGAAAAGATTTCATTACGAATCCGGGAGGAGTCGGAGTAACCTCCATAGGCTCGGGTTTGGGCTGGACCTTGGGGCCCATAGCACAACCCGTCATCGACAGCGCCACCAGCGCGGCAAGACACACAAAATTTCTGATTTTTTTTAACACAACATTCATTCCATCTTCTCTACAACTTTATATTATTAAATAAAAGGATCTTGCAGTCCAAGAAGATACAGTTTAGACGAATTTCAGGATGAAGTCCACTTTCCTCTCGATTCTTTCGTTAACATCACAAAAGTGCTCAAATATTCTTTTGAACATACAGTCTGCTTACACGTTTCGCCATAGCGCCAATGATCAATATAGGTGGATTGCCCAATGAATTAATATAGGAATTTCCTTTTTGTGATTGAAAAAAATTCCTTTAAATTTTCCACTATTCCTGACTTTTACCAAGCTGGAATAAAGTAAAGTTACGGTCTCTTTTGATTTTTACTGAACATAAAAAAAGCAAACCTTATTTTTTTTTAAAAAAAATCTTTATTTTTTTTTAATAAAAATGTAAACTTATTTTATCAAAAAACGTATAGATATATGAGCATGGAGAAAAAATGAAACTATTATCGCGTATCGAAGAAATCATTCTGCTGTCCATATGGCGGCTGGAAGACAGAGCCTACGGTATGGCCATCCGGGAAGAAGTCATTAAGGCAACGGGCAAAAAATGGCTGCTGGGGGCCATTTACGGTCCCCTGGGAAGGCTGCACAATAACGGCTATGTTCTGATCCTCAAAGGGGAGCCGACTCCGGAACGTGGAGGCCGCAGCAAAGTCTATTACCGGTTGTCAAGGGAAGGAATCAAAGCCCTTCGTGAGATCCAGCGAGTCAATTCCATGATATGGGATGGCATAGAGGAGCTTGAATTCAAAGAAGAATGAACAGACAGACAGTAAAACCTCCACGGATAGCGTCCAGGATACTGGAGTTTATCATCCAAAAGGACATCCGCTATGGAGCCATGGGGGACCTTGAGGAACAATTCTGTTGGATGAGGAAGGAGCACGGCGTGTTCTCAGCCCGCCTCCTCTACTGGAAACAGATCTGTGGGGCCCTCCCCTACTTTATTAAAAATTCGATTCTCTGGAGTTTGATCATGTTCAAAAATTATCTAAAATCAACTTTAAGAAACACCACCAGGCACAAAGGGTATTCTTTCATCAACCTTACCGGCCTGGCCATCGGTATGGCCTGCACACTGCTTATTCTCCTCTGGGTCAAAGACGAATTGAGCTATGACCGCTTCCATGAAAACGGCAGAAATATTTACAGGATTATGAGTTACGGCACAAAATATATGACCGAAGGATTCGATGGAACGCCTGCGCCTCTGGCTCCGGCCATTAAGGAAGAAGTCCCTGGAATCGTGAATTATGCACGATTTTCCGATGTCCCGAAACTGGTTTGTAAATACGGAGATAAAGTCTTTTACGAAACCAGAGGGCTTATCGCCGATCCCTCCATTTTTGAGATATTCACGTTTCCTTTTGTCAAAGGAGATCCTAAAACGGCTTTGTCCGAACTTCTCGACGTCGTCATAACAGAGACAACGGCTAAAAAGTATTTTGGCACTGAAGATCCTATAGGGAAAACCATAGAAGTCGAGGGAAAACCCGCGGCTGTAAAAGGAGTCATCCGGGATATCCCGTATAATTCTCATATCCAGTTCGATTTTCTAACTTCCTATGAGTTCATCCAGAAACTCACAGGCTACGGGACGAGCTGGGGATCTTTCAATTTTGTCACCTATCTTCAGTTGGAGGCGAATCGTGACATTCAAGAAATAGGCAAAAATATCACAGCCGTAGCCGCAAAAAACAACTGTCCTCAGGTCAAAGACGGAGTGGAATTCCGACTCCAGCCTCTTTCTGCCATCCATCTCGACAGCCGCGCCGCATTTCGGAACTACATCGAGGTTGGAGACAGAAAATACGTTTATGTTTTTTCCATCATCGCTTTCTTTGTTCTGTTTATAGCGTGTGTCAACTTCATGAATCTCTCGACAGCTCGCTCGACAACGCGGGCAAAGGAAGTCGGGATGCGCAAAACCGTGGGCGCCAGTCGCAGGCAGCTTATCCTGCAGTTTTTCGGAGAATCCCTTTTTCTGACAACGATGGCCTGTGTTTTTGCTATGGCCCTGGTCTCTGTTCTGCTCCCTGCGTTCAACCAGATAACGGGCAAGCAGCTAAGGCTGGACCTTATCGATATCCAACTGATGCTGGGGCTCATCATTATTGTTTTTTTAACAGCCTTGACCGCGGGAAGCTATCCGGCGTTCTACCTTTCTTCATTTAAACCCGTTAAAGTTTTGAAGGGAGTGTTTAAATCGGAAGGAAGAGGCCGAACATTCCGGCGGGTTCTTGTGGTCACTCAGTTTTCTCTTTCCATAGCTTTCCTCATTGGGACATCGGTCACCTACAATCAACTCCGTTTTCTGAGACATTCAAAACTGGGATTCAACACAGAAAACATCGTCTATGTTCCTGTCAAAGAGAATATCGGACAAAGATATGACGCTTTTAAAGCCGAACTTTTGAGCGATCCGAATATCAACTCCGTAGCCGCCCAGTACTATCTATTCGCAGAGGAAGGCGCCTTCCGGACCACTGGCTATGATTGGGAGGGAAGAGAGAAAGGGCAGGAGGTCGATATCATTCTCAATCTTGTGGATTATGACTTTATTCCGATGATGGAGCTGGAATTAGTGGAAGGAAGAAACTTTTCCAAGGAATACTCTACGGATGCCACTCAGGCCTATATATTGAACGAAGAAGCGATCAAGGAAATGAGGATGAAAAACCCCGTGGGTAAACAATTTGCCTACGGCCAGAGGAAAGGAACGATCATCGGGGTGTTAAAGAACGCACATTTCCGGTCGCTCCATGTGAAGATAGAACCTCACGTTTTCTTTTTCCTGGGAGATGTGTCAGCCGCCACCGAATACGGTGTTGTCCTCATTAAAATCAACGGCGATAAAACAGAAGAAGCTCTCGCAAAAATCCAGGGAGTCTGGAAAGAGTTCAATCCCATTACTCCGTTTGAATACCATTTTCTCGATCAGAAATACGACAGCCTGTACAGAAAAGAGCAAAAGATAGGCACGATTTTGAATGCCTTCACGCTGTTTGCCGTCATCATTTCCTGCCTCGGCCTTTTCGGCCTGGCCTCATTCCTGACCGAACAGCGAACCAGAGAGATAGGGATCCGAAAAGTACTGGGAGCTTCAGAATCCAGCATTGTCTTCCTGCTCTCCAAGCAGTTCACAAAATGGGTGCTGATCGCAAACATTTTTGCCTGGCCGGCCGCCTACTTCATCATGAACGAATGGCTGAAGAGTTTTGCCTACAGGATAAACATCGGTATATGGGCATTTGTGCTTTCCGGAATGCTGGCAGTGGTCGTCGCCCTTGTGACGGTCAGTTATCAGGCTTTCAGGGCGGCGTGGGCCAATCCGGTGGATTCGCTTCGGTATGAATAGAAAAAATGAAATTATTATCGCGCATAGAAGAAATCATCCTGTTGTCCATATGGCGGCTGGATGACAGAGCTTACGGTATGGCCATCCGGGAAGAAGTCATCAAGGCCACGGGCAAAAAATGGTTGCTGGGAGCCATTTACGGACCCCTGGGAAGGCTGCAGAAAAACGGGTATGTTTTGACCCTCAAAGGGGAGCCGACTCCGGAACGTGGAGGCCGCAGCAAAGTCTATTACCGCTTGTCCCGGGAAGGAATCAAAGCGCTCCGTGAGATCCAGCGGGTCAATTCCGTGATATGGAATGACATAGAGGAGCTTGAATTCAAAGAAGAATGAAGAGACAGACAATAAAACCTCCACGGATTGCATCCAGGATACTGGAGTATATCATCCAAAAGGATATCCGCTATGGAGCTATGGGGGACCTCGAAGAGCAATTCTACCGGATGAGGAAGGAGCACGGCGTGTTCAAAGCCCGGCTTCTCTACTGGAAACAGATCTGCGGAGCCCTCCCCTACTTTATTCGAAATTCGATCCTCTGGAGTTTGATCATGTTCAAAAATTATCTTAAAACGACTTTCAGGAACACCACCAGGCACAAAGGGTATTCCTTCATCAACCTTGCCGGCCTGGCCATCGCCTTAGCCTGTGTCATTCTGATTCTTCTCTGGGTGCAGCATGAATTAAGCTATGACCGCTTTCATGAGAAAGCAGACAATATTTTTATGGTCCTTCGGGGAGAAGAAGAAACAGTCATGGCTCCCACCTCTTACCTTCTTGCTCCTGCGTTAATTACTGAACTGCCCGAAATCGTAAATGCCACCCGCTTTTCACAAATCCCAGAAACCGAAAAGGTGCTGTTCCGCTACGGAGAAAAAGCGTTCGAAGAAAATATCAGTTTTGCAGATTCTCACTTCTTCGAAATATTTTCATTCCCTTTCCTGAAGGGAACCCCTGAATCAGCGTTAGAAGGTCCCACCTCAATTGTCATTACCGAAAAAACGGCCAGGAAATATTTCGGTGACCAGGAAGCGTTTGGAAAGTCAATTCAGATGTTTCTTTTTGGAGTCAAAATACCGATGAGCATAACAGGCGTCATCAAGGATATCCCCTCCAATTCCCATATTGATTGCGACATATTCGCCGCGTTCCAAGCCATGAGCTCCCTCGGGATCAATTTGGCTGATTGGGAATGGGAAGACCAGATGACCCGCACCTACATTTTAGCCAGGGATAATGGTTCCGTTGAAGAATTAGCCTCGAAAATAACCGCCTGTGAAATTAGAAACCGGCCGGATGATGACCTGGAAAAATTGTTTTATTCGCTTCTTCCTCTAAAAAATATCCATCTCCAGGCAAAAAATATTAAATTTTTCGCAACGTCAGGCAACAGCAAATATGTTTACATCTTCACAGTCATAGCATTTATCATTCTCCTTATTGCTTGTGTCAATTACACCAACCTGTCCACGGCCCTTTCCTTGAAACGGGCGAAGGAGATAGGAGTGAGGAAAGTGGTGGGCGCAAACAGAAGTACGCTCATCAAGCAGCTTTTGGGTGAGACCATCATCCTTTCTTTTCTTGCCCTCCTGTTGGCTGTTCTCTTGGCTCGGTTGCTTATGCCAGCCTTCAATCGACTCTCGGACAAGTCGCTGACCATCCCATATTTTGACATCCGTTTTCTGATAGGAGCGGTTCTTATTGCCTTTTTTACAGGAATACTTTCCGGCTATTATCCTGCCCTTTTTCTCTCCTCTTTTCAGCCGGCAAAAATTTTAAAATCGAAATCAGTTTTTGCTCTGAAAGGGATGGCCTTGAGAAAAGGACTCGTGGTTTTTCAATTTTCTCTTTCCATCATACTTATCATCAGCACCATCGTTGTCTTCAACCAGTTGCTCTTCATTAAAAACAGCGATATCGGTTATGACAGGGACCACATTCTCTGTGCAAGGATTGCCGGTGATATGAGCGGTACCTATGATGTTTTAAAAAATGAATTGCTGAAGAATCCGGATATTCTCGGCGTTTGCCGCGCAGAGCCGCTTGATGCGAATATCATAACCAATACGGATAGTGTGAAATGGAGAGGGAAAGAAGAAAATAAAATGCAATATTTTCGAATCCTGCGAGCGGATTATGATCTTGTATCCACTTACGGTATCAAGATTGAAGCAGGAAGGTTTTATTCCCGGGAATTCCCGGCCGACGCCACAGGTTCCTATGTCATCAATGAATCTGCCGCAAAGGTGATGGGATTGGAATCTTCTTTAGGAGAAGAAATCAGCTTATGGGAGAGGAAAGGGAGTATAATCGGGATGGTCAGCGATTTTCATTTTGGATCATTTCACCAATCGATCGAGCCTTTGCTGATCATTCTGCCCTCGAGTAAGTTTCAAAATCTCTATTTAAGATTGTTATCCGTAAGATTCAGGTCCGGGACACTGTCAGGCAGCATGAAATATATTGCGGATAAATGGAAGGCTGTAAATCCCGATATGCCCTTTGATTATTATTTCCTGAACGATGCCCTGAACACCCAGTACAAGGCGGAGCAAAGGATGGGCATGCTTTTCAGATATTTCACACTACTCGCCATATTTATCGCCTGTCTCGGGCTTTATGGATTAACTTCCATTTCCGCCGAACAAAAAATCAAAGAGATCGGCATCCGAAAAGTGCTGGGAGCATCGGCTTCCAATATTACAGTGATGCTCTCTAAGGAATTCATGAAATGGGTGGTTCTGGCCAATTTCATCGCCTGGCCGGTTGCCTGGTATGCAATGAACAAGTGGCTGCAGAATTTTGCCTATCGCATCCATACCAGCTGGGGAACCTTTTGCCTGGCAGGCGCTTTAGCCCTGGGTATTGCCCTCTTTACGGTGAGTTTCCAGGCTTTCCGCGCGGCGACAGCCAATCCCGTAGAATCGTTGAGGTATGAATGATCAATAGTGTAACGAAATCCAAAGTTTTTCTGAGGTAAGGCTTTCTTTTTTGAGCGCTCAGGAGGTATCCAGCACCCTGATTCGACATCTAGCCTCAGCTTAGTCCATATATCCCATATTCCCCATATTTAATACAAAAATCACCAAGCAGAATCACTCTAATCAGCTAAATTCGGATTAAATTCGATACCGTTTCAACCTTTTTGGACTAATCTGCGTCTATAGTATATGACAGTACGATAATTTCGTATTGAAAAATTCAGAGAATTAAAGAGGTATAAATTGAAGATTTTATCAATCAATGAGCAGATTTTCTTAATAGCCATATGGTGGCTCAAAGACGAGGCGTATGGTGTTAAGATCAGGGATAAAATCACCGAAATGACCGGAAGGACATTCACCTTCGGCACTCTGTACAACACCTTGGATTACTTGGCAAAAAAAGGATATGTGACTTCCCGGCCCGTGCAAATCCTCAATCAAGCCGGAGGGAATAAGAGAGTCTACTACACCATCACCAAAGCCGGTCTTGAAGCCCTTCGTGAAGCCAGGGAATTCCAGGAAGTACTCTGGAAAGATATTAAAAAATATGCATTCTGAAAAAAAGAAATGAGATTATCCAAATTCCCTTCCCCACCCCGCCTGGCGGTTTGGCTCGTCAAGCGCCTTGAACGGTATCAGATAAACCATGCCATCATCGACGACCTGCATGAGGTTTTCACGAGGATATGGAGGGAACGGGGATGTATTTTTGCCTGTCTCTGGTACTGGGGCCAGTGTTTAGATGCCGTTATCAAGGATACTCTTTTTAACTCAAAATGGAGGCTTATCATGATTAAAAACTATCTTAAAATCGCTTTTCGAAATCTAACAAGACAAAAAGGCTATTCTTTCATTAACATCACGGGATTAGCTATTGGAATGGCATGTGCTATTTTTATTCTACTGTGGGTGCAGGATGAATTGAATTATGACGGATTTCATGAGAACAAGGACAATATTTTTAGAGTAGTCACACTATTCAACGAAGAGGGAAATACAGTTTATGGTGCACAAACACCCGCTCCTGTCGCCTCGTTTCTCAAAAATAATTTCCCTGAAATACAGAAGTCAACCACAGTTAACCTTGGCTGGCTAACCGGAAATTCAAGAAATATAATTAAATTTGGAGAAAAATCGTTTTACACGGATGACCTGATTCTGACCGATCCGTCTTTTTTTGATATTTTTTCTTTTCCTTTTCTACAAGGGGATAAAAACACGGCTCTTGAAAATCCGAATAGCGTCATACTCACTCATTCAACCGCAGCAAAGTGTTTTGGCAGTGAAGACCCAGTTAACAAAACAATACAGGTTGACGGAAATCCAATGACCGTCACAGGAGTTATAGCCGATGTTCCTCAAAATTCGCATCTACAATTCGATGTCGTTCTGCCCTTGATTTATGCGAGAAATACAAATAGAGGCTTCTTCTTAACCAAATGGGATTCCTACGCATTTACGACTTATGTTTCCCTTCGAGATGGTGTGGCGATAAATGAAATTAATCAAAAAATCGATGATCTGATCAGAAAGAATGATCCCAATTTTGGAGATACCGCCGCTTACATATTTTTGCAGCCGCTTTCAAAGATACGCTTGTTCAATGTTGATGGAAGCGTGGGATTCATGCGGTATGTTTATATTTTTTCAACAATCGCCGTCATCATTCTTTTAATTGCCTGTGTTAACTATATGAATCTTTCCACCGCCCGATCCGGAAAGCGAGCCAAAGAAATCAGTTTGCGGAAAGTTGTCGGGTCGAAACGAGCAAATATTATCTGGCAATTTTTCAGTGAATCGATGCTTTATGCTTTTGTTTCATTCTTAATTTCAATGCTCTTCGTTATCACACTGCTTCCCCAATTTAATGAATTAACGGGAAAACAGATTGTTTTCAATTATGCCGATCCTGGGCTTTTATTTGGATTTGTAATTGTCGCTCTTTTTACGGGCATCATTGCTGGTTCTTATCCAGCATTGTATCTTTCATCATTTGCTCCAATAGATATATTAAAAAAGTCAAAAAGTACCGGTGCAAAAAAATCCCTGTTAAGAAAAGTGCTTGTGATCTTTCAATTTTCCTTATCCATCGGCTTGATCATCTGCATGATAATCGTTTCAGGCCAGGTCAGATATATGAGAAATGCCGAAATCGGGTTTGAAAAAGAAAATGTCATAACTCTCCCCATCAGCGGAAAGATAGAAAATATTGTCGAATCGTTTAAAAATGAACTTAAACAGAATCCTGATATTGTCAGTGTCTCTTTAAAAAGCAGTAGCCCTTTAAGTTCGGGACCATTTTCAGGGTCAATTTCTTGGGAGAGGAAAAATCCTGATCTGCAGATTGACTGGTGTCATCCAATGGTCGATCATGATTATTTTAAAACATTGAATATGAAAATAGTCAACGGCAGGGATTTTTCAAAAAATATCCAATCGGATCTGCAAGAGGGCTTTATTCTGAATGAAGAAGCGGTAAAACAGGGGAATATCGAGAATCCAGTCGGAAAACAAATTACAGTTAACAGCAAGAACGGTATCATTATCGGCGTAGTAAAAAATACACAATTGAGCTCACTAAGATTTACGATTTCTCCTCAAGTATATCATCTGTCAAGAACATTTCGAGAACAATTTCAGACTGTATTCATAAAAATCGACTCAGGCGAAGATGACCATCCATTCAACAAAATTGCAGCGTCTTTAGCTCATATTGAACGTGTCTGGAAGAAATTCATGCCCGACTCTCCATTTGAATACAGATTCCTGGATGAGACGTTGGAAAATCAATATCGAACAGAAATAAGAATAAGCAGGATTTTAAATTGCTTTACATTCTTAGCCATATTTTTATCCTGTCTCGGGCTGTTGGGACTAACATCTTTCATGGCGGAACAACGGACTAAAGAGATCGGAGTGCGAAAGGTACTTGGGGCTTCCATAACAGGAATAGTGGTTTTACTTTCCAAAGAATTCGCCAAATGGGTGCTACTTGCCAATGTGATTGCCTGGCCTGCTGCCTGGTATTTTATGAACAAATGGCTTCAGGAATTTGCATATCGCATAAATATTGGGATTGGAACCTTTCTCGCCTCCGCTGTCATTGCATTCATTATAGCCCTGTTGACGGTAAGTTTTTTGTCGATAAAAGCGGCGCTGGCGAATCCGATTGAATCGCTGCGGTATGAGTAATACGAAAATCTCCCGAAGCTGACTAAAAAACCATAGAAAATCTCCACAAAGGTAATAAAATCGCTCTAAGCACCTCTTATCCAGAGAATTAAACAAAAAATACTAACTCGACACGTAACGATTCGGTTCATATGACTCGGTTTCTGGTTTCCTGTCTCCTTTTTGTAGCCCTTGCCTCTCGCCCATGGCCTGTATCGAGCTATGCTCTAAGCCTCAATATTATCATTCATACCGCAGGGAATCCACCGGGTTGGCTGTGGCGGCTTTGATGGACTGAAAACTAATCGTAAAAAATGAGATGATAAATGAAATAACTATCGGAAAAAAAAATACGCAAATATCTACAGAAATTCTGTAGGCAAAATTTTCCAGCCATTTTGAAGCGGCGTAATAAGCTACAGGCAGTGCAATCACATTGGCAATCAGAATATTCAATGTGCATTCGCGTGATAGTAAAAATATTATCCTCGATGCTGAAGCTCCAAGCACCTTCCGGATTCCAATTTCCTTAGTTCGTACTTCTGTTGTATACGAGATGAGGCCAAAGAGTCCTAGACAGGCGATAAATAAGGCAAGCCCAGAGAAAGTATTAAACGCTGCTCCAATCTTTTGTTCAGCTCGATACATATTGTTAAATACATCATCTAAGAAAATATATTCGAGAGGACGATTTGACCCAAATGCTCTAAAGGTCTCTTTTATAAAGTCAATGGTCATTTTGTAATTCGTAGAGCTAATTTTGACCGATATATATCGGCCCATCTGGGGTGTGTATGTCAAGATAAGAGGCTCGATTCGGTTGTAAAGCGAATGAAAATGAAAATCCTTTACAACTCCAATGACTTTGCCATTCTCAGCAGGCCAGGTCCCACACAACTTTCCGATCGGCTCCTTCCAGCCGAGCATCTTTGCGGCCGTTTCATTTATGATTACGGAATCTTGAGATTCGTTTGTGAATTCCCTTGAGAAATTCCTCCCGGAAATAAGATCAATCCCGAAAACATCAATAAAATCATGGTCGACATATATAATGTAAGGTTTGAATTCATATTCCGGACCTGCATTTTTTCCTTCTATGAATACTTCACCTGTACTTCCCCTGGTTATCGGTAAATCGTTTGATTTTGTCACTCTGACTATATTGGGATTTTGAAGAAAAGCATTTTTAATCAAAGCATATTTTCTTAAAATTGCATTATCCCTGACATATAAAACCAAAATTTGTTCACGATTGAATCCCAATTCTCGATTTCGGATAAAATTCAGTTGTTTTATGATTGCAACAGTTCCGACAACAAGGACTATCGAAATACAAAATTGGATGACTACAAGTGAATTTTTTAATCTGGTTTTTTTTGAAAATGGATTATACGCCCCCTTTAGAATTCTTGTGGGTTGGAAGGAAGAGATAACGAGTGAAGGATACAGCCCTGAAGATATGCCTGTAAATAATAATAGGGCGATAAATCCAAGTATAATATTTGAATTATTCAGGATATTTATTGTTATCTCTCTATCAATAAATGAATTAAACAAAGGCAAGATTACTATGACAATCAACACAGCCAAAGAGAATGCTGTGACTGTTAAGATAAAAGACTCAAATATAAACTGTTTTATCAATTGTTTTCGTAATGCACCAACCACTTTCCTGATACCAATCTCTTTCGACCTCTTTGAAGCACGTGCAGTCGTAAGATTCATATAATTTATACAAGCAATCAGAAGGATGGATAAGGCTATTATTGAAAAAATGTAAATGTTCGACTTATTACTATTCACTGAAATTGAGTCATTGACTTTGGAATCTAAATGAATATTTCTCAACGGTTGGAGATGATAGCTTTCCATTTGGCGCTTTTGATTCCGCTCTAAATTTCCGACATATCTTCGAGCAAAGTCGGGAAGTTTCCTTTCCAGCTCTTTAGGATCCGCGTCTTTATGGAGTTCTATGTACGTCTGAAAGTTATTCGGTGCATCCCACAGCACAAGGTAGTTGTTCTCACCCTGTATGAGTTTCAAAGAAATGATGGACATTATGTAATCAAATTGGAGATGAGAATTTTTTGGAATTTGCTTTATTATGCCTGTGACTTTTACGTCGTAATCTTCTTGGATCTTAATCATTTTTCCCAGTGGTTCCTCGGTGCCGAAATACTTTTCAGCCAGTCTTTCTGTCAAAACTATTGTTGAAGGTTCTGCCAGCACTGTTTTTGGATCCCCTCTCAATAATCGAAAAGAAAACACCTCGAAGAAATTTTCGTCAGCAGATATTCCTTGTTCATAAAATGACCGGTTTTTATGAGTGATTAGTAATTCTGTATAGTAGAGACCTAACTTTGTTCCCTGAATCACTTCCGGATATTCCTGCTTCAATGTTTGAGCAAGAGGGCCGGGTGTCTGGGCGGCAAATTCTCTACCGCCAAATTTAAGCCCCGGTTGTTTACGAATGATTCGGTATACCCTATCTGCCTTTTTATGGAACGAATCAAAACTGGTCTCATGCTGCACAAAAAGAACGAGCAATAGAGAACAAGATATTCCGATGGCAAGCCCGGCAATGTTGATGAATGAATACACCTTATGTCTTCTAATGTTTCTCAAGGCAACTTTCAGATAATTGAAGAGCATTGCACACCTCCAGTAAAAAAGGTCTCTTAAAAAAGAAGGCAGCGATTTAAGAAGATGAAACCAGTACCAGAACCAGGCGTGGAGGGGACCTTTGGATTGGGTGATATATTCGAATTCTTCATCAAAATCGCCCAACAGTGACAGGTTATCCTCATATCTGGCTATTTGCTTGAGGAGCCATCCTCCAAGCTTGGGTGGCTTTAGCTTAAAATCCTTCATTTGTTTTTCACATCAAATGCGTAGACAGAAACATCGGCCCATAGTTTCAGGTTCATTTCATGTGCAGATTTGAGTGCCTTCAGTCCTTCGGGCGAGAGTGTGTAGTACATTCTGATCCGACCGCGCCTGGCCGGCGTGGTTTCTCCCGGGCGTTTATAGACGTATTTCTTCTTGGTCAATTGGTTAAGAGCGCTGTACAGGTTGCCGTAAGTGAAATCTTTTCCGATAATGCCAGAGACATGACGTCTGATTTTGAAACCATAGGCTTCATCTTCAAGCCGCCAGATAGAGAGGAGAAGGATTTCTTCGATTCTCGTCAGATCTTTCATTAGTCTACTCGCTTATATACTGAATTTCATTATAATAGACGAGAGTTGTGTGCCAAAGGTTTACAGATAAGTGAAATTCAGAGGTTAAGATACTATGGCAGCAAAAATTTCTTTAAGATGATGCTGTTTGTATAAGAATATTTTAAATCATCTTGCGATAGGGGAGAGGCCTGTTTTCTCTATAGGTTTCTTGATAGTACAGTATGAATCTTAAATTTATGGAGATATCATATTATTCATACCGCAGTGAATCCACCGGGTTTGCTCTGGCTGCCTTTATTGATTGGAAAGAAATAGTGAAGGTCGAGATGATCAGGGCCAATATGGCAGATAACAAGAAAACCTCCCATCCGATTCGAGTACGAAAGACAAAACTCTGAAGCCACTTGTGCATACCATAATAGGCTAACGGCCAGGCCACAATATTGGCAACGATCACCCATTTGAGAAAATCCTTCGACAGCATAAAATAGATATTGAATGCCGAGGCGCCGAGAACCTTGCGGATGCCGATCTCTTTTGTTTTCTGTTCGGCTGCAAAAACCGCCAGGCCGAAAAGTCCCAGACAGGCCACCACAACCGCTGTCAGGCCGAAAACCTGAAAGATGTCATTGAGCCGCCTGTCTGCCCTGTGCAGTGCTTCAAAGCTTGCGTCCAGAAAGGAATAATCCATGGGATAATTGGGGACCAGACGCTTCCACACCGACTGAATGGTTGTCAGCGCTTTGCCGTATTGGCTGGCATCCAGACTTACGGACATGTAATCATGCTGCTCTATGGGTGTTACCAGTAAAATCATAGGGTAGGCAGCTCTATGAAAAGAATAGAGATTCATATCATTGATGACACCGATGATCGTACCGCTGTATTCTCCGCTTCGACTCATCCACTGAACCTGTTTACCCAGAGCCTCCTCTGGACCAGAATACCCGGCCTCAGTGACGGTCTGTGCACTGACCAGGAATTCCGCATTGGATGGATGGGTCATTGTCTGAGTAAAATCCGAGCCGTGGATGATTTTAATTCCGTAAGTATCGACGAATTCTTTATCTATAAAATAAAGAACAGGGGTCAGATTCTGGTCTCTTCCCTCGAATGCGACGCTTTCATGCAGGCTGCCTAGCGTGGGGACATAGGATGAAGTGGCGGTGTTTCGGATGGCCGGATACATCAGAAGTTCGCTCCGGAGTGCCGTATAGCTGGCTCTGGCTTCCTTGTTCAAAGGGATGACAAGGATCTCATCACGGTTGTAGCCTGTATTGTGTGTCTGAATAAAGCGCATCTGTTTATGCGCGGTCAACGCCGCAATGATCATGATGGTGGCCAGGATAAATTGAGAAATGACCATCCCTTCCCTGAGTTTTGTTTTCCAGCCGCCAGAGTGTGAACCGCCCTTTAAAACCTGGAACGGCGTTAAACCGGAGAGCACAAAGGCCACGTAGCTTCCTGAAACAATTCCCACAACCGCCACGATACCCATTAAAGATGCCAAGGGGATGACTCCGGTAAGAAAATGAAGTGTGACCTCCTTATTCGCAATCGCATTAAAGAGAGGAAGAAAAAAAGCGGCCAGAAAAAGGGCGAGAAGCCCACTCAGAAGACTGACCAGAAGCGATTCTCCGAGGAACTGTTCTATGAGCTGTTTTCTCCGGGCTCCAACGACTTTGCGCAAACCCACTTCCTTGGCCCGTTTGAGAGAGAGGGCTGTGGACAGATTGATGTAGTTGATACAGGCGATGACCAGGACGATAACAGCCACCAAGGAGAAGATGGTGACAGAGGCTATATTTCCGGTTGGTTCGATCTCCGAACGTAGATGGGAATAGAGCCGGATCTTGCGGATGGGTTGAAGGTGATTGCTGTACCAGGGATTTTCGCCATAGTGCCTTCTTACAAATTCCGGCAGTTGAGATTCCAGTCCAGCCGCCTGGGAGGCATCCTGAAGCTGAACATAGGTGTAGTGTGGATAGAGGCCGCTGAACCGTGTCAAATCCTCCTTCTGATTAACATAGGACGCCAAAAAGTCGAAATGAAAATGTGAATTACCAGGAACATTTTTTGCGATACCGGTGACCTGGAAGACCATCATCTCATCGGAGTTGTAGGGGTCTGCTTCCAGAGTTTGGCCCAAAGGATCTTCGCTGCCGAAATACTTTTCCGCCATATCCTCTGTGATCACGATGGAGTTGGGTTCGGATAAAGCTTTCTCTGCATCCCCCTGAATAAGCGGAAAAGTGAACATTGTGAAGATGCTGGGATCTGCGAAGAAAAAACGTTCTTCATAAAATTGTCGATCCTCGTGACCGATGTAAATTCGGGTTCCCTGGCCCATCCTCCGAATCCGTACAAAATCCACAACCTCGGGGAAATCCTCTTTCATGGCCGGGCCGGTACCGAAGGTGCCCGTGGCATTGGTCGGCACACCATCTCTGGAGGTACTCGTCACCACACGAAAAATGCGGTCTGCATTCAGATGAAAAGCATCATAGCTCAACTCATCCTGAATATGGAGGATTATGAGCAGACAGCAGGCCATACCAACGGCCAGACCGGATATGTTGATGAAAGAATAGGCCTTGTGTTTCTTGATGTTGCGAAAAGCGATTTTTAAATAATTCTTGATCATGGTTAGACTCCAGTATGCGTAATTTTTAAAATAAGAGGGAATCAGTTTGAAAATTTGGAAGGTATACCAGAGTAAAGCTCTGATTTTTCCTTTTTGGTTGGAAATCCGCTCATACATTTCCTCAAAATCACCGGACAGATTCTCCTGGTCGTCGAAAGATATTATATTCTTCAGAAAGAACTCCAATATTTTTAGAGGAAGGTTACGTCTTGCCATGGATTTAATCCTTTGGAGCGGAATATCTCAGGTAGTCTTTCCAGAGGAGGTCTGAGATTCTCTTGTATTCTTCCAGCGCTTCAAAACCCGGTTTTGTAATTGTGTAAATCTTTTTCCTTCGTCCTCCTCTGACTGCGGTCGCCTCCCCGAACTCTGATTCGATCAATCCATTCTTTTCGAGCCGGTTTAAGGGCAGATGGACGGATGTGAGTGATACTTTTTTCCCTGTGATTTTGGAAAGATGGTCCACGATAGCGACAAGGTAGGCGTTTTTTTTCAGGTTGAGGATAGAAAGCATGATGAGTTCTTCTTTACGCGTTAAACTTTTCATTTCTTTTCTTATGATTTTATTTCTTTTTAATTTTTAGAAACATATCACTTAGTTATACTCAAAGAAACAAAAAAAAGTTGCAAAAATTAAAATAATTAGATTTTAAACATCAAAACCAGGGTAGGGGAGAAGCCTATTATTTCCTGGGATTTTCTAATGCTCACAAAATTACATCCCTTATTTTTTTTATTCTGTGGAATTCATGCATCAATGTAAACTGACTTTTTTACTAATTTGGATAGTAAATCCGTTTGGTGAAGTTAACATGAGAAATATTTATTTCTGTTCAGATACGCACATAAACTGTTCGAGAATGGACATATAGTGTTGACAAGCATTGGAAAAACCCGAGAAGATAAAATTGGCATATTTTTTGCTAGTTAGAATAGGGAATAGCGGTTAAATAAGCATTATTGAGATCAAAATCGAGGTAAAGACATGTGTAAATCAAGAGTTTTTCTTTTAGCTTTAGTTTTTCTGGCTATTAGTGTTTTGGTATCCTGTTCTCAAAAGGAGCGAATCACGCCTCATTTTGCTTCCACTTTTCTGAGCGGAAGCGAATATGACGAATCAGACTGTATTGCTGTGGATGAGGAGGGGTATGTCTATGTCGGAGGGGATACCAATTCATTGGATTTTCCGACAACGCCCGGAGTTTACAGCACTGAAAACAATGGCAGCTTCGATCTTTTTATCGCCAAGTTAAGTAACGATTTAAAAACACTGTTGGCTTTGACCTTGATCGGCGGCAGCAAGAGTGATGCGGCAAACTCCATCAAAGTCGATAGGAACGGCGATGTGTTTGTGGCGGGTTATACTGAATCTCCGGATTTTCCCACGACATCCGGAGCCTTTGACCGGGAATTCGACGGCGGTCCGCGTGATGCTTTCCTGATTAAGCTGGACAATGACTTGAAAACACTCAAGGCATCAACTTTCCTCGGGGGCAGTGGAAACGAACGGGACTGGAACAGTCCGACCCTGAGATTGGATGCTGCGGGAAATGTCTACATGGCTGGAATAACAGGATCATCGGATTTCCCTGTCACCGCCAATGCCTATGACACCAGCTTCAACGGGGGTGATTCCGATGTCTTTGTGGCAAAGTTCGACAGCGAGCTTAAAACCCTTCTCGCCGCGACATTCTTGGGAGGAAAAGCGGGTGACCGTTTGGGAAACAGTCTGGTCCTATCACCCGACGGCATGGATGTGTACATCGCCGGATACACCATGTCAGAGGATTTTCCAACCACAAAGGGCGCTTTTGAAGAGCAGTACAAGGAAAGACTGGCTGCTTTTGTCTCCAAATTCGATGCGGGGCTCGAAGCTCTTTCCGCTTCCACTCTTTTAGGAGCGGAAGCAGGGGCCTTTGCCTACTGCCTGGATGTTGACAAAGAAGGGAATGTTTATGTCGGGGGCCACGGTGGGATGAATTATCCCACAACACCCGGTGTGTTTCTCGAAAAGCTGGGCAGCATGCGGGATGGAGGGACCTTGTCCAAGTTGAACAGTGATCTTACAACGCTTCTGGCCTCCACATTTCTGGGGGGGAGTGTCAGAGGATGGGCCGGCCCGAGGAATTTTCTAAGCCTGGCTGTTGACGAGGGTGGAACCGTGTATGGATCCGGGTGGACCGGTGCCATAAATTTTCCTGCAACGCCGGGTACTTTTGACGAAACTCACAACGGAGCTACGGATGTGTTTATAGCCCGTTTCAGCAGTGATCTTAAAAACATGCTGGCATCAACGTTATTCGGCGGCAGCGGAAGGGACCGCTGGAACCAGATTGTTCTGGATAAAAAGGGGAAAGTGTATGTGGCTGGAGAAACCCATTCTCAGGATTTCCCCACGAGTCCCGGCGTCTTTCAAGAAAAGCCCAAGCCTTCTGACTGCGAGGTGTTTGTGTTGAACATTAGCAAAAACCTCCAGTCGGGTGACACCGTAGAAATCCACGAAGCTGCTAAGGAAGGGAATCTCAGAAAGATTAAAAACCTTTTGAAAAAAGATCCCGGTTTACTAGAGAAGAAGGATAAATATAAAAGAACCTCTCTCCACTGGGCAGGGAAGTTTGGATTAGTGGAGGTGACCGAATATCTATTGGAAGAAAACGCTCAGGTCAATGTAAAAGATGAAAGGGGAAACACACCCGCACACTTGGCCGCCATGTACAACAACCGGGATGTCCTCGAGATTCTCATATCAAGAGGAACGGATCTGACTGAAAAAAACGATGACGGTGACACTGCGCTTCATCTAGCCTCGAAATTCGGGAGTGAGGATACAGTCGGTCTTCTCCTGTCTGCGGGAGCTGAAAAAAACCTACAGAACAATATGGGGGATACGCCTGTTCATCTTGCCGTTCATCACCATCACAGCCATGTCGTTGAGTTGTTGACTGAACAGGGAGCAGAGTTAGAAATCAAAAACAATGACGGGGAAACTCCCTTAAACTCTTCGACCAGATTCATCGTAAACATCAGAACAGCAGAGACCCTCCTCAAGGCTGGAGCTTCGGTAAACAAAAAGAACAATGAGGGGAAAACTCCATTCCATTATGCGGGTGACAGGATGAATAGAGAATTGATCCATTTGCTGTTCTCCTACAATGTGGATTTGAACGTTCAAGATAACGAGGGGAAAACGCCCCTGCATTATGCTGTCGTAAGGGGCCCTCGATTCATAGACTTGATAGAGGAGATCGTCGAAAAGGGGGCGGACTTTACAATAAAGGATAAAAAGGGCAAAACCCCTCTAGACATTGCCTCTGATGCTGGGCATAAAGATATCGTTGAACTATTTCAGAAAAAGAGATTCCCTTAAGTTGAGTATAGCACTCATATTATCCTCTTTCTGACATTCACAATATGTTGAGATTGAATACTAAAGGCTAAGATTCCAAGATACTAAAAATATCCATACTCGTATGCATGTCCGATAAGTAAAGTTCAATAACCTTATTTCGATAGCGGAGAGGCCTTAATTATTGAATCTACTTCGAGAAATCTGCTATCTACTCATACCGAAGCGAATCGATCGGATCAGCCATCGCCGCCTTTACAGCCTGAAAACTTATGGTCAGCATGGCGATCACCAAGGCGAGTACAGCCGATAGAACAAAAATCCAGGGAGCGATATTGACCCGGTAGGCGAAGTTCTGCAGCCAGTTTTGCATGAAAAAATAAGCTGCCGGCCAGGCAAATAGATTGGCCACCAGAACCAGAAGCGCAAATTCTCGGGAAAGAAGCACAAATATCCTCCCCATCGATGCTCCGAGAACTTTTCTGATTCCTATCTCTTTGGTGCGCTGTTCGACCATATACAGAGCCAGACCGAAGAGTCCCAACGAAGCGATGAAAATGGCTAGAAACGAAAATACGCTGAAGATCTGGCTGAGCTTTTCCTCGCTTCTGTATATCCTGTCAAAAGTCTCATCCATGAAGGAGTATTCAAACGGATGAGCCGGGTCCAGTTCTCCCCATTTGTTCTCGATAAACGCCAGCGTTCCAGGAATGTTCTCCGGACTTATCCTCATGGCAAAGACATAGGTGTCTGAGGTCCAGATATGAATAATAAGAGGGTCGATTTCCTCTCTAAGGGACTGAAACTGAAAATCTTTAACCACCCCGATAACTCTGCCTTTCTTTTTGTGCCATTCAAATCGCGTCTCCAGCGGATTCTCCAACTGGAATTCCCTGACCGCGGCTTCATTGACTATAAAAGCTTCGGTCGCATCCGTGCTCATCTCCTTCGAGAAATCTCTCCCTTCAACGATCTCCATCCCCATGGTCTTTAAGTAATCGTGGTCAGTGTAGATCATCCTCACGGTGAGGGTTTTTTTCCCTTCTTCTGTGACCAGTTGGATGGCGTCGCCGGCCACGACACCGCCCGGAACCCCTATGGTAACCGTTGCGCTCAAAATACCGGGATTCCGCATCAGTTCCGCCTTGATCGCTTCTGCATTCGTCCTGATCGATTTTTCTCTGATTGGAACAACAACCACATGCTCTTTATCAAAGCCCAGTTTTCGGTTTCTTAAGAAATCGAGCTGGTTGAGAACGACAACTGTCGAAATAATTAAAACGATAGATATACTGAACTGCAGGACGACCAGCGCTTTTCTCAGGAAGGACTTTGTTGAGCCGACGCGCAGAGAGCTTTTCAGCACGCTTGCCGGCTGATATCGAGAAATGAAAAAGGCCGGATAGCTTCCCGATGCCAAACTGACAAACACCAGGATGATGATCATGCTTCCCAGCACAACAAAGTTGTTCAATAGATTCACCTCGATCTCTTTCCCGGTTAAAGAGTTAAAAAGAGGC